>OLPW01001095.1_pt1 | contig 29590 bp, 26 predicted proteins | sample 1672161 | NCBI WGS metagenome assembly OLPW01 (sample SAMEA3136654, study PRJEB25190) | human gut metagenome
CACGAGCGGGGGCTCCTATCTTTTTAGTGCCCTCGGATTGGGTCATAGTGTCTGTTGTTGCCAGGGCATCGGCGTTGCCTTGGCCGTCAATAGTCATTGGGTTCTTAAACGACTACCCAACGGCTATTGCGCACATGGGTCGCATGACAGTCGTCTCTTTTATGTTTCCTTTAGCCGTTGCTGCCTAGGATGGGAGTTAGTCGGCAGGAAGGGAGCGTCTATATGGACGACGCGAGCGAGCATGCAATCGAAGAGGACATGCTCGATCAGTTCAACTACTTTGATGATGAGGACGAGGAGCTGATCGATCGTCGCGAGCCGGCGTCGCTCGATGCCTTCGACCTTGTTGGTGAAGAGCCCGACGAGGACGAGGTCGAATCAGCAGAGCCCCCACAGTCTTCGCGCCTGGACTCGCTGCTTTCGAGAGTCCCTATGCACCACGGCGCTCGTGCCGGCGCACTCCATATGAAAACTGACTGGCACCAGATCGTGACGGCAGGCGATGAACTTGCCGTCGATGCGCCGCTCACCGATAAGTCATCCATTATCTGCCGCACCGGCATGCTCATGCTGGCAAGCGGAACAGGTGCCTGGCGCGTGCGCGATACCATGAATCGTGTTGCTGCCGTACTCGGCGTCACGATTCACGTCGACCTGAGCCTTCTGTCGTTTGAGTGCACCTGCATCGAAGATGGCCACTGCTTTAACGAGGTCGTCAGCCTACCCACAACGGGGGTCAATACTCATCGCATTTGGATGATGGAGAGCTTCCTAAAGGAAATCGAGATTTACGGGCGCCGGTTTACCGTGCACGAGTACCACGAGATGCTCAAGACCGTTGAGAGCTCAAAGCCCGATTACTCTCCCTGGCAACAGGGCCTTGCGGCAGCCTGTGCTTGCGGTGCCTTCGTCTTTTTGCTCGGCGGCGGCCCTATCGAGATGGCCTGCGCATTCGTAGGCGCTGGTGTCGGCAACTTTGCTCGCTCCCATATTCTCAAGCAGGGCCTTGGCCAGTTTAGCGCGCTGACGATCGGCGTTGCGCTCGCTTGCGTTTCGTATCTGCTGGCATTGCTCGGCCTTGGCCAGGTCGTACCGGGGGCAATGTCGCACCAAGAAGGCTATATCGGCGCCATGCTCTTTGTGATTCCCGGCTTTCCCCTCATTACGGCAGGCCTCGACATCGCTAAGCTCGACATGCGAAGCGGCATCGAGCGTCTTTCGTATGCTGTGTCGATTATTGTGATGGCGACCCTCGTAGGCTGGATGGTTGCCGAGTGTGTGGGACTGGCGCCGGATGACTTCGCCCCGCTTGGTCTCTCACCGCTGGCTCTTACGCTCTTGCGCATGCTGATGAGCTTTATCGGCGTATTTGGCTTCTCGGTTATGTTCAACAGTCCGGTAAAGATGGCAGCGGCGGCAGGGCTCATCGGCGCCGTGTCTAATACCTTGCGCCTTACGCTCGTCGATGCGCCGACGATGCTTCCGTTCCTGGGCTTGAGCGTAGGCATGCCTCCCGAGGCGGCTGCATTTATCGGGGCGCTCGTATCGGGCCTTCTGGCAAGTCTGGCAGAAATCAAGCTCACCTACCCACGCATCGCCCTCACGGTGCCATCAATTGTCATTATGGTGCCTGGCTTGTATCTGTATCGCTCGATGTATTACATGTGCACTTTCGACACGGTCAATATGCTCGGCTGGTTTGTGCGTGCAGTGCTCATCGTGGCGTTTTTGCCTGTTGGCCTGGGTGTGGCGCGTACGCTCACCGACCCTCGCTGGCGCCACACCAGCTAATTGGTGCAAGGGGAACAGGTTGCTTTGCACCAAATGAGTTGCGGTGAAATAGGGACTGAATTGCTGTTTAAAGGGTCAAAACAGTCCGTATTCCACCGCAACTTATGGGGTCGGGGATTATTGGTGCCCTGCATCTTCATAAACTCAACGCTTACGAAGCGCGCGCCGTTCGTGTTAGGGTAGTTCCACCACATAAGTAGTCGCAGACGCACGTACCACGGGCGGGCGAGATGAAGTCCCAACAGCTCCATCTTGCCCGCCCATTTTTGTTGCGTGGTGTTGCGGCGTAACACAGAAAGGACCATGCCCTTTATGCCTATCAACAAACGAGAGAGCCTGCTGTTCACCTTTATCATGTGCTTTTGCATGGTGCTCTGGATGAGCATCTACAACGTTGCCCTGCAGCATGGGGCCATCAACGGCGAGGTTGTTGCCGCCGCGTGGCTCGGCTTCCCCGTTGCCTACGTTTTTGCCATGTGCTGCGACTGGTTTGTTGCCAGCCCCCTTGCCAAGGGTTTCGCTTTTAAATTCCTGGTCACGCCGGGTAAGAGCTCACCGCTTGCCATGACGCTTGCCGTCAGCTCCTGCATGGTCGTTCCCATGGTCATCATCATGTCGCTCTACGGCGCGTGCGAAGGCCTGTTCCATTTGCCCGGCGGCCCGCTTGCCAATTTGCAGGCCCTGCCGATGATGTGGCTCGTCAACATTCCGCGCAACTTTATCATGGCCCTGCCCTGGAACCTGCTGGTGGCTGGTCCGGTTGCTCGCTTTGTCTTCCGTCGCGCCTTCCCCATGGGCACGGTCTTTGCCGAGCCACACATGGAGCTCGTGCACATGCCGGGTGCTCCCGCTGCCGATGCCTTCAATGACATTGCCGAGAGCATGGACGCCGAGCCTGCCTGCTAGGCAACAGCCTCTAACCTAGAGCGTCCGCCGCACCCGGCGATTCCTTTTTTGTAGACGTTGTCGTATAGCTGCATGCGGAAAAGGCTCCAACGGTTAACATATACTCCATATGGGTAAAGAGACCAAAGCGCCGCCACGAGTGGCGTTTTGCGTTTGAAAAACTAGCTCGTCTAAGAGGAACTAGCATGTTAGACCGTTTTACCGATCGCGCGCGCAAGGTCATGTCGATGGCCAAACAGGAGGCGCTCGATCTTCATTCAAATAAGGTGGGCACCGAGCACCTGCTGCTCGCGCTTGCCAAGGAGGACGAGGGCATTGCCGCCGAGGCACTGCGCTCGCTTGATATCTCCTACGACGACATCATGGACACCCTCAAGGAGGTCCAGACCACGGTTCCCGAGCCCAGTGAGGAGACCGAGGCGGCTAAGCTCGCCTTTACGCCGCTCGTCATTAGCGTTATGGAGCGTTCATTCCGCGTGGCGCGTGAGAATAACCAGACCTACGTGTCGACCGAGCACTTGCTGATCGGCATCGTCGAAGAGGGCAACGGCATGGCCATGGACATCCTCATGCGCCTGGGTGTGTCGTCCGCTTCCATTAAAAAAGCCATCGAGAAGCTTACCGCCAAGGATCAGGATAAGAAGCGTCCGCTCGCCGGCGCCGGTGCCGGGCGTCCCGGTGCGGGCCTGCCGTTCTTTAGCGGTTCGGACGCCTCGCAGCAAAAGGGGGGCGGCACCGATACACTCAAGCAGTTCGCCACCAACCTTACGCAGAAAGCACGCGACGGCGAGCTCGACCCCGTGATCGGCCGCGAAAAGGAAGTCCAGCGCATGATGGAGATCCTTTCGCGTCGCACCAAGAACAACCCGCTTATCTTGGGTGACCCCGGTGTGGGCAAGACGGCCATCGTCGAGGGCCTGGCGCAGCAGATCGCTGCCGGCAACGTGCCTGAGAACCTTATGAACCAGAACATCTGGACGCTCGACCTGCCGGGTCTTGTCGCGGGCGCCAAGTATCGCGGCGAGTTTGAGGAGCGCCTCAAGAACGTGATACAGGAGGCAACCGAGGCCGACGACGTCATCCTGTTTATCGACGAGATGCACACCATCATCGGTGCCGGTTCTGCCGAGGGTTCCATCGATGCAAGCTCCATGCTCAAGCCCGTGCTCGCGCGCGGCGCCTTCCAGATCATCGGTGCCACGACGGCAGAGGAGTTCCGCAAGTACCTCACCAAGGATCCGGCCTTTGAGCGTCGCTTCCAGACCATCGATGTCGAGGAGCCGAGCGTCGAGGACACGGTCAAGATCCTGACCGCGCTCAAGCCGCGCTACGAGGAGCACCACCATGTGCGTTACACACAGGGTGCTATCGAGGCCGCCGCGAACCTCTCCAACCGCTACATTCAGGACCGCTTCCTGCCCGATAAGGCCATCGACCTCATCGACGAGGCCGGTGCCCGCGCCCGCATTGCCGCCAATCGCGCGCCCGAGCCGGTGCGCGAGGCCGAGCATCGCGTCGAGGAGCTCAAGGCTGCCGCACAGGAGGCCACCGAGAGCGACGACATGAACAAGGCCGCCGAGATCACTGAGCAGCAAAAGGCGGCCGAGATTGAGCTTGCCGAGGCAAAGGCTGCCTGGACGGCCGAGCTCGACGCGAGCCCGCTCACTATTGACGTGAGCCAGATCGCCGATATCGTGTCCGTGACCTCGGGCGTGCCGGTGTCCTCGCTTACCGAGAGCGAGAGCCGTCGCCTGCTACAGGCCGAAAGCGTGCTCAAGACCCGCATTATCGGCCAGGACGAGGCCGTCGAGGCCGTTGCCAAGGCCGTGCGCCGCAGTCGCTCGCCGCTCAAGGATCCGCGTCGCCCCGGCGGTAGCTTTATCTTCCTGGGTCCCACCGGCACGGGCAAGACCGAGCTCGCCAAGACGCTCGCCGAGTATCTCTTTGGCAGCAAGGACGCGCTCATCAGCTTCGACATGTCGGAGTTCGGCAGCGAGTTCGAGGTCTCCAAGCTTATCGGTAGCCCCCCGGGCTACGTTGGCCATGACGAGGGCGGTCAGCTCACCAAGGCCGTTCGTCGTCACCCGTACTCGGTCGTGCTGTTCGACGAGATCGAGAAGGCGCACCCCGATATCTTCAACATTCTGCTGCAGGTGCTGGAGGAGGGCCGCCTGACCGATAGCCAGGGCAAAACGGTCGACTTCCGTAATACCGTGATCATCATGACGTCCAACGTGGGCGCCCGCGAGATTGCGCAGGATGCGAGCGTTGGCTTCGGCACCACCGGCGAGCAGGGCCTTACCTCGAGCGAGATTAAGGGCCGTGCAATGGGCGAGCTCAAGCGCCTGTTCCGCCCCGAGCTGCTCAACCGTATCGACGACATCGTGGTGTTCCAGAAGCTTTCGGGCGAGAACCTGACCAAGATCGCGCACCTGCTGGTGGACGACCTGCGTCAGCGCCTGATTGCCAACGGCATGAACATCAAGCTCACCGATGCGGCCTACGACAAGATCGTGGCCGAGGGCACCGACCTCACCAACGGTGCGCGTCCGCTGCGTCGTGCCATCCAAAAGCTCATCGAGGATCCGCTGTCCGAGGAGCTGCTGGCCGGCGAGTGGGGCGAGGGCGATACCGTCCTGTGCGATGTGGCCGACGGCAAGTTTGTCTTTAGCCATGGTACGGGCGAGATCCCGGCACCGCGTCCGGCGGGCACGCTCGGTGGCGATACCGCTCCGGCGGCGCCGCACACCGGCAACGCCGCGCCTGTGAGCAGTGGCGTGAGTTCGGGTCCCGGTGGCATGATGCAAGCCGGTTCCGGCGCGCTGTAGGGTGTGAAATAGTCTGAATGAAGGGGATGTTCCAGCTGGGACGTCCCCTTTCTAGTAAATACGGTATTTATCCTAAATGCTATACTTAATTAGGGAAAGCGTATAGCAAAAGGAGCCAACATGTCTATGTCGATACTAGACTCACGGCCGGTTCAGATGAACGTGCGCATGGATCGTCAGCTCAAGGATGCCGGGGACGCCGTTTTGGCGCAGATTGGCATGACGCCGTCGCAAGCCGTGAGGGAGCTGTGGCAGTATTTGACCGAGAACGGCCATATGCCCGTAAAAAAGAATAATGACGAAGCCCTGCCTGACGACATACGATCGAAGGCACGTTCATCTCATGTCTCGGAAGGGGCTGCGTTAGTTTCGAGTTTTTACGAACGGTTCTCGATTCAGAGGCCGAGCTCCGATGAAGCCTTAGATTATGACGAGTTATACGACCAAATGATGAGCGAGAGATTTAGCGATTGGATCGAATCATGAGCGGCGTCGGAACGAAGCATACGCTCAAACTGTTAATAGACACGAACGTCTGGCTAGATTACTTTCTTGCTCGTACGAATGCGACCAGGCCGATAGTCGAGCTCTTTTCTCGTGCAGCGGAAGCGGAGGATATCGTCCTTTTCTCGTCCTCCTTGTCTGTCAAAGACGTCTATTACATCTTGGGAAGGACGATGAAGGCCGACGCCCGCCGTGGGGGAGCTCTCACTCCAGAAGCTATCGCCGGTGCCGACGAGACGGCGTGGGCGTGCATCCGCCTGATTCGGCAAAAGTCGATTATTGCCTCGGTCGGTGCAGACGAGGTCTTTGATTCGTTTGTGTTCAAACAGCATCACAATGACTTTGAGGACGACCTGATGCTGGGCGTTGCCAATCGCATCGACGTTGATTACGTCGTGACGGAGGACAAAAATCTCATTAAACATACCAATGGCGTATGCATAAACGTTGATCAAGCGTTGAGGTTGGTTAAAGGGTCCAGCGTCCCTTCGGCGCGGCCCGTCTAACATGCTTTATCTTGATAAAGTGGTGTTTCCCCGCCGTTAGCCGATGATGCGGGGGCGCTCGGCGTTTTCGACTGGTTTATGCACGCAAAGTCTGGGAATATACAAGGCGCATGTCTTACTGTCTAACCAGTTGCGCCAAGGAGGCACCATGGACTACAAGATTACCGGCTACGAGCCCGCCCAGCTGTTCCATTTCTTTGAGGAGGTCAGCGCGATCCCCCGTGGGTCTGGCAACGAGAAGGGCATCAGCGATTTCCTGGTCGCGTTTGCCAAGGAGCGCGGTCTCGATGTGTATCAGGACGAGGTCTACAACGTCATCATTCGCAAGCCCGCATCTGCCGGTGCCGAGAACGCCCCGACCGTGATGTTGCAAGGCCATATCGACATGGTGTGCGACAAGTTGGGCTCCGTTGAGCACGACTTTACGACCGATGGTATCGACCTGGTCGTCAAGGATGGTGTCCTTACCGCCAACGGCACCACCCTGGGTGCCGACAACGGCATTGCCGTCGCGCTTATGCTTACCGTGCTCAACGATGATTCGATTGTCCATCCGGCCCTCGAGTGCGTATTCACCACCGACGAGGAGACTGGCCTGGTCGGCGCCGAGACGCTCGACAAGTCCCAGATCAGCGCCCGCACCATGATTAATCTCGACTCCGAGGAAGAGGGCGTGGCAACCGTCAGCTGCGCCGGCGGCGTCGTCGTTACCTACACCTGCCCCATCGTGCGCGAGCACAAGACCGGTAGCACTCTCACGCTCGACATCTCCGGCCTGCTGGGCGGTCACTCCGGCTCCGACATCAACCTGGAGCGCGGCAATGGCAACCTCATCATGGCCCGCATCATCGACCGCCTGATGGTCGCCGGCGAGCCCGCCATCGTCAGCTTCAACGGCGGCACCAAGGACAACGCCATCAACCGTGAGTGCAAGGCTGTTCTGGTCTATGCCGATCATGCTGCGGCCGAAGCCGCGGCGCAGGTCGCCCGTGGCATCATCGCCGACGTCACCGCCGAGCTCGAGGTCTTCGACCCCGGCTTTACCTGCACGGTTGAGATTGCCGACAACGCAGAGGTCGAGGCCATGGACGAGAAGTCCGCGCTTGCCCTCATCCGCGCCTTGCGTCTTGCCCCTAACGGCGTGATTCGCCGTAACGTCGCCACCGACGGCTCCGTCGAGGTCTCCTCCAACATCGGTGTGGTTGCCACCTCTGACGACCAGGTCAAGATCATGCTGTCCCCGCGCTCCTCGATCACCTCGCTGCAGAACGAGTTCAAGGACCGCCTGCAGATGCTGGCCGATGTCCTGGGCTTCGACGCCAAGTTCGAGTTCGAGTATCCCGGCTGGAGCTATGCCGAGCATTCGCCGGTCCGCGACGTCTTTGTCGAGAGCTATCGCGAGCTCTTTGGCTCCGAGCTGCGCATCGAGTCCATTCACGCCGGCCTTGAGTGCGGCCTGTTTGCCGAGGCCCTGCACGGCCTGGACGCTATCGCCGTGGGCCCGACGCTCTCCGATGTCCACACCCCGGACGAGAGCATGGAGCTCGCTTCTGCCGAGCGCTTCTACGAGTTGCTCATCGACGTTCTCAATCGCCTCGCTGCGTAAAGATTGCGCTAGCAGCAGTCCGAGCCACGTGCTAGCGGATTGCAAATGACATTACGAGAGGGGACACCCGGTCTTTTGCGACGGGTGCCCCCTCTCTTCTTTTAAGAAATGGGAAGTTGATTGGCGTCTAGCCCATATCCGCCCTGATGAGGTCGAGGGTTCGCTGACAGTTTTCGCGGACGGGGCCGAGCATATGCTCGCGCAGGTCCGCCATACCGGGCAGGTCGGCGTATTCGTCCATGACCTCTTCCATGCAAATGGGTACCTCGTAGGCGAGGTCCATCATGGTCGCAAAGCAAAACTTCTCGGATAGCCCGGCATCGGTGAGCGCCGTCTCCAGCGCGGGGTCGCCCATACCGTGGTATCGGCGGATAGCGCCTGGACCGATGCGCCCCACACGATTTTCGCCGCCAAAGCTCATGGCAAGGCGCGCCCGGCGGCGCATGCGCTCGTACGCCAAGCCCGATGCGACATCGTACATTCGAGCCATCATGGCTGCGCCGTCGTTTCCAAGGAGCAGGGAATAGTTTTTCGCATGCGCATCCGGTGCGCCGATAATGGCGTTGAAGAACAGTATTTGCGTAAACAGATACAGGTTAAGTTGATGATGGCTCGTATTGACGAGGAGTTCCTGAATATCGCGTGCGGTCGGGCCGCCGTCTGCCGTGTACTTTTGAGCGGGCATCACTCCAAGGGCCTGACAGAGGTCTTCTTGGTGTAGACGCATGATTGTTCCGTCTTTGGCTTTCACACGGTCATAGCGCTCAACAATGAGGGCGGGTTCGTCCTCAAATAAGCGATACTCAACGTTCGCCGTTGCGATACCCGCGCGCTGGGCGCTTTTCATGCAGACAAACTCATTAAGAGCTTCAAGTTTAAATCCGATAACGCCATTTTTGAAAATATGCGTCGTGGGCGAGGAACCTACGCATTCGCACCAGCGACCGTCTATGAGCGCGAGCGCGAACTTGCCCTGGTTGCCTCCAAGTGACCAACTTTCATCTAGGCCCATCCACGATGCCTCGCGGTCATCCCTGATCGACTTGAGGCGCAAGGCAATCTCGTGGTCGTCTATAGGGCGGTATTCGCCAGTGCGATGCAAGACGGCGTCGATATCTTCTTCGGCGCAAAACTGCACTCCGCCCGGACAGTCGAGTCCGATATGGCTGAGCAGCGCAACGGGATTATTGGGCCTGGCGTCGAATTCGGCGGCAATCGCTTTTCGTTGGTCCTCGCTGTCGGGCAGAAGGCCAAACAAGTACGGATTCATGACCTGTTGGCCGTATGTGCGATTTGATACGGGAATGTTGGTCGATAGGGCTGGCCCGTCATAATCTTGATCGTAGGCAAAACTGACTAGACCGCTCTCATCTTGCATGAGCGTTCCTGCGGGTACGCCGCAAATAATAGTCCGAAGCGTTTTTCTGGCCATTGGCTATCTCCCTTCGGGCTTGGTTTGGGCAGATGCATTTGCGGCAATTGAGACTCCGAGATTGGATATGGCGAAATCGGCGAAGGCCTTGTCATAGAGCTCGGACGTAAAGGGGGCGTCTGCAAGAACCGGAATGGCGGCGCAGCGACGGTGGCTATGAGAGGGACGTTGAGCGTGATGGCACCTGGGGGTGCTACAAGGTTGCAAATCGGCATGCGGGGCGTCGGCTGGCTGCTCATGTTTCGTGTCGGCGATATTCCCTTGAGCAACGAGAACCAGTCCGAGAGCACCGAAAACCGCCAGCAACTTGTCGAGCCGAATGCCCGTGGCATCTCCCAGCTCGAGCGATGCGAGCAGGCGCTCCGAAACACCGGCTTTTTTAGCGAGGGTCGCACGGGTGATCCCCTGTGACTCGCGTGCCTGGCGCACATAGATACCAGCTTGGCGCGGTGTGGTGATGGGAAGGGTATCCACGGCGATCTCCTAACGTGCAGACTTTTGCATATCAGTATGACATGCAAAAGTCTGCACGAAAAGGCCTTATGCAAAACTCTGCATGAGGCCTTGCACGGACGTTTAGTTTTGAAGGGTGTTTTACAGCGCCAAAAACCCCAAGTGTTCCAGCAGAATCTTGAGGCCGATAAGGATAAGCACAACGCCGCCCACGATGGTGGCGGGCTTTTCGTAGCGCGCGCCAAAGGCGTGGCCAATCGCCACGCCGGCGACGGAGAAGATAAACGTCGTGATGCCTATAAGCGATACAGCGGGAACGATGTCAACCGAGAGCGCCGCAAACGAGATGCCTACGGCTAGGGCGTCAATCGAGGTGGCAATGGCAAGGATTAGGTACTCGCCCAGGTCGATCTTTTCGGCATCCTTGCCGTCGCCTTCGTCCTCATCCTCGTCTTCGGTAAAGGCTTCCCACAGCATCTTGCCGCCGATAAAGGCCAAAAGGATAAAGGCGATCCAATGGTCGATGGGTCCGATGATGCCCATGAATTGACCGCCGAGTGCCCAACCGATCACGGGCATGCCGGCCTGAAAGCCGCCAAAGAACAAGCCGAGCACCACGGCTACTTTAAGGTTGAGCTTTTTCATGCCGAGACCCTTGCAGATGGAAACGGCAAAGGCGTCCATCGAAAGGCCAACGGCGAGCAACACGAGCTCTGCGAGTCCCATAGTCTGGCTCCCTCTCTGCGGGCGAGCCCGATTACGCGACTACTCCCTCATTTATATGAGACCCGATGCTACCACATGAGCAGTCAAAGGAGCCCCGTCTCAAATGAGCTTCCTAAGCGGTGTTCGCTCATTCTGTAAGCATCGGATTTCGCAAGCGCCGCGGGGACAAACCGTGAGAAACTATTTAGCGTTTATGGAGCGTATACGATGGGAGCGATGCCTTGGATAAGAACGAGCTGCAAAAGCGTATGGAACAGGCCATCCGCCTGACGGCACCTGGTCAGCCGATCCGCACCGCCCTCGACATGATCATCGCCGGTCACCTGGGCGCCCTTATCTGCGTCGGCGACACCGAAAACGTGCTCGCTGCCGGTAACGACGGCTTCCCGCTCAACATTTCGTTCACCTCGAACCGTCTGTTCGAGCTCTCCAAGATGGACGGTGCCATCGTCATCGACGGCGACCTCACCCAGATCCTGCGCGCCAACTTCCACCTCAATCCCGATCCCTCGCTTGCCACGAGCGAGACGGGTATGCGTCACCGCACCGCCGCTCGCATGTCGGTGCTCACCGATGCCATCGTGATCTCGGTCTCGGCCCGTCGTGCCGTCGTTAACGTGTACGTTCACGGCAAGAGCTACGAGATCCAGCCCGTCACTACCATCATGAGTTCGGTCAACCAGCTCGTCGCCACGCTCCAGACCACCCGTCAGTCGCTCGATCGCTCCCTGCTGCGCCTGACGGCCCTCGAGCTCGACGACTACGTTACACTCGCCGACATCACCGGTATTTTCTCGAGCTTCGAGATCATGCAGCAGGCAAAGACCGAGCTTAAGGATTGCATCGTCAAGCTGGGCAACCAGGGCAAGCTCGTGCAGATGCAGCTCGAACAGCTCGCGGGCTCCAGCATGGATACCGAATACGATCTGATGATCCGCGACTACGCGAGCGATTCCTCCGAGGCCAATGCCGAGAAGATTCGCGCAGAGCTCGCTCGCATGACGCCTAAGGACCTGTCCGACCCGCAGCACGTGGCGGCGGTTTTGGGCTATGACGACCTGGATGAGGACTCTGTCATGACGCCGCTGGGCCTGCGCACGCTTTCGCGCGTGTCCGTCGTGCGCGACGGCGTGGCCGAGAAGATTGTCGACGAGTACGGCTCGCTGCAGGAACTCATGGACGACATCAGCGAGGATCCGGAACGCCTGGGCGACTTTGGTGTCAACAACCCTGCCATTCTTGCGGACTCCCTGTACCGCATGAAGGGCACCAAACAGGGGAACGCATAATGGCGCCCGTGTGCGCCGTGGTCGTTGCCGGTGGCAGCGGCCAGCGCTTTGGAAATCCCGGCGGCAAGCAGCTCGTTAACGTGGCGGGTCGTCCGCTCATGAGCTGGTCCATCCGCGCATTTGACCGTAGCGATAAGGTCGGCCACATCGTTGTGGTTTGCCCTGCCGAGCGTCGTGCCGAGATGCGCCGCCTGGCCATCGACCCGTTTGACTATGACACGCCCATCAGCTTTGCCGATGCCGGCGATACCCGTCAGGATTCCACCCGAGCCGGCGTGCATGCGGTACCGGCAGGCTTTGAATACGTCGCCATTCACGACGGCGCTCGTCCGCTCATTACGACCGAGGCCATCGATCACGCTATCGATGTGCTCGTGAGCGACCGCGCCCTCGACGGTGTCGTGTGCGGTCAGCCCGCAATCGACACGCTCAAGATCGTCGATGGCGATAACATCGTCGAGACGCCGCCGCGCGAACTCTATTGGGCCGCACAGACGCCGCAGATCTTTAGCGTCGACGCCATGAAGCGCGCCCACACCGCAGCTATCGCCGAGGGCTTTATCGGGACCGATGATTCTTCGCTGGTCGAGCGCATGGGTGGGCGTGTCCGCTGCGTCCAGAGCCCGCGCGATAACCTTAAGGTGACGGTGCCCGAGGACCTGCGTCCCGTAACCGCGATTCTGCTCGGCCGCATGGCCGAGGGAGAGGACCTTCCCCATGTTCAGTAACCTGCGCATTGGACACGGCTACGATGTTCACCGTCTGGTGGAGGGGCGTCGATGTATTATCGGCGGTGTCGACATTCCCTACGAGCGCGGTCTGCTGGGCCACTCGGATGCCGATGTGCTCGCGCACGCGCTGGCCGACGCCATTCTGGGCGCCTGCCGCGGGGGAGACATCGGCAAGCTGTTCCCCGACACCGATCCTGCCTATGAGGGCGCCGACTCGATGGTACTGCTCGCCCGTGTGATGGACTATGCGCGCGAGCTGGGCTTTGAGTTTGTCGATGCCGATTGTACCATTGCCTGCCAGCAGCCCAAGATCACCCCGCACCGCGATGCCATGCGCGCCAACCTGGCCCATGCCCTGGGCGTTGACGTCGAAAACGTGGGCGTCGCCGCTACTACGACCGAAAAGCTCGGTTGGGAAGGCCAGGGCGAGGGGATCGGCGCCTGGGCCGTCTGCCTGCTACAGAAAACCGTTAAGGAGTAACGAATGCGTATCTACAACAGCGCTACCCATAAAAAGGAAGAGTTCCAGCCCATCGAGTCCGGCAAGGTCCGCATGTACGTGTGCGGCCCCACGGTCTACGACAACATCCACATCGGCAACGCCCGTACGTTCATCAGCTTTGACGTAATCCGCCGTTGGCTCATCGCGAGCGGCTACGAGGTCACGTTCGCCCAGAACCTCACCGATGTCGACGACAAGATCATCAAGCGCGCCAACGAGCAGGGCCGTACAGCCGCCGAGGTCGCGACGGAGTTCTCCGACAAGTTCATCGGCGTCATGCGCGCCGCCAACGTGCTCGATCCCGATGTGCGCCCCCGCGCCACCAAGGAGATCGGCCCCATGATCGCCATGATCAAGACGCTTATCGAGCAGGGCCACGCTTACGCAGCCGATAACGGCGATGTGTACTTTGCCGTGCGCAGCGATCCCAACTATGGTCAGGTCTCGGGCCGCAACATCGACGACCTTATGGTAGGTGCGCGCATCGAGGAGAACGAGGACAAGAACGACCCGCTCGACTTTGCCCTGTGGAAGGCCGCCAAGCCCGGCGAGCCCAGCTGGCCGAGCCCCTGGGGCGAGGGCCGTCCCGGCTGGCACACCGAGTGCGCCGCCATGGTGCACCGCTACCTGGGCACCCCGATCGACATTCACGGCGGTGGCTCCGACCTTGCCTTCCCGCATCACGAGAACGAGTGCGCCCAGGCCACCTGCGCCTGGCACCAGGGCTTCTCCAACACCTGGATGCACACGGGCATGCTGCTGGTTGACGGCGAGAAGATGTCCAAGTCGCTCGGTAACTTCTTTACGCTGGCCGAGGTGCTCGAGCAGCACTCTGCCGCGGCTCTGCGCTTGCTGATGCTGCAGACGAGCTATCGCTCGCCGCTCGACTTCTCTTGGGAGCGCCTGGAGGGTGCCGAGAACTCGCTCACGCGTATCGCCGGCACGGTCGAGAACCTGCGCTGGGCTGCAAGCCACGCGACGGCCGACGCCGATGAGGCTGCCGCCGAGGCGTTTGTCGCCAAGGCCGCCGAGACTCGTACTGCCTTTAAGGAGTGCATGGACGACGACTTTAACACCGCCGGTGCCATGGGTGCCGTCTTTGGCTTTGTGACCGAGTGCAACCAGTACCTGGAGCAGGCGGGCGACGCTGCCGACAAGGCCGCCGCGCTTGCCGCCGCCGACACGCTGGCCGAGTTGCTCGATACGTTTGGCGTTGAGCTTCCCGAGCCCAAGGTCGAGCTGCCGCTGGGCCTGCTGGGCGTTGCCGCCGGTTTGGTTGCCTACACGGGTGACGACGTGGACGAGGCCGCTGCCAAGATTCTCGAGGCCCGCGCCGAGGCCCGCGCCGCCAAGAACTGGGATCTGGCAGACGCCATCCGCGATCAGCTCAAGGACCTCGGGCTGACGATCGAGGATACCGCCGCCGGCACCCGTATTAAGAGTCTCTAGTATTTGTCGACCGTTCGAGGTGCGGCAGATTGCCTTGAAAGAGGAGGGCATAGGCCTGGTGGTCATGCCCGACGATTGAAAGGCAAGGTGCCGTGGCTCGGACGGTCGATTCTTGTTCGTTATCTATTTAAGGAGGTCGCTTAATGGCCGACAATCGCAAGCGTGCGCCTCGTGGCGGCAAGCAGGCCGCTTCTGGCTCGCGTCCGATTCGCCGCAACGATCGCGCTGCCGCTCCCAAGGGCCAGCGCGATCGCACCCAGGCCGCACGTCCGCAGCGCGATCGCAACCGCGACGCTGTCCAGGCTCCCAAGGGCGAGTTTATCGAAGGTCGCCGTGCTGCCGCCGAGGCGCTGCGCACCGGTTTTCCCATCAAATGCGCGCTCATCGCCGAGGGCGGGGAGCGCGATGCCGCCCTGTCGCGTCTGGTCGATGACCTCAACGCCGCGGGCGTCCGCATTAAGTATGTACCGCGCGCGCAGCTCGATGCGCTGTCGAGCCATGGCGCTCACCAGGGCATTGCGCTCGAGGTTGGCAACTTCCCCTATGCCGATGTCGCCGATATCCTCGACCGCGCGGGCGACGGTCCGGCGCTCGTCATCGTACTCGACCATGTGACCGACGACGGTAACTTTGGCGCTATCGTGCGCTCCGCCGAGGTCGTGGGCGCCGCGGGCGTCATCATCGCCAACAAGCGCGCCGCCGGCGTGACCGTGGGCAGCTACAAGACCTCTGCCGGCGCCGTCATGCACCTGCCCATTGCGCAGGTTCCCAATATCGCCCGTGCGCTCGATGACCTCAAGGCCGCTGGCTTTTGGGTGGGCGGTGCCTCCGAGCACGCCGAAGGCAGTTGCTGGGATGCTCCCTTCGAGGGTCGCGTGGCGCTCGTCATGGGGTCCGAGGGCGACGGCATCTCGCGCCTGGTGCTCGAGAAATGCGACTTTTTGACCAAGCTTCCCCAGCGCGGCATGACCGAGAGCCTCAATGTTGCCCAGGCGACCACGGCGCTGTGCTTTGAGTGGCTGCGCCGCAACGCTGGCGAGCTCATGGGGGAGGAGTAGCGCATGTCCAAAAAGAACCGTGCCAAGTCCAAAGCCAAGCGCTTTGGCGAAGGCTCGGCCAAGCCGATTGTCTCGGCCGCGACCTACGGCGTGGGCGGCAATGCGTTTGCACAGGCTATCGCCGACCCAGTCTCGACGGTGCACTCCAACAAGCCCGAGCTGCTGGTGGTCGACGGTTACAACGTGATCCACTGCACGCCGCGCTACGAAAAGCTCGTATACGACCATTCCGACGATCCGTATTCCAGCGACGTTCACGATATGGCGCGCACCGCCCTCATCAACGACGTCGCCGCCTTTGCCCAGGGCCGCTACGAGGCCGTGGTCGTGTTCGACGGCGCGGGCAATATCTCCAACGAGCGCCCCAACCTGCCGGCCCGCGGCGTGCGCATCGAGTTTTCGCCGACGGGCGTCTCTGCCGATACCGTGGTGCAAAAGCTCTGCATCGAGGCACGCGAGGAAGGCCGCGCGTGCTCCGTGGTATCGAGCGACGGCACGATCCAGGCCGTCGTCATGGGCAAGGGCGTTACGCGCATCTCGAGCCGCATGCTGGTGGACGAGATCAAGCAGATCGATAACGACGTGCACGAGGCAGAGGAAGCTCCGCAGATCAAGATGACCCTGGGCAGCCGCCTGAGCCCCGAGGCGCTGGCCAAGCTCAAAGCCCTTCGTGGCCGGTAGGGGAGTTGGCGGGGCGCTGCTGCCTCGCTAACTCCATTCAGCGATGTCGATCATTCTTTTGAGGCGCCATGTTAGCGCCTCTTTTAGATAAGGCAGCCTCGCTGTAAGAGCGTCGTTTTTGGATAGGATTTCGATTGCCTCGTCAACGAAACCCTCGAGCTTGTCGTCGTCAAACCAGCTCATATCCTCAACAAGCAGCATTTGTTTCGCGGGGCTTGAATGAAACTGCGCGCTGGTAAAGCTGTGCTCTCCTGCCTGAAGCTCCTCTAGAGAAACGTTGCACCAGAGCGATGAGCCCGAATCGAAGATGGGGGCAGGTCTGCAGGCTAGCGTGTTGACGTTTCGCACAAGGCCAAAGTTACGCCAATGACGGTCATAGTTGGCGATGATGTCATCGCACACGATCATGCGGTCAAGGGCATCCTTGACGCCTGTCACCCCGAGCTCCTCGCAGTTTGCTACGTATCGCTCGTAGTCGGTTAGTCGTTCACCTGCGTTCGCGTACTGGTTTACATAGAACGCAGGGACATACTCTTCTTCATCAGTTAAGAAGACATCGCATATGCTCAGGGCGGAAGTGCCCGTGCCCTCGAGCGAGTAAGGCACATAATCGCAGGCGTTTAGGATGCGACGGTGGAGTGCGGTCGCCACCAGCTCGTTATAAGGTTCCTGGTTCAGGTGCGCTCCTGCCTTATGCAGAATTCGACGCCCACCCTCGCATGTCCAGTACTTTTGAAGATTGCCGTCCGAGGTGTTGTCGGGCTTTGCGGCGGCTGCTTTGCCCTCTGGGGCGAAGGGTGCGATGGACAGAGAAACGTCGTCAAAAGCATTACTGAAGAAGTTAATATCCTCCCACGCGAGACCGGAATCTTGGGGTCTAATCCAATACTGGTCGGATAGGGAGAGGCCGAGATTTCGCTGGATGAGTTCATCGGGAACATCGACTGCGGCTTCTGCAAGCAGGGAGGCTAGTCCAATGCGTGCGAGCGGGATACCGCGGCCTCGCCACCAAATGCGGAAAGAGTCGAGCGACACGGGACTATTGGGGCCAAGTACTCCAATAGGGGCGTGGATGTAATCGATGTCGGCACCGATGTGGGTAAAGTCTTTTCGCGATGTGCTGTAGACCAGCTGGGCGACTTCGTGCGTGCGGTTCATGAGGGTAAATGTAATCTCGCTTTTTCCATGGCCTCGACGGGGGCGTCCCCCCGTTTTGGTCACGGAGCGGAGTCGTGCGTTGACGCTGTCTTTGTCGATGAGCCATACACCAGAAGCCTTGCGTGCCTCAAGCGCTCCGTTTTTTATGAGCTCTTGCACCCTGCGCGGGGTGATGTCGAGTAGCTCTGCAGCTTCCTTCGTGGTCAACATCGCGAAACCCTTCGCCAGAACGAATAGTTTTATTTATTCCATTGTAATTAAAACTATTCGTTCTGACGAATAGTTTTGAGATGTGGTCGGTCGAAGGGCCTGTTGCGCCTCGTCCGCAATTCCTTTATTCTTATCTGGCTTCGCGCGAAAGCGCCAAGTGTGCCAGTGTGGCGCAACGGTAGCGCAACTGATTTGTAATCAGTGGGTTGCAGGTTCGATTCCTGTCACTGGCTCCATGAGAGTTTCGGGTTCTGTTCCCTTGTGGGACAGGGCCCGTTTCTTGTATATGCGGCTATATTCGACTGACCGTCGTCAGCTTAAAAGCTACGAGGTACAAGATGCCGCCGATAACGTACATGCAGGCGTCAAGTGGATCTGGGGTACTAAACTCGACTACCATGGGCGCAAGTACTTCCCAGCAGATTGAGCATCCCGCCGATAATGTCAAACTGCTTGCAAGGCTGCATATCGGCGTTTTCCCGCTTACCATTTCGCAGAGGACGTTTACGTAGGCGGGGAAAATGATTCCTCCGCACAGATCTCCGAGCTGATAATGGGCGAAGTTGTAGGGGAGGAAAAAGTCGAAGCTCGCAATGTATCTGTTAACGAGATACACGATGCCGGCAAGCAACGGCAGAAGATTTGCGCTGGAAATAAGCGCAGATCTGAATCGTTTAGCCACAGACCGCAAACATAGTCAGGCCAAGGCAAATGCCCAAAGCGATGATGATGATCTGGCTGCAGCCGTTACCCGAAGGGACCATGACATTCTCTTTCTCGATGCTATCGATGCATTAGTGAATAAAGTATGCCACAGGCGGCAGTGTATTTGTTGAGCAACAACCCGTGGCCGCCGACACGCTTTCGTTTTGTATCGCCTAAAGCGTCAGTCGAATAAGCGGGCGCTTACCGTGGTAGCTTTCGATAATGGCACGAGCGTTGTCGACGGCCACGACACTCCTGAGCCTATTGGAGAATCCGCCCGCAATGAGGGCAAATACGACGGCGATGGCAAGGGCGCAGTACGTGACCAAGCGTGCCTTCTTGCGAAATTCTCCGAGCTGATTGACCTTATCTCCGTAAAACATTCTGGCGATGATTTGTTGCTTGTGAAGTGTCGTACCTGCGGAAGGTAGAGGGTGGAGCGTCTCGACGACGTTGCGTATGGGTACAGCTGCAACGGTATGTGATTCCGCCCAGTTAACCCTCCGGCCCGCAATAACCAAGCACTGCTTGGTCGTCTGATATGGCCCCACAAAAGAGAATGGGATCAACAAGGTCAGCGAAACGGAATCGTTGGCATCAGGTCTACGGAAAGGAAAAAGACCATGATTTACTCTCTTTGCGACATTGCCGGCAAGGACAGGGCAACAAATAAGCCGATCATCAGCATCCGTGCCATGGATATGGAGATGCAGCTACTGCGCTACTTTCGCGATTATGGCTTGGATAACGATCCGGATTGGCGCGAGTCCCTCGATGTCATTCTCGAGTCGCAACGAGAAGACGGTTGTTTTCCTCTGAGCAGCGATTGCCATATGCCCAGTGATGCACGTGTCGATTTTCTCTATCGACCTACGTACGCTTGCTGCCAGATCATGATGCGAGCTCTGCTGGGTGGAAAGCTATCGGACGAGCAGGGGCAACGCGTCAAAACTGCCCTGTCTCGCGGCCTTGCTTTTTCCTGCGGGCGCGGCCTTAATGGCCACGGTATCGAAGATCTTGAGCGGCAGTGCGAGGACGTTGCCGATTTTGGCCATGCGGGGATTACGGAAATAGCTGAGCGTTATCCCATGCTGTGCCCCGAGTTTTTCTCTCTCATTAACAAAATTGGAGACGAATACGTTGAGCGTATAGCCAATGGAGATGTGATTTACTACTTTGGATCAAATCTTGCACAGAAGATTTTGACGGCGGCAGAGTCCCTGGGCCGGACCAATTTGTCGCTCGACAAAATCCAACGCTATCTTGAGATGGACTCGAAGAGAAAAAATCGATAGGTTAAAGATTAGAAAGGCGGGCGCCGCCAATGCTGCTTGGACAGTACATAAAAAGAAACATGCCAGATGCGGTCGAGCTCAACGATATGATTTCCCGTCCAGGCGAGGGATATGCTATTAGCCAGATGGCGGTAGCGCCCGTCGACACGGGGGCCTTGCGGATGCATATCAAGGCGTATGCAAATGGACCCGATGGTCCATATTTGGAGGGACGCCTAGCGCTCTACCATCAGGTGCACGAGCTTTTTGCGCTGCTTGCAGCTGAGCCGTCTAACAAAGGCATGAAGGGCTACGAACTCAAGGATTCCTTTATTGGCGGTGAAGAGGCGGACTTGATTATGCTCACCGTTTCCCACGAAGAGCGCTCGCAGGAAGACATCGCCTATAACGTTTTGCTGTGCAGCAAGAACGCGGTGGGGAGCGCCGTGCCAGGATTCGCGATGGCGTGCGTATCGGCGGCATGTGCGTGGCCGAGGAGTTTGGGTATCGCGGCGAATTCAGGTCCTCGGTACACCCGCTGGCGCTGCCGCTCAATTTGAGCGAGGTCTACGTGCTTATGGATGCGCTGGCTGCCTATGAGCGCGGATGCAGCCGGTTTGATCCCCATGGTAGGACGGCCCGGCGTATTGCAGGCATGATCAAGCGCGAGCTGAGCGGTTACGCTAAGGAAAAACTTGGTTCGCGTTTGGAGGGGATGGGCTTTGCTCAACTGGAGGAGGTCGACCCCATGTTTGTTCCTGATATTCCAGGGGAAAGGATGCCTGGGGGCGAGTCTTCGCAGGTTGCCAATTGGCTCTTATATGAAAAGGCTGGCCGCCGTGCACGGGTGTGTCTTGAGGATGGCAGGAGCGTGCAAGGGATTATCTTGCCGCGAGCTGAGCTTGAGCGCTTCTTTGCGAGTCATCATCAGACGGCGGGGGACGATGCGACCCGGGTGGATGCACGACCCAAGTGCGTCGTCTGGCGAAGCGATGATGACTACGACGTTATCGACTGGGCAGATGTCGTGGATGTAAGGCGAGAATAGATAAATGTCTCGATCTGTAACACGAAGGGGCGGAAAACCGTTCGTACTGTTACAGAATGAGACGTAAGCCAGAGTCTCTGCGAAACATCTCGATCTGTAACAGATAGGGGAGAAAATGTTCTCTAAATGTTACAGATAGAGACAAAGGCGGGAGCGGGCCCAGCCGTTTACCTTGAGCGTGGATTTCTGGACGTGCGAGCGTGGAAAATCTCCCGCCTAATGAATGAGCGTGGATAATCTGCCACTTTGGGTTCGAAGCCGTGCTAAAAGAGGGAGATTATCCACGCTCGATTTCAAACGGGAGAAAATCCACGCTCGTTCGTGCCGGAAAAGTCCGATCGCAACCTATGTAATAGTGCAAGAGGGTCGTTATCGAGGGTCGATATTGCAGGCGTACTCCACCGTGCCAAAGTGTTCCCTTGGGAAATGTCACCAGCGTAGCGAAATCCACCGTCCTTCATATCTAAACTCAACAAAAACGCAGTTCAAAGGCATATAGATACGCCCGGCACCGTGTATCTAGAGGTTTTCGTTGACAGCCCCCAAGGTTGCATCGTATTATCTTTTTCGTTCGCGGGGGCGGCGGTCCAAAAGACCAAAGAACCAGCGGATACTTGAACGATTGGGAGTTTGCCCGAGTGGTTAATGGGGACGGGCTGTAAACCCGTTGGCTCTGCCTACATAGGTTCGAATCCTATAGCTCCCACCCGTCAAGTGCCTGTATAGCTCAGTCGGTAGAGCACTTCGTTGGTAACGAAGAGGTCACCAGTTCAAGTCTGGTTGCAGGCTCCATCCGGCGGTGTAGCTCAGTTGGTTAGAGCACACGGTTCATACCCGTGGCGTCACTGGTTCGAATCCAGTCACCGCTACCATAGGTAACACGGTGGCTTCTCAATAGTATGTTGAGAGGCCACTATGGTATAAAGGCAAAGTCCCGTCCGGGGACGACCTGTTAAGAGGAGGGCTTTATGGCCAAAGAGAAGTTTGAGCGCACTAAGCCGCATGTTAACATCGGCACCATTGGTCACGTCGACCACGGCAAGACCACGCTGACCGCCGCCATCACCAAGGTTCTCTCTGAGACCGAGGGCTGCAAGGCCGACTTCACTGCGTTCGAGAACATCGACAAGGCTCCCGAGGAGCGCGAGCGCGGCATTACGATCTCCGTCTCCCACGTTGAGTACGAGACCGCTGCCCGTCACTACGCTCACGTTGACTGCCCGGGCCACGCTGACTACGTCAAGAACATGATCTCCGGTGCTGCTCAGATGGACGGCGCTATCCTGGTCATCGCCGCTACCGACGGCCCCATGGCTCAGACTCGCGAGCACATCCTGCTCGCCCGTCAGGTCGGCGTTCCCTACATCGTCGTCTTCCTGAACAAGTGCGACATGGTCGACGATGACGAGCTCATCGACCTCGTCGAGATGGAGACCCGTGAGCTCCTCTCCGAGTACGATTTCCCCGGCGACGACATCCCCGTCATCCGTGGTTCCGCTCTGGGCGCTCTCGAGGGCGACGCCAAGTGGATGGACGCCATTCGCGAGCTCATGAAGGCTGTCGACGAGTACATCCCGACGCCTGCTCGTAACAACGACCTCCCGTTCCTGATGGCCGTTGAGGACGTTATGACCATCTCCGGCCGTGGTACCGTTGCTACCGGCCGTGTCGAGCGCGGTGAGCTCAAGCTCAACGAGCCCGTCGAGATCGTCGGCATCAAGGATACCCAGAACACCGTCGTTACCGGTATCGAGATGTTCCGTAAGTCCATGGACTTCTGCGAGGCTGGCGACAACGTCGGTCTGCTGCTCCGCGGCATCAAGCGCGAGGACATCGAGCGCGGCCAGGTTCTCTGCAAGCCCGGTTCGGTTACCCCGCACACCAAGTTCACCGGCGAGATCTACGTTCTGACCAAGGAGGAGGGCGGCCGTCACACCCCGTTCTTCGATGGTTATCGTCCTCAGTTCTACTTCCGTACCACCGACGTTACCGGTACGGTCAAGCTGCCCGAGGGCACCGAGATGGCTATGCCTGGTGACCACATCACCATCGAGGGCGACCTCATTCACCCGATCGCCATGGAGGAGGGCCTGCGCTTCGCTATCCGCGAGGGTGGCCACACCGTCGGTTCGGGCATCGTCTCCACGATCATTGAGTAAATTAGCTCTTTGATATAGCTGACTTACAGAGAACCCGGCACTTATAGGGTGCCGGGTTCTTTTCTACGCGGGGCTTGTTCCCTGACGATTGCGCTTCGCTCGCTCTTAAGCCGAGCGTGAGGGATCGATTAGATCTCGCTGGCTTCATTGATGTGTTCCAAATATGAATGGATCCAGCGAGAACCAATTGATTCGAGGTTTTCATTGACAGCACTTACGTAGAGCTGATAAAGTACCAACTCGTGCCCGTACGGGGCGGAAATGAAAGGTTCAGGATAAATGCGTACTCTAGTTACTCTTGCGTGCACTGAGTGCAAGCGCCGCAACTATACGACCACCAAGAACAAGTCGAACATGCCTGATCGTATGGAGATCAAGAAGTATTGCCCCTGGTGCCGTCACCACACGCTGCACAAAGAGACTCGCTAGTCTCTAGTCACATACGCCAGTAGTTCAATTGGTAGAGCATCGGTCTCCAAAACCGAGTGTTGAGGGTTCGAGTCCTTCCTGGCGTGCCAGTCATTATTCCGTAAGCTCCCAATTGGGGGCTTACGGTTTACTCATGTATAAGCGCATTGCGCGGAGGTAACCCAAATGGCCAACAAGAAGAACAAGAAGAAGGCTCAGCAGCCGGCACCTGCCAACAACGCTGCCGCCAACTCCAAGGTTGAGGCCAAGAAGGCCGTTGCCAAGAAGAACGAGAAGGCTGCGAAGTCCAAGAAGAACGAAAAGCCTGGTTTTTTCGCCCGCACCAAGAAGTATTTCGCTTCGGTGAAGTCCGAGATGAAGCGTGTCACGTGGCCCGATAAGAAGGAGCTCGTGAACTACTCGGTCGTCGTTTGCGCTTCTCTGATCGTCGTCGGCGTCGTCATCGCTCTGCTCGATGCTGGCTTTGGCGAGGCTCTTGCTCTGTTCTCTGGATTGAGGGGCTAAACCATGTCTAAGCGTTGGTACGTCGTTCACACTTACTCTGGATACGAGAACCGCGTTAAGTCCGATCTCGAGCATCGTATCGAGACCATGGGCATGCAGGACCGTATCTTTGATATCGAGATTCCTATGGAGCGCGTCACCGAGATCAAAGAGGGTGGCAAGCGCGAGACCAAGGATTCCAAGATCTTCCCGGGTTATGTCCTGGTTCGCATGGAGATGGATGACGATGCGTGGACGTGTGTTCGCAACACGCCCGGTGTCACCGGTTTCCTGGGCGGCAATGGCAAGCCCGCTCCGCTTTCCCGCGACGAGTACAATAAGATGACTCGTCGTCCCGGTAAGGGCGATTCGCCCAAGCGCACCTCGGTTGATATTGAGGTCGGCACGTCCGTCCGCGTCACTGATGGCCCGCTTACCGACTTTGATGGCAAGGTCTCCGAGGTTAACACCGAGGCAGGCAAGCTGAAGGTCACCCTGATGATCTTTGGCCGTGAGACGCCGGTCGAGCTCGACTTTAACCAGGTTGCTGTCATCGCTTAAGTTTTCGTCCGTTCGCGCGAGCGTGCTTCTTCTGTGACTGCTCATCTCAGGAGTGCTTCTAACACGTGCGTGCTTACGATATAGCAAGTACTTCACACTCGTGATTCGAAAGGAATGACCATGGCTGAGAAGAAGGTTGCCAACGTCATTAAGCTCCAGATTCCTGCTGGTGCAGCTAACCCCGCTCCTCCCGTCGGCCCCGCCCTGGGCGCAGCTGGCGTGAACATCATGCAGTTCTGCCAGGCCTTTAACGCCGAGACGCAGGACAAGAAGGGCGACATCATCCCCGTTGAGATCACTGTCTTCGAGGATAAGTCCTTCTCCTTCATCACCAAGACCCCGCCGGCGGCTCACCTCATCAAGAAGGAGCTGAACCTCAAGTCTGGTTCCGCTAAGCCCCAGGCCGACAAGGTTGGTCAGCTCTCCCAGGAGCAGCTCACCAAGATCGCCGAGATCAAGATGCCGGACCTCAATGCCAACGACATTGACGCCGCCAAGAAGATCATCGCCGGTACCGCCCGTTCCATGGGCGTCACCATCGCTGAGTAGCGATTTCTTTTGGTAACGACGGGTGCTCCAATCGGGGCGCCCGTTAAATGTGTGCAATAGGGCACACGATACGATGTGGGAGGGCTCGCGCCCGTTTAACCACAGGAGGTAATGCACATGGCTAAGCATGGTAAGAGCTATAACGCCGCTGCCGAGAAGATCGACCGCGCCACGCTCTACACCCCCCTTCAGGCCGCCAAGCTCATCAAGGAGCTCGACACCGCCAAGTTCGACGAGACCGTCGAGGCCCACTTCCGTCTGGGCGTCGATACTCGTAAGGCCGACCAGAACATCCGCGGCTCCATCTCCCTGCCCCACGGCACCGGCAAGACCATTCGTGTTGCCGTCTTCGCCGAGGGCGAGAAGGCCCGCGAGGCCGAGGCTGCCGGCGCCGACATCATCGGTTCCGACGAGCTCGTTGCCCAGATCCAGAAGGGCGAGATCAACTTCGACGCCGCTATCGCTACGCCGAACATGATGGCCAAGGTTGGCCGCATCGGTAAGATCCTTGGTCCCCGTGGCCTCATGCCGAACCCTAAGCTCGGCACCGTGACCATGGACGTCGCCAAGATGGTCTCCGAGCTCAAGGCCGGCCGCGTTGAGTATCGCGCCGACCGCTACGGCATCTGCCACGTGCCCCTGGGCAAGAAGTCCTTCTCCGAGCAGCAGCTCGTCGAGAACTACGCTGCCCTGTACACTGAGATCCTGCGCGTCAAGCCCTCTTCTGCTAAGGGCAAGTACGTTAAGTCCATCTCTGTGTCTTCCACCATGGGCCCTGGCATCAAGGTTGATCCCGCTATCCAGCGCGACTTCCTGGCTGAGTAACTTCTAGTTACTGCCTGAGCAAAGCAAGCATTGCTAAAGAAACCCGGTTCCGCCTCGTGCGGGACCGGGTTTCTTGCTATCGCGTTAAAACCACCTTAAAGGGGACAGTGCCCCCTTTAAGGTGGTTACCAGGGTGTTCTAGCGGTTGAGGACTCGATAGCCTCGTGGCGCTTGAGTTCGCGACGCATGGTTTGCGAATTGAGCCAGGCTGCCTGCCAGCCACGGATGGGGTAGCGCGCTTCGTCCAGCTCAAACTGCGTATAGCCGCAGGCGTTGATGATCGTAGCCCCGCATGCATGCTGACGCTCACGTTGAAAGTCGCGACCATAGCATTGGTGCACATGCCCGTGCACCATGTAGTCGGGGTTCCAGGACTCGAGCGCTGTGTTAAAGCATTCGAACCCCCGATGTGGCAGATCATCCAGATCGCCCACGCCGGCGGCGGGCGCATGGGTGAGCAAGATGTCGCATCCGCCGACCATCCTCACTTTGCGGGACAGCTTGCGCACGCGCTTGGCCATCTCGCGCTCGGTGTACATGTTGGCGCCATCTCGATAGCGGATGGAGCCGCCAAGCCCCGCAATGCGGACGCCGCGATACACGTACACGGTGTCTTCGACACAGATGCAGCCGTCCGGTGCATGACGTGCGTAGCGGTCATCGTGGTTGCCGCGCACGTAGATGAGCGGTCTGTTGATGACCGTGACCAAAAACTCAAGATAGTCCGGGTCCAGGTCGCCGGCGGATAAAATCAGGTCGACACCTTCAAAGCGTTCCTTGCGAAAGCACTCCCATAGACATCGTTCTTCGGTATCGGCTATGGCAAGGATTTTCATAGGGCGCGGACCTTCGGCTCATCGTCAGTCTGCGGAATGGTGCCCACCACGTTGTCTGCCAGCCAGTCCATCTCGACGATTTGCGTGCTCGGCAGCGGGGGAAAGCCCTCGATCTGCACCACGCCGTCTTGGCTATGGAGCTCGCCGCCAAATGGATTGATGGAGCCCTCGACGATGCCATTGCGGAGTAGCTGAACAAGTTTGCGTGTCTGATAGGGCAGGCCCGGAGCGTAGCGAATGTCGATAACGCCCGAGCTCATGCCATACCAGTAGTTGACGGCGCGGACCCGGCTGTCGTCACTGGTCTCGTCCCAGGTGCCATGCAGCAGACTTCGCACGATAAGCTCGTAGTATCGGCGCCAGTTCCATACCGGCATGGCGATGCCGACGACCTTGCCATCGATCAGGCGGTGGAGTCCGTAGGCCGTGGGGTCCTCCAGCGACTTGGACATGTCGGCGCCGGTCATGACGCTCACGCCTTCGTGGCACATGGCCTCGGCAAGGCCACCGGCGGGCACATCGCCCCAGGTCAGGATAATTTGCGCACGGGGGTCGAGTAGCGAAGCTCCAATCGCAAAGGCGTTGATCTCGCTGAGTGCGCCCGAGGCGAAGACCGACGCGTGGTAACCGATGCGGTGATTGTCCGCCATGCTGGCGGCAAGGGCGCCCAGGAGGAACTTGGCCTCGTACATCTTGCCAAAGTACGAACGGACGCTTTGATGGGGAAGGCCGATAGAGCAGTTGAGGAACCGAACCTGGGGATACTCAACGGCAGCCCTGAGCGTGTATTCCATCAGGCGGTGCGAGGTCGAGAAGATGACGCTGTCTCCATGTTTGACAGCCGTTTCCACGGCGGCGTAGAACACGTCCGGATCGTGGCAGTCCTCGAACGCCTCGGTGCGCACGATACCGCCAAAGTGCTCATCGAGATACTGACGCCCTTGGTCGTGCAGGCTGTCCCAACTCGACGTCGCACAGGGGAACTCATGGATAAAGGCGATGCGCAGGGGATTGGCCGCCGAATAGACGGTCTTGCCCATAAAGAAGTTGAGCACGCCGGAGGTGGACTTGGCGGTCGACTCTTCCTCATCGACGCTCGGTGCTTCGACAAGATCGACCTTGTCCTCGTTATTTTTGCCGGCAATGACCAGCTCACGCCAAATCTTACACAGGCGGTTTACGACGATATCCGTCGGCGTATCCAGCAGGCGGTCCTGGTTGTACACATTGAGGTAGACGAGCATGGCGTCGGCGGGCGTAATGTCCAGGTGGTCGCCACCCGCGCGAAGGTAGGCGCGCTTAAAGAGCAGGAAGGTGTGGCGCAGGTAGTCGACCTTTTTCTGCGGCCATTTTTCGATAAGGTCCTGACCGAGCATCTTGGCGAGCGTCTCGTAGCTTCCCTCGCGCGAGAACTCGATCTCGTATAGGGGGCAGACGCGCCAAAACACGCAGAACTCACCGTACAGGCGGCTTTCGACGGAATCCCATGTGCCGGGGTAGAGACGGGTGACCTTGGCCGAAACCGTCGGGGCGTCCAGGAATTTGAGGACACTGACGCGCTTGTTGCCCTCTTGGACGTAAAACCGATGCATGAACTCGGTGACGATGACGGGATCGCGATAGCCCTCGGTCACCTGGATGTCGTAGAGGTTGGACCACTTGCGGGCGAACTCCGTGCTAAACGGCAGCAAGGGCATAAAGTTGCATGAAAAGGCCGACTGACGGCCCTTGGTAACCGTGCCGACGACCATTTCGAGCGGAATGTCTCTCAGACCGACATTCTCTCGCTGGCCTAAGGGGAGCTGGGCAACCAAGCTATCGAGGTCCGTGAGGTATGGATGCTCGCTTTGACTAATGGCGCGTCGACGTCCTTGCTCGCCGCGCTTGCGTGCTTGACGATAGGCCTCTTCCATAGTTTTGCTCCCTTAGTCGTTTAAACAACTATATGAACTATGGTACCACGAATGAAAACCACCACAAAGGTGCCTGTCCCCTTTGTGGTGGTTTAGGCGATGATGGGGGCGATGGCGCGAATGCAGGCGTCGGCCGCCGTGAAAGTGGTGCTGTCGTCGCTGACGATAAAGATGATCTTGCCCTTAATGCCAAAGTCGCCGATCTCGCTAAAGAGCACGTAGGGCTCCTTGTCAAAGCTCGAGATGGGAAGCACGGCGGCCTTGGTGGCGCTGGTCAGCTCGTCTGCCAGCGCGTCGAGCGAGGCCCACTTGGATGTGTCCTTTACGGCAACGGGCACAGCCACACGCCCAAAGGGCATGAGATGCACGAGCGTGTTCTTGGAGATATTTGAGTTGGGGACGATGATGGTCTGCCCGCAGGCGTCCTCGATGGTCGTATGACGCCAGGTGATGTCCTGGACCACGCCCGACACGCTACCGACTTCGATATTGTCGCCGGGCTTGATGATGCCCATAAAGGTTACCTGCATGCCGCCGATAAGGTTTGAGAGCGTGTCCTGAAAGCCGAGCGAGATGGCGATGCCGCCGACGCCAAGAGCGGCGACGAGGGCGTTTGCGTTAATGCCAAAGCAGTTGTCGAGGATAAAGCTGCCGCCGATCATCCAGATGACGGCGCGCGCAATGTTGATGAAGATACTCGATGCCGGAAGCGGGTTGTCGTCGCGGTTGAGCAGGTGGCGCAGGGTCTTGGATACGACCTTGGTGGCGATGGCGGTGCCTATTACCAAGATGCCGGCCCAGATGATGTTGTGGACCCACCGTTGTTCAAAGAAATGAAGAATCGGTTCAAACAATTCCATGTTGGGAAAACCTCCTCATGATCGTCCAACCATGATACCCACCAAAAGCCCGTCCGATCACATTGAACTGCCTCCCATTTCTTGGACATGAGAAATGGGAGGCTTTCTTTATGCGCGT
>OLPW01001106.1_pt1 | contig 29414 bp, 23 predicted proteins | sample 1672161 | NCBI WGS metagenome assembly OLPW01 (sample SAMEA3136654, study PRJEB25190) | human gut metagenome
CATTAAATACCGTAACAAACTATGGATATAAAAAAGGAAAGCCGCTGTTCTTTGGAATTTTTGCAGGCTACTATGTAGTACAAATCTTATGCGCAATTTTCGTATATGGGGTTAATTCTTTGCTTCCAAATGTAATGGAAGTGATGAAGTACATCGGAGCAGCCTATATCCTGTGGCTTGCGATTCATATTGCTTTCAGTAAGCCGTCAACGGAAAACGCAGAGCAATCGGCATCGTTTCTGAAAGGATTCATGCTGCAATTTGTCAATGTGAAAATCTATATGTTCGGAGTTACCGCACTAACGGGTTATGTTGTAGGATATATGTCCTCTTTTCCGGCTTTGCTGTTTTTTGAGCTGGTTATTGCAACGATCGGAACGATCGCAACCTGTACTTGGATTGGCTTGGGCGTACTGATTCAGAAGTTTTATCTGCGGCATTTCCGTGTTATTAACATTATCCTTGCACTAACATTACTGGAGTGCATTTGGGGAATGTTAAGATAATTGTTGCTTTGAGTGCAATTCTAATTAACAAATTTGTAGGGCTGCATCGGCAATGCTGACGGTGAATGGAATGCTCCCCGTGCCTTGATGTTCTGTACGGTCTTGTGTGTCTCGGTGAGGTTCACAACAACGGTGTCCCGCTCCTGCATGGTGCCCCATGCGGCGTTCATGACATTGTCGCTGATCTTCGGCAAGCACAAGATGGTCATTCTTTACTGCCTGATATGTCCCATGATATCAGAACTCCTATGAATGCAATCATTGGTTATGCAGAACTGGCGTCCGGACATTTGCCCCCTATCCGATATAACCTCTGGCAGGGACAAAGCCTGCTGTTATAGGTTTTTGCTATTGTTAGAGCCGTTTTTCTGATATAATAAATATCAGAAAGGCGGTATTTTTTTATGATGACAAGAAATACAGATAAAAAACATATATAGAGGGGGTGAGTGCTTGAATTATCTGGTTATTGATTTAGAAATGTGCAAAGTCCCAAAGAATTATCGGGGAAAAAATTATAAGTATGCGAGTGAGATTATTCAGGTTGGAGCAGTTCTTTTAGATGAAGAATATAAGGAAATAGGAACTTTATGCCAGTATGTACATCCTGAGTTTGGTATCCTTGATTACTTTATAACGAATCTTACAGGAATTGAGAAAGGGCAGATAAAGAATGCACCGAAGCTGAAAGATGCACTTATTCATATGGCAGACTGGCTTGGAGAGCGAGAATATAAAGTTTTTGCATGGAGTAAAAGTGATTACTGGCAGCTTGACCATGAGATTAAAAGTAAGAAGTTAAATGATGAGAAACTGGATGAATTGATGAAGCCAGAGCGTTGGGTAGATTATCAGGAAATATTCGGGAAAAAGTATAACTTTGAGCAGTCAGTAGGTTTGCAGGAGGCTTTAATGCTATGTGATATTGAGCCAGATGGAAGAATGCATGATGGGCTGGATGATGCATGGAATACAGCACGTCTTATTGAAAAATTGGAAAAGAATCCAAATTATAAGCTCATTTATAGGGAACGGCAGGAGCAAGAAGATTCACAGCCATTAAAGGTTCGATTAGGAGAACTATTTGAAGGGTTGAATTTGCAGCTTGGATGATGAAGATGAGAGATAGCATGGATGGAAAATAAAGGGTAGATTATGGAAAATATAGATTTCATCACATATTGATATCCAGAATCTTTAGCATTGAATTGCTCTATTTATAAAATATAAAAATTAAATTATGGATTATTAAAGAAAATATAGCAATGCAGAATAACAGGAAAAGAGATTATTATGAAGAAAAAAATAGCAGTACTGTTTCCAGGAATTGGTTATACTTGTGATAAGCCATTACTCTACTATACAGGTAAACTTGCGGTAGCAAGGGGATACAAACTTGTGAAAGTAGAATATGGTAATTTTCCATCAGGAATAAAGGAAAATAAAGAAAAGATGGAAGAGGCTTTTCGTTGTGGATTAGAGCAGGCAGAAAAAATTTTGCAGGATATTTGCTGGGAAGAATATGAAGATATATTATTTGTATCAAAGAGTATAGGAACAGTTATATCTTCTGCATTTGCCAGAAGGCATCAACTCTCAGCAAAGAATATTTTATTTACACCACTTCAGCAGACATTTTTATTTGCAGATGGGAATGGGATTGTATTTCATGGAACGGCAGACCCGTGGGCTGATACAAAAGATATTACAGAAGGATGTAAAAAGTTAAATCTTCCTCTTATTTTGACAGATGAAGGAAATCATTCTCTGGAAACAGGGGATACATTAAAAGACTTAGAAAATCTTCAACAGATAATAGGGTTACTATTTAATTCATTAGACAAATAGTGGTTGCGGGGACTTGGGGGAGAGGGCAGAAGACATCAGCTTCTGTCCCCAAATCCCCTCCCCTCTGTTTAATTCATCTTCTCCAGCCACAGCACAGAAGCCAGTGAACTTCATAAGCCATATTTGTGGTCTCGGAGCAAGTGTTGGATGCGAGCGCGTGGAGCGAACATTCAACACGCCGCGACTAAAAGCACAAATATGGCTTATGAAGTTCACTGGCTTCGTCTATAGTTTATCTAATGAATTAAACAGTAATAAGAAAGGCGTGATTTTATGGGAAATTATATTACTACATATACGAGAAAACATTTTGATCCGATAAATCCTGATGCAGAATTAATTTGCATTGAGGATATTGCTCACGCACTTCCGATGATCTGTCGGGGAAATGGACATGTCAGCTCATTCTGGTCTGTGGGAGAGCATTGTATTTTATGTGCGAAGGAAGCAGCGGCAAAGGGATATTCTAATCGACTTGTATTGGCAGCTTTGCTACATGATGCGAGTGAGTGTTATATGTCAGATGTACCAAGACCTTTAAAACAGAATATGAATAAGTATAAGGAATATGAGAATCATTTATTAGATGTTATTTATACGAAGTTTTTAGGTTTCACGTTAAACATAGATGAGGAGAAGTTGATAAAAGAGATTGATAATGCATTATTGTGGTATGATTTAAAGTATTTATTGGATGAAGAATCAGAAGAAAAGCAGCCAAAGCTGCATGTGAAGGTTGATTATACGGTGAGATCATTTTCTGAGGTGGAAAAAGAGTATTTGGGGTTGTTCGAGAAATATAGAGAGGTATAGAATATAAGAAAAATACTATTAAGAAATATATTCAAAAATAAATATAAATGTAATCAGATATATTTGAAGATAGTGAAAAAACTATAATAATATTGCGAAGGAATAGAGAGGAGATTGAGATGAACGTACAGATTTTTGGGACGAAAAAGAGTTTTGACAGCAAAAAGGCAGAGCGCTATTTTAAAGAAAGAGGAATAAAATATCAGTTTGTAGATATGAAAGAAAAAGGACTTAGTAAGGGGGAGTTTCATTCTGTATGTCAAGCTGTAGGTGGTTATGAAAAGCTGATTGACCCTAAGTGTAAGGATAAAAACTTACTGGCATTGATTCAATATCTTTCTGAGGAAGATAAAAAAGAAAAAATTCTGGAAAATCAAAAGATTATAAGAACACCGATTGTCAGAAATGGAAAGCAGGCGACAGTCGGCTATGAGCCGGATGTTTGGAAAGATTGGAAATAGAAAAGATAGTAATAAGAAAATGAAAAAAGGATTGTTGTAAGATAGTTCTAAGAAAGGGTGTGAGCTACTCATGTGAGTTGTTTCGCACCCTTTAAATATTTTATCTTCTTACAGCAAGAAGACTCCGACCTCTAAGGTGGGAGATGAATTGCGTCTGCTACCTACTTGATTTAGTTCGGTATTATAAGTCTGATACTGTGAAGAAAAATCTGTAAATAGAATTTTTCTATAATAATGATAAGCGGAAAGTTTTAAAAAGACATATATTCCAAGTATAAATCATTAAATGCTTTATGATTTGCAAGGCTGATTTCTTCTGAAATTTCTGGAATATGTGTAAAGCGATGGGATAATTCAGAGTTCATCGCTAACATGCCTGCGCCTGCGAGAGAGCTGTTTCCGACGGATATGATTCGGTCGTTCAGTTCTTTGGGCAGCATACCGATTCCGACAGCTTTGGTATAATTGATTTTTTGCCCAAAACCTCCGGCGAGGTATAGATGTGCAATCTGAGAGTAATCAATACCATAGGAGGTTACGAGGATTTCTATACCGGCCCGAATAGCCGACTTTGCTAATTGAACCTCACGAATATCCTTGTTAGTAAATGAAATATTCTCTGTCAATGGATATCCATTATCGAAATATTTATCAGCAATCAATCCTGTGTTATCAACAATTTTTTCTTTTACAAGTTCATAGACTGTTTCAATGACTCCTGTTCCACAGATGCCAATTGGTTTTTTATTTGAAATAGTAGAAATGGCTGGATGATTATCGAAAATAGTTACGGTATCAATTGCGCCTGGAACACCGGCAATACCGTAGCGGATATTGCCGCCTTCAAAAGCCGGACCTGCTGCGGTTGAAGTTACGAGGAGTCGATCTTTATTACCGATAACCATTTCCCCGTTTGTACCAAGGTCTACGAGAAGTGAAACTTCTTCTTTTTGATCAATTCCGCAGGCTACAATACCACTGACAATATCGGCACCTACATAAGTACTGATCCCCGGAAGAATCGTCATGTTTTTGTAGGAATGCATGGAAATATCAACAGGGGTGAAGGGAAAGGATCCAAGACTTTCACAGGATAATTTCTGAAGTAAATGCTGCATAGTAGAGTTGCCGGAAATGATGACAGGAATAGAAAGTTTTGTGATATCTTTTCCTAGCTGAAATTGTTCGCAGATAGAATCTAAATCGTTTAATATAGTTCTCTGAAGCTCCAAAAGTCTTCCCTGATTGGCTATATCAATTCGTGAAAGGACATCGGTACCAAATATTCGCTGATGATTGATACTGGTTATGGTCTGTAATACTTTTTTTTGATTTGTATCAATGAGATTGGCGGCAATAGTTGTAGTTCCGATATCAACAGCGAGAGCAAGAGAATCATAACTGGCAATTTCGTTATGAGTGGATAAAGATGGAGCAGTAGCAATTTTCGAATCAGATTTTTCTGAAGATGGCTGCATTGAGATGTGTTGAACTGAGGCAGATTTAGATGAAGAGTCAGAGACAGTATCCGCCGCAGTAAACTTATTTGAAATAGATTTATCTGCCGACAGATTAAATGCAGAGGCAGCCTGAATTTGGTCTTCTTCATAATCTTCTATCTGAATAGTAAACTGCCCTTTTACATAAGCCTGACATGCCAGCCGCCAGCCTTCAGAGAGTTCTTTTGCTGAAAAAAAGGCAGCGTCATGTGTAGTATGGGCTGGTATATTATTTAAAAATTGTACCTTACATTTTCCACAGGTTCCTCTACCGGCACAATAGGCAGGTAAAAATTCTCCATTTTCCTGAAGGTGTGTAAGTAAAGATTTATTTTTATCGGAAATTGATAATTCAATTGTTTTCAATGGTGTTCCTCCTCAATTATTAATAACCATATTATAATATAATAATAGTTCCAGTGTAAATCCTTCAACTCGTAAACGCCATAAGCATCTGAAGCCACTCACAGATAAGATATCAGGGCAGTTCTTTTTGCGTCTATTATCGCAAATGAAAATTACTTTTCAATAGCAAACGGTTTGCTATACCATATTTTGTGATATTTGGCGGTATCCTTATTTAGAATATCATTAAGCAATTTGCAGATATAAGATATCTGGTCATTTGTGCCATTATCTACAGTTCCATAAATTTCTCCAGCTTGTATTTTCTGATTCATCTCTGGGCTGTTGTTAATTCCGAGAATAAGGGGGAGTTTGAGATTATGCTGTTTATAGTAATCGTAAACTCCAAGTGCCATGTCATCATTATTGCAGATAATGGCTTCTGCAGATTGGATAATGCTAGTATCCAGTTTTGAAAATTTCACGGAGGCAAGGTTTCTCTGCCAATCTGCGGAGAGATTAGTAAGCTGATTTAGAGGGAAGTTCTGGCTGTTTTCTAAAAAGCCATTTGTCCTTCTTACAGCATCAAAATGTGTCTGTTCTCCTTCGATTAGAATATAGTCCAGTTTATTATTTTTGTTTCGGTCTAGGTTTATTTTGTCTGTATTCCATACATTCTGGAGCATGTCTGCCTGAATGGCTCCTGCTTTTTTTGCCGCTGTTCCGACGTACCATGTCTGTTTGGAGATGGATAAGTCCTTTTTATCCGCTTCTCTGTTAAATAAAATAACAGGGATATCGTGGTTTGCTGTCTCGTTTAGGACGCTGGCGGCGGAAGATGGAGTTACAAGATTAATAAGCAGGGCATCGAAGTTTTGGGTGTACATATATTGGAGCTGGTGTTCCTGCCGGTTGGCATTTCCTTCTGCATCAAAGATTTCGTAAAGAACTTTTTTGCCAGAAAAAGAAGAACGGTCAATTTTGTTTTGGAGTTTGGTTACATAGTCGTTTATGAAAGTGTCGTCCATATCATAAACGGCGATGCCTATGTGGGTGTATCCATTCTGCGTTTGAGGTAATTTCCATATGGTTATGGTGCTTATCAGGATGATGATTAAGGTAAACAGGATGGAATTATAGCTAAAAAGATTTGTTTTCATAACGGAAATCCTTTCATGTTCTGTATAATTTATTATCTGTAGTTGATAAATATTGACTAAATTTTTGGAAAACTATTATGTTTAGAGAGTGTTTGAAAAATCATTCCTGCAACCTGCACGCTCTAATTTACGGTATATTTTGTATTCATTCAGGCGAAATATACCGTAAATTGGGGTGTGTAGATTGAATTAAAACTACTCTTCTAATTTGTCAGTAGTGCATCTAATTCCCCACTCTCAATAGCTGCCTTATCTACTTTATGACATGGAATAGATATATCTTTCATATATTTATTTCGTGAGTAAGTATCCAGCATTTGAATGCTTTCATAGCCAAGTTTGTATGTGTTTTTTATGTAAATGCAGTCTGTTTTGCCGTCTTGGATTTTCTTTATTACCTGTGCAGAAACAGGAAGAAGATAGCTTGGAGAAGGGCTGTTTTCAAAGGCTGCATAGTGAGAAAAGGCAGTTTGCATCGTGGCGGTAATTGCCAGTACATTATTGTAATCGTAGTGTTTTTCTTGTTGGGTTAAATAGTTTTCTGGATAAATTAACAGGATGCCAATTGCATGATTTTGTTCTTCATTAGCGATGATGGAAGATAGCTCATTTGAAGAAAGGCTTTTTTCATGCCACACGTCAAGTATAATAGAATTATTGTAAGCGTAATCTCGGATGGCATCTAATATACGGGAATTCTCTTTATTATAAGTGTAGGGAAGGATTACTGCTACCGTTTTTTTACTTCCGGTGTTTGTGCGTGTCATCATACATTGCGAGGAAAAAAAGGCAATGAAGAGTATTAAGATGATTACTAAAGCATATTTTTTCTTATTATTTTTCATCGGTTTCCTCCTGATTTTAATAACTTCTTTTAATTTAGCGTTATTGGTTACTGTCTATTTGAGCAGTTTTTTGTAATATATATTATAGATTTAGTTCAGTGTAGTATTGTTGGATTATTACAAGTTGCTGATTTTCTATAATTTTGTTTTATTGGATTCATCTGAATTTATCTCTGCAGTCTCCTCCAGTTTCGGAATAATTATCGTTGCGGTTGTTCCTTCATCTAATTCACTTTCAATAGTGACACCATACTGTTCACCGTAAATAAGTTTGATTCGCTCATCGACATTACGCACACCGATTCCAGAGCCTTGTTTGCTGGAAACAACCCGGTTGTGCATGATGTATTCCACAACTTTTTCTGGCATACCAAGTCCGTTATCGCTTACGTCAATGTGAATAAGGTTATCTTTTTCATAAACAGAAATAGTGATTTCGCCATCATCGTACACACCTTCCATACCGTGATAAATAGCATTTTCAAGTAGAGGCTGGATAGAAAGTTTGGGGCAGAGATAATGAAGAAGTTTTTTGTCTGCCTGTACGGAAAATTCAAACTTGTCCTTAAAACGGATATTTTGAATAGCGAGGTAACTTGTTGCGTGTTCCAACTCTTTTTCCAGTGGGATAATGTCTTTTCCCTGGCTTAAAGAAATGCGGAAAAACTTCGCGAGGGAGGATACCATTTGCTCGGCACCTTTATATTCGCCACTCTGTATCATCCAGATGATAGAGTCCAGCGTATTATAGAGAAAATGCGGGTTAATCTGAGACTGCAAAAGTTTTTTCTCCATTTTTCGTTTTTCCCGTTCATTTCTACGGATTTCGTCCATTTGGTTTTGTAATTTTTCTGCCATAATATTAAAATGTGCACTTAATGTTTTCAGTTCACCAATTCCATTTTCTGCGGCTTTTACTTCATAATTGCCCTTTCCGAATTCCTGCATGGTATCGAGTAATTGGTAGACAGGATTTGTGAAGTCATGGAACAGCAAAATGTCAGTGAAAACAAGAATAATTCCAACGATAAGCAGAAGCAGCCAGATTACATAATAAATACCCATATTTTCTGTGTGAATATTAAACAGGGAACTGACAAGGACGATATTCCAGCCGGTATAACCAATCTGCTGACGTTCGATCAGCCACTTTGTACCATGTAGCTTTTTGATGCTGTAATTGGTGCTGTTTAGAGCAATTTTAGTAGTGTTTTCTTTATATAAACCAGAAGAAATTTCTTTTATAAACGGATGATAAAGAAAGTTCGATGTATTATCAAGCAGGTAGCAGTAAGAGTTTTGCGTATTCTTATAATGCTCTAAAATTGCATCGATGGAATCGGTATAGTACTGCATTAAAAGAACACCGGATTTCATTTTGCCGTGATTAATGTACTCTACATAGCGGCTTATCTGAAATACCTGTTTTACGTTGTCGGGATAAACAAGTTTTTTTGAGCCGTAACAAATAGTTTCGATATTATCTTTTGCCTGAGTAAACCAGCTTTCATTTTGCATGGAAGTACTGGTTAAATTGTTAGAGTGCCATAAGTTTTTGCCATCTGTATCATATAAAGCGAGTCCATAGATTGTTTCTGAATTGCTGGTGATTTCATTTGCCAAAATAGTTTTAAAGTTCTTGTCCTGAATATCATATTTTTTAATTGTGTTGTAGTAAATGTTATTCATAATAGAATTGATTGAATCTATTTCATTTTCAATATTTTGTGCAAGTACATTTTTCTGCCTGCTGGTTTCTTCTATCGTTTTACGGACAAGATAGGTAGAAATATAATGAGAAAACAGTATCATGCAGCTTAAAATACAGAAGACAATCGAGATGGACATTATTAAAGGAAAAAGAACACGAATGCTTAATTTTTTATTGTTCATAAATAAATCCTTTCGTTTGTCAGGGAAGGAAATTTCCCGTAAATTGTGACGTACATCTTGCAAAAAGCATTTTTTAAACATACTCTGGATGCCGGGAGAAGGTCCTTTTAGTTATTTTCCCCTCCAAGTTTTCGGTATTTTACCGGAGAGATACCACAGTGCTTTTTAAATACATAGCTAAAGTAATTTGGTTCGGGGTATCCGACCATTGTTCCGATGACATGGCTTTTGTAGTCGGTCATTTTCAGTAACATTTTCGCTTCTTCCATGCGGCGGCTGATGAGGTAATTTAAAAAAGTAGTTTCCGTTTCCTGCTTAAAAATCTTTGAAAAGTAGGAAGAACTCACATGAAGTTCTTTGCAAATGGACTCTACGGAAAGGTCAGGTTCACGGAAATGTTCCTCCACTAATTTCTTTGCATTTTCTGCTAAAATAACGTTATTATCTACCTGCTTTTTCTGAATCAATGTACGCATGAGCTGAAAATAATTAATAAGCCAGTTGTCGAGCTCTTCGCCAGTGTTTAAAGAAAGAATTTTTACCGCCATTTTTTTGGAACCGGCAAATTCTTTATCAGAGGTAATCTGATATTTTTTATAAAGACGGGCGAGGGAGAAGGAAATCTCTAATATGACGATCTGGTATTCATTTAAGTTGTAATGGGCTTCATGTAGATGTTCAAGCATATTTAAAACAGCAGTTTTCAGTTCTTCTTCAGAACAGTGAGTTATGATCTTCTCAATGGAATCTACTTCGGAATTCCAGTCATCGTCTTTTTGTAGCGGTGCATCCTTTTGGAGCGGAAGGATGTCATTATAGTAAGTATAGCTCTCATCTTGAATGACTACATTATAATCAAGTGCTTCTAGAGCCTGTTGATAGAGGACAGGAAGTGCCCTTAAACTGGTACCGCTGGAACTGATGCCGCAGGATATTTTCGTGTGAAAAATACGTTCGATAATGACGGAGGCCTCCTGTATAGTACGGGTAATCCGTTCAATATCGTGCTTTTTATTGCCACATAGCAAAAATACTTCTCTGTCAATCATACCGAAATGGTAGAGGTCCGTTATTTTTTCGAGAGATTCTTTAATCGTTTCCTTGATGGAAAGTTCGGAAAGAACATCATTTAAATCATTTTCACGAATCTTTACAGTAATGATGTGAAAAACTTTATAATCAAGATTCAGTTTTAAATTTTTCATTTGAAGAGTACAATAATCTTCGGTAAGAGTTTCTGTTAAAAGCTGTGTAAAAAACTGCTGCCGAAGAAGAGGAATACTTTCTGTATAAATGTTCTCCAAGCGGGTGCGGTTCATTTTCTCGGCATATTCTTTTTCGAGTTCCTCATGCATTGTAGTGAGAAGTTTCTGCATTTCGTTGTAGTCGATTGGTTTCATGATGTATTGTGAAACTCCATAGCTGATAGCGGTTCTGGCATATTCAAAATCATCCCAACCGGAAAAAAGAATAATTTTCGTGTTTATGTAGTTCTCATGAATGGTTTTAGAAAGCTCTAAACCGTCCATAAATGGCATTTTAATATCACTGATTAAAAGGTCTGGGTGATATTCTTCAATGAGTTCTAAGGCCTCTTTCCCGTTTTGTGCCGTACCAACAACGGAGAAACCAAGGCTCTCCCAGTCGATGCCGTTTTTCATTCCATATAATATTTGCTGTTCATCATCAGCTAAAATAATAGTAAAGTTTATCAAGATTTTTTCCTCATTTTTCCTGTAGTTTATTTGTGGTTATTTATATGGTATTTGCTTTTAAGTTTGTTTTTTTATAGTTACGTTGTTGTTTATTTTGAAATTTATTTTTTATAGTTGTTTTTCTATTTATGGTGTTATTTATTTTTGACATAGTTCCTTTGGTATGGATTTTGCTACTTATTTTATTATTTTGCAGCCGTTTAGATTGTACCATAAATAAGAGCAAGTCGATTACATTTTATATCAATCAACTTGCCCTTATTTATTTGCCCTATAATGTTTTATAACTGTTCCGAAACATAGAATTTATTTGAAATGTAAGTTTGTAAATTTAATGAATCGGAATAGTTAGTGTTATATACTTTGCACAGTATCCTGTTGTTATATTGCAGAAAGCCTTTTTCAAACACGCTCTAGTCTTATACCTTGTGTAATATTCTGCGATTATTCTTCAGCTTTACCACTAATCTTAGCAACTACTTTTTTCATAAACTCATCATTAAGCTTATATTTAGTCTTAAATACAACGTAAGCAAGAATGATGCCGAGAGCTGGTACAATGCACATCAGCACACGGATGGAGTTCTGTGTTGCTAAAGACTGTACTGCATTTGGAACGTATCCAGTTAACTCTAATACGAATCCGATTGCTAAAGCTGTAAAAGCTGCGGTCAGTTTTACGATTAATGTCTGAAGGGAGAATACGACACCTTCATTTCTGACACCTAATACATATTCGCCATAATCAACAACGTCTGCAAGGAAAACGGTAGCACATCCAAGTTCAAGACCTGTACCAGTTTTAACGATAATTCCCGCAATTGCAGTTAAAGGAATATTAGAAGGACATACAAATCCTACAATGAGCAGCAAGATAAGACCGATTGGTGGAAGCGTACAAGCCATTAAGAATGCCTTTTTTCTGGATAATAATTTTGTGACTTTAGGGAAGATTAATAATCCAACTACCTCTGCAACAGATGCACTGATCATGAAAGCAGATAACATTCCGGCATTATTGCAAACATAGCTGAAATAATATGTAGCAACACCCATGATAGCCTGAATTCCAATATTGTATAATAAAATTAAGAGGACAGCCCATCTTAACTGGTCATTCTTTTTGATTACAGTGAAAATATCTCTGAATTTCATTTTCTCTGCAGTTCCGGTAGCCTGCTGTTTCTTTGGCAGGTTGATAACGCAGACAGCCATTGTAAAAATAAAGGTTGCTGCGATAATTAATGCGAATCTGTGGTAACCAGTATAGTTGCCGCCAAGTCCTTTGATAATCTGAACACCGAAGCCGGCGATGATAAGAGACTGACCGATGCTGGCAAAAATTCTTGGTAAAACAGATACTTTTTCACGTTCTTCCGGGTCGGAAGTTAAGTTAGGAATAATAGACCAATACGGAATATCCATAATCGTATAAGTCATTCCCCATAAAACATAAACGACAGATGCAAATACACAAAGACTTACACCTGATAAATGAAAGTCTGTAAATACGGTAATGAATACAAAAGCGTTAATCAATGTACCGATAACAAGCCACGGAACGAATTTACCCCACCGGCTTCTCGTATTATCAACAATCATACCCATAAATAAATCGTTAAAAGCATCCCACAACTTTGCAACGAAGAACATACTTCCGATAAATGCGGGAGCAACTTTAATAATATCTGTAAAATAAATCATAGAAAAAGTTGCAATCATTCCATAGATTAAGTCTTTTCCTAATGCACCAAAGGCAAAGCAGTACTTCACACGATTTGGTATTTTTCCTTGGTATATAACACCACTGTTACTGTTGTTTTCCATTTTTCCTCTCCTCTTTTTTATTTGCGTGTTTCTTAACTTGATTGGAGTTTAGCATTTTAGAAAAAAGAATGACATTTGATATTCTATTTAAAAAATATGAATTTCTATTTTGGAAGATTGGATTAGAAGTGGGATTATGGTAGACTAATTGAGAATTACAGGAAATATTCTGAGAAAGAAAATGAAAGAAAATAGGAGAATATAAGAGAAAAATAAAAAAAGGGGCAAATAAAAAATGAAAGAAGATATATATGAAAATAAATGGGATAAACTACTGAAAATCCATACAATGGGACGCGATGATTCCAATGCAGGACAATATTATTATCCCTATGAACCAACGCCATATTCTGTATTAGAAAGGCTGGCAAACACAGGAATCATAAGAAAAGGCAATACACTTCTTGATTACGGGTGTGGAAAAGGCCGTGTAGACTTTTTCCTTGCCTATCAGACCAGATGCAGGTCCATCGGCGTGGAATACGATGAGAGAATCTACAATAAAGCAATAGAAAACAAAGAAAAAGCCATTTCAGCAGGAAGAGTAGCATTTAAAGCGGAAAATGCCGAATACTTTTCTGTACCAAGAGAAGTAGATAGAATTTACTTCTTTAACCCATTTTCACTTGAAATTTTGCAAAAAGTGATACACAGGATACTAGAATCCTATTACGAAAAACCAAGAGAGATAAAACTACTGTTTTATTATCCGTCAGATGAATACATTTCTTACTTAATGACCGTAGATGAATTTATGTTTGAAGACGAAATAGATTGCAGAGATTTATTTCCGGGAAATAATATGAGAGAGCGGATTGTGATATTTGGATTATAAATACTTCAATCAGGAAATGATATTACTTATCTATTATATTTGGTAATGAAATTGCGGCGTTTTTTATATCATTTTCATATAATATTATTGCAATGAGTAAAATAATTGCTGGAATATATCTTTTATACGATTTTATAACATTAATCTTATATACATTGATTTTATTTTTGTAATCTTCTCTGCTATCTCTCTGGATATTACAAAATTCAAAATTACCACAAATTTTAATAATACGAGGCAGGATAAAAATGGAAAATAAACATATTCAAAATAATAGAAATGAAAATAATAAGAAAAATGACACAACAAAAAAGATAGGGAAAATACATATTCAAGAAAATGAATATATAAAAAATCGAAATAATTTTTACAATCAGGAAGATATTCAAGGAAATGTACACTATGACAGTACACATAAAGAAGGACATTCTCATAAGCATGAGGAATTGTCAGAACATCAACATATTGGTAAATCAGAAAAGTCATCAGTGAATCAGCACACTCATAAATCAGGAGAAGCATCAGTGTGCCAGCATACCCATACCCATGTAGATGCAAACGGAAATGTTTATACTCATACACACACCCATTCGCCCCAAATCGTGAAAAACGAACTAAACCGCATTGCCCGGATTATAGGTCATATGAAGTCTATAAAAATTATGATTGAATCTGGAAGAGACTGCAGCGAAGTGTTAATCCAGCTCGCCGCTGTAGATGCCGCAGTCAAGAGCCTTAGCCGGGTTATATTGAAAGAACATATGTCAACTTGTATTGTTGATGCGATAAAAACGGGGGATGAGGAGGCTATTGAAGCGTTGAATGATGCAATAGACAAGTTTATGAAGTAAATTCTGGCTGCCGCAGGCGAGACGCCCTCTGGGAATGAAATAATCCTTATTTGTGACTTTAGTCGCAGCGGTTTGAATACTCGCTTATACGCGCTTGTATCCAAACCTTGCTCCGAGGCCACAAATAAGGATTATTTTATTCCCAGAGGGCTGTGCTTTGGCTGGAAAAAATAGAATTTATTGTTAGAGAATTTGTGGATTAGTCAAAGGGTTGTTTTTAGCAATCAGAAAAAAGTCAAAATTTATTCTTGGGAGCGATTTGAGGGAGGCTTCAGATGGTTACGGCATTTCGGGGAGTTAAAGTTCTGAAGATCTGACATTTAAATTATGGTGCTACTATGACAATAGTTCGTCTGCCTCGCCAGCTCGGCAATTCAAAATTCACCATTGACATTTGGAAAGAAAAGGATTATTATATGCAAACAAGTTCGTTAGTGAACTAATTGCCGAAAGGCACCCTAAGGAATATGAAAAAGATACATAACAGGAGGATAAAACTATGCGGGATTCGTTATTTAATACCTGTGGAATGAAGATGCGTAAGCTTCTTGATAAAAAGTCAGAGGTGTTTGCACAGAAATACGGAGTGAGAAATGTAGAACTGGAGATTCTTTTATTTTTATATCATTCGCCATGTGGTGATACAGCAAAAGATATTGTGGAGGAGAAGAATTTATCCAAAGCACACATTTCAAAGTCTGTAGATAATTTACGGGCGAAAGGTTTTGTCGTTTTGACAGAGGATGAGAATGACCGCAGAAAGAGACACATTGAGTTAACTGAGAAGGCTGTGGAAGCAGCGAAAAATATGCTGGAGGTTCATAATGAATGTAAAGAGGTTGTCATGCGTTATGTGACGGATGAGGAGAAAGAACTTATGAACCAGATAATGCAGAAGATGCTTCGCAGTCTGGATGAGGAACTTCAAAAGTAACAGAATTACTTTACGGAAATATTTACAGATAGCATTTACAGGAAGTGTTTTTAATGGCATCGACTGATAATGCCACTGGAAAATGACCGGGAGAAATTTTAGATAATTTTTGGAGTATTGATGAAGATGATGACCAAAGAGTTAGTCAGATTAGAAGAAAGGAATGCAGTATATGAAGTCAGTGGCAATAGAAAGGGAATTTGGCAGCGGAGGACGGGATATCGGAATTCGCATCGCGAAAGAGGCACAGATTCCTTACTATGATGGACAGTTGCTGATTGAGGCCGCGAAAGGATATGGCATAGAGATTGCAGCTCTTAAGGAGTTTGACGAGAATAAAGTAGGAAGTTTTCTCTATAATATCGCGATGATGGCAGGCTATAATCAGTATGAAAATATGGCGAAAATTAATGAGATTTTCTATGGAATGAAAGAGACGATCAAGAATCTTCATGCAGAAGGTCCGGCGGTTTTTATCGGAAGATGTTCTACAGAAATTTTGAAATCTTGCGAAGATGTTGTGACAGTTTTTGTTCGCTGTAGTGATAAGGAGAAGAGGGTACAGCGCATTTTTGATAAGGAAAGTGTAGACACGATGCAGAAGGCACGTCGTTTAATGGACAGAAAGGATTGGGGCAGGGAAAAGTATTTTAAGTTCTGGACGAAAAAGGACTGGAAGGACGAGAAGAACTATGATCTGGTTCTTGATACAGCGAAGTTCTCTTTGGAGGAGTGCTCAGAGATTTTATTGAAGAGGATGAACGAGTAGGCATTGGAAAGTATAATAATAAACGATGCTGATTTTTGATGAACATAGTAGTCAGAGTAAAATTGTTTTGACAAAAAGTAGTTGGAGGACATAAAGAATGACAAAAATATTTAAAAATATGGCCCCATACTGGTATATGATCGTTGCGATTGTGCTGTTGCTTATTGTGCAGGCGTTTGGCGATTTGTCGCTGCCGCAGTATACGTCAGATATCATTGATGTGGGAATTCAGAATAAAGGTGTGGAGCATATTCTTCCTGTGAAAATGACGGAGGATGAGTATGAAATTTCGCAGTTGTATATGACTTCGAAAGAGAAGAAAATATGGAAAGATACTTATGAGAAAAAGGGTGAGTATTACATTTGCAAGGTAGAGGATGAGGAGAAGCTGGATCAGTTAGATGATACATTTCTTACAGCGATTTTCTTAAATCATAACATGTCAAATGTAAAAGAATCGCAGTTTAAGAAGATGATTAAGAATTCGATTGCTTCGAATCCTGCGATGGCTCCGATGAAGGATAAAATAGATGATATGAGTGTCGATGAGATTGGAAAGATGCTCAACATGGAGTTTAAGAGCTTTCAGGAGGAAGATGATAACGGGAAAAAGGTTACTTACGTTGATGTGCGCCCAATGCTGTATCAGATGAAGCAGACAGGAATGATGAGTGCCAAAGATATCCAGAAGTCCAGAGAAGAAATCGAAAAGAAAATGAATGATATTGGAGAGAGTACTTTATTTTCTACAGGTGTTGCCTATGCGACAAAATGTGATAAAGCTGCAGGAGTAGATATCGATAAGATACAGACAGATTATCTCTGGAAAGAAGGCGGCCGTATGCTTGGAATTGCATTTATGATTCTGGTAGCGGCGGTTGGAGTCGGTTTTCTTGCTTCTAAGGTAGGTGCGAGTGTTGGTAGAGATTTGCGAGGAAAAATCTATAAAAAGGTTATGGGATTTTCAAATGCGGAAATGAACCGTTTTTCTACAGCATCTCTTATTACAAGAAGTACAAACGATATTCAGCAGATTCAGATGGTTACAGCAGTTATGCTGAGACTTCTTTTGTATGCACCGATTATCGGAATTGGTGGAATTATTAAAGTGTATCAGACCGGAGCAGGAATGGAATGGATTATTGCTCTTGCGGTTGTTGTGATTCTCGGATTTGTTATGCTGCTTGTTTCGATGGCGATGCCGAAGTTCAAAATTATGCAGACATTAGTAGATGGTCTTAACCTTGTTTCCAGAGAGATTTTAACAGGACTTTCTGTTATTCGTGCATTTGGCAGAGAGAAAACAGAGGAAGAGCGTTTTGACGAAGCGAATAAAAAGTTAACAGGAACACAGCTTTTTACAAACCGTATTATGACGTTTATGATGCCGGGAATGATGTTTATCATGTACAGTGTTACCATTCTGATCACATGGGTTTCCGCACAAAAAATTGATGCGGGTACGTTACAGGTTGGTGCGATGACAGCGTTTATTACTTATGCAATGCAGATCGTTATGGCATTTCTTATGATGACAGCGATGTCTATTATGGTACCAAGAGCGGGTGTTGCAGCAGATCGTATTGATGAAGTTCTTAAGACAGAAGCTTCTGTTCAGAATGTGAAGAAGCCAGAAACGCTTAAGGAGCATAAAGGTGTTCTGGAATTCTCACATGTAGATTTCAAGTATCCGGGAGCAGAACATAACGTGCTTTCTGATATTGATTTTAAAGTGGAGCCAGGCAAGACAACGGCAATTATCGGAAGTACCGGCTGTGGAAAGTCTACGCTGGTTAATCTGATTCCAAGATTTTATGATGTGACAGGTGGACAGATTACATTAGATGGCAAAGATATTCGCCGGATTTCTATGGAAGAACTTCGAGAAGAAATCGGATTTGTACCACAAAAAGGTGTTCTTTTCTCAGGAACAATCGCTTCTAACCTGCGATTTGGAAAAGCAGATGCGACAGATGAGGATATAAAAGAAGCAGCAGAAATTGCCCAGGCGACAGAATTTATTGAGACGAAAAAAGAAAAATACGACAGTCCGATTGCCCAGGGCGGAAGTAATGTATCTGGTGGACAGAAACAGCGTCTTGCGATTGCAAGAGCGATTGCGAAAAAGGCAAAAGTACTTGTATTTGACGATAGTTTTTCCGCACTTGATATGAAGACAGATGCAGCACTTCGTAAGGAATTAAATGAAAAGGTGCAGGATGCATCTATCGTAATTGTAGCGCAGAGAGTCAGCACGATTTTACATGCAGATCAGATTCTTGTTTTGGATGATGGAAAGATTGTTGGAAAAGGAACACATGAAGAACTGCTGAAAAACTGTGAGGTATATCTTCAGATTGCTAAGTCACAGCTTTCTGAAAAGGAGCTTGGACTTGAGAAATTAGGTTTGGCAGAAGAAAAAGCAGAGAAGGAAACAAATAAGAAAGAAATCCTTTCTACAAAAATTGATGAGAAAGAAAATAACAAATTAAAGAAAAAGTCTGATGACAAGAAGTTAAAACATAAGAAAGGAGGTAAGTAAAATGGCTGAAAATAAAGCAGGAACATCAAACAGAGGCCCAATGGGTGGTCGTGGCCCGATGGGTGGCGGAAGAAGAATGATGCAAGGCGGAGAGAAGGCAAAGAACTTCAGTGGTTCTTTTAAGAAACTCATTCGCTATATTGGAAATTATAAATTTGCGATTCTTGCGGTAATGATTTTTGCGGCAATATCTACAGTATTTTCAGTAGCTGGACCAAAGGTTATGGGAAAGGCAACTACTGCGCTGGCCGAAGGCCTGATGAAAAAGATTGCCGGAACAGGCGGGATTGATTTTACCCGTATCGGAAAGATCCTTTTGCTTACTTTAGGATTGTATCTGACAAGTACAGTGTTTAACTTTTTACAGGGATGGATTATGACAGGAGTAACACAGAAAATCTGTTACCGCCTTCGAAAAGAAATCTCGGAGAAAATTAACCGTATGCCGATGAAGTACTTTGAAAGTCGTACTTATGGTGAAGTTCTTTCAAGAATCACCAACGATGTAGATACATTAGGTCAGGGATTAAACCAGAGTGTAACGCAGGTTATTACTTCAACAGCAACGCTTATTGGTGTCGTTGTAATGATGCTCACCATTTCACCGTTAATGACATTAATTGCATTTATTATTTTACCGGTATCAGCAATCTTAATGTCTACAGTCGTAAAGTTTTCTCAGAAATATTTCCGCACACAGCAGGAATATCTTGGACATATTAATGGACAGGTAGAAGAAAGTTACGGTGGCCATCTGGTTATTAAAGCATTTAATAAAGAAAAAGACATGGTAAAAACATTTGATGAAACCAATGGAGTCTTATATGAATCTGCATGGAAATCTCAGTTTTTGTCAGGTTTAATGCAGCCAATCATGGCATTTGTCGGAAACCTTGGATATGCCGGAGTTGCCATTTCCGGTGGACTGTTAGCAATTAGAGGAACGATTGGTGTCGGTGATATTCAGGCATTTATTCAGTATGTAAAGAACTTTACACAGCCAATCCAGCAGATAGCGCAGGTTATCAATCAGGTACAGTCCATGACAGCAGCCTCCGAGAGAGTATTTGAATTCTTAGAAGAAGAGGAAGAAGATCAGGAACACGAGGGAGCGGTATCTGTAGAAAACGTAACAGGAGAAGTGAAATTCTCTCATGTGAATTTTGGCTACAATCCAAATCAGACGATTATCAACGATTTTTCTGTAGACGTAAAGCCGGGTCAGAAAATCGCAATTGTCGGGCCTACCGGTGCAGGAAAAACAACAATGGTGAAACTGCTTATGCGTTTCTATGATGTAAATAGTGGTCAGATTCTTTTAGATAATCATGATGTTCGTGATTATAACAGACGTGATCTTCGTAAAGCATTTGGAATGGTATTACAGGATACATGGCTCTATAAAGGAACTATTATGGAAAACATCCGTTATGGACGTTTGGATGCAACAGATGAAGAAGTTATCGAGGCAGCAAAAGCAGCTCATGCAGACAGCTTTATCCGAACACTTCCAGGCGGTTACAACATGGAACTTAATGAAGATGCAAGTAATGTGTCTCAGGGACAGAAACAGCTCCTTACTATCGCAAGAGCTATTTTGGCAGACAGCAAGGTAATGATTCTTGATGAGGCAACATCTTCTGTAGATACTCGTACAGAGGCTCTTATCCAAAAGGCTATGGATAATCTTATGGAAGGCAGAACGAGTTTTGTAATCGCGCATAGATTGTCTACGATTAAAAATGCAGATGTGATTCTTGTGATGAAAGATGGAGATATTATCGAACAGGGAAATCATGAAGAGTTACTTGCGAAAGGTGGATTCTATGCTCAATTGTATAATTCACAGTTTGAAGAAGCTGCATAATAGAGTTTGAATTCTGGTTTGCCGCAGGCAAGGAGACGCTCTCAGTAAATAAAATAACCTATATTTGTGACTTTAGTTGCTGCGGTTTGAATACTCGCTTACACACGCTCGTATCCAAACCTTGCTCCGAGGCCACAAATATAGGTTATTTCCTTTTCTGACTTCGTCTGTCAGTTTTCCCGACCCTGCAAATCAAAATCCAAGTTTGTTAAAGTAAACAGTAAAGAGAATCTAATTTTTAGATGTCTGATAATATACGAATATCGTTGCTATTTTATCCATACATTATTTTTCATCTATTATTTTTTCACAAACTTACATTTTCCGAGTCCATACGTAGATAAGAGTTTCTTATAAACTTTATATTTACTCTTTGGAACGTACACTTTCGCATGGTTCACACAAATAAATACATGTGGGTCTTTTAAAGTCTTTAATTTTTTCCCTTTGAAAACTATCTTTGTAATCTTTTTGTTATTACAAAATGCATGGGCACCAAAGAAGGAAACATTCTTTCCAACTGTAAGCTTTTTCATGTTCGCACATCGATAAAATGCTTTGTGGCAAATCTTTTCTACAGAATCTGGTATGATGACTGTTTTAATCTTTTTGTTTGCTTCAAATGCTCTCGTTCCAACAGAAGTTACATTATACTTAATTCCGTTCCATGCTATACTCTTTGGAAATGTGACGTTCTTTGCTCTGCGTCCTTTGATAAAACCAGCCACTTCCATCTGACCAGTTCCGTCTACGCTGGAATCTGTCACTTTATAGCGATAGATTCCACTTGAAATCACGTCACCCTGACGAAGTCCTACTAATACATTACAAGATGCTTTCTTTCCACTCTCTGTTGTAACAGTAATTACTGCTTTTCCCGGAGCTACTGCGCTAACATTTCCATTCTTATCAACGGAGGCAATCCTTCGGGCTGTACTACTCCAGCTTAACTTATCTGTGCTATTAGATGGAGATACGATAGCTTTTAGAACTTCTCTGTTCTTTGGAGCAATTACCAGATTATTTTTATTGAGTTTCACGCCAGTTGCTGGAATTTTATTACTTACAGTAATCTTTCCTGTCGGTTCATCCATATAAGTATCTTTGATTGCATATTTTACTGTATATACTACATCTGACTTTCCACCAATGTTCGATGGAATATCAAGTGTGGCACTCTGACTGTCTGCATTTCCACTGGTACCAGCTTCCGTAATCAATCTGCCATCTGCATCAAACAATCCAGCCTTCATGTTATCTTCCAGACATTTTCCTTCTAAAGTGATTGTATTTGCTCCTGCAGTAGCAATCATCTTTTCTGTGTTCTTTAAGGCCTCTACTTTCGGGCCTACCCAGATTTTTACGCTGGAAATGATAGTATTACCATTCTCATCCTGCATCTCATTGGTTGTGCTGCTATTTACAGCCATTGCAGAAATTGTAATATAGCCATATTCATCATATGTCTGAAGAATATTCTTCGCTGTATCAAGCTTGCAATTTATTCCATTGGCATCTAATGAGAAAATAACTTTAGCAGGATATGCTTTTAAATCTTCCTCACTATATATTTCACCTAACTCATCATAGCAAGTTGCTTTCAGTGCCGTCAAATCCAAAGTACTGTTAAATGGAATGGCCTCCGGTACTTCTTCTAACGTAATCTTCTGGAGAGAACGTACTCTAGGAACGCTTAATTCTACTTCATTACTTACCACATTCTGGTTCAGCTTATTCGTTGCGCTGACTGCAATATTCGCTTTCTTGCCTGCTTCTACTGCTGCGATAACTTTATTGTTCTCAAAACGGAACGCTTTTTCATTATCCGAATTCCATGTAATGTCTACTTCATCCAGTCCATATTCCTCTCCATACTGGTCAAGACCTTTTACAGTGAAGTATTCATCGACATAAGCATTCTCTCCGTTTTTCAATGTACTTTCTGCATCTTTCTTCTCTAACTGAAGGGTATCCAGTACAGGCTTTTGTCTTACAGTTAAAGTAAACTGTACTGCCTGTGCTTCTATTCCATTCTTATTAATAAACGTTCCCGTCAAAATAACATTGCCAGTTTCTCCATAGCTAAGTGTTCCCTCCGCTACAGATAACGTCTTTTTAGCTGCACTAAAAGATGCCTGTGTACTCTTAATCGTTCCTTTATCTGTCAATTTCCACTGAATGCTGTCAATTTCTTTCTGCGAAAGAATATATGCCTCTCCATTCTGATCTTTTGCTGTAAAGTTTACTTTCGTAAGATCATACTCTTCTCCTTCTCTTACTACTGCCGAATCACCGGTATATAATTCCTTCACATATGGTTTGGTAACAATGGCAAAGTCTATTACATTCGATTCTATCTTTGCATCATCTTTGCCTACGATTAACTGAAGCGTATCAGAACCTTTTACAAGACCAAGTAAAGTATCTCCTGTAACTTTAGAATACTTTCCGCCTGTCAGCCATTTGTATTCCTCTTTTGTCCAGTCATACTCGTCTCCATACTGATCAAGTGCAGTTACTTTTACATCTTCTTTTAAAGCGCTGGAATAAGAATCTCCAATACCGATTCCGTCTTTTTCAATATCTGTCTCAATATTAAGTGAAGTCAGCTTCCTTGTCGGTTTTACTACCAGTTCTAATACATTAGATTCTGCATATACCGCTCTGCCTTTTCTTGCTCTTGCCTGAATCTTATAGGTTCCTGCCTTATCTATTGGAAGTTTATCCGCTAACAGATAATCAGAGAAACTATCTTCTGCTTTTTCTCCTGAAAAATCAATATGCCATTTTACATCAGAAAGATCATTCCATTCGCCATCATACTGGTCAAATGCTTTTACTGTAAGTTTGGATAAATCAATAATGTCAGGAGTTCCTTTGTCTTTGAAAATAAAGCTTTCTAATGTAGCTGGTTTTGTATCATCAGAGATCTTAAGCGTTGTCAGCGCTTTTTCTGGAAGTGCTTTTACACTAATCCATTCTGAATGTTTGCCTCGGTATGTTGCCCGAATCTGATAGGTTCCTTCCTTTGTAAAAGATACCCGGTTATTCTCAAGCTTGATTCCATCTTCTTCGTCAAGTCTTGCTTCCCATACGATAGGTGCACCGGAAATCTTCTTATCTGTACTGTCTACTGCATATCCCTTAATGTCTTCGTTACCAATCAGATTGACAGGTTCCTCACCAACATATGTTGTCGTAGTTCCCTCTGCCTGAACACTTCCGTCAAATGGTTTTGCTGTAACATTTACCTTAATTTTTGCTGTTGCGTCAAGTCCTGCATTCGTAGCTGGTTGTTCATTCTCAAGACTGGTATATGTAGTATCATCATCAATCATATACTTAAGATACAGGGTTCCTTCTTCGTCTCCTGCTGTCAGAATCGCTTCACCATTTGCTTTTTCCTCTGTAAGAGATGCAATATTACTGCCTGTCAGTTCCTTACCATTCTGATCAATAAGTATCCAATGGCCCTTATTCTGATCAAATCCATAATACTCTACATCATTCTTGTTACTGCCTTTCAAGGTAACTGTACTAAGATCAAACGTATCTCCACTAATCATATTCAATGTCTTCACGCCATTTGTGACACTGATTTTCTTTAATGGATATAATGGTACAATTTCCTTAATATTTGAATTCATACTTACTGTATCATAATTAAGTACACCACCTGTGACGGACATCGGACAATGTGTTGACAGCCAGGAAACCTTATTTATAAGACTGTTGTTTGTTCCAGCTGCTGCTCTTTGTGCAGTATTGGCAGACTGTTTTACGGCCTTATTTGCTTTCTGATTACTATTGGCACGCTGTCCTGTTGTTCCACTTTCTGGTGCATTTTCCGTATAGTAGAAATTCACGCTGTTCAGCGCATCAAGTTCTTCCTGAGATACGCCCTGTTCCGCTAATGACTTCTTTTCTTCCTCACCAATTGGCTGAATCCATTTGTTATAAGTATCTCCATTCGCATTATAATTTATGTCATTATCTACTTCTTCACCATTACTATCCTTCACAGTTTTGTCATATATCGTATACTTCTTTGTATTTTGTGTCATCGTTGAAGGAACTTCTATTAATGATTCATAGCCAATCGGATATTCTGTTCCAGAAGGTTCGGATGAAAAAGTTTGCTGAATTACACCGTCCTCATCTACAAGAATTCTATTTAGTGTAACTTTCGTCTTTTCATCTGTAAGTTCTTCTTCCTTAATCGTTCCGTTTAAAATATCTTTCCATTCCAGTTTCTCTAATTTATCTGCCGGATTTCCATCAGACTGTTTCTTTGTCCATCCATAAGTCTGTCCATATGCCTGCTCGTAATTTGGTGTCGCGGTATATCTTACTGCACGGTTATAAAGATTATCCATTGCTGTCGTTCCGCCTTTTTCAGACTCAGAACCAAAAATTGTGCTGAAATGACTCTGACGATAGCCTGCCGTAGAGAATGATTGTATTTTCATATTATCATCATATACAGTGCCTGATAAAGAGAAAACCGCTACTTTATAAGTAATCGCCACCGGACAGTCATAACCAAGCTGCACATTTGTTACTGCCTTAGAAGATTCCATTCCAACCGCTGTCTGTGCCGGAAGTGACATGCTGGAAGAAATCGTATTCTCGGAAGTCTCACTATATTCTTTTGTTTCAGAATATGCTGTGGATAATGCCTGCTCACAGGTCACCTCCATTTTTAAAGTCTGCTCCACCTCTGCAATCAGCGGAATCTCTCCGGAAAGTGTTGTTTCTGAGCCAATCATCTCACTGTAAGAATAACTTTTTCCTGTCTCTAACGTATTAGAAGTCGTCAGGGAATTCGACTGTTTAAATTCCATTCCAATATCTGCTTCCTCTTTCGACTCATTCTTATAATAACTCAATTTAGGATTCGAGTTGGCATTTGTCTTATAAGTGACACCCGCAGCCTGTCCATTTACTGCTTCTTTTAAAGAATCATACTTCTGTGCCTTTGTAATATACTCTAACCCTTCTCCGGCAATTACCGATAATTTGAAATCATAAAAAGCCAGTCCAAAAGTGTTATAACAAAATCTTGGTGTGGATCCTACACGGTCCACGCAAGTTACAAGCGAATATAAAACATCCTGCGTTGTGTCATCATCAATCTGCTTTAACGTAGCATCCTGGCCTTCTGTACTGTTAAGAATGCTGCTTCCACTAACCTTTCGATTAATTCCGGAAGCAATCTCTTCTGCTGCCTGCTGACGAACACTCTTTAAATTCTTAGCATAAGCAAGTCCTGTCCAATAGGTATTATCTTTTCCACTCTTTCTATCACTCTTAGGTTCTTTTTGTGATAGTGCATAAGCAACATCAGCATAACCATTTCTTGTACGGTTTTCTTCCCCAGTAAAGTTCTTAGCAAAACCTCCACCTGCATTCACAAAAGCAGCATATTTGTTATGGGTTCCATAAATCTGCTCTGCCAGAGATGACCACTGTCCAATCAGACTGTCTGTTCCACCATCTGTTTCATTCCCACTTTGGAGTACGGCCTGTAAAAATGCAATCTGGTTGTTCGGATCTACGCGATCTGTCACACTGCCATCATGAATATCAAAATACTTCTTATCATTAATAATGACAGAGCGAATCCCTACACGATTCTTTGTTTCAGTTCCATCACCATCATATCGATAAAGAACAGATACATTGGAAGCCGCCTGTGTTATCAGCGGAGCGGATAACCCGAATACTGCTGTTAAAGTAAGTATTGCGGCGAGGACTCTCGCTAATACATATCTTGTTTTCTGGTACTTCATACATTTCACCTCTTATTCTGCGTATCTCATACTTTCTTCTTTTGGTCTGATTTCTTATTCTGAAACCAGATACATACCATCGTAAAAATCACACCTGCTACAACAGCAGCAACGGCGATAATCACATATAAATCCGCCCCATCTCTTAGGAGAACAGAGCTGTAACTGTCAACAACAGCAGGTACACCGGATAAATGCATCTTTTGAAACATTATCCTCATACATACTGCCAATCCGACGGAAAGGAGTGTCAAACTAAAAATGATACATCCGTCATATCGAATACGCAGAATATGAATACGCTGATGAATCTTTTCCCGCCTAATCTCCTTTGGGTTCATCTTCCTCCTCCTCTCTACTCATTTTTACATTGTACTTCTATAAAGACATAATTAAAAAATCCTTTCACCTTTTTAAAAAAATAAATGAAAAGATTTTAAAAAGATCTTCATGCATGCTTTGCTTATCAAATCAAATACCCTGCAACTGAATCGCAGGGTATACACGCTTCCTTTTCTTTTGTAAGATTCCAATTTTCCTGACTTTACTTCATATGATTTAACTTTACCATCAAATGCCATACACTCACCAGCACAATAATCATGCCCGATGGAAACAAATACCCCATCCACCTCCAAATGCCATCTGCCGAAATAAGCAGATTAAAAATCGCATGAAAAACACCACATGCGCCAAGAAGTCCAACCATTCCCGTAATTGCAATTGCCCTTTGTCTAAATATATAGGCAAGTCCAAAGCCGATAAAAATGCCACATAATATATGAAGCGTTCCCGTCGAAATTCCCCGTATTAATAAAAGATCAAAATCTGCAGCCCCATTCTCTGTTAAATAACACACATTTTCAAAAGTAGCAAATCCTACCGCAATTGCAATAGCAACTCTTGGAATCTGGCTTCTTTGCGGCTCAAATATTAAAATATAAAATAATAACGGAAAAAGCTTCATTACTTCTTCACAGACCGGTGTAATTTCAATGGAGGCCTCTATTGTATCCACTCCATAATAATTCATAAAAAAACTGCTGACATATGCAGAAAGCACACATATTCCCATTCCAATTCAAACAAATAATGTATATTTACGTGTTTCTCCCTGAATAAAAAGCAATGAAAGCAATAATGGAATACTAATACAAATAAAAATATTTTCAATGTACATCATCTTTCCCCACCCCCATAAATGTACAAGGTAATAACATCGCCATCGAGATTGTCAGCACAATATCAATGCAAAAATACAAATTAAACCTTGTATAGTCATGAAAAAAGACGAACTTATATATAGACTCACCTGTAAAATTATACATAATAGAATACAAATGCTGCTTTTATATGGTGCATCGCCATATAAAATCTGAAAAACACTAATGTAGACAATCGCTCCTGCTGCTAATGTAAATACTCCCGTTGAAAGGATCGCCGGACCAAAAATCCCACTCCAGATTGAAATAATCGCCACACCAATTCCACAAATCAACGGAATCACTGATATCTTCATCCTCTGTCCCTTATATCCTACAATCTGATACGAATGCAGAAACAAATAACTGGCAATCCAGGAAATCTCTGATACATAAAAAAACTGTGGTACCTTTCCCCGGATAACAAGATATAGTACAAAGTAAAGTGTTTCCATCATAAAACAGCTATGCGCCAAAGCCAATATAATATACAAACGATTCTTCTGCAAAAACCAGCACACAATATCTGCCACCACAATTAGAGAAAATACTATTACCTGAAATATATTATCAATTATCTCAAAATTCATTCTATTTTTCCCCGCTTTGTTATTGTTATTCTTTTTTCAGCCTGTTTTCGCTCACCTGCTACGATTGTTTATATTCTTCTGCTTTTTTTCGATGTTCTTCCGCCTTACGCAAACGATACAAAAGTATCGTTACACAAACACCAAGTGCAAATGCCAAAATTCCCATACAAATGTATCCAAGTGCCTCATAATTTCCCAACATACTAGCCATTCCTGTTGTATAATTAGTTTTTGCCCCAGAAGCGGAAGCCTGTTTGGTTACTTCTGGCATCAGACATCCTATTCCAATAATCATCACCAGGCATGCAGCAATCCCTGATCCACTGATTACTCTCTCTTTTTTTCTGCTGTTCTCTTTGAATCTCCAGCGTTCTTCTATGAATCAATTGCTGACGTTCTTCATTCGCCCGCATATATAAAACCTCTTTCCTCTAAAATCTTTTTTAAACTCTTCTTCCCTCTATGTACCAGATTAGTAACCTGTTGTTCACTCTTACCAAGAATCCGAGCTGCTTCTCTATAACTCATTCCTTCCAGACTAACCAGATACAGTACTTCTCTATACTCTGTCTTCAGATTCGCCATTCCTTCATAAAGATGCTGCTCCCGCTCCGACTGCAAAAGTTTTGCATCCACCAGTTCTTCGCCCGGCAGCTCAAAATCCACCTCATCTAAACATAAAAACCATAGTTTATGCTTCTGTCTATGCCGTATCGTCAAATTTCTTGCTGTTTTATAAAGATATGCCCTAAAACTTCCTTTTCCATCAATCGGACGCTCCTTTGCAAAAATCTGTGCAAAGGACTCTATCATCAAATCTTCCGACTCATGAATATCATGGATATATCCATTTATGTAATATGTAAGTGCATCTCCATATCTCTCAACAAGAATATCTGCACTCTCTTCTTTCCCGTCCAAATACTGCCGATAAGCCATCTCATCCGAAATCATGTCACTCCCCCTCTTCCGTATATTCTTGTTCTTTATTGTATATGAGTATTTGATATTTTGCAAAATTTTTTTGAATTTAGGGGGAAGGTGACATCCTCCCCCACCTGTAGAGAGGGCACTGAAAAACATACCATTTTTATTTTGACTTTAATAAAAAAAGAAAAAA
>OLPW01001115.1_pt1 | contig 29150 bp, 29 predicted proteins | sample 1672161 | NCBI WGS metagenome assembly OLPW01 (sample SAMEA3136654, study PRJEB25190) | human gut metagenome
TAATAATATAAAAGGATTAATTGCGATTAGAGATGCATTTATACAAATTTTTCCTTTAACATTTGTTGGATCAATAGCAGTATGCATAAATTGTGTAGTCTTTAATTCAACAGGATTTATTGGACAATTATTAATTTCTGTCATTCCAGAATTAGATAAATATCAAGATATTTTATCTCCTATTCAAAATGGAACAATTAATATTATGGCTATTTTCATTGTATTTTTGATAGCAAAAAACATGGCTCGACAACATCATGAAGATGAAACAAAAGCTGGTCTAACTGCCCTTGCTGTATTTTTTACTTTATATCCTCCTAAAACAGACAATATGCTAACAGATTCCTATCTAGGAGCAAATGGATTATTTGTAGCAATTTTTATTGGTCTACTAGTTGGGTATTTATTTAGCAAATTATCTAAAAATAAAAAATTACATATTAAAATGCCAGCTCAAGTACCACCAGAAGTTGCAAATTCGTTTAGAGTAGTTATTCCTTCCTCAATTATTCATTTTTTTGAACCGGAAGGAATTAATACACTATTATATAATATATTAAAATCTCCTATTCAATTGATAGGTACCTCTCCAATAACACCATTGATTTTAATACTTATTGCTATGATTCTTTGGTCAGTTGGTATTCATGGAACATTTACCGTTCAACCTATTCATGTTGCATTATATTCTGCATTAAATGTTGCTAATTTGCAATATGCTGCTCAAGCAGGAACAGTTGCCGGCTCACCTTATCCAATCACATGGTTTACACTATTTGAAAACTATGGCTGCATTGGTGGAACAGGAAACACCTTAGCTTTAATTGTTGCTATATTAATCTTGTCAAAAAAAAGCAACTGGAAAAGAGACGATTATACTAAGACGGCCAAGTTATCTCTAGTTCCCGGATTATTTTGTATAAATGAACCAATTATCTTTGGAATGCCAATTGTTTTAAATCCAATACTAATAGTTCCTTTTATTTTGTCGCCCCTTATTTCTATGGGAATTGGTGCTCTATTAATATCATCTGGTATCGTTTTGCCCGGAACATTAGACGTTGGATGGACAACACCTCAACCAATCAAAGCATTCTTATCCGCGGGTGGCTCATTAGGAACCGCACTTTCCGTTATTATTGTATTTATAATTTGTGTACTAATCTATCTTCCTTTTGTCAATATGGCTAACAAACAAATGCTAGAAAATGAGGAAAATAAATAATGAGTACCTTTCCAAAAAATTTTTTATGGGGTGGGGCAACTGCCGCCAATCAATTAGAAGGCGGTTATAATTTAGATGGCAAAGGGCTAAGTACAGCTGATATGGTAAAATTTGTACCAAAAAATATTAGTAAAGGCAAAAATACAGAAGTTGTTTCCTACCAAACCGTTAATGAAATATTGCATGGCTTACACAAAAATGAATATTATCCTAAACGTGAAGGTTCTCATTTTTATGAGCATTATAAAGAAGATATTGCTTTAATGGCCGAGATGGGATTTAAATGTTTTAGAATGTCGATTAGTTGGCCTAGAATTTATCCTACTGGTGAAGAAAAAGTACCGAATGAAGAAGGATTAAAATTTTATGACAATGTGTTTAATGAATTATTGAAATATAACATCGAACCCTTAGTAACACTATCACATTACGAAACCCCTTTAAATTTAGCATTAAAATATAATGGTTGGCAAAGCAGAGAATTAATAGATTTATTTATAAAATATGCTAAAACGTGTTTAACAAGGTACAAAGATAAAGTAAAGTATTGGATTGCGTTCAATGAAATAAATATGTCATTAAACGTTCCCTATTCTGGTGCTGCAATATTCATTGAAAAAACATGCAATCCAAATAGTGCAACTTTTCAAGCGTTACATCATCAATTTGTTGCAAGTGCCTTAGTTAAAAAAATTTCAAAAAAAATAAATCCAAATTTCAAAATTGGATCTATGGTAGGTATGTCATTATTTTATCCATATACAAATTCTCCAAAAGATGTCTTATTGACACAAAATGCAAATAGAATCAATTATTTTTTCTTTGATGTATTATCAAAAGGAATATACCCTTCTTATGCAAAAAAATATTTTAGAAAAAATAAGATCAATATTAAAATAGAATATGATGATTTAGAAATAATAAATAAAAATACAGTTGATTTCAATTCATTTAGTTACTACTACAGTAATTGTACCGGTGAAAAAATTAATAAAAAGGATAAAATTCTTGCCTTCCTTCCTGAACAAAAAAGATATGATGAATTTCATCCTGAAAAAATAAGAAACAATTCATTAGAAATTACAGATTGGGGATTTCAGATTGATCCTATTGGACTTAGAATAGCAATCAATGAAATTTGGGATAGATATCGTAAACCAATTTTTATTACAGAAAATGGTCTTGGTACATATGATATCCTTACATCAGATAAAAAAATACACGATGATTATAGAATAAAGTACTTAAAGGAACATATTGACCAAATCGGTAAATGTATTGACGAAGGTATACCCGTTATTGGATACACCTCATGGGGATGTATTGATATTGTTAGTGCTGGAACTTCTGAAAGAAGTAAACGTTACGGTTATATATATGTAGATGCAGACGATTATGGTCAAGGAACATGGAAAAGATATAAAAAAGATTCTTTTTACTGGTACAAAAAAGTAATTGAAAGTAATGGTAACGTGTTATAGTAATTATAAAAATCTCATTGTATTTAATGACAATGAGATTTTTTTGAGTATAATTTATCTAGAACGGAGAAATAGTTATTATGCTTGTAGATAAAATCAATGAATTTTTAAACAAATATGCCCCTACTTCATCGATGTATATATTTTGTGCATATATTAAATCTAATATCCATATCATTAATCATTTAACGATTGAAGATGTCGCTAAAAAATGCTATACATCAAAAGGGCAAATATCAAAATGTGTAAAAAATTTGGGATACAATTCATATTTAGAGTTTAGAGATGCATGCTTAGATTATAGTAAACAAATAAATGAAAAAACTACAATATTTTCTAAAGAAAATGACTTGCCACATAATATCAAGTTATTTTCAACCAATATTATAAAAATGATAGACTACATATCTACCAATTTAAATAATTCTCTTCTAAATAAATTAGTTAATGATATCTTACAAAGTAATGTTATATATCTTTATGCTCAAGGTGACAATAGGATTCTTTGCAATTATATACAAACAAAGTTCAGTTCTTTATTTATCCCAGTTGTTATTTGTGATATTGATTTTGAAAACACTTATTTTTCTCAAGGAAAGTTATTAATTGTTATATCTACTAATGGCACAATCTTTAGGCTTGATAAAAAGCTTATATCAAAAATTAAAAAACTTAATATCAAAACTTGGTTAATTACTTGTAATGATGATATTTCTATAAACTTCTTCGATGAAAAGCTTTTTGTTCCTTCATTAGAAAATAAATATAATGAATATTCTATTAAATATATAATTGATATTATTCTTGCCTCTGTACATTTAATGAGAGGAAAATATTAATTCTTTTAACTCTCAAAAAAATGAACAACATACGTCTATTTGACAGCTACGGTATTAAAATTATGTATATATGTCATTTAACCAGTTAAATATTTTTCCTTTTATCTAATTTTTATATCTTATCAATTCATATAATATAAGATTTTAAAGTATACAAAAAGGCTATTACGATAATACATTTTGTAATAGCACTTTTTAACATCAATTTATTATTTAATCCTTTACTTAATAAAAAATTGATAATCACATTCTTTGTTAATCAAAGTATGTAATTTTTAAATCTTTAAAGAAAGCTTCTGTTCCAATATCTACAAAGAAACCAATATTTCCTCTCATTGATTTATCATGAATCATTTGATCGACCACTAATAATGGTTGAAGATCATCATATTCTTTCACACTTAATTTATCCATTGCAATATCATGTTACTCTTGTTCTCTTATATATTTTGCGACGGTTTGATCATTTAATCCTACTGTACTCACATAATATCCTTCTGCCCAAAAATGTCTATTTCCATACTTATATTTCAAGTTTGCATGTCTATCAAAAATCATCAATGCTAATTTCCCTTTCAAGTATCCCATGAATGATGACACACTTAACTTTGGTGGTATCATTACTAACATATGTACATGATCACTCATCAAATGCCCTTCTATTATCTCCACCCTTTATATCGGCAGAGTGTTCTCAATATTTCTCCTATATCTTTCCTTCGTTGATTATATATCACTTTTCGTCTATACTTTGGTGTGAAGACGATGTGCTAAAGAATTTGCTTTTTTAGCCACTATTTATTATTGCACCACCCGCATAGCAGGTGGTTTTCTATTTCGCACATTTCATGTGCTCAACTGACTGAAGTCATCAATTCTCTTTTCATTCAAATTGTATAAAAAAAGAACAATGTAATGATAAGACATTGTTCTTTATATTTTACTATTATGCATTATTTTTTCTTTTTATTTTTTTATTCTTTTTTTCTTTTCTTTTTGCTGGTTTTTCATCTTCACCCACAACTCTTGTCTTAGCAAGATAATCATGGATACTTCTTTGAGAAGCTGATCCTAGAACAAAAACTCCTGAAATCATTGTAATAACCATACCAATCATTTTTAAATAATAGTCAAAATAGAAACCTGTTGCTAGTGTAAGCATTTGTCTTAAATAATTAGTAACAATAATAGCCGAACCTTCTAATAAGAATAATCCAACCCCTTGTCTAATAATCAAAGTTTTTAAACTCACATCACTATAATCATCATTATTTACAATCTTTATTTTTAACCAATGTTTTGCGAGTGTTTGTCCTGGATATTTCTTATAAGGAATATAAATATAATAAACAAAAGCCACAACAATACATAATATACCTGCAAGATAGGACCAATACGTTGGAAAACCTAAGCTAGGAAAAACATAAAGATCACTAAACATATCTGATCTACCAGTAACTCCCCCATAGAATAAAACAGCAGGAAAACCACTAATAATACCGCCAACTGCCCAATCAATAGCATAAGCTATAACACGTTTACTTACTGGAACTTTTACAGGATTTCTATCTAGCCATTTTGTATGTTTAGCCCACAGTAATTGAATTTTAATTAATAAATAATGCATAATAAATACCTCCTATTTTGAATATAATGCATCCATTGCTATTTTAAATCTTCGCAATCCTTCTTTTAATTTAGATTGTGGACACCCTATATTCATTCTTAAATATTTTGGGCCACCATAAATTTCACCTTTCATAATCCCAATTCCACCAACATTCACTAAAGCATCTTGTATTTCTTCAGCAGTATATGGAACATCTCTTGCATCAATCCAAGCTAAATAAGTTCCATCTGGTGTTTTAAATTTAAAATCAGGCAACTCTTCTTTTATAAATTCTTCTACAATTTTCATATTTTCTTTAATATAATCATTAAGTTGATCAATATAATCATCGCATTGTGTATAACCTATCATTGTCGCATACATACCAAAAATACTTACAGAATTTAAGAAATCTTTTCTTCTTGTGTGCATCAAGAATTTTTCTCTAACTTCTTCATTTGGTATCATTAAATATGAACCAATTAATCCTGGTGTATTAAATGTTTTACTAGATGAGGCTGCTGTATAAAGTTCATCATATTCATGAATATAAGATAATAAAGGGATATGTTTTCTATCTCTTAATTGAATATCCATATGAATTTCATCAGAAATAATTTTTACTTGATATTTTTTACATATCTTTATTATTTGATCCATTTCTTCTTTTGTCCAAATTCTTCCTGTTGGATTATGTGGAGAACAAAGCAATAATAATTGACATTCTTGTACTTGTTTTTCAAAAAGATCGAAATCTATTTCAAATGTCCCATCTTTTGATATTAAACGATGAGCAACTAATTGTCTATCATTATCTTGGATAACTGTATAAAATGAATCATACATAGGTTCAAATGTTAATACTTTATCATGAGGTTGACTTAATAAACGAATCAATAAGGAAACTGAATACATCACAGTAGGACTATATAAGATCCAATCTTCTTCAATATGTGTATGATGTCTTCTTTCAAAATATCCTGTAATAGATGATTTAAAATCATGATGATTCCATCTTGTATATCCATAAATTTGATGATGTGCCACCTCAAATATTTTTTCAGTAATAGGTTTAGGAATAATAAAATCTGTATCAGATATTGAAAATGGTATTAAATCCTTTTTATTAAAACGATCTTGTATATAATCCCATTGTGTACAATAAGTACCTAAACGATTATGAAACTCATTAAAATCATACTTCATTTATTTTTCCTCCAAAATAATATAATCCTTTGTTGTTTTATTTAATGGTACACCTACACCATCAATAATAGCAACATCATCTTCAATACGAACACCACCAACACCAGGAACATAAACACCTGGTTCACAAGACATCATCATATGTTCTTGTAAAACTGTTTCACTCTTTGAATTTAAAGTTGGTCCTTCACCATCTTCACCAATTCCTAATCCATGTCCTAAACCATGATTAAAATATTCACCATAACCTGCAGTCTCAATCACATCTCTAGCTGCTTTATCAACATCTTTTCCCTTAGCTCCTGCTTTAATAGCACCAAGACCAGCGAGTTGTGCCTTTAAAACAACATCATAGATTTCTTTGATTTTTGGATCAGGTTCTCCAATAAAACACATACGTGTCATATCTGATTGATAATTTTGATATTGAATACCAAAATCAATCATAATAGGTTCATGAGCTTTTACTTTTCTTGAAGTTGGACGACCATGTGGTAAGGCTGTTCTTTCACCTGTTGCTACTATTGTATCAAAAGACATTTGTTGTGCACCAGATGCAATTGAATAATATTGCACTAAAGCGCTAATTTCATATTCACTCATCCCTACATGAATGTGTTCAATTACTTTTTGATAGATTTCATCAGTAATTGCAATTGATTTTTTCATAGCTTCAATTTCTTCATCTTCTTTAACAATACGAAGATGAGCAATTTCTTGATCCAATAAAAGAACTTCTATCCCTAATTTTTCTATTTCTTGATATTCCTTCACTAATACTTGATACGCTTCTACTCCTAGCGTTTTACATTTTTCTTTTTTTAATATTTCTTCTACTGTTCCTAAATAATTACGTCCCGTTAAATGTGGATTATGTAATATAATTTCTAAATCATGTTCTTTTTCTTTGGCTTCTGTAATATAACGCCCATCTACAATTAAATAGCCATGTTCTTTTGTAATCAATACTTGACAACCACTACCAGTCATAGTATTCATCCATTTTTTTACTGTTTTACTTTTAATTAATAAAGCATCTATATCTTTTTCATCTAAAAATTCTTGTATTTTATTTATTCTTTTTGCCATTTTTAATCCTCCTACAAATAAAGGCAAGTCGAAACTTGCCTATTAATTAGAAGTCTAAGTCTAAATCGTCTAAGATAGCTGCATCTTCTGCACTGATAGCATTAGTTTCTTCTTCTTTATTACCATAAGTTTTTTCATATGATTTAACAAATGGATACCATATTAAAATAGATAGTATTAATTGTACTGCATTAACAACTATAGACATAGGATCCATATTCGTTAAGAATCCTTCTAGGAATACACCTACATATGGTGGTGTAAAGGTTGAACATTTCATAATACCTAAATACATCGCCCATCCACCTAATGAACCAATAATACCACCACAAATAACAAATGGAATAAAGAACATTGGATTTAATACGATTGGCGCACCAAATAGAATTGGTTCATTAATTCCAAATAATGCTGGAATAAATGATAATCTACCAACTTGTTTTAAAGCTTTATTCTTACTCATTAAGCACCAGAATACACAACCAATAGTAACACCACTACCTGTAAAGTTACCAAATGCTGATTCAGGTCCAGGAGCATAGAAGTGAGTTGCTACATGACCAGCTTGAACAGCAGCAATATTTTCTGCTAAGAATTGAGTCGAAATTGGACTTGTAATTGGGCTTAATACTGATGGATGAATACCAAAGAAGAATATTAAAGCTTGTAACATTTTTAAGAAAGTATAAGCAATTGGATTATCCATAGATCCTACTAATGGTGCAAAGATTGCTGTAAAGATTAATGGTGGCATTGTATTTAATACATTGACACAAACAATACGTACAATTAAGAAGAACCCAATAATGATTACTGAAATAGGAATCATTTCAAAAGAACGAGATACGAAATCAGGTACTGTATCTGGCATCTTGATTGTAAAGTTTTTCTTTTTACACCAACGGAATAATTCAACAGCGATAAATCCTGCAAACATTGCACAGAATAAACCTTTAGGTCCTAAATAAGTTTTAGAAATTCCACCATCTTCTGTGAATTCTACAACTAACATTAAGAATGATACTAATCCCATTGTTACACATCCTGGAATATCTAACTTATAAGAGTTAGCTAATTGATATGCAATGATTACAGTAACATAAACTGACATTAAAGCCATACCTACATTATAAGGAATATAGATAATATCCAAATTTGTTAAGATCCATTGAGAAATTACATGATTTTTTCCAATCATATTTGGAATTGCTTCTGGGATCAAACAAAAACTACCGATAATTAACAATGGTGTCATTGCAACCATTGCTTTTTTAACAGCGCTCAAATGAACTTCTTTATCCATTTTATCAGCAAGCGGTGCTAAATACTTTTTCATAAAGTTCTCAAATTTTGAGTACATCGTTTTTTTCCTCCCCATAAAATTATTTTTTTAAATCTGCTTTTCTACGCGCAATTAACGCTTGTTTCATGACAGTTGCCCCATCCATTTTTCCATATGTTTCTTGATCAACAATAACATAAGGAATCTTACGAGGTTCGATGATAGGTTTTACTGCATCTAATTTATGTGCAACTTGTGGCCCTAAAACTAAAACATCACAATTGTCTGCTTCAGATTGTAGAATATCAATTGGAATAGCGATAAAATCAAAATCAGCATCATTTAATTTTGCACTGTTATGTACTGTATCTTTCATACTATTCATAAGCATTGTTGTAGAAAGTCCACCTGCACAGCATAATACAATTCTCATTATTTACCCTCCTTTGCTTCAAATACATTTATTAGTTCTTCAATTAGATCTCTTGCTAATTGAGAAGTCATATAATGGTCTTGTGCATGAACCATTAATAACCCAACTTCCGGCTTATTTCCAGAGCCTGACATTTCGGCTTGAATAAGCTTTGTTTGAACAGTGTGAGCTTGTAAATCAGCTTCTTTAGCTTGTTCTAATATCTTTCTTGCTTCATCATATTCACCTGTTTTTACTTTCTTCAACGCTTCAAAAGCTAAAGATTTGCTTTGTCCAGCTGAAGAAATTAATCCTACAATAATTTGTTCCGTTTCTGTCATTTGTTTATCCTCCAATAAAATTAATAAAATTTTGATAATCTTGATATGTCAAATGATCTATTAAGCAGTTAACTAACTGTGTCAAACTTTCTAAATCATCACTATGAACAAATGAATAAGATCCATGACAATATCTAAGTGGTATTCCTAAAACAAGTGCCAAACGTCCACCTTTTTCTAAGTGTGCATTTCCAGCATCTGTTCCTCCTCCACCGAACATATCGCTTTGATAAGGTATTCCATGTTCATTGCCTAATTCTTTAACGTATTTAATCAGTTTTTTATTTGGTGAAAGAGTTTTGTCATAATGAACAATCATTGGTCCTTTACCAATTAAACGATGGTTCGTATAGTTTTTAACAAGTTCTGGATTATTCGCAACATCAAGTGCAAAAACAATATCAGGATCAATAAGATGCGTCGCTGTTTTACCACCTCTTACACCAACTTCTTCACTACTTGTTCCTACAAAATAAATATCATTTTCAACATCTCCATGAATTCTTTTCATCGCTTCTATCATGACATAGCATCCTGTTCGATCGTCCATTGCCTTGCCAGCAATCACTTTATCTTGAATCTGTCTTGCTTCACTAGCAAAACAAACCATGTCACCAACATCAATTCCTAAAGCTTTTACTTCATCTGCACTATCAACTCCAATATCAACGTACATTTCTTTAACGTTACCGTTGCTATCTTTAGTCACATTTAATAAGCCTTCCACTTTTTTACCATCTTGCGTCGTAATTCTAACCATTTGCATTTCTTTGCTTTTATTTAAAACTGAACCTAAAGCTACTAAATATACAAAACCAATATCAGAAATATGTCTTACCATAAAACCTACTTCATCTATATGAGCACAAAACATGATTTTTAAAGGATTTGGTGAAGTCCCTTTTTTATGAAAAATAATACTTCCTAAACGATCACTAAAAACTTCATCACTATATTTTGCTAATTCTCGATAGAGAATCGATCTTACTTCATCTTCTACTGATGCTACACTATCAGCATTACTCAATTCTTTTAGCAATTCACTATTCATTATTTCCACCTCCTATTTCTTTCATTAAACTCATCATTTCTTCAAAAGAATCAACCTTCGTTAACATTTCAACATAATTACTCTTTTGCATTAAACGATATAACTTTTTAGTTATTACTTTATATATTTCGACTTGATCTTTCTTTAAACAAATCATAAAAACTATTTTTATTTCTTTGCCATTTTGTACAAATGGTTTCTTTAAAATAGCTACAGAAATCATATTTTTAAGTGCATCTGTTTCAAGTGGATGGGGTATACAAACTCCGTTTGTATAAATAGTACTTACATACGATTCACGTTCAAAAATCAAATCAGTATAGCCTTTTTTACCATAACCTTTTTCCTCTAATTCTTGTCCCATCATCCGAATAATATTTTCATAACTATCTGCTTCTATAAATTTAAAAAAATCTTTAGAAAAAAATGAATAATACATAGGATTATCTTGAATCAAAGTATAAGGATCATATTCTTCACATTGTAAAATTTGTTTAATCTTAACTAAATCTCTATCATCAAGTAGTGCTTTAATATAAATAATTGGTGCCTTGATTTCTTGAGATAAAGGCATGATTGTAAAAATTAAATCAGGTTGAAATGTTTTCAATTCATCTTGTTGTAAAAATGAAAATGTTTGTACCTCTGCTTGAGGAAATAATGATTCAATTTGTATCTTAATCATATAAGCACTTCCACCACCTGATGAACAAACAATTCCAATACGATTATAAGATAACAATTTACCTTGTTTTTCCTTTTCCATATGTGATGCAAAATGCATCGCTACAAAACCAATTTCATCAAATGTCACTTCAACGTTGTATTTTTCATGTAACATGCTACAAAATTGAAGAGCGATATTAAACATCATTGGGTATGTAATATTTAGCTCATTGGCTAATGGATTTTGATATGAAATTTTATTATGTAATCTATCTATTAATAATGAAACATGTGTTAACAACATTTTCTTAAAGTCTTCATCTTCAAGAAATTTCGTATCATATTTTTCATCTATTTGTTTTATAAATTCTTCAATGTCTTCTTTTAAATAATTTGTATATGTTATTGTGCCAGAAGATGTTATATTAAGTGCTTTACTAATTGCAACATATCCAAGTCTTATTATCATTTTATTCACCATTTATATTATTAACAAAAAAAGAAGACTTATTTGTCTTCAATTAATTTTTTAGCAATTTTTGTTACATTGCCTGCACCAAGTGTTAATATTATATCGTTTTCTTTTACATGTTTCCTTAAATAATCTACAATTTCATCATAATCACTTATATAAATTGCATCAACATTATCTTCTTTTAATTTATTTACAATTTGTTCTTCTGATACACCATATATATTTTTTTCTCTAGCTGCATATATATCAATAACTATTACATGGTCAAAATTCATTAATGATTCTGCAAAAGAAGATAAATGTTCTTTTACTCTGCTATATGTATGTGCTTCAAATATTACCCATGATGAATTAAACTTCTTTTTTAAAATAGAATCTGCAGTTGCTTTTATTTCTGTTGGATGATGTCCATAATCATCATATACATCTGCACCATTAAATTTACCTTTATATTCAAGTCTTCTACTTGCTCCAGTAAATCCTATTAATCCCTCTTTTATCATTTCAATAGGTAATTTATACCATAAGCATAGCGCTATACATTCTAATGAATTTGAAACATTATGTGATCCTGCAACGCCTAAAGTAATTCTATCTATTTTTTCATTATTATGCATTAAATCATAACTTGCGCATCCTTCATCATTATAGCTTATATTTCTTGCATAGTAATCTGCCTTTTCATTTGTCATGCTTGTAGTTAAAACATTAGCCTTAGTATGATTTCTTAAGTTATAGCATCTTTCGTCGTCCATATTAACAACTAATAGTCCATCACTTGGAAGCATACTTACATACTTTTGAAATGACTTTTCTATATTATCAATATTTTTAAAATAATCTAAATGGTCATTATCAATATTAGTAACAATTGCACTTCTTTGTTTAAAATTTAAATAACTTTCACAATATTCACATGCTTCAATTATGAAATAATCGCTATTACCTACTCTATAGTTTCCATCTATACATCTAAGATTTGCACCAATTTGAATGCTTGGATCTAAATTAGCACTCATAAATGCACTTGAAACCATAGATGATGTAGTTGTTTTACCATGTGTTCCAGCAACTCCAATTACATCTTTAAATAACTTAGTAATTTCACCTAAGAATTTTCCTCTTTCTACTGTTTCAATTCCAAGATTTCTTGCTTCTACCAATTCTGGATTATCACTTTTTATTGCAGCTGTATAAACAACTAAATCTATATCTTTTGTTATATTTTCTTTTACTTGACCAATATTAACATTTATACCATTACTTCTTAATTTTTCTGTCATAGCACTTTCAGACATATCTGAACCGCTCACTTTAAATCCCCAATTAACAAGTATTTCAGCAATACCACTCATGCTAATACCGCCAATACCAATCATGTATATATTTTTATAATCTCTTATGTTCATTTTTTATCTTTCCCTTACTAATTTTTTAAATTCGTCTCCTCTATCTTCGAATCTATCATATTGATCCCAAGAAGCACATGCTGGACTAAGTAATACAACATCTCCAGGAGTACATATATCTTTTACCACATTCATTGCTTCTTTTAATGTATCATTTTTATAACATTTAATATTTAAATCATTACAAAACTCTTCTATTCTATTTTTTGTTTCTCCAAAGCAAACAACACATTTAACATTTTTCATTGAATCATCTAAATCATGGAATGAATGTCCTCTATCATATCCACCTAATAATAAAATTGTTGGTTTATCAAATGAATTAAGTGCTGTTATTGTAGATACACAATTTGTTGCTTTTGAATCATTATAATATGTTACACCATTTATTGTATCAACATATTCAAGTCTATGTTCAACACCTTTAAATTCTTTTAATACTTTTTGTATAACTTCATCTGTTACACCATATTTCTTTACCGCTATAATTGCGCCCATTATATTTTGGTAATTATGTTTTCCTTTTAATATTATGTCATCTAATTTTATTACTATCTTACCATCATAATAAATTCCTTCTTCATCATAATATGCAAGATTAGTTTTATCATGTCCATAATAAACTTTTGTACTTTTTATATCATCTGTAATTTTCATACTTACTTCATCATCTTTATTTATTACAGCTAAATCATCACTTGTATGATTATTAAATATTTTCTTTTTTGTCATTTGATATACTTCATATGATTTATGAAAATCAAGATGTGTTGGAGTTATATTTGTAAGTACACTCACATTTGTTTTAAAGTCATACATATCACATAGTTGATGATCACTTATTTCAAGTACTAAATAACTATTTGGTTTAATATCACGTACAAAATTTGATAAAGGAATCCCTATATTTCCTCCTAAATATACGTTATCAAATGAATTTTTCATAAATTCACTTATAAGTGTTGTTGTTGTTGTTTTACCATTTGATCCAGTAACACCAATAATATTTACTGATTTATCTAGAAATGAGTATGCCATTTCTATTTCATTTATTACTTTTATTCCAAGTTCTTTTGCTTTTACTACTACAGGATTGTCATATTTAATTCCTGGATTTTTAATAACATAATCAAAACTATCATCAAGTAATGATAATTGATCACCTGTTATAATAACTTTAACACCCAAAGATTCAAGTTCACTAACAAGTTCCTCTTTTTGTTCTTTACCATCAGTTACAATTATTTCATTATTATAATCACTAAGTAATTTTGCTGCTTCATATCCACTTCTTGCCATACCTAGTATAAATATTTTCTTATTTTCAAACATATTATCACCTTCTACCTTTGATTATATCATAATATATTTAAAACAATAAATAATTTTTTATTTTATCATTAATAGTCTTGGCATTTTAGACATTTTTTCTACATCAATTTTTCTATTAACGCCTTCTGACATCTCTCTCATTTGCATATCTCTATTATGTCTTAAAATTTCTTTTGACATCATAATAATTTGATTATATTTATTTATAACACTAAAAATGGCTTTACCATCTTTTTCACTTAAATTGTTTATATAATTTATAATTCTAATGTCAGCAGATACAATTTTATCACTACTTATTTTATTTTCTGAAATAAATTCATTCCCATAATGAGTTGTATTTCTAACTGTTTTAATGTTTTCATCAACTAAAAAATCAACGATATTTGATTGACATGGATCAAATTCATCTTCATCTTTATACAAATCTGTTAAACCTGTTACTGATAAAGATATTCCATCTTTACCATTTACATGTGATTCTATATCATCAATAAATTTTAAATAATCTTTTGAATATGATCTTATTCCTAAACTATTAAGCTCTTCAATAGACAATATTCCATATTTTATTATTGAAGGTGCATATTCATAAGCCGTATTATGATGATACTGATAAGCATTATCATCTATATTTTTTATAGCGTATGAACATGAATATAACATATTTCTTATATATTCTAATATATATTTTTCTTTAATAATTATTTCATTCATTTACTAACAACCTCTTAATATTTATTATTTAAAACACAATTATATATACTATCATAATAGCTTAAAAATATCAATAATTGGAATAAAAAAAATCAATCACTATCGATTGACATTATTACTCAAATTTGGTGGAGCTATTTCACTCTTAAAAGAACTCAAAATACTATCACTAGGTGGTATAGTACCGTTGTAAGTGCTATTTTCTACATTAAAAATAATCATAACTCTACCATCATCATACAAATAAATTTTATTTACAAAAGTATTAATAAGCATTTTTCTATATTTAATATCATTTATTTTACCGTGTCTCATTTGTTGTAAGAAGAATTTAACCTCTTTTTGAGTTATATTAAATTGATTAGCCTCTTGTTTTAATATTTCAACTCCTAATTCATTTAAAGAGTCATCTACATTTTCCATCTCTTCCATTATAGTTATCTTAATACTGTTGCTACTAGATAATTTTAAACTATCAAGTAAGCTTTGTTTTTCTTTTTCTAATTTCTTATATTCTTTTTTTAATCTCTTTAACTCTTCTTGACCTTGCTTTGTATCATTAGCAAATTCTACAATCTTTTTAGATATTTTATCAATATTTTCAGTTGTTAATATTTCTCTTGTTTTTTCAAAAATAAAATCTTCCAATTTATCTTTGCCAATTCTATTACAACTACATTTCTTGTTTAATCTGCCTCTACAAATATAATAATAGTATTTTGCTTTTGTTTTAGATGTAGATGATTGACCTACCATACTTTCTTTACAATTACCACAATATAGTTTACCAGTAAGTATATAATCACTATTACTTCTAGCTTTTCCCGGTGCTTTTCTCCTAGCTTTTATCATTTCTTGAACTTCATCAAATAAACTTTTACTTATTATACTGGGTATTCCTTTTGGCATTACTTCATTTTTATAAATATAAACACCAATATATTTTTTATTTGTTAAAATTCTCTTTATACTACTTTTATTAAATTCATTTCCTATCTTTGTCTTAACATTATGCAAATTTAAATATCGTATTATATCAGCATATGTTTTTTTATCTTTGAACATTTCAAATATTTTTTTAACTATTTTAGCTTCTTCTTCATCAACATATATTTCTCTTTCATCATTTGATTTATAGCCAAGAGGTAAAGACCTACCACCAATTGATAAGCCTTTCATAGCATTAGTTTTTAATCCATCACGAATATTTTTAGCTGTATATTTTGAATAATATTCGTTTACCCCTCTCATCATATTTTTCATTAATGCATTAACTGGGTCATCATCATCTCCACTTATATTTTCATATGCTGATATTAAATTAACCCCGTTCTTTTCAAGTATTATTTCATTCATAACACTATCTTGAGTATTTCTTGCAAATCTTGATAAGTTATAAACTAAAACATATTTAAATATTTTCTTATTACTATCATCTATCATCTTTTGAAAATACTCACGGTTATCATTAGTACCAGTTTTAGCCTTATCATAATAAATATCTATAACATTTAAGTTATGCTTTTCTGCATAGTCTCTACATACTTTTATTTGAGTTTCAATTGATTGTTCGTTTTGTGAATGTGAACTATATCTAGCATATATAACGGTGTTATTATTCATTTTCAACACCTTGCTTTCTATCAAAATAATTTTCTTTTTTGATACAAGCAATAGAGTATCTTAAAAACTCTAACATATTGTTATCAATAAATTTAACAATATCTTTCTTGTCTATTCCTTTAGCTATTTCATTTATAATTTTTTTATTTAATTCTAATTCTTTGTTTTCCATACTTTTTATCTCCTTTACAATTTACTTTGTAGCCTCTCTATTGTATAATGGAGATACACAATATTAGGCTTAAAAATCCACATATTGGATTTAAAAATCAACTATTTTATCGGTCTAGTTTTGTGTATTTTGATTGATTGCTATTGCCGTAGCTTTCAATCTTTTTTTATTTTTTATCATCAACAATTGTTTGATAGTGTCCCGAATATTTTCTTGCAATTTCTCTAGAGTTATCAATTATATATTTAGGAATATCATCACTACTAGCATTTTCAAAATAATTTAAATAATCAATGAATGAACTATATTTCATATACTCAAAATGCTTATCATCAATTTTTAATAACTGTTTTTCAAACTCTTTGTTAATTTGTTTTCTACCTATAATTGTAGATACCAAAAAAGACAAATCATCTAAAAATCTTTCATTATGTATAAAACTATTGATAACATATAACTTCATTATAGAACTATAATTATCTTCAATATTATCAATACTAGCCTTAGATTGAAGTTCTTCTAATACACTGATTGATTTATCATCTAATCCAAACTTTGTACCATCAGCTATATTGTTTATATTTTTAGTAAGTGTTTCTCCAAACAAATAAGAATATGGAACATTAAAATATTTTTTTATCTTATATAATGCTACAAAATCGGGTACTTTTGGATTGGCATTTTTACCTTTTCCATCATCTCCATTTTTGTATGAATTAAAAGCACCTTTACTAATACCAATATTCTCATATATATTTTGTTCATAATAGGGATACCCATTTTTTGTTTTCTCTTCTAAATCCTCTTTTATAAGAGTCTTAAATACTTTCGAAAACTTTTGAGCTAATTCTTTTTTTTGTTCTTTTTGAAGTTCCATAGTTTTTTGTCTCTTTTGTTCTTTTACATCTTCATTATGTATAGACATATATAACACCTCCACTAATTATAGTTTAACTAATTTTTAATCATTTGTCAATATAATCATATACTTGTATTACATCGTGTATATAATTATATACTTTAAAAGTAAATAAAAAAAATACTTATATAACTATTTCCAACTAATCAAAAACTATTTTCAAGTGAATTTTAATATGCTAAATTGATATCGTTCGAACAGTAAATTTATGAAGTGCTTCATTACCAATAGGAGGTATTACTATGCTTGATGAAGCGATTAATCTTGCAAACAAAGGCTTTAGGATTATTCCTTGTTTAGGTAAGAAACCAGTTATACCAAAATGGCAAATCAATGCAACATCTAACATTGAGACAATAAAAAAGCAATGGGAAAAGGAAGATTACAACATTGGTATATTAACTGGTAAAGATGGCGGTAATATTGTTGTTATTGACTGTGATATTAAAGAAAATATTAACGGTATTAATAACCTACAAAACTACTTAAAAGAAATAGATGTTAAATTACCTAAAACTTTATCAGCTACAAGTGGAAAAGGTGGCAAACATTATTATTTTAAAACTAACATAGATATTAAAACCCGTACCAATTACCCTTGTAAAGGTGTAGATATTAGAGGTAAGGGAGGATTAATTATTGCCCCACCTAGCATACACGAAAACGGCAATAGGTATAAGTGGGACAACTCTTATGATATAGCAACTTTACCACATAAACTTGAAACTATTCTACAAGAAGATATTTCTAAATTGACAAAAAAAATAAAACAATCACAAAAAGATACCACTCTAATAGAAAATAAAAATATCAACATAGGAGAAAGAAATATCACTCTATTTAAAATAGCTTCCAAGCTTTTCAAGACCGGTCTAGACTATGAAGTAATATCTAATTTCATTCAACAAGAGAATGACAATAGATGTGAAGTGCCTCTATCAAAAGATGAACTTAAAATACTTCTTCATAGCAGTTTAAAATATCATCAGCAAGTAGACTCACACAACAAAATCTTTGGTGGCAAATATAAGTCAACTACAATTGCTATATATTGGCTTATATGGAGCTTATGCCTAAATACCTTAAATGGAAAAATCTATTATTCACAAAGGCAACTATGTGATATGTTAGGGATTAAAAATATTAATTCATTAACTGATAATATGAAACCTCTTCTTGATGATGAATTGATAGGAAGAGAAAAAGTAAGAAGTAAGAATAGCAAATACTTTGTGTATAGTTATTATATTTTATAGTATTAAATATATATATTAGATATTTATACTTAAGTAATAAGCCTATATATAACCACCCCCACCATTTGTTATTTAGTATATTAAAAAATGATAATAGTAAAAAAGGAGATAATATTAATGAGTAAATATGTGATTGAAAATACAAGTATAGAAGAAAAAGAAACTTTTATACATATTGATAATTATAATAAAACAGTAGCCCTATATACTACTGATAAAAAAATATTAAGGAGAATGACACTAAAAATTGGAGAACCTACTAAAGTATTTCCACCAGTAAGTGAAAAAGATGATTTAAAGAATATTATTATTAGTGGTGCCGAATGGAAATATAAGTATGAAGATAATAACACTAGAGATAAGATAAGACAAATATTTTCAGTATCAAATCTTCTGCCAAGAAAAAAAGACAGTTCTATTTGATATTATCAACAAAAACCATCTTTAGGTAATAAATTTATATTATATAGATAATTAAAAGTTTAAAAGTGTATATGCAACTACACTTTTTTATGTTAAATTAGCTATTATGATTATATTGTAGGTAGATTTTTAATTTCTTTTTCAAGTTCACTTGTTTTAGTTATAATATCTACTTCTATATTTGATAATTTAGTAATATTTTCTTTAAACTTAGGAGAAATAGAGTCATATAAGTTCAAGTCATTTTCATTTATTGCTTTAACAAGTTGTGTGCAATAATTAATATAATTTTGTACTTCATCATTTAATTCTTTAATATATTTATTATTTAAGTCATACTTTTCAAATGAATAGTTTTTCATCATAAGAGCTGACTTCTCAAAATCATCTTGAGTTTCTACTTTCATATAACTTCTATACACCTCATAGTCATCACTATTTTGCCAATTAATAGCCGGTACATATTCTTGATATTTATCATTTATTTCGACTAATTTTGATAGATAAGTGTATTTATTAGATAAATCTAAATTATTTATCATTTCATTAAAAGATTTAACATTTTTCCAATCATCACTTGTTAATTTTAAATAATCTTCTAAACTAGATACTTTGTATTTTGTCATTCTAGTTTTTATTATTTTATTTGTTTCTTCATCTGCTTTAGACAATAAATCTTTATCTTTAATTATCTTAGTAGCTTCACTATAGTTATCTTTCTCAAGTAAAGTCTTAACTTCATTAACACTACTTTCTACATTATTAGAATATAAAAATATAAAAGCTCCTACACCTAAAATTAAAACTAGGATTACACCAACTATAATAATTATTTTCTTATTTTTCACTATACATCATACTCCTTTATTTTACCCTTTTCATAACTTTTTTTACATTAACTCTAGCTTTATCATCATTTTTTAATTCTTCCCAAGTTTTATTGATACTTCTAGCAAGATTTATTTCTGCTTCATCACTTTTACTAGTATAAGTAGATATACTATAACTTGCTTTTGAGTCGCTACCGACAAATTCAACTTTATCGTTAGAGTCAACCGTATAATAAATAATATCTCTTGTATTACCACCAAAACCATTTTGTCCGGAAGTATCAACATATACATCTAATTTTAAGTTGTTTTCTTTATCATAACTTTCAGTATATCTAATATCAAAAACTTGCATAGAACTAGGATTTTTTAGTCTAGGTTTATAATCATTCAAAACCAACAAGACTTTCTTTTCAATACTATTAAGAGGTCTATTACTATATGCTATAAAACCACCTACTAATAATATAACTACAATTAATATAATTGTTATAAGCTTTTTGTTAATTGTTATTTTCTTCTTTTCAATATAACCACAATGAGGACATTTTTTTACTGTGCTTGATTTTTGTTTTCCACATTCGCTACATTTTACCATAGCCATTTTCTCACACTCCTATTTTAAAATCATCTTAATTCAACTAATAAACCATCTAACAATTGATATGTTTTTCTTTTGTACTTAAATATGAATTTATTAAATTGATTGTATTTTTCCATATTTGTTTTTTTTGCAACTAAAATCTTAATTTTATCAACATTAAATCCCGTTTCTTTGCTAACTAATTTTTGTAAGTAATAATCTAATCTTTGTTCTTTAGGAACACCAATATATCTAAACAAATATCTAATATCATTTATTAGTTGCATAATATACCCCACTTATATTAATATTATACCATTTCAAAATTTTTATTGCAACTATACACTGACAAAATATGCAACTATTCACTGATACCATATTAGTAGATAGGAGTTTATTTCAATGAATAAAAATGATATAAGTTATATATATGATAGAGCTTCTAAAAGAATTAAATTTTTTCGTAAATATCGTGGACTAACTCAAGACCAATTAAGTATGGACTCCACATTTTCAAGAGGCTTTATTGCAAATATTGAGTCAGCAAAAACAAATCAAACTTTTTCGCTAGGTGTACTATATTATCTTTCATTAAAACTAAATATACCAATTGAGTTATTTGTAAAAGAAGATATAAGCGAAGAATTAAAACTTATGGGAATAGATAATCAAGAATTGTAGCAATAAGCTACTTTTTTTATTTTGTTGTAATATACCCCCTAATTAATCCTATATTACATAATATAAGACTACTTATAATTTCAAAAAAAATTATATATAAATCTTTAAATACGACCTTTGATTTAACCACTTAAAAATGCTATTACAATATACTTTTTAGAACTAAATATATTTTTTAGTACAATTATCATCTAACATTCTAACATTACCGTAAGTGCTACTATATATGTCTTTCTAGATACAATTATCTTATATATGGGTCAAAATTCTATCGTGCCTAGTGCTTATTCAAGAATATAAGAAAAAAGCAATTGTAAATAGCCCCCAACAAAAAAAAGCACCTATAAAGTGCTATTCAAAATATATCAAACAAGCGAAACCTCCCGTAAAATATACAAAAGTGTTCGCATATGTACCATTTGGTGGACCTGAGGAGAGTCGAACTCCTGTCCAAAAATGCATACCAGAAAGCTTCTACAAGTTTAGTTAGTTTTTTATTTGTCCTAATTTATAAAAGAAACTAACAACCTACAAATTAGTAAGCCTATAATTATTCATTATTACTTCTAGGCAAAGTAATAATATATCTTGCTAAAGCTCGAATTTTCTATAATCTACGCAAGAAAAGATAATAGAAAATTGCATTTGTGACTAAACACCTACGGCTACACTATTAGTTCTGAATAGTGATGCAAATGCATCTTTAATTTTGTTTCCATTTATTTTTTGTTTGCACACTAACGGGTGCCTCCGACTTGCCACTTAATTTTAAACATTTCTGTCGAAACCATATACAGGCCCATAACAAAATTATAGTATAAAATTAAAAAAAAGTCAAAATTAGAATCTTTTGTTAATTTAAATTTGAAGTGCAACACTTCACCATTGAAAAAGACATATGAATAATCTATAATATCTTTCTGCAAACAAAAGAAAGGAAAATTCATATGTCTAAAAAAAATACTACAATAAATAAAAGGAAAAATCAAGGAAAATATCATCATTTAAATAAAGATGATAGAATAACCATCGAATCTCTTATAAATCAAAAAGATGAAAATGGCAAAAGAATATTTAACAATACTTATATTGCTAATTATCTTGGAGTCGACAAATCCACTATTTCCAGGGAACTTAATAAGCGAAGAAAAGAAAAAATGTATATACGAACTGGAAAAACTAAAACTATGCCATATACTGCTGAATACGCTCAAAATGATGCTGATTTTAAAAGAGGCTTATCTAAAGGAGAATATAAGCTTAGAAAGTATAAAAAAATGACTAAATTTATTGAAGATAAAATTAAAATTGATAAATGGGCTCCAGATGTTATCGTTGGTTATATGAAAACTCATAATATGTTCAATTACGAAGGATATACTACTATTACTACACCCACAATTTATAATGCAATTAGATATCATATTATAAATGTTGAATTGAAAGATACAAGAAGAATGAAATATAAACCCGAATATAATTATCATAAAAATGATTTACCAGAATCTAAAGCTGAATATAGTATTAATAATAGACCTGAAGAAATAGATAAACGACTTTATTTTGGTCATTTTGAACTAGATACAGTAATTGGCAAAAGAAATGGCAAACACGAATGTTTAATGACTTTAACTGAAAGAAAAACAAGATTTGAAATTATTTTTAAGTTAAAAGGAAAAACTGCTGAAGAAGTTGTTAATAAATTTAATAAAATGAAAGAATTCATGAAAAAAAATTATGATAAAATATTTAAATCAATTACTACGGATAATGGTACTGAGTTTTCTGATTTTTTAAATATTATTAAAGATACAAAGACAAAAATATATTTTTACCATCCATATTGTTCTGGAGAAAAAGGAACTAATGAAAAACACAATAGTATGATTAGATATTTTATTCCAAAAGGATCTTTAATTGAAAACTATTCCTACAAAGATATAAACAAAATTACTGATTGGATGAATAATTATCCAAGAAAAATATTAAATTATAAAACTCCTCTTGAAGCATTACAAGAAGAGTTTAATGATAAAAGCATATTAAATAAAATATATAAATTGCAAGAAAAGATAAATTGTCTATAGATATTTATTCCAATTTCCTTTTGACAAACAGAAATATTTTAATTGATTTATAAGTCGTATTACTTATTAGTTTTCAAAAAATGAAAATTAATAAGTAAACTCTTAAAAAGGTGTAAAATATTTCTTAATTTATCAAAAGTTTTCTCGGCATAAACTATCTTAATAGACAATACATAGATTATTCAAAAAGTTGCACTTGACTTTTTAATTAATAAAATTAGAATCTTTCTTTTAATGACTTTTTCATTTCTCTATCTATATCTCTTTGTTTAATACTTTCTTTTTTATCATAAGTATGTTTACCTCTTGCAATTCCTATTTCTACTTTTGCTTTTCCTCTTACAAAATATACTTTTAAAGGTACAATAGTTAATCCTTTTATTTTAATTTTATCATTAATTTTTCTTATTTCATTTTTATGAAGTAAAAGTTTTCTAGTTCTAGTTTCTTCATGATTAAATATATTACCTTCTTTATATTCTGATATAAACATATTTAGTAAAAATACTTCACCATTTTTTATTATTGCATAACTATCTTTTATATTAGCATTACCATTTCTAACCGATTTAATTTCAGTTCCAGTAAGTACTATTCCAGCTTCAAATTTATCTAATATTTCATATTCAAACTTAGCTTTCCTGTTTATTATTTCCACTTTTATTACCTTCTACTAAATTAAAATCAATAGTACTATTTTCTTTTGAAGCATTAGTTACAACAACTCTTACTTTTTGTCCTAATTTATACATTTTACCTTTCTTTTCTCCTCTTAATGTATGAGTAGTTTCATCAAATGTATAATAATCACCTTTAATTTCAGATATATGTACAAGACCTTCAATCATATTATCTAATTGTACAAATAAACCAAAATTCATAACTGAAGAAATAGTTCCATCATATTCTTCACCAATATGACTTTCCATATACTCTGCCATTTTCATTGATTCTACATCTCTTTCACAGTCAATAGAATCTCTTTCTTTTTCTGATGCATGATCACAAAGTGCAGGTAAATTTTCTTCCCAATATTCTATAAGTCTATTTAATTCTTTATCATTTGGCTCATTAAATATATATTTTCTAAGTAAATTGTGTACAGTTGTATCTGGGAATCTTCTAATAGGTGATGTAAAATGTGTATAACATTTTGAAGCTAGTCCATAGTGACCTAGATTTTCAGGTTTATAAACGGCTTTTTTCATACATCTTAATAATAATGTAGATAAAATTTCAAAACCTTCTTTGTCTCTCAATTGATCAAGTATTTTTTTCATTGATTTTGGATAAACAAAGTTTCTATCACCAACAACATGGTAACCAAGCATACTAATTGAATTTAAGAATTCCTCAACTTTTTCATTATCTGGTACTTCGTGTACTCTGTATACAAAAGGAAGTCCCATATAGAAAACATGTTCTGCAACTGTTTCGTTAGCGGCAATCATAAAGTCTTCAATCATATTTTCACCCTTACCACGTTCTCTTAAAACAACATCATAAGGTTTACAATTTTCATCAACTAATATTTTAGGTTCATCAACATCAAAATCTAAGTATCCTCTTGCTAATTTTTCTTTTCTAAGAATTTTAGCAAGTTCCCACATTAATTTTAAGTCATCTTTAAATGGTTCATATCCTTCAGGAGTTTCTTCATCATTTAATATTTTATTAACTTTTTTATAAGTCATTTGGATTCTTGATCTTATAATACTTTCAAATATATCATGTGATACAATTTTACCATTAGGAGTTATTTCCATTATACAAGATATTGCAAGTCTATCAACATTTGGATTAAGTGAACATATTCCATTAGATAATTTATGAGGAAGCATTGGTACAACTCTATCAACTAAATATACACTTGTTCCTCTAGAATATGCTTCTTTATATAATGCTGTACCTTCTTTTACATAATATGATACATCTGCAATATGTACTCCTAAAATATAATTTTCACCTTTTTTACTGATTGATATTGCATCATCTATATCTTTTGTATCATCACCATCAATTGTAAATATCGTCATGTCAGTTAAATCTTTTCTACCTTTTCTATCACTATCAAGGACTTCACTAGGAAGTGCATTAACTTCTTCCATAACCTCATCAGCAAATACATCATTTATTCCATGATCATATATAATAGATAAAATATCAACACCAGGATCATTTTTATGACCAATTATTTTAACTACTTCTCCTAAGTATTTATATTTACCCATTTCTTTTACTATACTTACTTGAATTTTGTGTCCATCTACTAAATCATCTAAATCTTTATTATCTAAAATTATTTCCATTCTTAATTTTTTATCATCTGGAATGAAATGAGGATTACCATCAATTATTTTGTATTCACCAACGATTAAGTTATTTTCTTTCTTTAATACTTTTACAACTCTTCCTTCTGTTTTTTTACCGTTTTGCCCTTTTAGTTCTTCAACTACAACTAAATCATTATTTAAGGCCCCATTCATGTTTTTAGCATCTATATAAATATCTTCATCTCTGCCATCTACTATTACAAAACCAAATCCTTTTTTATTTACACTTAATCTTCCTTTTAGTAAATGGCTATTTTCAAATAACATATATTTATCTTTATTTGATCTATAAACAGTATAACCTTCTTCTAATATTCTAAGGTCATCTAATAATTTTTTTAATTCTCCTGCAGTATTAAGATTTAACTTATCACATATTTCGGTTGCGGATAACGCTCTTTTTTCTTTTCCTAATAGTTCTATAATTTCTTCTCTCATATTTCCTCCATATAAAACAAAAAGACATGAATATGTCTCTTATATTAATGACATTACTAAACAAATTACAAAAAATAATAATCCTAATATTAGTGTCATTCTACTTAAAAATAGTTCTGATCCTCTTTCTTTTCTTTGGGCAAAAAGTTCAGCACTTGCACCCATCATTATATTACTAGCACTTTCTGCTTTCCCACTTTGTAATAAAACAACTGTTATTAAAAGGACTGATATTACTAATAATGCTACTTCCATCTTGATTCCTCCTCATTTAAAACTAATAATATTTTATCATATTTTATATAAATTGCAAATACCATACGGAAAAATATATAATAATCATAATTATTGAAGTAAATATATATATAAATTTCTTTTCTGATTTAAGTAATATTGAAATTGCAAATAAAATTGTTATAAATATTCCACCAAATATATAAAACATACTATATTTATCCACATAACTATATATATAATTATCTTTAATAAATAAGTCAGATATCGCAAGTACTAAAAAATTAAATATATTACTTCCAAGCATATTTGATATAGCCATGTTATAATTATTTAATTTTAACAGTGCAAATGTTGTAACTACTTCTGGAAGACTTGTTGTAATTCCTAAAAGAATCGCACCTATAGAACTAGATGAAAATTTTGGATACATATGGGCTATTTTATCAGCTTGATATGTTAAAAGTACACTTAAAACTACCATAACAATTCCAGTTAATATGAATTTTAATAAAATAAATTTTTGTTTTTCTTTTATTTCTTCTTCCTTTTTTTTATCGTTTTTAAATACTGAATACATATAAACTAGATATGCAAAAAATAATAATAGAGACACAATATTTACTATTATATTATGGCATCCTAATATAATAAATATGTAATCTGAAACTAATATTAAACATTCAAATATGTATTTATTTGATGTGTTTCTAAATAAATTAGATTTAAAAAAATATATGTTATAGACTGCTAAAACAAATATGTTAAACATATTACTTCCAACAATGTCACCAAAAGATAATGATGCATTATCTAAAACAACCGCAGATACACTTGTAACAAATTCTGGGAGACTAGTTATTGATGCGATTAAAAGGCCACCAACAAAAGCAGCTCCCACTTTAGATTGTTTCGATAAAACATCACCATAATATGATAGTTTTATACTCATATATATTGTACAAAAAGCTAGTAATAAAAAAAATATTCCGTCCAAATTATCACCCTCTAATGAAGTATATTAATAAATTGGACAAAATATTTATATTATTCATTTATTTGTTCATAAATTCTAAGTAATCTGTTATATTTACATACTCTATCTGTTCTAGATAAAGAACCTGTTTTTATTTGACCTAAAGAAAGTCCAACAGCTAAATCTGCAATAAATGTATCTTCTGTTTCACCACTTCTATGTGAAATAATTGTTTTGTATCCTGCTTTTTTAGCCATGTCAATAGTTTCTAAAGCTTCTGTTACTGTACCTATTTGATTAAATTTAATAAGTATTGCATTTGCAGCTTTTTCTTTTATACCACGAGCAAGTAATTCTTTATTAGTAACAAATAAATCGTCACCAACAATTTGAACTCTATCACCTATTTTCTTAGTTAATAATCTAAATCCTTCAAAATCACTTTCATCTAATGGATCTTCTATTGAAACAATAGGATATTTACTTATTAAATCTTCGTAATAGCTAACCATTTCTTCTTTGGTTTTCTTTTCACCAGTTCCAGAGAATACATATAAATTAGTGTCTTCATCATAAAATTCTGAAGCAGCAACATCAAGTCCAAGTTTAACATCTACACCAGGAGTATAACCCGCTTTTTTAATAGCGTCTACTATATATTCTAAGGCTTCTTCATTTGAACTTAAATTAGGTGCAAATCCACCTTCATCACCTACTGAAGTATTATATCCTTTTTCTTTTAATACTTTTTTTAAGTTATGGAATACTTCTGCACCGCATCTGATTCTTTCTCTAAAATCTTTATTTTGTGGTAATATCATAAATTCTTGGAAATCAAGTAAGTTATCAGCATGAGCTCCACCATTTAAAATATTCATCATAGGATATGGTAAATCTTTTCCATCTCCAACATATTCATATAATTCTACATTTTCTTCATTTGCAGCAGCTTTAAGACAAGCTAATGAAACTGCAAGCATAGCATTTGCGCCTAAATTACTTTTTGATTTTGTTCCATCTAACATAATCATTTTATTATCTATTTCTTTTTGATTTTTTACTTCCATTCCTAATATTAAAGGTGTAATTTTTGTTTTAACGTTATTAACTGCTTTTAAAACTCCTTTACCCATAAATCTACTATCATTATCTCTTAATTCTAAAGCTTCATTACTACCAGTTGATGCTCCACTTGGTACACTTGCGCGACCAAAAGCACCATCTTCTGTAAGTACATCTACTTCTACAGTAGGATTACCTCTTGAATCTAAAATTTCTCTTGCTTTTACATCTATTATTTTACTCATAATATCATCCTCCAAATTAATTATAACTCAAACTTTAATTTATGACATACTTTTTGTACATTTTATTGTAAAATAACAGTATAATATTAACATTATTTATGACATTCTAATATTTGTCAAGCGTAAATATTTATGATATATTAGTACACGATGA
>OLPW01001154.1_pt1 | contig 28465 bp, 26 predicted proteins | sample 1672161 | NCBI WGS metagenome assembly OLPW01 (sample SAMEA3136654, study PRJEB25190) | human gut metagenome
CAATCAGGGCAGTGATCTGCCGGGCCGGAATGTTCACATTGATATCTTTCAGCGCGTGATGCCCCCGGTCGCTGGCACTGGTTTTTCCATCGGTGCCGTACCACAGGTTCAGGGACTTGGCGGTAATGATCTCAGCTGCCATGGTTCAGCCTGCCTTTCGTTTCAGTTTCTTGCCTGCCAGGGTGGCGGCAAAGTTGATCAGGAACACCAACAGCATCAGGACCGCGGCAATGGCAAAGGCCACGCCCGTCTCGCCCCGCTCGTTGGCGTAGACATATAGGGCCACTGTCAGGGTGGCGGAAGAGGCCTGAAGAGAGGTGATGAAATTGTTCAGCTCCAGGCCGAACCCCGCTGTAAAGAGCAGAGCCGCAGACTCGCCCACAATGCGGCCCACCGCCAGGATGCAGCCGGTGACAATGCCGTCCACCGCGTTGGGCAGCACCACAGTGCGAACCATGTGCCACTTCCCCGCGCCCAGGGCCAGCGCCCCCTCCCGGTAGGACTGGGGCACCGTCTTCAGGCTCTCCTGGGTGGTACGGACGATGGTGGGCAGAATCATGATGACCAGCGTCAGGCCGCCGGCCAGAATGCCCGGCTTCAGGCCTAGCACCTGGATAAAGAACAGCATACCCACCAAACCAAAGATGATGGAAGGGATGCCGGTCAAAATCTCGGTGGCAAATTCAATGGCTGCAACCAGCTTGCGGTTTTTGGCATACTCGGTCAGGTAGATGGCTGCACCGACTCCCAGCGGAAGCACCACGATCATCGACAGAAAGATGATGTACAGGGTGTTCAAAATATTCGGCAGGATGCCGATGGTGTTGTTGCGGTAGCTGCTCTGGGTGCTCAAAAGCTCCCAGCTGATGCTGCCTGCGCCGCGGTAAAAGATATAACCAATCAAAAAGACCAGCAGCGCACAGGTAACACCCGCACACAGGTACATTAAGCCCTTGAGAATGCGGTCATAGACCTTGCGTCGAAGTGCAAGTTCTTTCATCGATTAGGCACCTTCCTTTTTATTCTTGATAAAGACATTGAGTACAACGTTGATCAGCATGATGAACAGGAACAGCACCAAACCAATCGAGAACAGCGCCTGACGCTGCAACGAACCTGCCGCTGCATAGGACATCTCGGAGGCGATGGCGGTGGTGAGAAAACGCACCGAGGTGAACAATCCCGGCATATTTGCCACGTTACCCGATACCATGATGATTGCCATTGCTTCGCCGATTGCTCTGCCGACACCCAGCACCACCGCTGTTGCAACGCCGCTGCGTGCCGCAGGCAGGCTGACCTTGAAGATAGTTTCAATCTTGGTGGCTCCCAGTGCCAGTGATGCCTCCTCATACTCCTTTGGAACGGCATTGAGGGCATTTTCCGACACATTGATGATAGATGGCAGAATCATGATAGCAAGCACGATGATGGCTGCCAGCAGCGAAGCGCCGGAGGAAAGGTCAAACAGGTTGCGGATAGCCGGAACCAGCACAATCATGCCGACCAGACCATAGACGACCGACGGAATACCCGCCAGCAGTTCAACTGCCGTGTGGATAAGAGCTGCCACCTTGGGCGGCGCACACTTGGAAAGATAGATGGCGGTCATCAAGCCAATCGGAACACCGACCAGCACGGCACCTGCGGTACCATAGACAGAGGTCAGGATGAAGGGAAGAATACCGTATGCCGGATCGGTTTTATTGGTCGGCGCCCAGCGCTGTCCGAACAGGAAATCCACCAGACCCACCTCTCGGATAGCAGGGATGCCGGATATGATGAGATAAATGCTAATCAGCAGAACGAATGCTACTGCGACAATCCCACACAAAAGGAAGAGGATGTGCATGGTCATTTCCATCGCTTCTCGAATATTTTTGTGTCTGGGATTGTTTCTTCTGGACTGCTGTCCTTCCGAGTCAGTCGGGGAAACTGCGGCGTAGGGAATATTTGCTTGTATTTGCTCTTGCATAGTTGATGCTCCTTCCCTGTTCGGGCGGCGTTATTTTTTACTCGAATACAGCCTGCTGAATGTTCAGCAGGCTGTATCTTCTGCTATTGCTTGTAGGATTACTCTGCTACCGGTACTGCGCCAGCTTCGCGGATAAGCTTGTCTGCGTCATCGGAGGTTGCGAACTCCATGAATGCCTGAGCTGCCGGGCTGAGTTCGGTTGCACCGTTGGTTACCATGATGAATGGACGCTGAATCTCGTAGCTGCCGTTCTGAACGTTCTCTTCGGTGCATTCTACACCGCCGACGGTAACTGCTTTGATGCCTTCCTGACCTTCTACTGCGGACAGAGAAGCGTAACCGATTGCGCTTGGGTTGCTCTTGACAGCCTCGATAACTGCGCCGGTGGAGGTCAGCTCCTGAGAGAGTTTGCAGGAATCTGCGGTGCCGGTAATCGATTCAAAACCATCTCTGGTGCCGGAGCCTGCTTCACGTCCGATGCAAGCAACTTCACTTGCATCGCCGCCGACTGCGCTCCAGTCAGCTGCGCCGGTGAACAGCTGTGCAATCTGTTCTACGCTCAGGTCGTTAACCGGGTTTTCTGCATTGACGATGATTGCGATACCGTCAAGTGCTACGGTGGTACCATTCAGACCCGCGCTGCTTTCTTCCTCCTTCAAAGCACGGGAGGAAAGACCGATGTCTGCCGAACCGTTGGATGCTGCTTCGATGCCGGTACCGGAACCGGTTGGGTCATAGGTTACACCGACATCTGGATTTTTTGCCATGAACTCCTCGGACAGGATGCCGATGACCTTTTCCATCGAGGTGGAACCGTTGGTGGAAACGCTGCCGCTCAGGCTGCTGGTTTCTTCCTCTTTGCTTTCTTCGGTCTGGGTTGTGGTTTCGGTTTTTGCTTCGGTTGTATTTTCGCTGGATGCAGAGGTGCTTTCGCCGCCGCATGCTGCCATGCTCATTACCATCATTCCTGCAAGTACTGCTGCTAATACTTTTTTGTAAATCATTTTTACAATCTCCTTACTTAGCTGTTTTCTTTTGTTTTTGTCTTTTTTCTCTTGGACTGATTACAGTATACGGGATGTGCGTAAAATCTAAAATCAGGGTTTTGTTAAAGCTGTGTAAAATAGGCTCTTTTTCTTTGTACAAATCTCTCTGTTTCCTGCTCTATTTCCTGTTGCATCCGTCCAAGGATTGCAAAATCTTTTGTACAGCAAATTTTGCATAGCAAAAAAAGCAGCGCTCCCAATCCATCTGTATCGGAAGCGTTGCCTTTGATAATTATGATATGTAGACAAGTCATCAAGGGGGTCATCTCTCCCCAACCGGTTTACCGACTGTCGATAAAAGCAAGCCGAGCAAAGACCTTGTGCTGGGTTTTCAGTCGTCGATCCTTTTCCCGCAATGCGGGCAGAAGCTGGCGCTGATTTTGCCCAGCATCCTGCCACAGTAGGGGCACCTGTAAAAAAGAAGATTTGGAATGATGGAGGACAGGGCAATCACTGCACCAACTACCCAAAGGATTGGAATAAAATAGCCGAACAGCATCACCACAACTCCAACGAGTGCTAAAAGGATTACCAGTTTTTCTGCTGCTTTAGGTTTCATATTCTTTCCTCCTCGTATAATAAGATTTGCAGACGTTTTTAAGAGAGTCTGCTTAGTTCACTTTTGAATATCAGCAGGCTTTAGGATGCCCGTGATACAATAGCTGTAGGACAGCAGGGTCAAGTTCTTGTTCCTCCAGTTGAGCCGAAAGGCTGCTTCAAAAAAAGTCCGTCCCCCTGAACCGGAAGTTAGCTGCAAACTCATTGGCTGTTTGCCGGAAGTAAGGCCACCCTGTTCGCAGTAAGGGCTATCGCATTGGCTTTCTCCGGAATGATTCTGATACGCGAGGTTGCGGACGCTCCGGTTATCATGGGTATCTCAAAGCCTGCTGGCCTGAAATCTCCACGGGGGGAGGTGAAAAAATGAACCCACTATTCGTTGGCATTGATGTGAGCAGCAGAAGCAATGTGGCCTACCTGATGAAGCCGGACGGCAGCAAACACTCCAGTTTTTCCGTGCAGAATAACCTGGGCGGTGCTAAAATATTGTCAGAGAAAATCGTGTCGGCGCTCAGCTCCATGCATCTCAGCGATGTGGTGATCGGCCTGGAGGCAACCTCTATCTACGGAGACAGCTTGGTTTACGCACTCCGGGAGGATGGCAGCCTTGGCCGGTTTCAGCGGAAGATCCATGTCCTCAATCCCAAGCAGGTTCGGAAATTCAAAGAAGCCTACTCCGACCTGCCTAAGAATGACTTCGTGGACGCCTTTGTGATTGCCGACCATCTCCGTTTTGGCAGGATCGCCAAGGAGGTCTATATGGACGACTATCGCTACCAGGCACTCAGAACCCTTACCAGAGCCAGGTTTGACGTCATTCAGAACCTGACCCGCGAGAAACAACGGTTTGCTAACTACTTATTCCTGAAATGCTCCGGTATTGCTCAGGAGAAGGATATTCAAAATACCAGCGCCACCACCATTGCACTCATGGAACAGTTTGAAACAGTGGATGATCTGGCAAACGCCGATCTGGATGAACTGACTTTCTTCATTGATGAAAAGGGCAGGAACTTCGCTGACCCAGTAGCAAAAGCTAAGGCTATTCGCAGTGCAGCCAGAGATTCTTACCGTCTGCCAGTTACCGTGAATAACTCTGTGAACCAGGCAATGTCTGTATCTATCGCCTCCATGCGGGCACTGAAGGAACAGGTCAAAGTGCTGGACAAGGCCATTGAGCAACAGTTTGAAATTATCCCAAACACACTCACTTCCATTCCCGGCATTGGCAAGGTTTACTCCGCCGGAATCATTGCTGAGATTGGCGATATCCACCGCTTTGATTCTCAAGCCTCTGTCGCCAAGTTTGCCGGTCTTGTCTGGCACAAAGACCAGTCCGGTGAATTCGAGGCAGAGCACTCCCGGATGATTAAATCCGGAAACCGATATCTCCGCTACTACCTGCTGGAAGCCGCCAACTCTGTGAGAAGATGCGACTCCGAGTTCCGGCGCTACTATGATCTCAAGTACCATGAGGTTAACAAGTACCAGCATAAACGCGCACTCGCCTTAACTGCCAGAAAACTGGTCCGGTTGGTCTTTCGACTGCTGAAGGACAACCGCCTGTATATCCCGCCGGAGGGTTGAGCGCACCGCTTGCCGCTCTGACGTCGCAGCCCTGTTTCAAAAATTTACAGGGACAGGGCTTTGGTTGGTGTTGCCTTTTTCCATGCTACATGACGCTTTTTCCCAAGTTCTACTTAAAATTTTCTTGTATCACCCTCTTGACTTAATACCATTGGACTTTTAAAAACTTCTGTATTTATCAAAATGATAGCATAAATTCAGCTTCTTTTCAACTTCCGTCTTCTTTGCTCGAAAAGAAAGGTGTCCGCTTTCCTTTCTGCCAAATCCTTTGGTGATTCTATCAAAAAATTCCGGCAGAAAACGGTATAAAAAGACAAAAACAATTTCTTTTATGAATAACAATTCATTCGAACAGTAAATATATGAATAGCCCGACCGATTGACACCGAATCGGATAGGGTATATACTTTAATTTAGCTGAATACTATCAAAAAAAGCGATTTCAGGAGGTTTACGGAATATGTATCAGTTTGACACCCCATACAACAGAAAAGGAACCAACTGTACCAAATGGGACATCTTCACCGACGAGGAGATGCTTCCAATGTGGATTGCGGACATGGACTTTGAAGCTCCTGCTCCAATCTACGAAGCTTTTGAAAAACGTGCTGCTCACCACGTTTATGCGTACAGCCGTCTGAGCAACGAGTACTATCAGGCTGTCATCGACTGGATGCAGCGCCGTCATCAGTTCCACGTTGAAAAAGACTGGATCGTCTTTACTCCGGGTGTTGTCGTTGCACTGACCCTGGGCGTACAGGCTGTCACCGAGCCGGGCGAAGAGGTCATGATCCTTTCCCCTGTTTACGGTCCGTTCCGCGGAGCTACCACCGCTTGCGGCAGAAAGCTGATCGAAAGTCCGCTGGTCAACAACGACGGTTACTACACCATCGACTTTGAGGACATGGAAAAGCGTGTAACTCCAAACACCAAAGCCTTCATGCTGTGCAGCCCGCACAACCCGGTCGGTCGTGTATGGACCCGCGAAGAGCTGGAAGGCATTGCAAACTTCTGCCTCAAACATAACCTGTATCTGATTGCAGACGAAATCCACAACGACCTTATCTTTAAAGACCACATCGTGATGAACAAGATTTCCGAGCAGCTGGCTGAACGCACCATCCTGTGTACCGCTCCCAGCAAGACCTTCAACCTGGCAGGTCTTCAGGCTTCCAACATCATCATCCAGAATGAAGAGCTGCGCAACAAATTTAAACAGCTGCTCAACAACCTGCACATCGGCGGCTGCAACGTCTTTGTTGATTCGGTTGTCATTGCTGCATACACCCAGTGCGACCAGTGGCTGGATGAACTGAACGCTTACATCAAGTCCAACATGGACTACTTCAGCGAGCAGGTCAATGCCATCGCTCCTCTGAAGATGTGGAATCCAGAAGGCACCTATCTGGCATGGGTAGACTGCCGTGGTCTGAACATGACCGACGAACAGCTGAGCGCCTTCTTTAAGGAGCACCACATGATGTTCAACGGCGGCACCTTCTTCGGTCCAGAAGGCAGCGGATTCACCCGCGTCAACCTGGCTTGCCCACGCTGCTATGTAGAAGAAGCGGTAAAACGTCTGAAAGCAGCAGTCGCTTCCCTGTCTAAGTAGGATTTTTCAAAACAACGGCAAATAAAAAGCTCCGAAAGGCTCAACGCCTTTCGGAGCTTTTTTGATGAGAAGAAGGTCCTTTTGGAATCGTCCGCAGTCTACCCGCAGTATGTACGGCGCTGCATCCAAAGAAACAGCGCCTGCCTGCTGCCGGTCAACGGCAGAAGCGTGTGGTACAGCGGATTCGATTATAGCCCTGACAATGATTGCAGCTACCACAACTCTGGTTGCAGCTATTCTGGCTGCATCCGTCGTTACAGCTGCAATGGCAATGACAATGGCAGGGGCAACCGCCACAATCACAGCCGTTGCCGGAATCATCGCAGCTTTCTTCCTCTATAAACACCGGCACACTGACATAATATGGATACCTTGGGTAACCGCTGGTAACACGGTAGCCTGCCGGAAAGAAGTCGGAAAGCGAATGGTTGGACTGGGACGCCTGGCTGGACTGGGTGCAGGAATTACAACAACTCATTTGAAAAAACCTCCTTCATCATCAGCAGAAGGGGGTCGCTGCCTCCCTCCTACACCACCATCCTATGCCTTTGGAGGACCTTAGGTTCCTGCAACAGAAAAATTATTCGCGCAGGGTAGCGGTCATGCGGTTTGGAGAGAGCAGCAGCTCCAGAGCGTTGCAGATGTCGGTGACCAGAACGTCCGCCTGCATTGCCGATTTAGTGTATGCACCCTCGTTGCCGATGACAGCAATGGAGAATACGCTGACCGGAAATACCTGGATGTCGTTTTTGCCGTTGCCGATGCTGGCGGTGCGTTCGCAGCCCAGACTCTGGCACAGGCAGCGTTTGTCCCTTGCAACGGTGTCGCTATCGAAGATTTTCACTTCTACCGGCAGTTTTGCGCACTCTTCCATTACAGTACCGTTGGTATCAGCGGTAACGATGTAGATGGTAACGCCCTGGTCATGGATTTTTTCCAGCAGTTCTTTGACGCCGTCCAGCACTCTGCCATCTTTTGCAATGGTACCGTTGAAGTCCAGAATCAGGTTTTCGATTGCCAATTCGCCCCAGCCGGGGATCTGTGTTTTGATCATACAAAACAACTCCTTTTCTATAATCTATCTTTAGCATAGCATCTTTACAAAAAATGTAAAATTGATTTTTTCGATAACATTCACCTTATTTATCAATTTATCTATCTTTTTCTAGTAACAAGTCATGCGTCATAGAGGAAGCATAAAAATTTTTGTCGCACCCTTGACTTTCCTGGCGCAGTATAGTATGCTTATTTATCAGAAAATCCCCTTTAAATACAGCACCGAGAGGCTGGAAAGGGCGTTGATATTCCTTGTGCAATGCTGCCCTTCTGCCCTGTTTTGGTGCGAAGGGCTTTTGTTTTATCTACATTTTCGGGAGGTCATCGTATGCGTCATTTAATCGATCCTATGGATCTTACCGTTGAGGAAATCGACCAACTGCTTGCGGTAGGAGACGACATCATCCAGAATCCGGCAAAATATTCCGAAATCTGCAAGGGCAAAAAACTGGCTACCCTGTTCTATGAGCCAAGCACCCGCACCCGACTGAGCTTTGAGTCGGCAATGCTGGAGCTGGGCGGCAGCGTGATCGGTTTTTCTTCGGCAGATTCTTCCTCCGCTGCTAAAGGTGAAAGCGTTGCTGACACCATCCGTGTCATCGGCTGCTTTGCAGACATCGCTGCCATGCGTCATCCAAAGGAAGGTGCGCCGATGGTCGCTGCGATGAACTCCCCGATTCCGGTCATCAATGCAGGCGACGGCGGTCACCAGCATCCTACCCAGACACTGACCGACCTGATGACCATTCACCGCCTGAAGGGTCACCTGGACAACCTGACCATCGGTCTGTGCGGCGACCTGAAATTCGGACGCACCGTTCATTCGCTCATCCTTGCCCTCTCCCGCTACACCGGCATCCGCTTTGTGCTGATCTCTCCAAAGGAGCTGGCAGTACCGGATTATATTAAGGAAGAGGTCCTGGACAAAAAGAAGATCCCTTACACCGAGGTGCAGAGTCTGGATGAGGCGATGCCGGAACTGGACATCCTGTACATGACCCGTATCCAGCGGGAACGTTTTGCCAGCGAAGAGGAATACCTGCGCCTGAAGGACAGCTACATCCTGACTCCAAAGCAGCTGGAGCTTGCAAAGCCGGATATGTACATCCTGCATCCGCTGCCGCGCGTCAACGAAATCTCGGTCGCTGTGGACAACGACCCGCGCGCTGCTTACTTTACCCAGGTGTTCTGTGGTAAAATCATCCGTATGGCGCTCATCCTCAAACTGCTTGACCGCATCCCGGCACCGTTTGACCAGCAGCTGCCTGCTCCCGAGCGCCATCAGCCACAGGTCGTACACAACCACCTGCACTGCGGCAATCCGCGCTGCATCACCACCATCGAACAGGAGCTGCCACAGGCGTTCCGTCCGGTGGAGGAAAAACCGGGCGCCTTCCGCTGCATCTACTGCGAAGCTCTGGTGGACTAATCCACAATCAAATCGTTCATTTTTTCCCCTTCGTTCCTCATCGTGGGCGCGGAGGGGATTTTTTATCCCATTTCGTTAGAGAAACTTTCCAGTAGAAATTTTCCACTGGAAATCACAACCGTGTAAAATATAAAAAAGTTACTTTCCACTAACAAAATCCTATTGACAGATTGTTCAGCTGATTTTATAATGTGTATATACACGATATAGGAAAGGAGGATACCCATGCAGGACCCGCTCTACCGCTGCCACTGCTCCACCGAAGGGTGCTACTGCGCCACCATCAAGCGTGCCGAGCAGAAAATCACCACTCTCTACAACCGTTACCTGGAACGCGCCGGCATCACCCGCGGGCAGTATGCCCTCTTAGTCAACATCCAAAACCATCCGGGCATCAGCGTCAGCGGACTTGCTGAACGGATGAATCTGGAGCGAACCACCCTGGTGCGCAACCTCAAGCCGTTGGAAAGTCGCCGACTGATTCGTGACACCGCCCAAAGCGGGCGCAGCCGCAGTTTAGAGCTGACCGAAGAAGGCAAAGAGATTCTGGAAACCGCTGTTTCCCTCTGGCAGCAGGCACAGCAGGAGTTTGAGCGACAGATGGGAAAAGAGCGCGCCCAACTGCTGCTGCAACTGCTGGAGGAAATCATCTCCCTGTAAAGGAAGGTGCCTTTCTGACCCACTATCGTGTAGATACACGGTTTATTTTATCTAGGAGGAATTATTATGGATTTATCTGTTCACACTCTCTTTTTCAGTCCTACCGGTGGCACTCGGAAAGCAGCTTCTTTATTTGCCCATTCACTTTCCAGTCATGTGGAAGAACACAGTTTGGAGCAACCAGTCACCGGATTTTCTTCTGATGATTTCGTTGTTGTCGCACTTCCTGTTTTTACCGGACGGCTTCCTGCTTATGCACGAGAAAAACTCAAAGCAATAAACGGAGGCGGCGCAAAAACGGTCGCTATGACAGTATACGGCAACCGTGATTTTGAGGACGCACTTTTGGAACTGCAGGACCTTTTGATTGAGCAAAACTTCCGCCCGGTGGCTGCCATTGCTGCCGTTGCACAGCATTCCATGATGTCTTCTCTTGCTGCTCACCGTCCAGATGAACAGGATGGCGCGCAGCTGGCTGAATTTGCCCAAAAGGTTGCAGAGAAGCTAGTCTCCTGCGACTGCTGTAATTCTCCTTGTGTCCCCGGCAATCGACCCTATCGGGAGCCGGAACCAACTCCTGTTATCCCTGCCACCAACGAAAACTGTGTTCAGTGCGGACTGTGCGCTGCACGATGCCCTGTTGGAGCAATCGACCCTGCCGACCCTTCCCACATCAATCCGACGCTCTGTATCCTGTGTATGCGCTGTGCCGGAATTTGTCCAACAAAAGCAAAGGATCTGCCTTCACCGGTTCGAGAAAACATCTCGGCATTTCTTTCCCAATTCCAGGCAAACCGTCGCCCAAATCAACTGTTTCTATAAGCGATATGCAACGATTTTCTCTTGAAAATATCCCATTTTAGTGTATAATAAAAACGAAGATTGCATTGCCTCTTCCTTCCCTGCCCGAGCACAATATCTGCCGGCAGGAAGTCTATGATACAGAAAGGATGATTGCTTTTGGCAACCAATGCTCCTCAGACCAAACACGTCAAAATCGACATCAAGGGAATGACCTGTGCTGCCTGCTCCGCCTCGGTGGAGCGTGCGCTGCGGCGCGCTGACGGGGTGCTCCAGGTCAATGTCAACCTTGCCACTAACAGTGCCACTGTCCTGTGCGACCCTTCGGTCAGCGAGCAGATGCTGGTGGAAATCGTCAACAAAACCGGCTTTTCCGGCAGCCTTGCCGACCCGGAGGAAATCAGCGTTGCACTCACCCACACCATCAGCAAACGGCGGCTGATTATCGCGCTGATTTGCGGCGCGTTGGTGTTGTACATCGGGATGTCCCATATGCTGCCGGTGCGTCTGCCGCTGCCTGCCATCATCGACGACCGAATCAATCCGCTCAACTTCGCCCTCATCCAGCTGGTGTTCACCATCCCGGTACTCATCTGCGGACGAAACTTTTTCATCAACGGAACCAAAAACCTCATCAAACTGCATCCCAATATGGACTCGCTGGTGATGATCGGAACCACCACCGCCTTCCTGTACAGCCTGTACAACACCTTCACCATCACCCAGGGAAATGCTCACGGCGCACACAACCTCTATTTTGAATCGGCAGCGGTGGTGGTCGCACTGGTGCTACTTGGAAAGTATCTGGAGGAGAACAGCAAAAACTCCGCCAAGCAGGCAATCAATTCGCTGGTTTCGATGATTCCGAACACCGCCATCCTCCTTAAGGACGGGCAAGAAGTGGAGATCCCTGCCAAAAATGTGCGGCTGAAAAATATCGTCATTGTCAAACCCGGCTCCCGTATCCCGGTGGACGGCACCGTCCTGTCGGGAGAAGCCTCGGTGGATGAGTCGATGCTGACCGGCGAAAGCCTGCCGGTGTACAAGGAGGTCGGCTCCCATGTTTCAGGCGGCACCATCTGCAAAGATGGGATGCTGCGCATCGAAGCGACCGGTGTCGGCGGCAATACTGCCATCTCGCAGGTGCTGCGTCTGGTGACCGAAGCGCAGGAGCGCAAGGCTCCCGCAGCCCGTCTGGCGGACAAAATTTCCGGCATCTTCGTCCCGACGGTGGTTTCCATTGCGGTGATTACCTCCATTCTGTGGGCACTGGCAGGACGTGACCTGCCCTTTGTGCTCAACAACTTTGTCGCGGTGCTGGTGGTCGCCTGCCCTTGTGCGCTGGGACTTGCCACCCCGATTGCGGTCATTGCCGGTACCGGCAGAGGCGCTAATTTGGGCATCCTCTACCGTGGCGGCGACGTCATTGAAACGGCTGCCTCGGTCAACACCGTCATCTTTGATAAGACCGGAACCATCACCTACGGCAAATTGCAGACCGCTGCCATCCTGCCCGCCGACGGTGTCAGCGAACAGCAGCTGCTCTCCGCCTGTGCCACCGCAGAATATGGCTCGGAGCATCCCATCGCAGCAGCGGTGCTTGCTAAAGCAGAGGAGCAACAGCTGATGGTGCAGCCGCCGGAATCCTCCCAGACGGTGCCCGGTCGCGGCGTCATCGCCAGCTGCGCAGACAAACGAATCGTGGCAGGAACGATGGCTCTGATGGAGATGGAGAAAATCGCCATCCCCTCTTCTGCTAACACCACTGTGCCCGACGGCTGTACTGCCATCTATCTGGCGGTAAACGAACAGTATCTGGGGATGATTGCCCTTTCGGACACCATCCGACCAGATGCCAAGGAAGCGATTGCCCAGCTCAACCAGATGGGCATTGAAACAGTGATGATCACCGGCGACAACGCAGGCGCTGCCAATCTGATTGCCCGTCAGGCAGGCATCTCCTCGGTGCGTGCGCAGGTGCTGCCGCAGGATAAGCACAGTGCGGTGGAGGAATTTAAAAACAACGGCAAAATCGTTGCGATGGTCGGCGACGGCATCAATGACGCTCCCGCGCTGGCAGGCGCCAACGTAGGCATCGCCCTCTCCTCCGGCACCGATGTGGCAGCCGAATCCTCGGGCATCATCCTGATGCGGGAGGACCTGCACGCGGTGGTCGATTCGCTCAAGCTGTCCCGCAAGACCATGCAGATCATCCGCCAGAATCTTTTCTGGGCGTTTATCTACAATCTGATTGGAATTCCGATTGCCGCCGGCTTGCTGGTGCTGTTCGGCGGTCCGGCATTCTCTCCGGTGTTCGGCGGTGCGGCAATGGCATTCTCCTCGGTGTCGGTCGTTTCCAACTCGCTTCGCCTGACCCGCTACAATCCAAATAAATAAACCCATTTTTTCTATCAACAGGAGGTCATCATTATGGAAATCAAATTTATCACCGAAGGCATGGCTTGTGCAAAATGTGAGGCAAGGGTCGTGGAGAAGCTCTCCTCCCTGCCCGGTGTCACCGCAGTCAAAGCCTGTGCAGCAGACGGCTCAGTCGTTGTAGAGGGCGACGGACTGGACCGCGACACATTGGCAGAAGCCATCGAGGATTTGGGATTCGACGTCATCGAGTAATTCCCCGGCAAAAGAAAAGGCGGATGGAGCAACCATCCGTCTTTTTGTTTTGTAGAAGAAGTAGATTGGTATCTCTCCAATCAACCAATAGAGGATGCGGATTTCTATGCTGATATTTATGAGCAGGTATCCAAACTGTTTTGTGTAACCCCATGGATACCATATAATGCAAAATTGTCATTATCTGTCCTCAAAAAAGACAAAAAAGAGTGTTTAGCAGCACTCAAATCTACATTGACGGCAATGCGTGAAAAATGGAAACCCCAAGAAAATCCACTTTATAGGCATTTAGAGTGTTCAGAAACAAATATTTTCTCCGAACATATTTTATCTATGCTACAAGAAGAAATGGAAAATGGTGATGAATTTGCATTTATGGAAAGCATCCAGGAGTACCAACAACTTTTACAAGAACTAAGAAATCACAACATTGCATAACAAACTCAACCTAAGTCCGCACATTGATACAGGCAAACCCACCCGAAAAGCCTGCTTTCCCCTTTCGATGGTTGCGCTCAAGCAAAACAGTATGGTATCATGATTTTGGCAAATGCGAATTTAACAAAGGAGTGGATGGTATGACTATGAAAAAAATATTTCCTTGGCTCATCGCATCAACTGCCATTCTGCTGGCATTGCCCTGGCTTGCCGTCACATTTGTGGAAAGTGATGCCGGAATGGCAGTCAGCTTATTTCTATTTTTTGTGCTAAACCCCATCTATGCAATTTGCACCGGAGCATACGCCGGCAGGGACGTAAAAAGATTCTGGGCATTGCCGGTCATCACCGCATTGTTCTTTTTAGCCGGAGCATGGTGGTTCTTTGAACTGGGAGAAAGCGATTTCATCCTGTATGCACTGGTCTATCTGATTTTAGGAATGGCAGCGATGCTCCTTTCCCAGTTCGTCAGGAAAAAGCGGCAGAAAAACCTTAGCCGTTCAAATGGAACTCCCATAAAATAAAATATTCCTCCGTTAGATAACAGAAGCAAAAGCAGCAAGCCGTTTTAGCCTTGCTGCTTTTTTGCACCCTGTTTTTGCAAAGGACAGGTTCCTGATCTTCGAAACGATACTTTTGTTAGCCTAATCTAACTTTATCCATTGCTTTATGTCGAACTTTTTCTTGACAGTTCAGTTAGTCTGTGCTAAACTTACAGCAGGTCAAAAAGTTAGCTTTAGCTAATATAAAAAACAAACAAAAACAGGGGGAGGAAATCGTGATGCCATTAACCTACGCACCGATCGGAGAACCTGCGGTCATCCGCAAAATTACCGGTAAGGATGAAGTTCGTCAGCATCTGGCGGAACTGGGATTTGTTGTAGGACAGCAGGTCACAGTCGTTTCGTCCCTGGCGGGCAACCTGATCATCAACGTCAAAGGCAGCCGCATCGCACTGGATGCCGCTATGGCGCAACGAGTGATGCTTTAGGCTTTCTTTGGGCTGAAAATAGCAACAGGAGGGATATGGAATGAAAACACTCAAGGACACAAAACCGGGCGAAACGGTCACCATCGTCAAGCTGCACGGAGAAGGTGCTGTCAAGCGGCGCATCATGGACATGGGGTTGACCAAGGGAACACAGGTCTATGTCAGAAAGGTGGCTCCGCTGGGAGACCCGATCGAAGTCAATGTGCGCAGCTATGAGCTTTCTCTTCGCAAAGCCGATTGCGCTCAAATCGAAGTGACCGCCTAAAAGACAGCGTCGAAAAATCAGACGCTGTTTTTTCAGGAGTTTGGGTTAGCAGTAACTAATCAGACAATCTAGAAAAGAGGATGGACTATGGAGTATAAAATTGCATTAGCCGGAAACCCCAACTGCGGCAAAACCACCATGTTCAACGATTTGACCGGCAGCAGCCAGTATGTCGGCAACTGGCCGGGCGTCACCGTTGAGAAAAAGGAAGGAAAGCTGCGCACCAACAAGCAGGCAATCATTCAGGACCTACCGGGCATCTATTCCCTTTCCCCCTACACATTGGAGGAGGTGGTCACCCGAAATTATCTGGTCGGCGGACATCCCGATGCGATGATCAACATTGTGGATGCTTCCAACCTGGAGCGAAATCTTTACCTGACCACCCAGCTGCTGGAAATCGGTGTCCCGATGGTCATTGCTCTGAATATGATGGATTTGGTGCGCAAAAACGGCGACCAGATAGACCTGAAAAAATTGTCGGAGCAGCTGGGCTGTCCCATCATCCAAACCAGCGCTGTCAAAGGAGAAGGCAGCAGCGAGGTCGCACAGGCTGCCCTTTCGTTGGCACAAAGCAAAGCAGCTCCTCCAGCTCCCCTTGTCTTCAGTGAGCAGCTGGAAGATATTCTGCACACCATCTCTCACCTGATTCAGGGACGCTGTCCGGCACAAAATCTTCGCTGGTACACCATCAAGCTGTTTGAGCGGGACGAAAAAGCGCTGGAGCAGCTTTCCCTCGACCAGTCCATCCTGGATGAGATTGAGTCGCTGCGAAAGCAGGCGGAGGAACTTTTCGACGATGATACCGAAAGCATCATCACCCACGAACGTTACCTCACCATCGCCAACCTTCTCAAAGGCTGCTACCGTAAAAAAGCCAACCGTCAGCTGACCACCAGCGACAAGATCGACCGCATTGTCACCAACCGCATCCTCGCGCTGCCGATTTTTGCCCTGGTCATGTTTGTCATCTACTATCTATCCATCACCACCGTCGGCACCATGATGACCGACTGGGTCAACGACGTTTTATTCACCGAAATCATCCCACCGGCAGTGGAAGGGTGGCTGGTATCGCTTAACACCGCTCCATGGCTGCAATCGCTTCTGCTGGACGGCGTGATTGCCGGTGTCGGCGCTGTTCTGGGCTTCCTGCCGCAGATGATGGTCCTCTTCCTGCTGCTGGCTCTGCTGGAGGACTGCGGCTACATGGCGCGCATCGCCTTCATCATGGACCGCATCTTCCGCCGTTTCGGTCTGTCGGGTAAATCCTTCATCCCCATGCTGATTGGTTTAGGCTGTGGCGTTCCTGCGGTTCAGGCAAGCCGTACCATCGAAAATGACCGCGACCGCAAGATGACCATTATGACCACCACCTTTATCCCCTGTTCGGCAAAGCTTCCCATCATCGGACTGATTGCCGGTGCGCTGTTTAACGGCTCCGGCTGGGTTGCTACCTCCGCTTACTTTGTCGGCATTGCTGCCATCATCGTTTCGGGTATCATCCTCAAAAAGACCACCCTCTTTGCCGGTGATCCGGCTCCGTTTGTTATGGAGCTGCCTGCTTACCATCTTCCAAGCATCAAGGGCGTACTGATTCATATGTGGGATCGTCTGAAAGCCTTTGTCCGCAAGGCAGGCACCATCATCTTCCTTTCTTCCATCGTCATCTGGTTCCTTTCCAGCTTCAACTTCAAATTGCAGATGGTGGATACCCAGCAATCGATCCTGTCCTCTTTGGGCAAACTGATTGCACCGCTCTTTGCTCCTTTAGGATGGGGACACTGGGAAGCTGCGGTCGGCACCATCACCGGTCTGGTTGCAAAGGAAAACGTAGTGGCTACCCTGGGCATCCTGTTTGGATTTGCCGAAGTTGCTGAAAACGGCGATGAGATTTGGACCTTGTTCGCCCAGAATTTCACTGCACTTTCTGCTTATTCCTTCCTGGTATTCAATCTCCTGTGCGCACCTTGCTTTGCTGCCATCGGCGCCATCCGCCGAGAGATGGGCAGTGCAAAATGGACCTGGATTGCCATCGGTTATCAGTGTATTTTTGCCTACATCATTTCGCTGATTATCTTCCAGCTGGGCAACTGGTTCACCACCGGCATCCTGTCGATTGGCACCGTCGTCGGCATTCTTCTGCTGGCAGTAATGGTCTACCTGTTGGTCCGTCCGGCTCCAGATGGAAAAAGCAAAAAGATGAAGGCTGCTAAAACAGTCGCATAAAAAGCCCGATTATCGAAAGGAGCTGTTGCGGATATGAAACTGACCGCCGGAAAATTGCGTTACCTGATGACAGTGGACGGACTGCAAGGCAGTCTGCCAAAGGTGCGATGCATTGATGTTGCCGTTCAGCTGGGCATCTCACGCGCTTCGGTCTGCAAGATGCTTTCCTCACTCAGCCGTGAAGGTCTGTTGGAGCAGTTGCCGGACAAATCCCTGCACATCACTCCTCTGGGCTGCCAGATGACCGAACAGTATGCACAGCAGTATCAAAAGCTGTACCCGGTCTTTCATCAGATGGGCTTGAGCGAATTTGATGCACAGGAATGTGTGATGGCTCTGCTTTCTCAGCTGTCCGAACAGACCCTAAAAAATGTCTGCGCCTGTTTTACACCACAGGCATCCAGCTTATCTGCTTAAAACATTCAAAATCGGCTCGGTCCCATTGAGAAATAGGACCGAGCCGGTTTTATTTTTATTATGACAGATTCACGAACAGCACTCCAGCAGGCGCTGCACCAGCGGATTATTGTTTTCCGGGTGATAGATGAGCATTTCCTCCATACACAGCTCCTTTTGCGGGATGCTGATGCGCAGAAAGTTTTCCTGTTCATAGCGCATACTGGTGGTCACATCCAGGCTGAGGACCGCTGTACGGTTGATCAGTCCCATCGGGATGACCACATCCGCATCGTCTATCAGCTCGATTTTCTCCCGCTCACGCACGGTGAAATTATATCGTCCCTGCAAAAAGCACCACAACAGACGGCTGATATATACCCGTTGGACACATTTGAGAAGGGTCTCCAAACTCGGTTCCTTCATTCGTTCGTCAGACCACTCCACCGGCAGCATCAGCTGAAGAGGGCGCAGACCCAACCGGTGATTCATCAACCCTTTAAGCGAGCGCTGCGGCAGATGACCAAACCCCAAATCATACCGCCTGTCACGCAGCAGTCGGGCTAATTGCTCGGGTTGGAGGCAGTGCTCAAGTTCGACCTCCACCTCCGGGTATCGTGCCTTGAGCCTGCTTAAAACATGAATCAGGCTGTCGCTGTTTCGGACACCGACCACACCAATTTTCAGCTTGTGCCGGTTTCCTTCCAGTGAAATCTGCTTTGCCTGTGTGACCGCCAGCTCATACTGCTCCTGCAATTTTTTTGCCTGTTCCAGAAAATACTCTCCTTTTCCGGTCAGGCGCACATGGCGACCGCTGCGGGCAAACAGCTCACATTGCAGCTCCTTTTCCAGCGAAGCAATTTGCTGACTGATGGCGGATTGCGCCACCCCGCACTCCCGTGCCGCTTTGGTAAAGCTGCTGTTGGTCGCTGCGCTGATAAAATAATCCAGCTTTTCAATCGACATACTTTTCCTCCAAAATTCCCAGCAGGTGTTTGAGCGGTCGCAGAGTATCCTCACGTCGGTACAGCACCTTCCAGCTTCCAAACGCTCCGGCATCATCCAACGGTCTGACTGCCATTCCCTGCGGTTCTGCATCAAAAATTCCCTGCGGCACCAACGCCATCCCCATTCCTGCGCGTATCATAAAAAACAGACTATCGCTGTCCTGTGCAATGAGGTTTCCGCTGGCAGACAGCTTTAATTCCTCGAGCAATCTGCGGTAATGGCGTGCAAATTCCTCATCCTGGGCAGCCGGCAAAATAAAGCTTCGTTCACGCAGCATAGTACAGCTTAGATGACTGGCGGCTGCCAGCGGGTCCTCCTGTGACATCAGTACCGCACAACCTTGTGTGCAGATATTTTTCATAGAAATCCCCTTCGGAAGCTGTCGAAACTCTCCCCAGCTGAAGACCATCTCCCCCTGACGCTCCAGAAGCCAGCGCTCTGCCGACATTCCGCACCCGTGTACAAGCTCCAGGTGCAGCGTGGGAAATGGTATGTGCAAATCACCCAATGTACGGGAAAGCAGCGGAGAAATGCCCAATGCCCCGGTACATACAACCATTTGCATCCGTTCTTCGGAGATATGCCGCAGCTGCTCAACCCCATTGTCATAGTCATTGACAAAGCGCATCATTGAGGTATAGAACGATTGACCTGCCGGTGTCAAACGCACCTTGCGGGAACTTCGGTCAAACAGCGCAAAGCCCAGCTCTTCCTCCAGCGAGCTCATCTGTCGACTGATGGCAGGCTGGGCGATGTGACATTCCTGGGCGGCTTTTGTAAAATTCAGATGCTTTGCCACACTCAAAAAGTATCCTATTTTTTCGATTTTCATTCTTTCACCCAATCTGTTCTATTTTTATTCATTTTATCACGCATTCGGAATATTCTCTAATCAGTTTTATTTATCATAAAGCATATATCCATTTAAAAAACCAATCTGCTGCTTTTTCCTCTTCGTTTTTTTCCTTGTTTTTATGCCATTTTCCGGCTGTTTGCCGCTTCTGCTCCCTTTGTGCAGCAAACACGCAAAACCAATTTATCTTTTTTTTCTATCTATCGTTAAGTTTCTATCAATAAAATCTATTCCGCACGTTTTTTGTTGTTTTTTGTCATAAAATTTCTCGTATGAATTTGCATCTTTTTTCTTTTATCACAAAAAGGTATCTCTTCATCATTATTTAATATTTTAAAAAATCATGAAGATGTATTATACTATATTTGCAATTCAGGCGGTAAAAAATGTACATTACTGCTAAAGTCCAGCAGGAGCTGCCGCCAAAATCATTATTCAATGGAAAAGGAAGCGTGATGTATTCATGAATCATCCACATTCGTCACCTCAACAGTCGGTGGAGAAATCCAAGGCGATTGAAAACTGGAGCAAGCAGGTGGCTAATCTGACCAGACAGGAACTGATGGAACTGGAAGAAAAAGAAAAAACTCCCTTTCAAAAGTTTCTGGACATCGTCATCGTTGTTCTTCCGTTGGTGTGCGGATTGATCTCCGTCTGTGAGTATCAGTTCCTTCCAAACAATTCTGCCAACCGCAAACCGTACACCTATCTGGTGCTTCTGCTGATTTTAATTGGCATATATGCGGTGCGCGCTGTTTATTCGGCAATCAAGAGCAAACGCGGCGACCGCCAGCCCTTCCAGAAGATTCGCCATCAGGCGCCTTTGTTTGCAGCCTTTTTCCTCCTGCTGGCAATCTACGACTACCTCACCTTAAAAACCGGCATCCTGACCCAGCCGTTCGTACCATGCTTAAACAGCATCATCAACATCGCCTGGGAGGACCGCAATACCATCCTTGTCAGCACTCTGCACACCCTGCGCCTGCTGTTCTTAGGTTACTTCATCGGTATCTCGGTCGGACTGGTCACCGGTATTGCCTGCGGTTACAGCAAACGCATCCGCTACTGGGTGGACCCAATCATCAAATTCTTAGGTCCTATCCCGACCTCCACCTGGATTCCGATTATCATGGTTGTTTGCAGCTCCCTGTTTAAAGGCGCTATCTTCATCATCGCCTTGGGCTCCTGGTTTGCCGTCACCGTTGCTTCGATGACCGGTATCTCCAATGTAGACAAAGAATACTTTGAAGCTGCCCGCACCCTGGGCGCTACTGAACGTCAGCTGGTCTTTAAGGTTGCCATTCCACACGCAATGCCGAGCATCCTGCAAGGTATGACACAGGCAATGAGCAGCGCCTGCACCGCCATCATGATTGCTGAAATGATGGGTGTAAAGGCAGGTCTGGGCTGGTACATGACCTGGGCAAAATCCTGGGCAAGCTACGACAAGATGTTTGCAGCGCTGTTTGTCATCTGCTTCATCTTCACCATCGTTACCAAGACCCTTGCCCTGATCAAGAAACGCGTACTTCGCTGGCAGATTGGAGTTGTGAAATAAATGGCGGAAAATGTTGTATTGAAACTGGACAACGTGTCCAAGAGCTTTGCCAAGGTTGAGAAGGACGAAATCACCCATGCGTTGGGCAACATCAACCTTGAGATGAGAAGCGGCGAATTCATCAGCCTGGTCGGAACCTCCGGCTGCGGCAAATCCACCATCCTTCGCTTGATTGCAGGACTGATTACCCCTACCATGGGTCGATTGACTGTCAACGACCAGGAAATCACCGGACCGGACCCGGAGCGCGGCATGGTGTTCCAGCGCCCGACCCTTTTCCCATGGCTGACTGTAGAGAAAAACATTGCCTTCAGCTTAAAGATGCAGAACAAGCTCAAGGGTAATGAGGACAAGGTAGAGCGGATGCTTCGTCTGATCGGTCTGGAGGACTTTAAGGACGACTATCCGGGACAGCTTTCCGGTGGTATGGCACAGAGGGTCGCTCTGGTGCGCTCGCTCATCAATGAGCCGCCGATTCTGCTGCTGGACGAACCTCTGGGTGCGCTGGACGCTTTTACCCGTATGAATATGCAGGACGAGATTCTGTCCGCATGGAAAGAGCGCAAACAGCTTGCCATCATGGTCACCCACGATGTAGACGAAGCCATCTACATGGGCACCCGCGTCATTGTCATGGAGGCAAATCCGGGTCGCATCAAAGCAGATATTCCACTTACAATGGATTATCCCCGCAACCGAAGCAGTTCACAGTTTGTTGCGTATCGTAACCAGATTCTGGAGATGCTCAACTACGGTGCAAAGGAATAATAGTTCCCCCTGTTGCCGGTTACGGTCATAATAAAACATATCCAATCCATTCTAATTAAAAAGGAGAAACGAATTCAATGAACGCAAAAAAATTGCTCTGCGTCCTGCTGGCATCTGCGATGATGGTCGCTTCCTTTGCTGCCTGCGGCAACAGCGAAAGCACATCGGCAGAAACACAGGCTCCTGCTGCGCAGACCGAAGAGAAAAAAGAGGAAACCAAACCAACCGCTGATGACCCGAGCCGTCCTGAGGCTGTTTCTGCCGAAGACTGGGAAGCAATGAAGAAAGAGCCTGCTTTCGGTACCCAGCTCAACTACATCTACAATGGCGGTAACTGTGTATCTGCAAAATATATGGCAGACGTTCTTGGTTACTATAAAGAATATGGAATCGACGCCAACATCATCCAGGGCGACTCCTGCTACATGGCAGTCGGCACCGGTCAGGCTATGTGGGGTATCGACCACATCGCTACCATGCTCGTTCCAATCACCAACGACGTCAACTACACCTTTGTTGCTGGCGCACACATCGGCTGCAAAACCATCTTCGTCCTCAACGACAGCCCAATCAAAACCGTTGAAGACCTCAAAGGCAAGACCATCGCAATCCATGACGGCATCGGCAACTCCGACCACAACATCGTTGCCCGCCTGATCGACGAGTACGGAGTCAATCCGAACACCGACGTAGAGCTGCTCAACGTTGAAACTTCCGCTACCATCGCCGGTATGCAGAACGGTGAGATCGACGCATCCATCTTCAGCGACATCTGGGCTTACGAGATGGTCAAAGACGGCACCCTGCGCCCAATCATCTCTCTGACCACCGACCCTGCATTCCAGGATGAACCATGCTGCGTAGTCGCTATGAACAACGACTTCATCAAAGACAACCCGGTACACGCCAAATATGTGACCATGGCTGTTAAACGCGCTGGTCAGTACAACCGTATGAACGCAAAAGAAGCTGTTACCTTTATGATGGACGACGGCAAGCTGTCCGGTTCTTATGATAAGAACATCGAATGTTGGAACTCCCTGCACTTCGGACTTTCCGATGCCTTCACCGAAAGAGCGCTGCGTGAAATCACTGAGGACTACCTGCGCCTGGGTCTGATCACCAACACCGACCTGACTGCTGACGAAATCATGGCAAAAGCATGGAACCCGGTATGCCCTGACGAAGAGGTTCCTGATTACACCGTTGGCGACCCTGTTGCCGCAGAAGGCTGCACCGTTCCAATCGTACAGAGCGCAGAAGCTGTCAGCGATACCACCCTGTGGGGTGAAACCCGCACCCAGCCTCTGGCAGGCACCGTTGGCGATGCAAACACTGCTTCCGCAGGCGCTGCTGTTGACAAAGGCGAACACATCGACTCTTTTGAAGCTTCTACCTCCGGTCAGTGGGACAAGATGTTTGCTCCCGTTACCATCGAAGGACGCGCACAGGAAATCGGCGATTTGGCTCCTACCGCTGAAGAGCAGGCTGCTATGGAAAAAGAACCTGCTTACGGCAAACCAATCAAGTTCTATCTTGCAGACGGCTGCACCTCCGGTCCTACCGTTGCAAACATCCTGGGATACTATGAAGAAGCCGGTCTGACCGCTGAAGGATTCAAGGGTACCTCCTACACCGAGGCACTGGGTACCCAGCAGGCAGACGTAGCCGTTGGTCACATCGCAACCATGCTGGTTCCTTCCACCAACGGTGTTGACCTGACCTTCGTTGGCGGCGCACACATCGGCTGCAAATCGCTGTATGTTCTGGCTGACAGTGAGTACAACACCACCGCAGACCTGAAAGGCACCTCCATCTCGGTTCCAAACGGCATTGGCGCTTCCGACTACAATATCACCAGCCTGCTGCTGGATGCAGACGGCATCAACCCACAGACCGACGTCAACCTGATGCAGGTCAGCACCGACGCTTGCGTTGCTTCGATGGAAAACGGTGAGATCTCCGCTGCTCTGCTGTCCGATACCTTTGCATACAACATGGTAAAAGACGGCAAGCTCAAATGTATCCGCTCTCTGCTGGACGAGGACTTCGCGGATGAACCATGCTGCATCATCGCAATGAACGGCACCTTCGTAAAAGAAAACCCAACCATCTCCAAGAAGGTTCTGCAGTGCGTACAGAAAGCTCATCAGTGGATGCGCGAAAACCCAGAGGAAGCAACCCAGGTTCTGATCGACGAAGGCATGAACAGCGAAGACCTTGAGATGAACACCATGCTCAACAACTCGCTCCAGTTTGGTCTGGACCAGGATTTCACCGCAGTTTCCCTGGAACACGTTGTAGAAAAGTACATCCGTCTGGGTCTGATCACCGCTACCGACAGTGTCGAAGAGGTTATGGACAAAGTATGGAGCCCTGTTCTGTAAGATAAGATAGATAAAGAAGAAAGACAGAAATCTAAGACAAGAAACGAAGGATGAAAGCTATGAATCAGATTAAAAAGATACTGTGTGTCGCTTTGTGTGCTGCTATGATCCTCTCCTTTGCAGGATGCGGCGGTCAGGATAACACCACCGCTCAGGCACCTGCTCAGACCACCGAGCAGCCTGTAGAAGAAAAGAAGGAAGAAGCTCCTGCTGAGGAAAAGAAAGAGGAAGAGGAGAAAAAAGAAGAGGCTTCTGCTAAAGAAGACGGCAAAAAAGCTCCTCTCTTCCCTGTCACCGATGTTATCACCTCTTCCCCTTACTATGAGGAGTTTGATCTGACCCCAACCGCTGAAGAAAAAGCAGCAATGGAAAGCGAACCGATGCATGGTCAGACCATCAAGTACTGGTACGACGGCGGCAACTGCACCTCCGCACCGTATATTGCACAGAAGCTGGGACTGTTTGAGGAATGTGGTATCCAGACCGAGTGCCTGAACGGTACCGCTGTTAAAGAAGCATTGGGCACCAATGCAGCTCAGTTTGGTGTCAGCCACATCGCTTCTCTGCTGGTTCCGATCACCAACGACGTTAACTACACCTTCATCATGGGCGCGCACGTTGGCTGTAAATCCCTGTACGTTCTGGGCGACAGCGACTACAAGAGCACCGAAGATTTGAAGAACACCCGCATTGCAGTTCCAAACGGCATCGGCAACAGCGACTACAACATCACCGCACGTCTGCTGGACAAAGACGGCATCAACCCGCTCACCGATGTAGAGCTGACCCCTGTTGAATCGAGCGCCTGCGTAGCTGCTATGCAGAACGGCGAAATCTCCGCTGCCCTACTCTCCGATACCTACGCTTACAAGATGGTGCAGGACGGCACCCTGCGTCTGGTTCGTTCCCTGCTGGATGAGGACTTTGCTCATGAGCCATGCTGCGTAGTGGCTATGAACAACGATTTCCTCAATGAAAACCCTGTAACTGCCAAGAAACTCACCCAGTGCCTGAAGAAAGCCAGCAACTGGATGCGCAACAACCCGGAAGAAGCGGTCAATATGCTGCTGGACGACGGCAAAATCAGTGGTGACTATGACATGAACCTGGAGCTGTGGAACACTCTGAAGTTCGGTCTGACCGATGAGTACACCAAAGCCGGTCTGGAGCAGATTATTGATGACTACATCCGCCTGGGTCTGATTACTTCTACTAAGGATGCAGACGCTCTGCTGGAAAAAGCATGGCATCCACAGGCACCTGAAGCTTAAAAACATCCTCGCTTTTATCGTTTCCGTTTTACCCGACTGTCCCAACAAGGGCAGTCGGGGATTTTTTTATCTTTTTTAAGATTGTGAACAAGTCTTTTTTACAATTTGACTTTTTTGTAAAAAGAAACTGAAAAAAGGATATATTTTCTGCTCGAAACATGTTATAGTATAGAAGGATTTGTGATTGAGACCCTCTGCCAAACCCCATTGATTTTAAAAATTTCATCTAAGGAAGGATTTCAAGATGTTAGGAATAAAAAGCACTAAAAAAGGCGCCCCAAAAAGGAATGCGCATCATCATCGTCGGCTGCGGCAAGGTCGGAACGACCCTGATTGAACAGCTCAGCCGGGAAGGGCATGACATCATCATCATCGACCGTTCCGCCAAACTGGTACAAACGCTGACCGACCTGTACGATGTCATGGGCATTGTGGGCAACGGCGCCAGCTACAGTGTACAGATGGAAGCAGGCATTGAAAACGCTGACCTGCTGATTGCTGTCACCGAATCGGACAAACTGAATCTGCTGTGCTGTACCGTTGCCAAGCGCGTCGGCGACTGTGCTGCCATTGCCCGTGTACGCACACCCGATTACAGCACAGAGGTCGGTTATCTGCGCGACAAGCTGGAGCTTGCCATGATCATCAATCCTGAACTGGAGGCTGCCAACGAGGTCGCCCGCATCCTGTATCTGCCCACCGCACTGGAGGTCAACTCCTTTGCACACGGACAGGCGGAGCTGATTAAATTTAAGATTCCTGACGGCAATATGCTCGACAATATCAGCATTGCACATCTGGGCAAAAACATTGCCCACAATGTGCTGATTTGTGCGGTGGAACGAGATGGCGAGGTTTACATTCCTTCTGGAAACTTTACCTTAAAAAAAGACGATGTCCTCTCCTTTGTTGCTTCCCGCAAGGCAGGCAAAGACTTTTTGGAAACCATCGGCTTTAAAACCAATCATGTCAAAAGCACTATGATTATCGGCGGCGGCAAAGCAGCCTACTATCTGGCGCGCCAGCTGCTGAAGATGGGCATTTCTGTTAAAATCATCGAAATCGACAAAGCCCGCTGTGAGGAACTGAGTATTCTGCTGCCCAAAGCCATCATCATCAACGGCGACGGCACCAACGAGGCACTGCTCAAGGAGGAAGGCATCGAGTACACCGAATCCTTTGTTCCGCTGACCGGCATCGACGAGGAAAATATCCTGCTGACCCTGCACGCCAAACAAGTCTCCCACGCCAAGGTCATCACCAAAATCAACCGCATCACCTTCAAAAGCGTCATCAGCGGACTGAACCTGGGCAGTGTGGTCTATCCGCGATACATCACCTCGGAAACCATCATCGCCTATGTTCGCGCCAGGCACAATTCCCTCGACAGCAACATCGAAACGCTCTACCATATGTTTGACCACCGGGTGGAAGCCATCGAATTTCGTGTCGGGGAAAAATCCGCTGTCACCAATATTCCACTGATGAATCTTCCTTTAAAGAAGGATTTGTTGCTGTCCTTCATCAACCGCAACGGCAGAATCACCATCCCCAGCGGTCAGGACTGCATCAAGGTGGGCGACACCGTAATGATTGTGACCACCCACACCAGCTTCAACGACATCCTGGATATTCTGGACGAGGAGAGGTAAGCGGCAATGAACAAATCTATGATACGGTATATCCTGGGATATATCCTCGCCATGCAGTCGGCACTGATGCTGCTGCCGGTGGTGGTCGCAGCCATCTACCGGGAGTAGGAGGGTATCTACTACCTGGGCGTAGCTTTGACCGGAGCGGTCATCGGTGGACTGATTGTGCGCAAAAAACCGGATGAGTCCATCTTCTACCTCAAAGAGGGCTGCATTGCCACCGCACTGGGTTGGATTATGATGAGCCTGTACGGCTGCCTGCCGTTTGTGCTGACCGGCGAAATCCCCTGCTTCACCGATGCTCTGTTTGAAACCGTTTCCGGCTTCACAACCACCGGCGCCAGCATTTTAAGCGATGTGGAGGCTTTGTCCTACTGCTCTCTGTTCTGGCGCAGCTTCACCCATTGGATTGGCGGCATGGGGGTACTGGTCTTTTTGCTGACCATCCTGCCGCTGAGCGGTGGTTCTCACATCAATCTGATGCGCGCAGAAAGCCCGGGACCCTCGGTCGGCAAACTGGTGCCCAAGGTCAAACACACCGCACGCATCCTGTATATCATCTATCTTGGGATGACGGTCATCGAAATCCTGCTGCTCCTGTTGGGGGACATGCCTTTGTTCGATGCGCTGACCACCGCCTTCGGCACTGCCGGCACCGGCGGCTTTGGCATCAAAAACACCAGCATGATGGACTACTCCCCCTATTTGCAGTGGGTCGTCACCATCTTTATGGTTCTGTTCGGTGTCAACTTCAATGCCTATTACCTGATGCTGTTCGGCAAATTCCGGCGTGCCTTTGCTATGTAGGAGGTTCGCTGGTATCTGATTATCATCGCTTTTGCCACCGGCGTCATCTTCCTGCAAATATTGGGCAACTCGGCAGGCGTGTTTGATGCACTGACCCACTCAAGCTTTCAGGTGGCGTCGATCATCACCACCACCGGATTTTCGACCATCGACTTCGACCTGTGGCCGCAGACCAGCCGCACCATCCTGGTGCTGCTGATGTTCATTGGCGCCTGCGCAGGCAGCACCGGCGGCGGCATCAAGGTCTCCTGCTGCGTGGTCATGGTCAAAACAGTGGCAAAGGAATTAAATTCCTATATCCATCCCAGAAGCGTGCGCAAAATCAAGCTGGAGGGCAAACCGATTGACCACGAGGTGCTTCGCTCAATCAACGTCTACTTCTGCACCTATCTGCTGATTTTTTGCGGTTCCATCTTTCTGCTTTCGTTGGAGGGCAAAGACCTTGTAACCAATTTCACGGCAGTCGCTGCCACCTTCAACAATATCG
>OLPW01001155.1_pt1 | contig 28430 bp, 21 predicted proteins | sample 1672161 | NCBI WGS metagenome assembly OLPW01 (sample SAMEA3136654, study PRJEB25190) | human gut metagenome
TGCTACGGTTGTTTATCCGTATTTATTGAATCTTTTTGAGTACAGACGTTGTGGCGGTATCTCTGATGAAGAAATCATTAGCTCTTTGTGTTCGATAGAAACATTTCTATTTAGACGTTGGGTTTGTAAGGTTCCTACGAATGCACTAAATAAAGTTTTCGAAACGCTTCATAATGAAACTCTTCGGGGTGTTGCCGATGGAGGGGATTATTCGGATGTTCTCAATAAAGTTTTATTAGGGAAAGAAGGAAGCGGACGGTTCCCCAGGGATGCTGAATTTATGGAATCCTTTGGTCAAAGAGACTTTTATCGTATTGCAAACAATAAATACTATTTGTATGACCGTCTTGAAAATGGCGACAGTCTAGAGCGCGTCAATGTGGTTGATAATCTGCAGAACGATGTTTATAGCGTTGAGCATATTATGCCCCAGACATTGTCTAATAGTTGGATGAGGGATCTTGGGGATAACTATGAATCAATCCATGATAAATGGTTAAACAGTATGGCAAACTTAACACTTACTGCTTACAACTCAAAATACAGTAATAGGCGGTTTGTTGAAAAACGTGATATGGAAAATGGCTTTAAGTCTTCAGGATTCCGTATAAATAATTACGTGTGTCAACAAGAGGCTTGGGGAGAAAAGCAATTAGAAGAACGCAATAGCTTAATGCGTAAACGTTTTTTGCAGCTGTGGCCAATGATTACTTCTACGTTTGAATGGAGTAATGACTCATATGAAGAGCATGCGCTAGATGATGATTTTGATTTTACTGGAAGAAAAATTGCTGCGTACAGCTTTATGGGCTCGAGATTTACAGTAAAAAATTGGGCCGATATGATTTGCGGAGTCCTATCAATGGTGTATGAGCTTGATCCAGTAGTGCTTTTGAAGTATGTACCTGATGGTGCTGACTTTCCTGGGCGATATTTCCACTCAACAGAAAATGGCTATGGTTTTAAAGTCGGAGAAGGAGTTTACTTTAATCCAGGCAGCTCTACGTGGACAAAGATTGAAGCTCTTAAAAAAGTATTTGCTTCAACGGGAATTGATCCTTCTGAGTTGACGTTTGAGCTTTACAAAAATAAAGAAGAATAGTCTCAAGAAGATAACAATTAAATTATTTGTAATAGAGAAAGCAACAATTACTTGGGCGGACACGCAAACATAACGTTAAATATATCCAAAGATTTAGAACGCTATGCAAAAAATGGCGTTCTTGATGTGCTGCTTAAAGATCATTCAACAGGTAAGAATATCGTATGGGCTACCTCGGCATATGTAAATCGAGGGATAGGGTATGAGCCAGAAAGTGAAATTACTCCAGATGCTATCTCAAAGAATAATTTAGGTGTTATCAAAACTCGTGCGGAAAAAGCGGCCGAAGAGCAAGCTTCTCTTACAAAATCTTTTGCTGAAGTATTTACTCCGACATGGGTTTGTAAATACATGATCGATGAAGTGGAGAGTGATAACGCGCTAATTTTAGATAGCATGAATTCTATTCAAGACAAGCGTAAATATATACGTACAATAGCGCTTGAGATAACTTGTGGCGAGGCCCCGTTTATTACAAATCGGTATGATGCCGTTGATGGCGTTTACATTTCCTTTGAGAAGCGAACGGGGATACTAGATCGAAAGTTACGCGTAGTCCAAGAAATTGCAACTTCATTTGATACTTGGAAAAAATGGGCACTTGAAGCGCTTAGGTCTGTATATGGTTATGAGTATCAAGGGGACAATCTTCTTATTGCTCGTTTTAATGTATTGCGGGCAGTTGAGGAAGCAGCAGAAGTTGCAGGTTATTCTCTTGCAACAGCTACGCTCAAAAGATTTGCGGAAACAATAAGCCACAATTTCTTTCAGATGGATGGACTTACTTATTGTGTTCCATTTAAAGCATTAGATGAGTCATATTATCAACCCACACTTTTTGATTTTTTATCTGCAGAAGAAGACAATGAAGAAACAGCTGATAGAGATCCTGTTTTTGCCAAAATAATCAACTGGCAAACTTCTGAAGAAGTTGAGTTTAGGGATTTGCGAGGCGAGGGAACTGCCATGAAGTTTGATTTTATTATTGGAAATCCACCATATCAAGAAGAGACGATTCAAAAGGAAGTTTCTACTAATCGACAAAAACCATCCAAGAACATTTTTCATTATTTTCAAATGCAGATTGATGAAATTGCTCGAAAAGGAACGGTTCTTATTTATCCTGGTGGTCGCTGGATTCATAGATCTGGGAAGGGATTAAAAGAGTTTGGTTTGAAACAAATTAATGATCCTCATCTTGCTATGCTAACTTTATACGCAAATGCTAAAGACTTATTTCCTACTGTTTCAATTGCGGATGGCATTTCTATTGTCGTCAAAAATAAAAGAAAAACGACAGCAGGTTTTGAATATGAATATATAAAAGATGGAGAAAAATTTAAGACTTTTATGGAGAGCCCCGGTAGGGAATTAATGCCGCTAGACCCGCGCGATTGGAAGATCATAAATAAGATTGACCGTTTTGTTCTCGCGAGGGGGGGGGTTACTTATCTTCATCAAAGAATTCTGCCTAGATCGTTATTCGGCATCGAGAGTGACTATATTGAGAAACATCCTGGGGTCCTTCGTCCGTTTTCTGGGCAATTTAATCAAGAAAACGAAATAAAGGTTTTTACCAATGATCGCGCCGGAAAAATGGGACGTGCTAGATGGTTTGTTGGTCCGCTATCTATTATCAAAACAAATACAGCTTTTATTAATGAGTGGCAAGTAGTTGTTTCTAGCGCAAATGCTGGGGGACAAAAAAGGGATCGCCAGCTAGAAGTTATTGATAATCATTCGGTTTTTGGGCGTTCTCGTGTTGCATTGGGATCTTTCAAAACCCAAGAGGAAGCCATAAATTTCTATAACTACGTAAATTCAATCATTATAAGATTTGCCTTTCTGATGACTGACGAAGCGCTTTCTTCGCTCGGAAAAAAAGTTCCAGATATTGGAGATTATTCCTCAAATAATGAGCTTATAGACTTTTCTCGAGATATCGACTTTCAATTATGTGAATTGATGCAGTTGACAACAGAGGATATGCGCTACATCAAACGTAGAGTTGAGAACGTTAGGAAGAAGTAGGTAGAAATAATGGCTCCCATAATTCAACCATTTACGCCAATTGTGCCGATGATTTATGCGTATACAACTCCTGAAATCAAACGGCACGATGGATGGATTAAGATCGGTTATACCGACAAACAAACCGTCCAGGAGCGAATAAAGCAGCAAACGCATACTGTTGATGTCAGAGCACAGCTTGAATGGCAAGATAATGCTATGTATAAGGATGGCTCTGGGGAATATTTTCATGATACGGATTTTCATAACTATTTAACTCGACAAAAGGGCGTTGAAAAACAAGGCGATGCAAAAAATGAATGGTTCCATATAGAACCACAGCCTGCACGTTCGTATTTTGATGAATTCGCAATGCGCACCTATACGATCGATACCGACCATTATGACTACACTTTACGTCCTGAACAGGAAAAAGCAGTTGATATTACGAAAGCTTATTTCGAAAATGGCGGCACTGAATTTTTGTGGAATGCTAAGCCTCGTTTTGGCAAGACCCTTACTGCATATGATTTAGTTCAGCAAATGGACTTCAAAATGGTGTTGGTGGTTACCAATCGTCCCTCAATTGCTAATTCTTGGGCTGATGACTTTATTAAATTTGTTGGTTGGCGTGGCAAGTATGTATTTGTTTCTGAAAATGATGCGGTAAGTAAGAAACAAGGGGTTGTTTCCCGAAATGATTATTTAAAAATTCGTCTCAATACTCCTGATAGTGAAAAGCCTAGCATGATTGCCTTTGAATCTTTACAGGGGCTTAAGGGGTCAGCTTATTTTGGAGGGAACTTTGATAAGCTTAAATGGATTGCAGACAATGAATTTGATTTGCTGATTGTTGATGAATCTCAGGAAGGCGTCGACACGCTTAAAACAGAGCGTGCTTTCGATAACATTAGTCGTAAGCATACGCTCTATTTATCTGGTACGCCTTTTAAGGCTTTGGCAGATGGGCGTTTCAATGCTGATCAGATATTTAACTGGTCGTATGCTGATGAACAATCTGCAAAAGAGAATTGGGATGGCGATTGTTATAACGCTTATGAGTCTCTTCCGCGATTGGAAATGTTTACCTACCAGATGTCTCCCATAATTGAGGGTAAACTTTCTCAAGGAGCGGCGATTTCTGAAGATGACTATGCTGATTTTGCTTTTGATCTCAATGAGTTTTTCTCGACTGACGAACGTGGTGTTTTCAAATACAAAGACTCGATAGAGAAGTTTCTTGATGCGCTTACCACGCAGGAGAAATATCCTTTTTCAACGCCAGGATTACGAGCAGAGCTTCCACATACGTTATGGTTGCTAAATCGTGTAGCAAGTGCAAAGGCGCTCGCTAAGATGCTAAAAGTGCATCCAGTATTCAAAGATTACGAAGTAGTGGTAGCAGCCGGGGATGGCCGTCTTGAAGATGATGATTCTGTAGCCGAGGATGCCTTCAATAAGGTCCGTAAAGCTATAAACAATTACGATAAGACCATCACTATTTCAGTTGGCCAATTAACGGTAGGTGTTACCGTCCCTGAGTGGTCTGCGGTGCTTATGCTTTCCAATATGAAGAGCCCTTCTTCTTATATGCAGGCGGCTTTTCGTGTTCAGAACCCTTATGAGACAGATGTCATTATTGATGGTAGAAAGCAGCGTGTTCAAAAAGAACGGGCATATGTTTTTGACTTCGACCCTGCAAGAACACTCACTGTATATGAAAGCTTTGCTAATAATCTGAGTGCTACCACTGCAGGTGGTAAAGGCACTGCTCAAGACCATGAACGAAATATTCGTAGGCTTCTGAATTTCTTTCCGGTAATCGGGGAGGACGAAGAAGGCAAGATGGTCGAGATTGACGCTAAAGCAGTCTTGACTATTCCGCGCCGATTAAAGAGCGTGGAGGTAGTACGTCATGGATTTATGTCCAATTATTTATTTAGCAACATAAGCAATATTTTTTCAGCGCCATCTGCAGTTACGCACATCATTGAAAAGCTTACGCCAGCAGATGAAAAATCCTTTGATGCTCAAGTGAACACCCTTGAAGCAATGGGCGAAAATACCGTTGATGAATACGGCAATGTTGTGGTTCCAGAAGAATATGTTATCGGGAAATCGAAAGACCTATTTGGCTCGAAGATCTATGAAGTAGTTCAGTTTGATACCGACGATGCATTTGCTGATATAGACGAACAAAGTGATACAGCGAAAATCCAAACGAAAGTCCGTGAGGTTAAAGAAGCACTGAAAGGGTCTGTCGAATATAACGTAGTGGATCCTGCTGCTGATGCTTACAATCTAAAATCGAGCAAGAGAAAGCAGTTGATCAAAGAAGCTAATCGCGCGATAGATACACAGGCAAAACGCATCGAAGATGATTTCCTGCAGAGTAAGCGGGTTGCTGAAATTGAGCGCGATAAACGCATTAAAGAAGCAGAGACATCTTACGAGATTGAGCAGGCAGAGACTGATTACAATTTAGCAGTCAAGACTGCCCTCAGCTCCCTTGGCTCTGCTATGCAGGAAATGGTAGACAACACTTCACATGACCAACCAATTGAAATTACCCGTAAGGTTGAAGAATTTAAGGCCCAAGAAGAGAAAAACTCCGTTGAAGATATGGTTCGTGCTCATTTGAGAGGTTTCTCTCGTACTATTCCAAGCTTCATTATGGCTTATGGTGATCGCAATTTAACATTGGCAAATTTTGATGACTACACCGAAGATGATGTTTTTGAAGAAGTTACAGGCATCACTGAAGAGCAGTTTAGATTTCTTCGTGATGGTGGAACTTATATTGATGAAGAAACTGGTGAAGAAAAGTTTTTCGAAGGTAAACTTTTTGATGAGGTTGTATTTAATGACTCTATTCAACAGTTCCTTGATAAGCGTGAGGAATTAGCAAACTATTTTGATGAATCTCATGCAGAGGATATCTTTGATTACATTCCTCCGCAAAGAACCAACCAGATTTTTACACCTCGATGGGTAGTAAAGAAAATGGTTGATGATCTTGAAAAAGAGAATCCAGGTTGTTTTGATGATTCCTCCAATACCTTTGCGGACTTATACATGAAATCAGGGCTATATATTACTGAGATCGTAAAGCGTCTTTATAACAGTTCCCGTATAAAAGAAGAGATTCCCGATAACCAAGAGCGTATCAAGCATATCTTGCAGCATCAGGTTTATGGGATGGCACCAACGCGCATTATTTATCTGATTGCCACAAATTACATTTTAGGATTCGACGAAAGGCTAAAAGAAGAAACATCAAACTTTGCCGAGGTTGATTCAGCAGAGGCAGCAAAAAATGGAACACTTTCCGGTTTGGTCGAACAGTGCTTTGGTAAAGAGGAATAATAAAACCGAATAGATGTAATGTGTTGCTTTGATTTTGAATGGTAGGTAAAAGCTATGGCAAAGCCAAAGATTGGTCTTGGGGATATCAAAAACGCTATTGATTTCGGTAAGGAAGTTCTACCTTATGTGGAACCCACCGTTAAAAAATATGGGCCTATCGTGGCTGAGCAAATTTCTCAAAAAGCTGGACAGGCTGGCAATGCTGTTAAAGGTTTTCAGGGTGCTGTTTTTGAAAAGGCTCAACAAATCAAAGACAACAAGGCGCATAAGAAAGAGTTGGAGGAAGCTCGAAATCGCGCAATAACAAGCTCCATATCATCGGTTTCAGCTGAAGAGTTCTTCAAAAGTTTTGAAGCGAATATTTCCGATGTAAATGATCTTAAAACCGGTTATATGGCAATTTCTGGTTGCTATGTCATATTGACTATGAAGTCAAATCGTGAAAAAGATTTATCTGAGTACAAAGACGTGTATGTGGGTTGTAGCGATACTATTGGTTTTGACGTCTACTCGCAGCTATGTGGTTTTGGCAACGTTGATGTTTATGCTGATTTTAAATTTAAGCAGCCTATGAAGATCCTGATTTACCCATGCGATAGTGATCAATTGGAAAGTCGCTATGCTTCTCTTGTCCAAGATTTTCAATCTGTTTCATCTTATAACAAATGGGAAGCTATGAAATCCGAACAGTCTAGTGCGCAATAGGGTGATGATCAGTGAAAGACAACGAGCTTGCTCCTGTGATCGTCGAAATCGTAAAGCCTGAAGAATTAGATCAAATTTCTGTATTGGGCAAAATCGATAAGGATAATTCTGGCAGAGTTAGCCTAACGGGAAAAGTCGATGCGGTACTAGGGGCGGCATCTAATGTTTTGGATGCTGCTGGGAGCACTAACCTTTATAAGGTGGAGGTTCCTGATGGGTATACGCTGCAAAACCTTATTGATTCAAAGAGAAAAGATGGTTCAGTCCGTGCATTAGTGAAAGATGCCAATGGCAAGCTTAATGGAGATGTATCATTAAGACTTAACGGAATAAGTCCTGCTCAGGTTGCTTCTGTGAGTTTATCGGCGGCAGCTATGGTTGTTGGTCAGGCGTATATGACTGAGATTAGCGATAGTCTGAACAATATTGACGCGAAACTTGATAGTGTTATAGCGATGATTGCCGGTGAGCAAAAGGCAAAAGTTAAAAACGCAATTGATATTGCTAGGACCTATATAAAGCTTTTTGAGGATTATCAGGGAAAACCTTCTGAAGCCTTACAGGCTGCTCGAATTGAAATTGAATCTCGTTATAACGATATTGGTGAGGTAATTGATTGGATTACCGAACAACTTTCTGATATTGAAAAGCAGGCACGAGAAGCTAAGCCTACTGAAAAGGAAATTTCAGCACTACTTGATGAACTAAATTCTTATAAAGAGCAGTTTGAATTATGCTTGCAAGCTTTATCGGCGCTTGCTCTAACGCGTATGTACTACGATGGAAGTGTTGATCAGCGTAGTGCTTTGGTAGAACAGCAGCGAATTACACTGAAGTCGCAACGATTTCTTGAGAGACATCAGATAGTTTCTGGCATTATTGAGCTTCAGATTGGCGCTTTGAAAGGCGTTCCTGTCGCACTGCCGCAAGGGGATAGCGAAAAGAGTGTTTTTAAACGGCTTACCTCTCAAACTCCTAGAGCAGCGGCGAAAGAGCAGCTGCTTACCACCAAAACAAAAATGCAAATGAAATTACGAGAATCCAAGAGCGAACTTAAAGAGCATTTAGGCGACTATGCTGCAGGCATTAATCGGGTTGCTTTTCTTGGGCAAGCGACGCACACAATGCTTACGGATGGAACCGATTTCTACATCATTGAGGATAAAAAGGAATAACCACGAAAGAAGGCTAGGCATTTGCCACAGAACCGACAAGATCAGAAGAGCCTTCTCTTGAGCGCTATCAAAGGCGAGCTTTGCGGAAAGACTACGTTGTTCAATGCACTGAACAAAAATGTTCAGTACATTGAATATTTTTGCTTTGTGGCTGCTTTTACGTTGCTTCAGAGGGCAATAGCTACAAAGGGGCTTATTGTCAGTCCCTTTGTAGCTATGAGTCTGCGATAAAGCACTTTGGCTACGAGTGCTCTATTTCGTAGCGGTTTTATCGGTAACGTAGATGCCTGCTTGTACCTGCTTCCAGGTATCGGCTTCTGTATCAACTTTTAAAATGCGGCATTCCAAAACGTCGTCGTGTCCAAAGCGAAGTAGTTGGGCTGGAAGCCAATTCAAATCTTTAGGAATGTAGCCAATTTTCGTGTTTTCCCAATACAGAGCAACGGCATCGGGGTCGTGAGGGTTGTCGTTTTCTACGACCATGGTTAAATTGCCGCCGACCTTTAATTCGTCCAGAACAAGTGCGCCATCCCAATAGCGCATACCAGCAACAGCGAAGTCAGTCATATGACGCGAATAGACGCTCATCTTTGTTCCTTTCCTTACAATTCACTTAGTTGGGAGTGTATAGAATTGCAAGGATTTGTGTGTCCCTATTGTTGGACAGGGGTGCATTTTATAACGTTTTTCTGCGTGATTATGTCTGATACGCTTCTGTTTCGTTGAGGGATTGAGTCTAGGCAGACGAGGTTTAAAGTAAAACGTGGTGCGCCAAAGTAAGCGCACATTTCTTCGGGTAGTATATCGTAGTGTAGTGAGCACAAAGGGGGTAGAACATGGCCTTCAAAATGGAGTTACACAAAGGTGGAGAACTTCACTATAAAGCGGCTCGTCAAGCGCGTTATTTTGTAGGTGCGTTTATCCTTTGTATTGTTCTGTTTGCGGTTGGATGTTTTAATGATGCGCGCTTTTTTGACTACGCAGGAATTTTATTTGTTGTTCTTTGGGTATCTTGCTTAGTTCTTGCCTTTAACGGGGCGGTTTGCGAGGTTTATGCCGAAAAGTTTTCATCAGCTATTAAGCCCTGGTATGGGATAAGTGCTGTTTTAGGGCTTGGAGTTCCGCTTGTATCAAGTATTGTAGCGGGTGTTATGACAGGCTTCCTTGCGTATCTGCTGGTTTTTGTGGTGGCAGCGTATTTTGTTGTACGTAATCATCGATTAGTGTGTGCGGCAACGAAAAAGGACCTATCATAGGAAAGGTAAAACTTGGGTAAGGCTAAGGTAAGTCTGCGGTGAGACCAAGGTGAGATCGAAGTAAGGCTGAAGCAGGTCTGCGGTAAGACTAGGGTGAGGCCGAAGCAGGTCTGCGGCAGGGTCGAAGCAAGTCTGTGGTGAGACCGAGGTGAAAACCTTAAGTGAAATCCTTGCAAATCGCAGCTGTGCAAAAGCAAACGAGAGGGGACGTGCGTGCTAAGTATTTTTGTTACGGGCGGCATTGGCTCGGGTAAATCTACCTTAATGGATTTTCTGCAGCAAAAAGGTGCAGGAATTGTTTTGGCTGATGCGGTAGGGCATGAAAACCTACACAATCCTGAAATGAAAGCCGAGCTGGTAAAGGCTTTTGGTAAGGAAATTCTTGATGATGCGGGTGAGATTATCCGCTCCGAACTTGCTGCGCGCGCCTTTGCTACGCCGCAAGATACCGCGCGTATGGATGCTATTACACAGCCTCGTCTCTATGAGGGTTGTTTGCGCCACATTGCCGAAGTAGGGCAAGACCACAAGGTTGTTGTTTTGGAAATGGCTATACTCGACGGGCGCGATGATTTTTACAAGAATGCCGATATTGTGGTGGCGGTTACCACATCGCCAGAGGTGCGCATCCAACGTTTGATGAAATCACGCGGATTTTCGGAAGAGGACGCTCGAAATCGTCTTGCAAGTCAGGTGCCGGAAGAAAAACGCTTAGCTATTGCCGATGTAGTGTTTACCAATGATGGAACAATTGAGGAATTCCAGGAACAAATTCAGCAGTGGTGGGACTCTGACTTTGCACCTCGTTTACGCTAAGGTGCACGCGAGGTTGCCAACAAACCATCAAAGGGCTGCGAGTGAACCCGCGAAGGATTGTATATGAGCTGTTGTTCAGGTGTGAGTTTGTCCTGCAAGCAATCGCGAGCCAATCAGCGAAAGAATAGATATTTCGAAAGGAACTACCATGGCACATCTTCAAAATCTTGAGGGCCATCAAATGGAAGGCAAATTGCCTATAGCACGTTTGTCCTCTCAGCCATTTGAGGTAGTTTCTCCCTATGAACCTGCAGGTGATCAGCCCAAAGCAATTGCTCAGTTGGCTGAAAACATAAAATCGGGGATGCGTTACGAAACGCTGTTGGGTGTAACGGGTTCTGGCAAAACGTACACGATGGCAAAAACTATCGAAGCGGTACAAAAGCCAACCTTGGTATTAGCTCCAAACAAAACGCTGGCAGCTCAGTTAGCAGCAGAGCTTAAAGAATTTTTCCCCAACAACGCTGTGGTGTATTTCGTTTCTTATTACGATTATTACCAGCCCGAAGCATATGTTCCTACCACTGATACCTTTATTGAAAAGGACGCCTCTATCAACGAAGAGGTAGAAAAGCTGCGCCATGCGGCAACATCAATGCTTCTTTCTCGCCGCGACGTTATCGTGGTGGCATCGGTTTCTTGTATTTACGGTATTGGTTCGCCGATGGAATACGCTGGCATGGCGGTATTTCTTGATAAGGAAGTCGAACAGGATCGCGATGAGCTTATTCACAAGTTGATCGACATTCAGTATGACCGCAACGATTACGAATTAAAGCGCGGCACGTTTCGTGTGCGTGGCGATTCGCTTGATATATTTCCTCCCTATGCGGACAATCCAATCCGCGTGGAATTTTGGGGCGATGAAATCGAGGAAATTGAAGAAATAGATAACGTCACAGGAGAGGTGCTTAACACCTACGAAGCGCTTCCGATTTGGCCTGCTTCGCATTATGTGGCAGCGCGACCTGCTATCGAGCATGCAATAGAAACCATTCAGGAAGAGTTGCAGGATCGCTTAAAGCAGTTTAAGGAAGAAGGTAAGCTGCTCGAAGCGCAGCGTTTGGAGATGCGCACTTCCTATGATTTGGAAATGATTGAAACCATGGGCTTTTGCTCGGGCATTGAAAACTATTCGCGTCATTTAGATGGTCGTGCCCCGGGTGAGCCTCCCTATACTCTTATCGATTATTTCCCCAGTGATTTTCTGTGTTTCATTGATGAAAGTCATGTAACGGTGCCGCAGATTCGAGGCATGCATGAGGGCGACCGCTCTCGTAAGGTTACCCTGGCAGAGCATGGTTTTCGTCTGCCTTCATGTTTGGATAATCGTCCTTTGCGTTTTGATGAATTTGAAGCGCGTATTCCGCAATTTGTCTATGTTTCCGCTACACCAGGAGACTATGAAGAGCGCGTAAGTGAAGCAAAGGTAGAACAGATTATTCGCCCCACTGGGTTGCTTGATCCCGAGATCGATGTGCGTCCGATTATTTCTCAGATTGATGACATCATTGACGAGGCAAAAGAGCGCGCCAAGCGTGACGAGCGCGTTCTTATTACAACACTTACCAAGCGCATGGCTGAAGACCTGACCGAACACCTGCTTGATCAGGGAGTACGTGCACGTTACATGCATTCAGATATTGGTACGTTGGAACGTGTCGAAATTTTGCGTGATTTGCGCAAAGGCGAGTTCGACGTATTGGTGGGCATCAACTTGCTTCGAGAAGGGCTGGACTTGCCTGAAGTTTCGCTTGTGGCAATTTTGGATGCGGATAAAGAAGGCTTCTTGCGTAACCACCGCTCGCTTATTCAAACGATTGGCCGTGCGGCTCGTAATGCGAATGGCCAGGTAATAATGTATGCCGATAAAATTACCGATTCGATGGATCGAGCGATAACCGAAACGCGTCGTCGTCGCAGTATTCAGATGGCCTACAACGAAGAACACGGCATTGTGCCTAAAACTATTCGCAAGGGCATTAGTGATATTACTGATTATCTGGAAACTGACGAAGGCAAGCGTAGTGCCGAGGAAGTTAATGCTGAACTGGCTGGTTATTCTCGTAGCGAAATGTTGCGTATTGTTGCGTCCTTGGAAGATGAAATGATGGAAGCCTCGGCGGCGATGGACTTTGAACGCGCGGCAGCAGTACGTGACCAAGTGGTGAAACTGCGTGCTCAGCTTGAAGGCAAGGCCGAAGACGATATTTTGGGCGATCTGAAGAAAACTGCTCGAAAGGGTAGTGCATTTGGTGCGCGTAAAAGCTCGTATGGCGGAGGCCGACGCTCCTAGTTGGCGCCGTGGGCGTATTCGCTGCTGGTTGTTGCTGGTGCTAGCTGGTAGATGTGGGTGCGGGCGCTGGTGCTGGTTGTTACTAGCTGGTAGGCGCGGATACGGGCGCAGGTGTTGGCTGCTATCCGATAGGCGCGGATACGGGCGCAGGTGTTGGCTGCTATCCGATAGGCGCTTTTGTATGTTCCTGTGCTCAATTTGTGGGGAGTAATTCTTTTTCTTGCGTTTGGATAAGGCTCCCTCTATCCTTCATTTAGTTAGTTAAACTAAGTAAATAAATGAAGGATACGTAATTCACCGAACAAGAACCTTATGTTTCTTGTGAAAGGAGATGAGCATGGGATTCGCTGTCGTAGTTGATTCAACATGCGATTTAACTCAGGAAGAATACAAAGCTCTTGATGTCCATATGGTTCCTCTGAGCGTTTTGATCGATGGGGAAACCTTCAAAGACCAGGTAGAAATTACCGCTGAGCAGTTCTATGAGCGCATGGCTCAATCCGAGGGACTTCCACAGTCTTCTCAGCCTACCCCTTACGATTTCGAGCAGATGTATAACGGTCTTGCTGAAAAGGGTTACGACGGCGTAATCGCTATTCATATCGCTGGCGTTCTTTCCGGTACTATTGAATCTTCTCGCACGGCTGCCGAACAGGTTGATATCGATGTACGTGTTTTGGACGGTGCTCGTGCAGGCGCTACTGCACCAGTTGCTTTGGTAGTTGAAGAGATTTGCAAAATGCGCGATGCAGGTGCAAGCCTTGATGAAGCAGAAGCTAAGGCAAAAGAATTGCTCGCTAAAGCAGAATTCTTGGTAGCTCCTGAAACCCTGGAAAACCTGTTGAAGGGCGGTCGTCTTTCTGCTGACCAGGTAAAGAATGCAAGTCTTTTGAACATCAAGCCAATCTTTACCTTCAACGAAAAAGGTATTTTGGTAGCTTACGGTAAAGCAAAGGGCATGCGCGGCGTTATTAAAACATTTGTAAGCGAAGTGGAAAAGCGCACCAACGAACAGGGAACTTTACGTATCCGCTTCTGTCATAGTGGTAATATTTCTCCTGTTGAAGATATGAAAAAGGCTCTTACAGATGCTGGTATTGAATATGTTGATGGCGGTACTTGCCCATGCGGCGCCATCATTTCTACCCATCTTGGCCCTGGAGCTTTAGGTATCGGCATTTTGCCTGTAAACGCTTAATTAATTAAGCTTGAAGGCAAACCTTTTAGAGAAATGCCCCGTTACTATATACACTATTGTGTATAAATCCATAAATGGGGTTTAACTAAAAGGCAGTATACCGCCAGTACCTAGAGTGCGCAGTGCTCATAAGAGTTCGCTTTTCTAAAGATGAACGAAATTGAAGGAGTAAGGTTTTGAGTAAGAGCATCGAAATACCTGATTGGCAACGCGAAGGCAAAGAAGTTGTCAATGAGATGCTCACTGAAACTTTCAATTCCATTTTGCGTATCGAAGAAAAGTCGCTCAATAATCGCCTTACTGAAGGACTAAGCATTGCTGAACTTCACACTATTGTTGCGGTAGGACTGCATGAGATAAACCCTATGAAAGTGGTTGCTTCGCGTCTTGAGGTAACGCTGGCTACCTTAACCGCTTCGATGACTAAGCTTGAGCGGAAAGGCTACGTTAAGCGTACAAGAAGCGAAGTTGATCGCAGGCAAGTGCTTGTTCAGCTTACTTCTAAGGGTCGTAAAGCGTATCGAGCGCATGATGCCTTCCACAAAAAGATGGCAGACAGGGCGCTTGAGTGTTTAACTCCTGAAGAAGAAGCTGTTCTTTATAAAGCGTTAGGCAAGGTCAAAGAGTTTTTTGATCAAGAAAATGAAGCTGCAAGAGGATAGGCGGCTTAAAAGAAAGGAATACTAATGGCAACTCTCGACGCAATCAAAGAGATCCTTGAAGAAACCCTCGACATCAATCCAGAAGATGTTACCGAAGACGCTACCTTCGAAGATCTTGGCATCGACTCTTTGGATATGGCAGAGCTTATCTGCGATATCGAAGAAAAGCTTGATATCGAATTTGGCGAGCCAGAGGGTCTTGAGACCATCGAAGATTTGGTCAGCTACATCGATTCTCTGTAACGAGTCTTATCAGCAAGTTTTGCTTGTTGGGTAGTGTGCTACTAAAAGTTTAAAATCTATAAGCGAACCAGGGTATATGAGGTGTACGGCACAAACTGCGAAGGGGTGCAGCGTGGCTTCATTGGTCTGGTTCGCTTGTTGTTACTTACTTCCCCCTTTGAAAGAGATGATCACATATGAAAACACGAGTAACTGAGCTTTTAGGGGTTGAATATCCCATTATTCAAGGTGGCATGGCAAATATCGCCGATGCCCGTCTTGCTGCAGCGGTAAGCAATGCCGGTGGTTTGGGAATTATTGCTTGCGGTGCTGCTCCTGTTTCTTGGGTGAAAGCTGAAATTGAAAAGGCACGTGAGTTAACGGACAAGCCAATTGGTCTTAACATCATGCTCATGAACCCTGAAGCTCCCGAGTTAGCTCAGCTTGCTGCCGATATGAAGGTTGACGTTGTTACGACAGGTGCAGGTAATCCTGGTTCATATGTTCCTATGTGGAAAGAGGCGGGAATTACGGTAATCCCAGTTGTTGCTTCTGCAGCACTGGCTCGTCGTATGGAGCGCTGCGGCGCGGATGCTATTGTTGCTGAGGGCTGCGAGGCAGGCGGTCATATTGGCGAACTCAACACAATGGTGCTGGTTCCTGCGGTATGCGATGCCGTTTCTATTCCTGTTATTGCAGCAGGTGGTATTGCTGATGGCCGTGGTTTGGCTGCTGCGTTTGCACTGGGAGCAGAAGGTGTGCAGGTTGGCACGCGCTTCTTAACGGCAGAGGAATGCTGCATCGCTCAGGCCTATAAAGACAAGGTTGTTGCCGCAAAGGATTCCGACACGATTGTTACTGGTCGTGCGGGCGGTCATCCTGTTCGCGGTTTAAAGAACAAGCTCACGCGTGAAATTCGCCAGATGGAAGCAGCGGGCAAGGGCGATAGTGCTGAGGCAGAAGAGCGCCTGGCAGGATCTCTTCGTCGTGCTGTTCAGGGTGATGTGGACAACGGATCGATGATGGCTGGTCAGTCTGCCTGCTTGGTACATGACTGCAAGCCTGCCGCTGAAATTATTAACGAGCTTGTTTCCCAGGCACAGCAGTGGGCTCAGTTTGGTCTTCAGGAAATGGCAGACAAAAACGCTGCTCGCGCTTGGAAGTAGAAGGTGGGCGCAATGAGTGTATGGATGATGCCTGGTCAGGGAGCACAAAAAGTTGGCATGGGTGCCGATTTGTTGGTGCTGCCTGAAGTGGAAGAAACCTTTGAAATGGCAAAAGCAGCAACAGGTATTGACTTGGTTGCGCTTAGCAAAGAAGGCGATGAGGCGCAGATTAACGATGCGCTTAATTCTCAGGTTTTAACCTCTGCTATTTCGGTTGGATTATCACGAGCTTTGTTGGCAAAAGGTTTTACGCCTGATGCGATCGTTGGCTTTTCGCTTGGCGAGGTCAGCGGCCTTATGGTTTCGGGCATTTTGTCGCTCGAAGAAGGTTTTGCGCTTCTTAACGAGCGCTCTCACGCATTGGCTGATGCATGCCAGAAAAATGCCGGAGCGATGCTTGCGCTTTTGGGCGCCACCCATGAGGATGCTCAAAGCGTATGTGATGCGTGCGCTGAAGGCGAGGTGCTGGTATGTGCGAATTACAATTCACCTGGTCAGGTAGTTGTTTCTGGCACGGTTTCCGCTATTGATCGCGCGGAGGCATTCTGGAAGGAGCAGTCTAAGCGCTGCTCTCGTTTGCGTACTGCTGGAGCGTTCCATAGTCCTTTGATGGAAGAGGCGGCAGCGCGTGTGGGCGAATTCTGCAAGCAGCTTACTTTCAAGCAGCCTCTCTATCCTCTTATTTGCAACACCGACGCTAAGCCTTTCGTGGTAGAAGAGGCAGCAGAGCGTCTTTCTGCTCAGGTGAAAAGTTCTGTAATGTTCGAGCAGAGCATAAGCGCGCTTGTTGCAGAAGGTCAAAGCGACTTTATTGAAGTGGGATTTGGCGGAGTTCTTACTAATTTGGTGAAACGTATTGATCGCAAGGCTAATCGTATAAAAATTGGTACATATGCTGAATGGGAAAAAGAAGTACCTCAGCTTGTTTTAGCTGCTGAAGGATCAAACGAATAATCACGAGGCAACTAAAAGGAGGTTTACATGGCTGATACACAAGAAACCCAGGAGCAAGTTGCCCTCGTAACGGGAGCAAGTCGAGGGATTGGTGCTGCTGTTGCACGCGCGCTTGCTGCTCGTGGGTTTTCACTTGCGCTTAATCATTCCAGCGAACACAGCGCCAAGGCTTGTGCCGATTTGGCAGAGGATATTCAAAAGACCTTTGGCGTGAAAGCTGCGGCTTTCTGCGCAGATGTTTCTGATTTTGAGGCAACCAAAGAAATGATCGATCAGATTCGTGAGCAATTTGGTCGCATTGATGTGTTGGTAAACAATGCAGGTGTCACGCAAGACGGACTGCTTGCTCGTATGAGCGAAGAGGCGTTTGATAAGGTTATCTCGGTTAACTTAAAGGGCGCATTTAATTGCATGAGGCACGTTGCTCCTATCATGATGAAACAGCGCAGCGGTCGTATTATTAGTATTTCGAGCGTTGTTGGACTGTACGGCAACGCTGGCCAGGTCAACTATGCAGCATCTAAGGCAGGCATTGTTGGTATGACGAAAAGTGCAGCTAAAGAGTTAGGTGCTCGCGGCATTACGGTTAATGCGGTAGCACCAGGTTTTATTGATACGGATATGACCCGTGCTCTGAGCGAAAAGGCACGCGAGGGCGTTGTATCTCGCATTGCTTTGCGCGAGCTGGGAAGTGCCAAAGATGTTGCGGGCGCGGTTGCCTTTTTGGCAAGCCCCGAGGCGCACTATATTACAGGTCATGTTCTAACGGTAGATGGAGGATTATCGCTATGAGTTCACAGACAAATACGGTGGCGTTACACCGTGTAGTTATTACCGGTATGGGTGCTGTGTCTCCTGCTGGACTGGGCGTTGAAACTCTGTGGTCAAAAGTAACGAGCGGTGAAAGCTGCTTGTCTTTATTCCCTGAAGAGCGTCGTGAGCAATTAGGGGTCAATGTTGGTGGCGTAATTCCTGATTACGACCCTCTGGAATTGGGCTTTACCAAGAAGGAATCCCGCCGTTTTGCTCCTTTTGTTCAGTATGCCATCTTGGCTTCCGATGAAGCTATGGCTCAAGCAGGCATTGATATGGAAAAGGAAAACAGCGATCGTTTTGCTTGCATATTCGGCTCCGGCATCGGTGGCCTTAACATGTTTGAGCGCGAATCGGTTGTTTTGCATGAAAAGGGCGCAAAGCGAGTAAGCCCTCTGTTCATTCCTACCATGATTTCAAACATGGCAGCAGGCAATTTGTCTATTCGCTATGGTCTTAAGGGTGACTGCCTCAACATTGTGACCGCTTGTGCAACAGGCACTCATTGCGTGGGAGAGGCTTATCGTCTTATTCGCTTTGGTTTTGCCGATGCAGCACTTGCTGGTGGTACCGAAGAAGGCACCGCTAATATGTCTTTGGCGGGCTTTGCAAACTTGGGTGCTGTTACCAAATCTGATGATCCTAAAAATGCCTCTATGCCTTTTGACGTGCGCCGCAATGGTTTTGTTCCTGGTGAAGGCGCGGGTGCTTTGGTGCTTGAATCTTTAGAGCACGCACAGGCTCGTGGCGCAAATATCATCGCTGAAGTTACTGGTTTTGGCTCCACTGGTGATGCATATCACGTAACTGCTCCTGAACCAAGTGGTGAAGGTGCTATTCGCGCTATGAAACAGGCTTTGGCAGAAGGCGGTTTCAGCGTTGACGATATTGGTCATTTGAATGCCCATGGCACGGCAACTCCTGTTAATGACAAGACTGAATCTGCTGCATGGAACACGCTTTTGGGCGATCGTGCTTCTGAGGTTCCTGTGACATCGGTTAAGGGCTGTGTAGGCCATATGCTGGGTGCTGCTGGTGCGATTGAGGCTATCGTTGCTGCTCTTTCTGTAGCTCGTAGCGTTGTGCCTCCAACGGCAGGCTTTGCTGAGCCAGACCCCGAGTGTTCTGTATTGGTACCTACCGCTGCTATGGTGAACTATGAGCAGAAGGTTGTTCTTTCTAACTCGCTGGGCTTTGGCGGACACAATGCAACCCTTGCAATATCTCCCTTTGTTGAGGAGCGTGCCTAATGTCTGACGAAAAAGAGATGCTTGGCGCTTCTGCCGAAGGACAGGGAGCGACTACGGGTCAAGAGGCTGCAGGGCAAGGAGCGGCTGCTGGCCAGGCGACTGCGGCCCAGACTGGCGCAGGACAGGGAGCGGCTGCGGGGCAAGAGGCCCAGGCTGCCGTAAAGCAGGAGGTTCAGACAGCCGCAAACGCGCTGCCCGTAGAATTTCCTTGTGAAAAGGATGGGGTATTAAAGCTTCTTCCTCATCGCGATCCTTTTGTGTGGGTAAGCCGTGTTTTGTCGTGCGAGCCTGGCAAAAGCGTTGTTGCGGAGTTGGATGTCGATCCTGATTTGGCTTTATTCAAGGGTCATTTCCCTGGACATCCTGTTCTTCCTGGCGTAATTTTGATGGAAGCGCTTGCTCAGGCAGCAAGTATTTGCGTGCTTGTTCACGATGGCAAAGAGGGATCTTTGGGCTATTTGGTAGGTATCGATAAGGCGAAATTCCGCCGAACGGTTCTTCCGGGCGATACCGTAACGCTTAAGGGGACCATAACGAAGAATTCTTCACGTATGTGTGTTGCCGAGGTTGAAGCAAGCGTTGATGGAGAAGTATGCGCAACAGCGGTACAGAAGTATGTTATTGCGCCTGGTAAAAAATCAGAGGGAGGTAATCAGTAATGGCTGCAGTTCAGCAGAATACGCAAGCAGCAGTAGTAACTGATGGTCCTACCATCGTATATCAGTTGCCAATTTTGGCAGAGAAACTTGATGGTCCTTTGTTGGTGGTTGGATACGGATCACCCATGAAGGCAACGGTTAAAGCATGCGTGAAAAGCGGTTGTTCTCAGATCTGGGTAACAGGAACCGATGATAAAGCTCGCGCATTTGCTTGTTCTGGTGCTGCACAGGTTGCCTCATTAGGACCTAAATTCGACGCACGCCTGTTCTCTAATGAATATGCCATTATGGATGCTGTTCGCAAAAGCGGCGCATCGGTAATGTTGGTTTGCAATCCCGAAACCGCTAATAGTGCTCTGCTTCGCATGGTTGCGCATCAGGCTGGAGTTCAGGTTTTAGGACCAATGGATAAGGACCGCACCCATACGATGTGGGTGGAATGTGCTCCCGATCCTGAATTTGGAGATTACGAAGTAACCTGGCGCAAGTGCCCTAAATGTAAGCTCTATCACGATGAAAAGCCCGTTTTGGCAACGGGGGGCGTTTGCCCTACCTGTGGCGAGCTGTATCGCTTAACTTCTGATGAGCGACTTGATTATCTTTTCGATAAGGATTCTTTCGAGGAATGGAATACCGGTATTCCGGAAACTGATCCGCTTTCGTTCCCGGATTACGATGCCATTATTGAAAAGAACCGTACCAAGAGCGGCTTAGAAGAGGCAGTTCGTTGTGGATCTGCGCTTTTGAAGGGTCGTAAAATCGCAGTTTGCATTATGGAGTCCACCTTTATGATGGGATCCATGGGTTCTGTGGTGGGCGAAAAGATTACGCGCACCATTGAACGCGCAACTGATGAGCGTCTTCCTTTGATCATATTTACCGCATCGGGTGGCGCCCGTATGCAAGAGGGCCTTGTGTCCTTGATGCAGATGGGCAAAATCAGTGCCGCGGTAGAGCGTCATAGTCGCGCAGGTTTGCTCTATATTTCGGTTATTACCGATCCTACAACTGGTGGTGTTACGGCATCTTTCGCAACCCAGGGAGACATTATTGTTTCTGAGCCTCATGCGCTTATTGGTTTTGCTGGTCGTCGTGTTATTCAAGACACTATTAAGCAAACCTTGCCTGAAGGTTTCCAGACTGCAGAATTCGCGCTTGAGCATGGCTTGATTGATGCTATTGTCGAGCGCTCTGACTTGCGTGAGTATCTTTCTAAGGTAGTAGACATCCATTGTGCAACGCAGGATTTGGAAGAGATTGCTGCTTCCGAGGAAAGCGATGACACTACGGCTGGTACTATTCGCTCGGTTATTCGTGCTGCGCGAGAAGCAGCGCTTTCACGTGCAGAATCGAATGGTCCTGATTCTGCTGATTCTTCTGAGGATTCATCCGGAGAATCATCGGGTAATTCGTCTTCTGCCAAGACGCATCCTGTAAAGCAGGGCGGCAATCCTTTTGCTCGTTTGTTTGGCAAGGCGGGCGCTGCTTTAAGTGGCGATGAGTCGTTCCCTCTAAAGCGTGCTCTTCGCAAGCGTGGTGTTGCGGATGCGCCTTCGATTCTTCCCATGAAGAAAACCGAGGCGGGGTCTGATGGTGAAGACAATCCTGCTTGGCAAAGCGTGTTGCTGGCGCGCAATGTTCATCGTCCGACTGCTCAATACTATATTGATCACATCGTGGATGGCTTTATTGAGCTGCATGGTGATCGCGCATTTGCCGATGATGGCGCTATTGTGGGCGGCATTGGTTGGATCGACGGCATTCCTGTTACTGTTATTGCCGAGGAAAAGGGTGCTGACTTGCACCAGCGTATTGCGCGCAACTTTGGTTGTCCTCAGCCTGAGGGATATCGTAAGAGCTTGCGTTTGATGCGCCAGGCAGAAAAGTTTGGTCGTCCTATCGTGTGCTTGGTTGATACCCAGGGTGCTTTCTGTGGTATGGAAGCTGAAGAACGTGGCCAGGGTAATGCTATTGCGGATAACTTAGTTGCAATGTCAGGCTTCGGTGTGCCGGTAGTGTGCGTTGTTCTTGGTGAAGGTGGTTCCGGCGGTGCATTGGCACTTGCAATGGGTAATCGTGTTGCTATGCAGGAACATGCGGTATATTCGGTACTTTCTCCGGAGGGCTTTGCTTCTATTTTGTGGAAGGATCGTTCTCGTGCGGCAGAGGCTGCAGCGGTTATGAAGATGAGTGCTGCAGAAGCTTGCGAGATGGGTCTGATCGAAGAAGTCTTAAGCGAAGGCGAAAAACCAGCGCACGAAAACCCCGAACAGGCGGTTGTTGCGGTACACGACTTCGTGACCCGTTCTTTAGAGGAATTGTTGCCTATGACCTCTGATGAACTTCGTCAGCAGCGCTATGAACGCTTCCGTGCATTTTAAGTTTTAGCTTCTGCATGGATTCGGTTTGGCGTTTGGTGTAGTGGCACTTACTGCCTCTCGTCGGATTCGGTTTGGTGCTTGAGTAGTGGCACTTACTGCCTTTCGTCGGATTCGGTTTGGTGCTTGAGTAGTGGCACTTACTGCCTCTGTCTGGACTCGTTCGGCGCTCTGGTGCTAGATGTTCGCTGTGGGCGCTCTGAGATCCTAGCATTTCGGCGCCGATGTTCTTAAAATGCGAGTTTGGCCACAAAAGCGCAAGTAGTGCATTTTCGTGTTTTGCACTTTTGGGAGCGTTTAGGCGTTCGTTACAAATAAATAGGCGTTAGTTACCTAAATTAGTGAAGGGAAAGCAAAAAGTTGTTTTCCCTTCTTTTTTGAGTTCAAAATCTGTGCATGAGAAGCAAAAATGTGGCGAAAGTCGCCTTTTTACAACACAAAAGTACACGTAACGTTCTTTTGTGTCATGTGGGCTCGTCTATTCATGTACGCAACGCACTTTTGTGGCATTGAAGCTGAGCCACTTGTGCACGTGAGGTAGCTTTGTGACGTAGGACCTGGGCTTTCCCTGTCTTTTTTATGCAAGACAGCTTTGTGGTGTAGAAAGTGAGTCCCTCGTACACCTGAAGTCATTTCGTGTCGCTCGGGTTTTCTATTTTGACTCGTAAGATTATCTGTTAGCTAGTATGCCGCATACCGAAAACAAGTTCCGATTCGTTCTAGGTAGAGTCTCCTTCATTCTTATATGCCCAGGTTGGTTCATGGTTTGGCCTTACTCTTTAATCACTTGTAGAGTCGAATATAAAAGGGGAGGGTACGAACTTCTATTGCTGAATTTTTGGCATGGAGCAATTTGAAGTAGTGAGCCTTCCTTTTGACTCTCGAGGGGTGGTACTCGCGTGGAGGAAAGGAGCTTGTCATGCAGCATGTTTCAAAATGGGCAAGCGCTGCCAAAGTTGCTTTAGCGCTCGTTTTGGCAATAGGTTTTGTGCCTATAGTTCCAACTACTGCATATGCAACAGCAAACGAGAAAGGGGGAGGATCGAGCGAAACTGTTACAAAAGAAGGTACAAACTCTGTATCAAATAAAAACCAAGGAAATGAGCTTACTGGTACTGAATCAGCGGCAGAAACGGAAGGATTGGCTGGTCATAAAGATACTGCGGGCGGTACTAATAGTAATGGCGCGGGTAATGCTGCTGATGCTGGTAATGCTGGTACGGGAAGCGGTAGTGCTGACAATGGTAGCATCGGTAATAGCGGTGCCAGTCATAATGGTTTCAACGGTAGCGGTACTAGTGATTCTGGCACTGCTGGCCCTACGGGTAGCTCTGCAGACAACGGTGAAGGAGAATCTGCAAAAGCCAGTGCTGCAGATAAATCTTCTCCTAACTCATTAGCTAACAATCAATCTGAATCTTCTGAAACCGAAAGCATGGGTTCTCAAAATGAATCCGATGGTGAAACAGCAGATACGTCTGACGAAAACTATCCAAGCACTCCTTATGACGCTTTAGATGCGCAAATCAGAGCAGTGCTTGCGGTATTGGCAAATGTGGTAATTTCTAATGACGATGGCTATACGGATGTAGACGGCAATAAAGTTACTTCTGATCAATTGTGGATCGATCAGGAAAATTACAACATCTTGAATGATGCCCTTACCAAGGCACAAGATATTTATAACGATAAAACTCTCAGCGATGAAGAGAACCAAAATGCCGCCGACGAACTAAAAAGCATTGCTATAGTTCATGGGGTGCAATTCGGTAAATTGGTGTCAGAAGATACCATTGATCAGATAAAAAGCAGTCTCTTCATATCCGAATCTTATTTAAACATTTATTATGCAAGTGAAGATGGAAGTGATCTTACTGATAATAAATGGTGGGTAACACCTGATTTGTATAACGCTTTAGAGGATGCTCATGAGCAACTATTAGATCTGTTTAATTCGATTAAAGCAGACGAAAGTGTTTTGCAATCTACCTGTGACAACTGGCTTGCCGAATGGAGTGTCGCTCGCGATGATTTCTTTTACAATCTAAAGAGGGGCACGCTTGAGCCTGAAACCTACTTTGATCAGCTTGAATCGGTAATCTATGATCATCAAATTTCCTTAGATGCTATTGTCGGTGAGGCTTATCATCTCTGCGAGGAGGGTGATGACGGATCAGATGTTCCGTCTGATGAATGGTGGTATCCCAAATCAGCAGTTGACGTTTATCAAAAGGTTATCGATGACGCGTGGAAAATCGCTTTAACAAAAGGCAATACTCTAACAGAGCAAGAGATGCTGGATGCAATTGCCATGTTGGATGCCGCATACGAAAACTTCCCTGAGGCCCAGCTTGGTAAACGAGTATCAGAAGAAATCATTACCCAGATGGGATACGCTTTAGAAATAGCGGAATATTTTTTGGATAACACCAAGAAGGGCGAAAGCAGCAAGGATGCTTTTTCCAATGAATTTTGGGTTACTGAGCCGATTCATGATGAGCTAGACATCAATAGGGGAATTGTAAGGCTGTTATATGATGCTGCTCTTGAGGAAGGCAATAGCGTTTCCCAGGATAGCTGCGACGAAGCCCTAGAAGCGCTCAGCTTTGCTTTTGAGGCTTTCACGGACAATATGCAACGTGGTGAACTTTCTCCGACAACACCTTACGGGACACTACAAAGCGCACTTTTAGATCACCAGATTCTGCTTGAAGGCTTATTAGGCATGGCTCATGTATGCCAAGATGAAGGCGCGCATGTTCCCTCGGATGAATTTTGGCTTCCCTATGATGCTATTCAAAACTACGAGAATACTATTATTCAAGTAACGCAATTCTGCGAAGAGAACAACGAAGCTATTACGGAAGATCAAGCTAAAGAGCAGATAGCAAAACTCGAGCAGGCGTATGATGACGTTCCTGAAATAGCACCTGGTTTACGGGTTTCCCAGAGCACACTTGAAAACATGGAGCTTAGTATCGAGGTAGCTCAAAGAGTACTTAACGCGCTCCACGTATCGAACGATAATGGTGCTCAATTGCCAAGTACGGAACTTTGGGTAACTCAGGAAGAATACGATCAGATTGCTGCGCTCATCGAAAATGTTCGTAGCCTCTATGAAGCCGGATCAGCTGAATACAATACTGTTCCCCAGGCTGATTGTGATGCTGCTCTTGACGTATTGAGCGAAGCAACGAATACGCTTCCGAAGAAAGGTACGATGAAGGCTTCTGAAGAGCCAACTGATGAAACGACGGCAGAGAACACCTCATCTGCAGTTAAGCAGGCCTCTTTGGATAAGACCGATGCAGCGAAAAGCGAACTTGCCAAGACCGCCGATTACTCGAGCATTGGTGTTATTGCGTTCGCAGGTGGTGCGGTGGTTGCTTTGCTTGTAGGTGCGTATGCTATTCGTCGATCCCGTTCTTCTAAGTGATAGTCGGCAAACGGAGCTGACAATAACTTGAATTGATAACCACCAGGCTCGGATTAAACGAAGACAGTCTATGAGGGTTAGCCAAGGGCTGCTTCGACATCTCGGTAGCGTTGTTTGCTTACCGGGATGACCGAGCCGTCATTAAGAACAATTTCATAACGTCGCAGGAGCTGGATTTCCTGTTTGTTCACTAAAAATGAACGATGACATTGGATGAAGATATCTTCAGGAAGCAATGCGCGGGCTTGGGACAAACTGAAGTTCAGCTCCTCGGTTTTTCCGGTGGTTAGATGAATAACTAGGCGATGTCCAAATACCTCCAAAAATGAAAGATCTTTTATCTTGAAGGTTGCTACTGCGGAAGAGGCTTTGAAGGTGACCGTTTCCTCTTCTTGTGATTGAACGTTAAATTCTTCGGCGTTCAAGCCAAGTTTTTCTTGATTGGTTTGTTTTGCCTGATCAGCATATTTTTCTTGTTCGGTGTTTTTCTGTTGGTGTGCATGTGCGGTGTGTAAGAGTGCGGCTTTCATCTGTCGTTCGACGCGGATGAGCTCTTCAGTTTGTTTATCATGTTCGCGCTTCAACGAATCCATATGTTCACTAAGCGAGTCTACGTGCTCTGCCAGTTCATCTCGTTCGGTGAGGATATTACCCATGTCACGTGAAGTTCGAAGATTGATAAAAAGCACAAGCAAGACTCCAACTATCGCCGCAACGCCGAGCAAGACATTCACTACGTTGTAAGGCACATTAAGCTGAATGGGAAGCCAATAAAACCCTACGAGAACAACCAAAATAACAATAGGAATTGAACATAAACGCCACCAGCGACTATCGTTGAGGGCTGACATAAGCTGTGGTGCCACGACTCGTTTAATCAAGATCCAAGCAAAAGGGAAGAGAACCACATTCAAAATGGCCCTTAATAGGAGCTTCGGCGGATAGTACATCCAGGTATCGCCGAGATAAAGAATACCTAGAGGTAGCGAAATTGCATATTGAAGCAAGAGGACAACACAACCATAGGTCATGACAAATAAGAAAACGAAAGCCTTCTTTGCAAGTGAGGCTTTGATGCTTTGAGCGTACACGGCAAGAAGTACGACGAGCAGTGCCATAAAAACAAGGTCAGTCAAAAAATAGCGCTGATTCTCAAACGGCCCGAGAGGGCCAATCCCTGCAAACGTAAAAAGACCACACGCTAATACAATACAAACACCAATAACCATCCCGATACGCCGCGTGCTATATCGAAGCATAGTCTTGAAAGGCAAAAAACAAAGTATCGCACACGGAACAACTTGCAACAGATATCCCGCTATGTAGCGAAACGCGATGAATCCTATATCTGCAGGCATATAGTAATCCGCCTTTCTTGGTGGTTTGCGTGAGGAATGTTCTACCTTTTGGAGCTGAATCTATTGTGAGCCATGAGACGAATTATTTCACTGCCTCTACCGTCCATTCAGGAAATGAGAGGCTCTTTCGTGCAGAAAGGCTAGAAACGGGAATGAACCGTCCCTATGATCGAATAAAGAGTCAATGAACTAGCCTTAAGATCAAATAAAGCTCAATGAAGCAGCCTAATGATCGAATAATGCGTCAAAGAAGTAGCCTTATTTGTTCGCCTCTATCAACCTTTATCAGCCGTTTCGGTTTGTTTCCTTATGTTGAATTATCTCATGGAAGGGGGGTATGTGGCCAAAAGTACTAACAGAGAACAGATGAGAGAAAGCGCTCAGAGTGCTTCGCTAGGAAACATTCAAAAGGTCTCGGTAGGAAGTGCTCGAGGTGTCTCAATACAGAGCGCTCAGGGAGTTTTGCAAGAAAGCGATCAAAGTGTTTCAGTGGAGAGCGCTCAGGGAGTTTCGCCTGGGAGTGTGCAGGAACGTCTTCGAAGAGGCGCAAGCCAAAAATTGCGTGACCTTTCACATGTTTTGGAAAATCTTCTTTCAGCTCTTTATGCCCATGATGAAACGCCTCTCTTATCTTGCATGATGGATAATTGCTCTGTTATTACACTTCAGGGTCAAATACTTAAAGGCAAGGAAGCTTTTCGTCAGATACTTCCTGAAATTAAGCTTTTGCCTAAAATGCGTCTCGGTGAAACAAGTTTTCATACTGTGGGTTCACCTCATAAGAATGACGGGCATGCGCTGGTTGCCGGTTCATATCAGCTGTACTCGGCAGCAAAGGAGGAACTGCTGTTTTCGGCGGGGCGTCAGGTGACAGCCTGTTTTCGTTGGAGCACTACAAGAGCAAACGTTGAGCGCCAATCGGTACATGCGGATTCGTTCGATAGAGACACTGCCTTAAATGTTTGCAGGGGGATCAATGCGGCGCAGGACGGTGGATGGTTTATCTATCACCTTCATTTTTCGAACATAGATACTCAGCTCGTTAATGGAGATGTGTTTCCTATAGAGACGAGTCGTGAAACGTATGATTATGTGCGGAGGATTTTACACGCAGGGCGCCGATCAGGCATGCTGCCTTCGCGCGTTGTTGTTAAAGAGGGTATGTTGTTGCATTATCTGGATCCAAACGACATTCTCTTCATCGAAGCGCAGGGAAAACACTGTTTGGTTGTGCAGGTGGGAAAACAAATGCTTGTTCTTAATGAGCTATTAAGCGAAGTCGAAGCGCAATTGCCTGGTGTATTTATCCGTGTTCATCGCAGTTATGTTGTTAATTCGACTTATATTCAAAGTGTTGAGCGCTACAGTCTTGTTTTGACGGATGGGACAAGAATCCCTATTCCAAAGCAGCGTTTTACTCAGATCAAGCGCGAGATTGCATTACGTGTGTCCGAGGTATAAATGATCAATTTGATTACTCAGTTTGGTTTGCAGTGAAAATGCGAGTTTGGCCACAAAAAGGTAAATCGTGCATTTTTGTGTTGTGGGCTTTTAATCATGTCCCGAAAAGTGGTGTAAGCCGCCCCATATTTCTACGGGGCGGCGCGG
>OLPW01001156.1_pt1 | contig 28418 bp, 19 predicted proteins | sample 1672161 | NCBI WGS metagenome assembly OLPW01 (sample SAMEA3136654, study PRJEB25190) | human gut metagenome
GGGTCTGACTACGAATCAGAACGTCATAGGTTCGAATCCTATACGCCGCACCAATTGACTTTAAAGCTCCCGGCAACGGGGGCTTTTCTTATATGGGAGCATTGCGGAGATTCGAACCTCGGTCGAGGCGCGAGCGTCAAGAAAACGCGGAGCGTTTTCAGCGAGCGGGCGAGCACGCCGGCAGGCGGGCGAAGCCGGCGCGGATTCGCGCAGCGGATGCGCGGAATCCTATACGCCGCACCAATTGATCTTGAAGCTCCCGGCAACGGGGGCTTTTCTTATATCGCGATACGTCGAGGATCGCGCCAAGTGCTCCAAATGAGTAAAAATCAAATTCGATAACTTTTTTTGAAAAAACGCTTGACCATTATTCAGTCCATGTGCATAATAATCAACAAGTCGCGGCGTTACCTCAGCTGGATAGAGGGTCTGACTACGAATCAGAACGTCATAGGTTCGAATCCTATACGCCGCACCAATTGAACTTGAAGCCTCCGGCAACGGAGGCTTTTCTTTTACGCCGGCATCCCATGGATTCGAACCTCGGTCGAGGCGCGAGCGTAAAGCGGACGCGGAGCGTCCGTAGCGAGCGGGCGAGCACGCCGGCAGGCGGGCGAAGCCGGCGCGGATCCGCGAAGCGGATGCGCGGAATCCTATACGCCGCACCATTTGAACTTGAAGCCTCCGGCAACGGGGGCTTTTCTTTTATGGCGGCATCCCATGGATTCGAACCTCGGTCGAGGCGCGAACGTGAAGCGGACTATTTCTTATCGACTCGTGTAAGATTCCGAGTAGGTGTCGCGGCCCATCCGCGGCCACTCCTTCTTTCAACGACTGATCAGGGTGATATTTCGTGGCAGAGCGTCCGACATACAAGCTCAGGTTTCTCGACCCCAAAAAGCGTTTTCCATCGATGCCAGAGCAGCCTGCGGGGCGCTCATATGGTGTTGTCTGGAAAGTCTTTGGCGAGGACCCCAAAGAGTCGTGCTATGTCGTCGAATTCGTCGGCAAAACTCACATATCGCTCTTGGGCTACGTGAGCGTGTCGGGCAAGGTTTATAAGGTTGATCGTCCTGTTCGGGAAGTACCGTTGCCCGAGGACCCTGACATGGAGCTGGTCCTTCACGAGTCCGATTCCAGTATTGGCGAGATTATGGTGAGGGAAGCTAACGGTGCAATGCGCGCGTGTGCGCGAACTGCCGGCTCTCCCGAAGGCCCCATGCGCGAGCAGTCCGACCACGAGACATGGAATTCGACCCGCGCCCTTCCTTTCGGCGAGTTCATGGCCTCGATGTTCTTGCGCTACGTGATATTTGCCAACTCCGAAAGCGCTCTTGCGAACACGGCGGGCGTCGACGGTCTCGATGCAGACATGCAAAACGTTGTCGACAAGATCAAACTCGTAAAGTTGCCCGAGCCGGTCGAGGTGTTTTTGGGCTTTGACACGGCACCGCTCCCCGATGCTATCGAGACGCTGCTTTACCGTGTTGACCATGCCGAGAATCCGAGCGGTATCGAGCGCTATGCCGCCGCCCTTATGAGCGAGATCGACTTACCCCGCCTGCGCACCATTGCTGCCAAGTCCGAAATGAGCCTAGCGCGCATCGACCGCTCAAAGCTGTTCTATCTCAATTTTGATCGCAGCCTGCTGGACCAGGACGAGATTGACATGCTGCTTGCCATCGAGTGCCGTCTCAATCGCCTCTCTGGCATCCTTGAACGCATCGGGGCCGGATTGGTCCCGGCGGCATCCTCGCCGAGCCTTGAGGGCTGCGCGCTCTTTGACGCGTGGCATATCGCCAAGACGACCAACGATGTTCCCCGACTGCTCGATACGGCCTCGAGCGACAACCCGTGGGGCAAACCGGGAACGGTGGCTTGCCAGCCGGGCGGTGAGTGGGATGTGCGCAGCCGCTTCGCGCGTATTGTCGAGGCACTTAACGTGGTCACACGGCTCGACTATACCTATCGGGCAAACGTTGCCGAGGGGATTATGCTCGTTCGGTTTGGGCACTCTGTCGTGGATGCCATGCCACAACGTGAATACGACGCCCAGGATGATGTTTGGCGCGAGTTGGACGAGAGTGCGCGTGCGATTTGGGCCGCGGAGCACGACGCGCGCGTGGCGCTTACGCTGGCAGCGGCTTGCTTTGCCGCAGGTGCCTGCATTGCGCGCTGCTATGTTCAGATTGCGGCTCCCGACGGCGAGCAGGGCGAGCGCGTCATTGCAACATATTCCTTTGGGCGTGCGGCCTATCTGGCCAATTGCGTGCCTGTCGCCAAGGATCTTGAGAGCATGGATATGGACGATATGCCGTGCAAGCGCATGCTTGAGGCATATGAGTCGGACGCGCCGGATGCGATTGAGCCTGCAGAGGTTCACGCTCGCCCGCGTGACGACCACCGTTCGCTGCCGCCGGCGTTGCGCGACCTGCTGCTTGCCGATACGGCTGATGAGCTCGAGGTCATGGAGATGGACGATGACCCGTATGTGGCGCGCGTCGTTGAGTTGCGCGAGCAGGCAAAAGTTGACCGTGCAAGCGCGTTTGAGGGCTTCTCCCGTCTTGTTGAGGAGTTGGAGGCTAAGTGCGCCGTTGCCGAGCTTTTGGCAACGGGTCCGGTCCAGACGCAGTTTTGCGACAACCAGCTGGTACGCATGGTGCTGCCGGTAATGGAGGAAGACCGCTCCGTTCGTATTTTGCGTGCTCCCGATGCGCTGTACTTTGCCCAGCACGAGATCTGCAGTTATTACGCCGAGCAGGAGGATTTTGAACGGGCATTGCCCGAGGTGCGTCGTCTTTACGATCTGGCTCGCTCGTCCATGCAGTCGCACTTTGCGCTCATCAACGTGCTGGCGCGCCTGGAGCGCTTTGACGAGATTATCGAGGTGGCGCGCCACGGCCTGCGCATTGCCAGTGACCGTTCCGCAATCGGTTATCTGTTCTATCGTCTGGCGTTTGCCTATTGGAACTGCGACCAGCTCGAGCTCGCGTTGGCGTGCTACTGCCTCGTGCCGCGCGGCGAGGAGTCGGGTAGCAGCGCGCTGGAGGAAATGCAGGGCCTTATGAACGAGATGGGCGTCAATGAGCCGCCGACGTTCGAGGATGCGGTTGAGACCATCCGTAAAGCCGGGCTCGAGCTGCCTCCCGTGCCCGCCGTGACCAACCAGCTGGCGGATGCTGCTGTGCAGTTGGTCGATAACGGCTTCTTTTTCCTGGCGCGCGTCTGCATCTTCCAAATGTGGCGCACCATGGGCAACGACGAACTTGGCTCCCTCAACCGCTCGTTGGGGTAGGGGCGAAAACTGCAAGGAGGAAAGGCCTCTAGGCAATTAGAAAATTCCCTCTTGCTCAACTTCGGCTGTTTGGTTACTATAGAACGGCTGTTACGGAGAGCTGACCGAGAGGCCGAAGGTGCTCGCCTGCTAAGCGAGTATGCCCCAAAAGGGCATCTGGGGTTCGAATCCCCAGCTCTCCGCCAGTATGAATTGAAAGAAGGGTCCCATTTGGGGCCCTTTTTTTATTATCGAGAAAGGGCGCTGGGGATTCGAACCCTCAAAAAAGGAGGCATCCTTTCGGATGCCTCCTTTCGGCGAGCGTATTGTCCTTCGACCCTACATCTCGGGTGCCTTGGCTACGGTTTCGCTTTCTGCCGTAAGCGGGCGATTGTCGATGCGGCGGCCCAGGCGGTCGAGCTTCACAAGGAGCCACTCAATGGGATTCGGCCCCGAGCCTTCTTCGTCGGCAACCAAATCCATGACGGCGATCTTGGTGCCGTCTTGCTTGAGCGTCACGCTACCCACCTTGTCGCCCACATGTACCGTGCCCGAAAGGTCATCATAGGTAACCTTCTCGGTCACCTCTCCGGCAAGCGCAAAGACGGTCGCCTGAGCTGCGGGATCGGCGAGCGTGGCATCGATCGTCTTGTCCGTCCAGTCGGTCTGGCTGATGCGCGCGATGAGCGGATTGCCGTTGGCGGTCTTTTCCTGCGTGTTGGCGATCGCAACCGTCACCTTGTGGTCGTAGTACCAGTTGGCAAGGGCGGCCGTGTCGGCAAAGCGCTGATCGGTGGTGCTGGAGTTCAAGACGACGGTGTAGGTCTCGTCGCCATCGCGGTTGTAGGCTCCCGTAAAGCAATAGCCGGCATCGTCGGTGGTGCCGGTCTTACCGCCGATATTGCCGTCCTGCCCCAGCAGCTCATTGTGCGTATCCATGGAATGCGAATGGTCGGAACCGTCGGCGCCCGTAACCTCAATCCAGGAATCATCGCTCGCCACGATTTCGCGGAACGTGTCGTTCTTCATTGCCTCCTGCATCATCAGGGCTACATCGTGCGCGGTGGAGTGCATGTTACCGGCCCACTCATCAAAGTCCAGACCGTGCGGATTCTCAAAAAGCGTTCCCGTGCAGCCGAGCTCTTGAGCGCGCTCGTTCATGGCCTTTACAAAGGTGGCCACGGCGTCCTTGGTCTTGGGGTCGATCTTTTTGCCCACGTGCTCGGCAAGCGCGATGGCGGCATCGTTGCCCGAGGGGATCATCAGGCCGCGCAGAGCTTGCTCCACGGTGAGCTCGTCGCCTTCGAGCAGGCCGGCGGTCGAGTTGCCTACGGTGGCGGCAGCATTGCTCACCGTGATCTTCTCGTCCATTTTGCAGTTCTCAACGGTCAGGATCGCGGTCATCACCTTGGTGATCGAGGCAATCTTGACCTGATCATCGGCGCTGCGGGCGTAGTAGACGGTGCCGTCTTTCCCCATGACAACGGCATTGGTTGCCTCGATATCGGGGAGGTTTTCGGCCGTAATACCGCGTGCATCGGCGGTTTTGCCGCAAATGTCGTCAGTTGTTAGCACTTGGGCGCCGGCGACCGTTGGCGCGCCGGCAACAAGGGCGACGGCACAGATAAAGCCGGCAGCAAGCTGGGCAGAGCGCTTTGCAAAAGAGGTGAAGGGCTTCACGGATTTCGCTTTCGACGGGGTGGTCTCTTCTGGCACTAGAGTATATCGTTTGCCGGCGCAGGCGAGCGTCGAGCGCGCGCATGGCCTGCATCTGTGCCCGAACGGACATATGGGTGCTTAAGGACGACTTAATCGCCCGCGCTTGTTGTGTGTGGCGAGCGTCCCCTCGGGCATAATGGAGCGCGAGAGGAGCACGCATGAACGAGCGCATTTTGGTAGTCGACGACGAGAAGGCCATCGCCGACCTGGTGGGTATCTACCTTACAAAAGAAGGCTTTGATGTTCAGATTGCCTATAGCGGGGCCGACGCGGCCAAAGCAATCTTGGAGCAAGAGTTTGATCTGGCGTTGCTCGATGTCATGCTGCCTGATATCGACGGCTTTGAACTGCTGCGCACGATTCGTGCCAGCCACACCTATCCCGTGATTATGCTGACGGCTCGTGATGCCCAGCAGGATAAGATTGAGGGCCTTTCGCTCGGTGCGGACGATTACGTGGTCAAGCCGTTCCGCCCGTTGGAGCTTGTTGCGCGCGTCCACGCCCAGCTTCGCCGCTATACCAGCTACGGTAGCCGAGTGCAGGTGGCTGAGTCTCCGGTCATTCAGCTCGACGGTCTCGAGATCAATCGCGACGCTCGTGCCGTGACAGTGGACGGTGCGCCGGTGCGCCTCACGCCCATCGAGTATTCCATCTTGCTGTATCTGGCCGAGCATCGCGGCAGCGTAGTGCCCGTGGAGGACCTGTTCCGCGCGGTGTGGAACGAGGACTTTATGCCCGGCTCCAACAATACCGTGATGGTGCATATTCGCCACCTGCGCGAAAAGATTGGCGACGATGCCCAAAAACCGCGCTTTATCAAAAACGTCTGGGGCGTCGGCTACATCATCGAATAACGCTTTTCGCTTGTGAGGATCTTGATATGACAAAAGATGATAGACAGGCGTTCGAGGTGCCCGATCGACTCTTTGAATACGTGAGGGCAGTCGTCGACAACCGCGCGCTCGCGACGGTACTGCTCTTTTTGCTGAGCCTGCTGCTGGTCGGTATCGACAACATCGCTGGCATTTTGGCAGTTTTGCTTATCGGGTTTTTGCTGATCGATCGATTCGAAACCGTGCGCCGTTGCGTGGTGATTGGCGGTGCCGCGTGGGTAATCACGCTGGCGATTGGCGCCATGGCGCTTGGCGGCATTGCCGAGCCGGTGTTCTTTGACGCCGGCTTTGTATTCAACATGCTTGGTTTTGTCTTGGCGCTTGCCGTGTGCGTCTTATTCTTTTGTGGCCGAGCACTGTATTACCAAGGCTACGAGCAAGGGGAACAGCATGCCGATCGCGTGCTTGCGGCCCGTATCCAGGACCGCCTGATCGATCATCCTGACGCCTGGGATAACATCGACGGCGACTTCCTGGAGGTCGAGGGTGCGCTCAACCGCGTGCGCGGTCGCGAGCGTAAGGTGCAGCAGGCCCTACGCGACGAGTCACATCGCAAGGATGACTTGGTCACATACCTGGCGCATGACTTGCGCACGCCGCTCGCCAGCGTGGTGGGCTACCTCTCCCTGTTGCAGGAGGCCCCCGAGCTGCCAGTCGAGCAGCGCGCGCACTTTACGGGCGTGGCGCTTGACAAGGCACATCGGCTCGACGCACTTGTCGAGGAGTTCTTCGACATTACACGCTTTGATTTCCACGATATTGTGCTTACGCGCGGCTACGTCGACTTGAGCCTGTTGCTGGCGCAGGTCGCCGATGAGTTCTATCCCATTCTCAACGAACAGCATAAGGAAGCACAGATTGATGTGCACGAGGACCTGACGGTGCTTGTGGATGGCGACAAGATGGCGCGCGTGTTCAACAACATCATGAAAAACGCCGTCGCCTATAGTTACGAAGGCTCGACCATTACGATCGAGGCCCGACGCCAAGATGACGGCGGCGTGCGCGTGCGCTTTATTAACCATGGTGACCCGATTCCCGCGGCTAAGCTCAAGGTGATCTTTGAGAAGTTTTATCGCCTGGATGCAGCGCGTGCGACCAATCGCGGCGGTGCTGGGCTGGGCCTCGCCATCGCCAAGGAGATTGTATGCGCGCATGGCGGTACCATCGCGTGCGAATCGACGCCCGAGCATACCGTCTTTACCATCGAGCTGCCTGCCGCGTAGCGTAGGCGCCCTTACAAACACCTGACAATGCGCTCACGTGCATATGAGCCGCGATTTCTACTATCGATACTGCTGAATTGATATCGATGTGGAGGTATGCGGTATGACGGCTGCTGCGGCTATGGAGCCCACGGAGCTCGAGGAGCTAATGGAGGCGCAAGCCGAGGCTGCGCACGAGCGCGAAGTCGGGGACGCGACTCGTCCCACGGCGCAGGATCTTGCCGCCTCGTCGACGCGCATCGACGTCGAGGGCCTCGATCTGTTCTATGGCGACCACCACGCGCTCAAGGACGTATCCATCAAGATTCGCGACAAGCAGATCACCTCGTTTATCGGTCCTTCGGGCTGCGGCAAGTCGACGCTGCTGCGTTGCTTTAACCGCATGAACGACGACATCAAGGACTGCCGCATCGAGGGTAAGATCGCGCTCGACGGCCAGGATATCCTGGGCGACTACGACATCTGCCGCCTGCGCCAGCGCGTGGGCATGGTGTTCCAGCGCCCCAACCCGTTTCCCATGAGCATCTACGACAACGTCGCGTATGGTCCACGCGGCATGGGCGTGCGCGACCGCGCCGTTCTGGATGAGTTGGTCGAGGACTCTCTTCGTCGCGCTGCGCTATGGGATGAGGTCAAGGACAAACTCAAGGAGTCGGGGCTGGGCCTTTCGGGCGGGCAGCAGCAGCGTCTGTGCATCGCCCGCGCGCTTGCCGTGCAGCCCGATATTCTGCTGATGGACGAGCCCACGAGCGCTCTCGATCCCGTGTCGACGCTGGTGGTTGAGCAGCTGGCCTGCGAGCTCAAAGAGACCTGTACGCTCGTGGTCGTTACGCACAATATGCAGCAGGCGGCGCGCATCTCCGACTCGGTCGCGTTTTTCTTGCTGGGCGAGTTAGTGGAGCACGCACCCACCGCTCAGCTCTTCAAAAATCCCACCGACCCGCGCACGGCGGATTATTTAACGGGACGTTTTGGCTGATACCATCTAGTAAAGGTACCTTTAGGGTTAAGATGCGGTCATGCCGGCCGCAAAGGGGTTCAACATGATCTATTACGTCGAGGACGATGACAACATCAGGGATTTGACGGTCTATGCACTGCGCAAGCAGGGAATCGAGGCCGAAGGCTTTTCGTGCGATGGCGAGTTTAAGGCCGCCGTGGCGCGACGGGTACCCGATGCCGTCCTGCTCGACATCATGCTGCCCGATACCGACGGTTTGGCAATTATGCGTCGCCTGCGCGCCGACCGCCTGACGGCGACGGTGCCCATCATGATGCTCACCGCCAAAGATACCGAGCTCGATAAGGTGATGGCGCTCGATGGCGGTGCCGACGATTATCTGACTAAGCCGTTTTCGCTCATGGAGCTTGCCAGCCGTTGCCGTGCGCTGCTGCGCCGCGGCGGTATGGTCAAGCAGGTGAGTGATGTGCTCAGCGTGGGCGATATCGTGCTTTCGCCCAGCCATCGCGAGGTGACCGTTGCCGGTGAGCCACTCAAGCTTACTTTGCGCGAGTTCGATTTGCTCGAGTATCTTATGCGCAAACCCGGTGTGGTCTTTACTCGCGAGTCGCTGCTGCAGAGCGTGTGGGGCTGGGACTTCGATGGCGGCTCGCGTACCGTCGACGTTCACGTACAGACGCTTCGCCAAAAGCTCGGCGAGCGTGCCAGCGCTATCGAGACAGTGCGCGGCGTGGGCTATCGTCTGGCCGAGCCTTCCGCTGGTGGCGATACCGAAGATGCCGGCATTGCGGACGCCGCAACGGAGGAGTAGCCCGTGGTCTTTGCCCCTCAGGGAAAACACACGCTCTCGCATCGCGTGTTTGCGACGATATTTGTCTGCGCAATGTCCGTCATTTTGGCGTTTACGGTGTTGGGTGCGTTCTTTGTGCAAAACACCTTGGCAGATGCCACGAGTGCCAACCTTTCGCAAGAAACCGAGCTTATTGCCGCCGCCTTAAACGAGCAGAAGGAACCCATCGCATTTTTGCGAAGCCTCGATCGCGAGGACCTTCGTATCACGCTGATCAACAGGGATGGATCGGTCGCCTACGACAACGAGGCGTCTCCTTCCATGTTGCCCAACCATGGCGATCGCCCCGAGGTCGTTGAGGCCCTTGAGAGCGGTTCGGGCTCCGCGGAGCGCTCGAGCGCCACGCTCGACGAGATTATGCTATATCGCGCCGTCGCCCTTGATAACGGTCAGGTCGTTCGTTTGGCGCAAGCCCAGCCTGGCGTCGCGGCGATTTTGCTTTCGCTGGTGGCGCCGATGCTGCTTATCGCGGCGGCGGGCGCGGTGCTTTCGTTTTTCCTTGCGCGCCGCGAATCCCGTGCCATCATTGCGCCGCTGCAGGAGGTCGATTTGGACCACCCGCGCCGTAGCTATGAACATGCCTACACCGAGATGGTTCCCATGCTCGAACGCATTGAGTCGCAGCGCCAGGAGCTTAAACGCCAGATGGCGGTGCTGGCCGATAACGACCGCATGCGTCGCGAGTTCACGGCCAATATCACTCATGAGCTCAAGACCCCGCTTACCGCGATTTCGGGCTACGCCGAGCTTATTGCAAACGGCATGGTTGAGGGCGAGGATGACCTGCGCAACTTTGGCGGTCGAATCTATCGCGAGGCGGGCCGTCTAGCAGCGCTGGTAAACGACATCTTGACGTTGTCTAACCTGGACGAGGCCGAGCGCGCGACCGAGGGCGAGGCAGTGCCTATTGGTTCTACGGAACCCATTGAGCTCTCGCGCGCTATTACGACGGTGGAGCAGCGCCTTGAGCAGGTCGCCCGACAGTCGGACGTGACCATCGTGCGCAAGACGAGGCCCGTTGTGGTCGAAGGTGTGCCACGCCTGATCGACGAGCTGATTTATAACCTGGCCAGTAACGCTATTCGCTATAACCAGCCCGGTGGCACGGTTACGCTTCGATGTGGGACCAATGATGAGGGCCATCCGTACCTGACGGTTGCCGATACAGGTATCGGCATCGCGCCCGAGGAGCAGGGCAAGGTGTTCGAGCGCTTCTATCGCGTGGACAAGAGCCGCTCCAAGGCACGTGGCGGAACAGGCTTGGGTCTGGCCATCGTTAAGCATGCCGCCGTGTATCACCATGCTTCGCTCGACCTATCGAGCGAGCTGGGTGTGGGGACTACCATCACGGTGACGTTTCCCGTACAGCAGGACGAATCATTTGCGTAGCAATGCAGCAAACGTGTTGTTTTGACGCCGCACCGGGGTTGCCGATGCGGCGTTATTATTGCGCAACATTGCCGTTTGTGCTGTATCTTATGTATAGAGTTCGGACTTGGCAGAAAGATGCGATATGATACGAGCAGTTTTGTCGATATGAACTAGGGAAATGAAAGGCAAGCTGCATGACCCTTCTCGAACTGTTCCAGCTGCTTAAAAAGCACCTCAAGCTGGTCATCGCCCTTCCGGTGATTTGCGCGGTCGCCATGGGCATCGTGTCCTTCACCATGATGGACAACACCTACACCGCCACGACGAGCATGTACGTTCTCGCCAAGACCGACGATAGCAGTCAAATGAGCTACACCGATCTTTCGGCGAGCCAGATGCTTTCCAACGATATCGCCACGCTGCTCGATAGCGATAGCGTTAAGGGTGGTGCTGCCAAGGATCTGGGCCTCGCCGATCTGGACGACTACAAGATTTCCGTTTCCTCCGAGACCACGACGCGCGTCATCACGCTTTCGGTGACGGGCACCGATGCCGAGGAGACGGCAGAGGTGGCAAGGGCCATGGCCAGCTCGGTGAGCACGGTCGCCCAGAACGTCGGTGCCGCTCAGAGCATCAACGTTATCGATAAGGCTAAGACCCCCGAATCCCCCAGTGGTCCCAAGCGCACGCTGTACGTCGCCGTCGCGTTCCTCGCCGGCGTCTTTATCGCAATTGCCTATGTCGTTTTGGCAGATATGCTCAACACGCGCATCCGCGGTGTCGAAGAGGCAGAAGAGCTCCTTGGTATTCCCGTTGTTGGCCGAATTCCGGCTATGAAAGGTGGTAAATAGGCATGGCTAGGGCTAAGAACACCGATAAGCTCGTTGTACAGAATGCCGCCAAGACCCTTCTGGCCAACATTCGCTTTGCGAGCGTGGATGACCCCATCCGCACCATTACCGTTACGTCCTCGATTCCCAACGAGGGAAAGACTACGGTTTCCATCAACTTGGCCCAGGCTATCGCCACCAGCGGCAAGAGCGTTCTTCTGGTCGAGGGAGATATGCGTCGCAGGTCTCTTTCCGACATGCTTGGTGTCCGTTCGCATGGCGGACTCTACGCAGTCCTGTCCGAGCAGATTTCCATCGACCAGGCAATCGTCGAGACGGGTCAGAAGAACTTCTATTTCCTCGATGCGGAGCCTCACATTCCCAATCCTGCTGACATCATCGTGTCTCACCGTTTTGCCAAGCTGGTTAAGGCACTGTCTGCCAAGTTCCAGTATGTCATCTTTGACGCTCCTCCGGTCGGCACCTTCATCGATGCTGCCGAGATCGCCAGCCTGACTGACGGCACACTGTTTGTGGTGCGCGAGGACTTTACCAAGCGCGAAGAGGCGCTCAACGCTATCGCCCAGCTTAAGAAGTCCGAGAAGGTCAAGCTCATCGGTACCGTCATGAATTACTGTGAGACCGAGACCAGCGAGTATTACTATTCTTACTACACCAAGGACGGTAAGAAGGTAAAGAACGGTTCCGCTGCTCAGGGTGCTTCTAAAAAGGGGATCTTTGCCAACCGGGCAAACGTTTAGTTGATTAAGGCCGACCTATGCGCGACATTCATTGTCATATCTTGCCGGGTGTAGACGACGGTGCTGCCGATCTCGATGAGAGCTTGGCGATGCTTGCGGCTGCCAAACAGGCTGGCGTAACCAGAATTGTCTGCACCCCGCACTGCCGAGATCCCTATTTTGACTACGACAAGATGTGGGATGCCTTTGAGCTATTGCGGGATAACGCAGATGGTTTTCCGCTTCAGATGGGCTTTGAGGTCAACCACCGAAAGCTTGTCGAGCTGGGCATCGACGCCGCGGAATACCTGCATTTCGATGGCACCAATGAGTTCCTGCTTGAGCTTTCGACGCATGCTGATCCCTATGCGTTTAGAGAGTACGAGAGTACGATTTACGATTTGCAATGCCGCGGCTACCAGGTGATCATCGCTCATCCCGAGCGATATCGTGCTGTTCAAAAGGATGTGAGCGTGGCGGAGCGTCTGGTCGATATGGGTTGCAAGCTGCAGGCTTCGGCTGATTTTATTGCCGGCGGGCGTTTTGGTCGCGAGAAAAAGCCGGCGCAGCGCCTGTTTGACGAGGGCCTGTACAGCTTCATCGCAAGCGATGCCCATAACGTGGGTCATTACGACTGCCTGGCGAAGGCGCGGGCCAAGTTTAGCGTGCGAGGCGCTCACTTTCGCTAAAATCTGTCCCTAACGTTTGCTTTGAACGGAGGGGCGACCATGGATATTCAAATTAAGACGGGATGCTTTGACGGCGCGGCGCTGGTGCGCCGCGCCGTCTTTATGGACGAACAGGGTTACGAAAACGAGTTCGACCAGATCGATGAGGCTTCTGACTGCATTCATGTGACGCTGTGTGTTGATGGTCAACTCGCCGGCTGCTCGCGCGTGTTTCCCGAGGAGCTGGAGCGCGCGGCAAATGCGGAAGCCCCGGTGTCGCCGGCATGCGACATGGACGAAGGCGTTGCGGCGGGGGAGACCTACATTATGGGGCGCGTCGCCGTGCTGCCGGCTATGCGTCGTCGCGGACTGGCGAGTGTGATCGTCGAGGCCAGCGCTGCGTGTGCACGCGATGCCGGCGCTAAACTTATTAAGCTGCATGCGCAGGAATACGTGTTGCCGCTCTATGCAAAGGCGGGCTACACGCAAATTGCCCCGGTAGACTACGAAGACGAGGGACAGCCCCATGTCTGGATGGCCAAGCGCGTTGATGGCAGATAGGGACGTTCCTTTTCTGCCGGCAGTTGGGGCACTCCTTGGCAATTGGCGCATCAGAGCGCTCTGACATACAGTTTTTCGATTCCGTATGTATATATGCGCGCTAATGGGTTATAAAATCTAAGTCTGAACATAGCAGGTCTGCGATGCGGCTCGGGCAACCGGGCCGTTTTTGCGGACGGGGGTAGCGCGAAAGGACTGCACATGCGTCAATTTAAGACCGAGAGCAAAAAACTGCTCGACCTTATGATCAACTCCATCTACACCAATAAGGAAATCTTCCTGCGCGAGCTTATCTCTAACGCGAGCGACGCCGTCGACAAGCTCAACTTTAAGAGCCTGCAGGACCCGAGTGTCAAGCTCGATCAGGGCGACCTGGCTATTCGCGTCTCCTTTGATAAAGACGCCCGCACCATTACCATCTCGGATAACGGCATTGGCATGACCGCCGAGGAGCTCGAGCGCAACCTGGGCACCATCGCCCATTCCGGCTCCGAGGAGTTTAAGACCGAGAACGCCGAGCAGCAGGGCTCCGATGTGGACATTATCGGTCAGTTTGGCGTGGGCTTCTACTCGGCCTTTATGGTCGCCAGCCATGTGAAGGTCGTGAGCCGCGCCTATGGCGAGGATACCGCCCACGTTTGGGAGTCCGACGGTCTTGAGGGTTACACCATCGAGGATGGCGAGCGTGCCGAGCACGGTACCGATGTCATTCTGACGCTGCGTGAGAACGAGAAGCTCGACGCCGACGGCGAGGCCGAGACCTACGATCGCTTCCTGACCGAGTGGGGCCTCAAGAGCCTGATTCAGCAGTACAGCAACTATGTGCGCTACCCGATTCAGATGATGGTGAGCAAGAGCCGCCAGAAACCCAAGCCCGAGGACGCCGGCGACGATTACAAGCCCGAGTACGAGGACTACCAGGAGCTCGAGACCATCAACTCCATGACGCCAATCTGGAAGAAGCGCAGCTCCGACGTTGAACAGAAGGATTACAACGAGTTCTACAAGTCCACGTTCCACGACTTTGACGATCCGGCGCGCACCATCAGCTTCCATGCTGAGGGCACGCTCGAGTATGACGCCCTGCTGTTTGTGCCGGGCCGCGCGCCGTTCGATCTGTACAGTAAGGACTACGAGAAGGGCCTGGCGCTCTACAGCTCCAACGTTCTGATCATGGAGAAGTGCGACGACCTGCTGCCCGACTACTACAACTTTGTCCGCGGTGTCGTGGATTCCGCCGACGTGTCGCTCAACATCTCGCGCGAGACGCTGCAGCAGAACCGTCAGCTCAAGGCCATCGCCAAGCGTGTGGAAAAGAAGATCACCGCCGACCTTGAGGATATGCGTGACAACGACCGCGAGGCCTACGAGAAGTTCTTTGAGAACTTTGGCCGCGGTCTTAAGTACGGCATCTACTCGAGCTATGGCATGAAGACCGATGAGCTCGCCGACCTGCTGCTGTTCTGGTCTGCCAAGGAGCAGAAGATGATTACCCTGGCCGAGTATGCCAAGGGCATGCCCGAGGATCAGAAGGCCATTTACTACGCCGCCGGCGACTCGCGTGAGCGCTTGGCCAAGATGCCCGTGGTAAAGGGCGTGCTCGACCGCGGCTATGACGTGCTGCTGCTGACGCAGGATGTGGATGAGTTCACGTTCCAGGCCATGCGTGAGTACGTTGCCGCCGATATGCCCAAGATCTACGAGGACGATGCTGCCCGCGAGGCTGCCGAGAAGGCCGTTGCCGACGGTGCTGAGCCCGAGGTCGAGGATCGTCACTTGGAGCTCAAGAACGTCGCGACCGGTGATCTTGACCTGGCGACCGAGGACGAGAAGAAGGAGGCCGAGGACGCCACCAAGGAGAACGAGGACCTCTTTAGCGCCATAAAGGAGGCGCTCGGCGACAAGGTCGAGAAGGTCGCCGTCTCTGCGCGTCTGACCGATGCTCCTGCGTGCATCACCACCGAGGGTCCGCTTTCGCTCGAGATGGAGAAGGTTCTTCAGAAGGGTCCCGAGGGCGCGCCCGACGGTATGCCCAAGAGCCAGCGCGTGCTCGAGCTCAACGCCAAGCACCCGGTCTTTGCCAAGCTCGTCGCTGCTCAGAAGGCGAGCGACACCGACAAGATCAAGCAGTACTCCGGTCTGCTCTATGACCAGGCCCTGCTGGTCGAGGGCATTTTGCCCGAGGACCCCGTGGCCTTCGCGGCGGCTGTCTGCAACTTGATGTAGTTCGGGGATACGGCACCGTAACTAGATTAGAACGAGAGTGGATAATCTCCCACTTTTGGCTCGAATGCGGGCTTGAAGTGGGAGATTTTCCACTCTCGTTTCCTTTTGAATGATCCCTTGGGGACGGAGGAAAGCGGATCACCGGATCAGGCCGACCCCCTCGGTGATCCGTTTTCCTCCGTCCCCAAGGGATCAATTATTTGTCGGGGTTGTGGTTTTGTGACCTGCTGAAATTTAAGATACTGTACAACTGTACGTTAATTCGTCTTCGTAGTATATTGCTACCCGCAAAACTCAATACCATTGTGCTCTGAGACGCTAAAGCGCCTACGTACAATGGTTGTCGATAGTACGATTTGATTCAACGACAGGATGGATGGCCCAAGCGTGAGTCTCGGCAGCAAACTATCCGATGCAAAGGTCTCCTTTGCGATATTCAAGCGCGACATTAAGCGACTACTTGTGAACCCCGTCGCCTTGGTGGTTACCCTCGGCGTGTGCGTTATTCCCTCGCTGTATGCCTGGTACAACATCGTGGCAAACTGGGATCCGTACGGAAACACTCAGGGTATCAAGATTGCCATCGCCAACAACGATCAGGGCACCCAAAACGACCTGGTGGGTGAGCTCAACGCGGGTAATAAGGTCGTCGATCAGCTCAAGGAGAACGATCAGTTGGGCTGGACCTTCGTCGATTCGGCGGCCGACGCCAAGGAGGGCGTCGAGAGCGGTGAGTACTATGCGGCCATCGTAATCCCCAAGAACTTCTCGGATAACCTGGTCTCGATGCTCGACGGCAACTACCATCAGCCCAAGCTTACGTACTACGTCAATGAGAAAAAGAGCGCTATTGCACCCAAGGTTACCGACACCGGTGCAAACACCATCGAGCAGCAGATTAACTCGGAGTTCGTCTCCACGGTGGGTGAGACCGTTGCCAGTATTGCCAAGGATGCCGGAGTCGATTTAAAGGACAAGGCAACCCAGGCTCAGGATTCGTTGGCCGGTTCGGTATCAGAGGCTTCTGACACGTTGGGCGAAGTACGCGATTCCATCGGCGACATGAACACCGCCATCGACAAGACGAACAACTCGATTGCTTCGGCCGATGCTGCACTGGCGGGCCTGCAGGGGCAGGCGCCTTCGCTAACGCAGGCAATCGCTCAGGGTAATGATCTGCTGGGCGAAGCTCGCACCACGGCTGGCAAGTCCATCACCTCGCTCTCCAAGGCACTTTCGGAGGGCAGCATCGTGCTGAGTAAGACATCGGCTTCTGCGAACGCCGCGATTGGCAGGCTTACCGGTACGGTTACGTCCACGACCACTCGAATCGACAACTCGCTCGAATCCCTTCAGGCGACGATTGACCACAACAGCGCTGTCATCGAGCGCCTGCAGATTCTCGTTAACGATACGTCGACGGGATCGGAGAACGCCGATGCGCTCATCGCGTCGACCATCAATTCGCTTCGCGAGCAAAACCAGAAGCTGCAGAGCATTAAGGATGGCCTTTCTGCACAGTCGAGGGCCATGGCAAACGACGCTAAGGCAATCTCGAACGCGAGTAACGAACTCAACGCGGCAATTCGGACCGGTACGGCTAACCTCGGTCAGGCTCAGACCGATCTGGGGCAGAACGCGCTGCCGAAGGCTTCGAGCGCGCTTGACTCCTTTGCCGCCGTTTCGGGCGATTTGACCGGCATTGTATCGGGTATGACCCCCACGATAGCGAGCGCGCGCGGCACGCTGGCGCAGCTCGACGCCACGCTCAAGCAGGCAAAGACCACGCTGTCCCAAACCGATGCCTCCCTTGCCAAGGTTCAGGACAAGCTCGCGACCGCCGCTAATGACATTGCGGCGCTGCAGACCTCTGAGTCTATGGGCGAGTTAGCCGACCTCATGGACGTCGACGTCAATGACGTGGCAGATTTCATGGCATCTCCGGTTGAGCTGACGTCCAAGTCAATCTATCCGGTCAAGAGCTTTGGCTCGGGCATCGCGCCCTTCTACACCAATCTGGCGCTGTGGGTAGGCGGCTATGTGCTCATCGCTATCTACAAGCTCGAGGTCGACCGCGAGGGCATCGGTAGCTTTACGGCGCGTCAGGGCTACTTTGGCCGCTGGCTGCTGATGGTGATCCTGGGTGCGTTCCAGGCCATTATCGTTACGGTGGGCGACCTGGTCATTGGCGTTCAGTGCGTCAATCCGCTGCTCTTTGTGCTGGGCGGCATCGCTATTTCGTTCACTTACGTCAACATCATCTATGCGCTGTCCACCACCTTTAAGCATATCGGCAAGGCAATCGGCGTCATCCTCGTCATTGTGCAGATCCCCGGTTCGTCGGGCATGTATCCCATCGAGATGATGCCCGGCTTCTTCCAATGGCTGCATCCGCTGCTGCCCTTCACCTATGGCATCAACCTGCTGCGCGAGACCGTCGGTGGCATGTATTCGTTCAACTACCTGTTCAACCTGTGCATTCTGGGCGTGTTCCTGATCGTGGCGCTCTTTATCGGTCTGCAGCTGCGCCCGTTGCTGCTCAACCTCAATCTGCTCTTTGATAAGCAGCTTTCCACGACGGGCCTCATGATCTGCGAGTCCAACGACCTGCCGCGCCAGCGCTATTCGCTGCGCACGGCCATGCGCGTCATGCTCGATTCGGATTCGTACCGTCGCGAGCTGCTCGATCATGCCGTGGCGTTTGAGCATCGCTACCCGTACTACATCAAGGGCGGTTTTGCCGCCGTGGTGGGCGTTCAGGTCCTGCTCTTTGTCCTGTCGACGGTTCTCGATATCGACAATAACGGCAAGATCATCCTGCTTGTCATTTGGATCATCTCGGTTATTGCCATCTGCGGCTGGCTTATCAATATCGAATATATCCGCGCGAGCCTCAATACCCAGATGCGCATCTCGGCGCTTTCCGATGAGGACCTGCGTCGCGAGATGCGCGAGCACACGGCCGCCATTCCTGCCGCCCGCCGCATGTTTGGCCTCAACGCCAGCGAGCGTGATGCCAAGGGTGGCGATCAGTCCACGGGCCGCTTGCCGCATATAGGCTCGCACCATAAATCTCAGGGCAGCGACAGCACAGCCACAAATGATGGAGATACCACCCCGCTTGGCAAGCACTCCAAAGGAGGTGAGGCATAAATGAAGAACATCCTGCATCTGTTTAAGCGCGATGTCCAAAACGTGTCTCGCTCCGTAATCGGCTTGGTTGTCGTGATGGGCCTCATTATCGTGCCGTGTCTGTACGCGTGGTTTAACATCGCCGGCAGCTGGGATCCGTACGGCAACACCGGCAACCTCAAGATCGCCGTGGTCAACACCGATGAGGGTTACGAGAGCGATCTGATCCCCGTCGAGGTTAACGTGGGCGAAAACGTGACCGCCACCCTACGCGGCAACGAGAGCTTCGATTGGGTTGTGCTTAACGATCGCGATAAAGCTATCGAGGGCGTAAAGTCGGGTGCGTACTATGCGGCCGTCGTTATCCCCAAAACGTTTAGCGCTGACATGATGACGCTTTTCTCGACCGACGTGAAGCACGCCGATATCGAGTTTTACGAGAACCAGAAGGCCAACGCCATCGCGCAGATCGTGACCGAGAAGGGTTCGAGCGCCGTTCAGAACCAGGTTAACGAATCTTTTACCGAGACCATTACGAGCGTCGGTCTTAAGACGGTGTCCAGCCTGCTCGATTACATGAGCACCGACCAGGTCAGCAACTTTATCGCCAACCTGTCCTCGACGCTCGGCGATTCGGTCCAGGACCTGCAGGACGTTCAGGCCAGCGCAACGTCGCTTGCGGGCATTTTGAGCTCCACGGCCGATTCGCTGACGTCGGCGGGCGGCATGCTCAAGCAGTCCGGATCGACCGAGGAGTCGGTGAAGCAGCTCATGCAGCATGCCGAGAGCGGTATTGCCGATTCCGAGCAAGCGCTCAAGTCTGCCAGCGATGCGATCGATGCCGCTATTGATGGGAGCGCAGGTTCGTTCGATAACGTTTCTACCGAGCTCGCAAAGGCATTCGACGCTGCAAACCAGCATGTCGATCTTACGGTGTCTCAGCTCAACGATGGTGCAACGTCACTCAAGAACCGTGCCGACGAGATTGATGCCACGGCGAATGAGCTCCGTAGTCTTGCTGGCCAGGTGAGTAACGATAAGCTCAAGGCAGGACTTGAGGACGCGGCTGCTGAGCTTGACAAAACCGCGACGGAGTACCGCAACAATGCCAATGAGCTGACGAACATCGCGACGTCGCTCACGAAGAGTATGGCAGAGGTTAACAAGTCGCGTGCCGAGGTCGACCAGGCCATCGCCGATGCCAAGGCGGGCATTTCGGGAGCCAAGTCCGACTACGATTCCACGTTCTCGGTTAAGGCCAAGGAGCTCAAGAAGACTATTTCGGGCGTTTTGGATTCGCTCAACGGTATCTCGGGCGACCTGGATAGTGCTGTTGCCGGCCTGACCGACGCATCCGGTTCGCTGGCAAAGGGCCTCTCCAAGGCTGCAAAGCTGGTCAACAAGGCTTCCGATCAGCTGGGTGAGGCGTCGGACAAGATCAGCGCGTTTAAGGACGAACTCGACGGTGCCCTTATGTCTGATGATCTAGCCACGATCAAGACGATGATCGGCAATGATCCCGAGGGTCTGGCCGTGTCGCTTTCCGGCCCTGTCGCACTCGACCGTAAGCCGGTCTATCCGATCCGCAACTACGGTTCGGCCATGGCGCCGTTCTACACGATTCTGTCGCTCTGGGTCGGCTCGATCGTACTGGCGGCCATGATGAAGGTCTCGGTTGACGATGAGCTTATCAACGAGCTCATCCCCGTGCGCCTGCACGAGATCTATCTGGGTCGTTACCTGTTCTTTGGCGGTTTGGCTCTGCTGCAGGCAACGCTCGTGTGCGCGGGCGACATTCTGTTCTTTGGCATTCAGTGCGACAACCCGCTGCAGTTTGTGCTAGCGGGCTGGGTCGCGAGTCTCGTGTTCTCCAATATCGTCTACACGCTTACGGTTTCGTTTGGCGATATCGGCAAGGCGCTCGCAGTCGTGCTGTTGGTCATGCAGGTCGGCGGTTCGGGCGGCACGTTCCCCATCGAGATGACCGGCCCCGTGTTCCAGGCGATCTATCCGTTCCTGCCGTTTACTCACGGCATCAACGCCATGCATGCCGCCATGGCTGGCGCCTACCATATGGAGTACTGGGTTGAGCTGGGCATTCTGGCGAGCTATCTGATTCCGTCGCTGGCCTTGGGCGTCGTCTTCCGCCGTCCGGTCATCAAAGCCAACGACTGGATCATCGAAAAGCTTGAAAGCACGAAACTTATTTAGTGCAACAGCGTGACATCGACGAAACATCGAGGTTTACTCTGCCGACGCTTTAGTGGGCTGGATTGCGTGGGCTGCTTGGTTGTTGCTACAGTAGCGGGGCGTGCCGGGGGTCCGGTGCGCCCCGTTTTTATTTGACCATGAGGCGGCACGCAGCCATACGCGTGCGGACACCACGCCCAGATTGAGTGTGAGGATGTTCCATGGCCCAATACGCTGCCAACGAAATCGAAAACATGCCCGATAGCCCTGTGGCCCGTGAGGATTTAGGCGCGGGCGGTATTCCCAGGGGCGCCGGCGCACGCTCCCCGCTGTTCTGGAAAGTTTTGCTACTTTCGGTGGCGGTCATCTGGGGCTACTCCTTTACCACTATGAAGGACGCACTCGGCACCATTCCGGTGTTCGAGCTGCTCTATGTACGCTTTCTGCCTGCAGCGTTGGTCATGTTTGCCGTCTTCCACAAGCGCATCACTGCACATTTCAACGCTCGCAATCTGATCGTTGGCCTGAGTATGGGCGTGCTCATGTGGGCGGCCTATGCGTTGCAGACGGTCGGTCTGGCATATACTACGGCGGGCAAGAATGCTTTTTTGACGGGCACGTATTGCATCCTCGTGCCGTTCGCGAGCTATTTTCTGAGCGGAGAAAAACTCACCCGCTATAACCTGGGCGCGGCACTGCTGTGCTTGGCGGGCATTGGCTTGGTGGCGCTCGATAGCGTCGAGTTCAACATCGGTGACGTCATTACGCTGGCAGGCGCGGTCTTCTTCGCCATCCAGATGGCGGTGACCGCCAAGTACGGTCGCAAAATGGACATCAACGTTATCACGTTTTGGATGTTTGTGGGCAACGGCGTGCTGAGCCTGATCTCGTCGCTGCTATTCGAGACCCAGGCGCCTCTGTCCGTGTGGACGCCGAGCTTTATCGGCGTAATGGCCTTTCTCTCGGTGGGCTGCACGTGCGTGGCGCTGCTCATCCAAAACGTCGGCCTGGCGCATGTCCCGGCTTCGACGGGCTCACTGCTCCTTTCGATGGAGTCGCCTTCGGGTGTGTTGTTTTCGGTGCTGCTGATGGGGGAGGCGCTCACCTCGCGTCTGCTCGCCGGCTTCGCGCTCATCTTCCTGTCGATTATCTTGAGCGAGACGCATTTCGATTTCTTGCGCCGAAAATCACACCCGCAATTGTAAACAACTTGTTGCGCCGCCCTCCCAGGGCGGCATTTTTTATGTCATGCCCTTACAGTTGTGCCTTGCACTTTACGCTATCAAAGTGCGTGCTGCAAAAACGTTACTGGAGGGCATCTATGGCACCAGCTCTGTCCGATTTTCAACCGCAACCAGCGCCTCAGGCTACCACAGCGGCGCAGACCGCTATCGGTGACGGTCTTGTCGCAGAAGCTCAGGCTTTTGCAGACGAGCTCGCTGCGTGGCGACACGATCTACACCAGATGCCCGAGCTTGGTAACAATCTTCCGCAGACGTCTGCCTATATCCAGGCACGTCTGGACGAGATGGACATCCCCCATACCACGCTCGTCGATGGTTCCTGCGTTGTGGGCCTTGTCGGCGCCGGTGCCGCCGCGGCCCAGGGCAATGGCGTCTGCGCGGACGAACAGGCCGGTACGGTCGTTATGCTGCGCGGCGACATGGATGCGCTGCCCGTTGCCGAGGAATCGGGCGAGCCTTTCGCTTCCACCAACGGTTGCATGCATGCCTGCGGCCACGATATGCACGCGACGGCCCTGCTCGGTGCGGCCCGTTTGCTCAAGGCCCGCGAGGCCGAGCTTGTGGAGGCCAACGCCACGGTGAAGTTGCTGTTCCAGCCGGGCGAGGAGACCTTCGAGGGCGCCCGCGCCGCCATCGCCGACGGTCTGCTGCAGAACCCGCGCCCTCAGGCGGCCTTTGCCATGCATGTCAACAGCCAGTCGCCGCTTGGCCTGGTGCTCTACGGCAGCCCGGCGCTCTCGGGCGTGTACGGTTTTCGCATCACGCTTCAGGGCAAGGGCGGCCATGGCTCGAGCCCCGAGATTTGCATCGACCCCATCACGGCCGGCGTCCATGTGCATCTGGCGCTTCAGGAGCTCATCGCTCGCGAAGTGCCGGCGGCCAAAGAGGTCGCACTTACCGTCGGTAAGTTTGCTGGCGGCCTGGCGGCCAACGTCATCCCCGACACCTGCGTGCTCGAGGGAACGCTGCGCGGATTCGACGTTGAGCTCATGGAGCGCCTCAAGACCCGCATCGCGGAGGTCGTCAAAGGCGTTGCCACGACCTATCGTACGCCGGCGACTATCGAGACGCTCTCGGATGTTCCGCCGCTGGTACTCGATGACAATATGACCCAGGCTTCACTTGGCTATGTGGGTGCGACACTGCCCAAGGCCACCTTCCTGCCGCTGTTCCACGCCATGGCGAGTGAGGACTTCGCGTTGATCTCGAGTGAGATCCCGAGTGCGTACTTTACCGTGGGCGCTGCCGTGACTGATACGGACGAGCATTTTGCTCAGCATCATCCCAAGGCACGTTTTAGCGATGCCGAGCTTCCCCTTGGCGCCGCGGCTTATGCGGCAGTCGCTTTGGGCTACATCGCCGACCACCGGTAGCACCCAATCTTGCTACTCGTTTGTTTAAAAAGGAGCAGTATGTCCCAGCAGCGTAAGTTCTTCCCCGGCTGGCTCGTGGTGGCTTCCGGCTTTGTCATCATGGCCACGTGCTACACGATTTTCGTTAACTGCATGAGCCTGTTCCAGCCGCTGATCGTTAGCGACCTGGGCATTTCCCTTGCGCAGTACAACATTTCCAATGCCATCTCCACCGTGGTGAGCGTTGTGGGTTCGCTTGTGATCGGCCATGTGGCCGATAAGGTGAGCGGCCGCGTTCTGGGCTCCTTCACCGTTATCGCCACCTCTGCCGTGCTTGTCGGCATGAGCTTTGTGGGCGAGCTTTGGCAGGTCTACGTGCTCTTTTCTGTTCGCTCCGTTCTGTCCGTGGCTGCCCTGGAAGCCGAATGGATGCTCGTACCATCATTCGGTTTCCAAGGCGGCCACGGGCCTACGAAATGATCCGTTTTCCTCCGTCCCCAACAGATCACGTAATCCGAAGGGGACGGAGGAAAACGGATCACAAAACGCGGCGGTGCGTCTGGCCGAACGAGTCCCCATACCCTCGTTCGGTCAGACGCGCCGCCGCGTTTTGTTTTTGTGCCGTATAATGACCACTACCTATGACGCGATACAAAAGAAAGGTGTTTGCCCATGCAGGCACAGAAGGCGGAGGGAACCCGCGACCTTATCGGCGCCGAGATGCGCGCCTGGCAAAAGATGCAGCAGATTGCGGCCGGCGTGTTCGAGCCGTTTGGTTTTAAGCCCATCGAGACGCCCGCGATCGAGCAGGTGGACGTGTTTGTCCACGGTATCGGCCAGTCGACCGACGTCGTGCGCAAGGAGATGTTCCGCGTGTTTAGCGGCGCCAACCTGGAGCGCGTCTTTACCGAGGGCACCGATACCAAGCTCAAGCCCAAGCAGCGCCTGGCCCTTCGTCCCGAGGGCACAGCCGGTGTGGTGCGCGCCGTCGTGGAGAACAACCTGGTGCCCCAGGGCTCCACGCCGTTTAAGGCCTACTACGCCGAGGCCATGTTCCGCGGCGAGCGTCCCCAGAAGGGCCGCCTGCGCCAGTTCCATCAGGTGGGCATCGAGTGGCTCGGCGCTCCCGATCCGGCGGCAGACGCCGAGTGCATCATCATGCTCATGGAGTTCTACAAGCGCCTGGGCTTCGACCTTTCCAAGCTTCGCCTGCTTATTAACTCGATGGGCGATGCGCAGTGCCGTCCGGCTTACCGCGAGCAGGTCAAGCAGTTTATCCTCGATCACGCCGACGAGATGTGCGATGAGTGCCGCGAGCGCGCCGAGCTCAACCCGCTGCGCGCCTTCGACTGCAAGAACGACCACTGCCGCGAGATCATGGCCGACGCCCCGCTGATGGGCGACAACCTGTGCGACGAGTGCCGTGAGCACTACGAGCAGGTCAAGCGCTATTTGGATGCGGCGGGTATCGAGTATGTCGAGGATCCCACCTTGGTGCGCGGCCTGGACTACTACACCCGTACTGTCTTTGAGGTCGAGGCTCCCGGCGCCGGTGTCGGCTCCATCGGTGGCGGCGGTCGTTATGACGGCCTGGTCGAGCTCGAGGGTGGCAAGCCCACGGCAGGCGTCGGCTTCGCTGTCGGTTTTGAACGCGCCCTGCTGGCCTTGCAGGCCTTTGGCAGCGACCTGGGTGCCGAGGAGGTCCCGTGCGTCTACGTCGCCAATGCCGGCAAGGAGCTGCGCCAGAACGTCTTTGCCATTACGCAGGAGCTTCGCGCCGCAGGTATCGTGACCGAGGCCGACTATCAGGGTCGTTCCCTTAAGGCCCAGTTTAAGCAGGCCGACAAGGTGGGCGCTAAGCTCATCCTAGTCCTGGGTGGCGACGAGCTTGCCGCCGGCAAGGTCAAGGTGCGCGACATGCAGAGCCACGACGAGGTACTGGTCGATCTGGACAACGTCGTCGAGGCGGTTCGCGAGCGCCTGTAGCGCATCTTTTTGAGCTTCGGGCCTGCTAACGTGCCCTGCTCATGGAGAGCGATTGTTACGGGGGTGTTTCGCTTTTATGCGGAATGCCCCCGTTTACGTATGCCGCCCACCGAGAAATACGACCATTTAGGGCAAAACCTTTGCAATGCAGAAAATACTTTTGTGTGGTAAAGCGCAATCAGTGTCGAAAGTATTTCTCAAGCGCCTATAATGAATACCGCATGTTACGTGCATAGAAGGAGGAATGGGAGGAAACGTGGCTGAGAACCTAAGCAACCAGTCTGTACCCGAAGCCGCGGCGCGCGTCGCTGCCGTGGTCAACCGCCTCGTTAACCGAATCGGCTCGAATGCCGAGTCCAGGGAGCGTCTCGCCGAGATCGAGATCCCCGAGGAGCTGCGCGACAATCTGGCGCTGTTCTTGCGCCTGGAGCGCCGTGTGCTTAGCGAGTATGATCCCGAGATCGCGGACCTGTTCGACAAGATTTTGACAGCCGAGATTGTGGTCAATGCCGGCAACCCCGGTACCTGCGCTGCCGACGAAGCCGTCGACGAGCAGGGCGTGCCCACCGCCGACGAGCCCACTGCCGTGGCATTTCGTGAGGTCGTCGATTTGATCGACAGCCTGCCGCTCGATAAGCAGCAGGTCATCGTTCGCGCCTTTACGAGCTTTTTCCATCTGGCAAACCTGTCGGAGGAGAACTACCGTGTGGCGCAGCTGCGCGAGCGCGAGGCCGGTGCGTCGACCGATACCGAGGTCGATCCTGCCAACGAGCTTACCGTTGCCTATCACCAGCTGGTGAATGAGCTGGGTGTCGAGGGTGCCAACGAGCTGCTCGACAAGCTCGAGTTCCACCCTGTCTTTACCGCACATCCCACCGAGGCCCGTCGTAAGGCCGTCGAGGGCAAGATCCGCCGTATCTCCAACCTGCTGGAGGAGCGTCCGCGTCTGGGCGGCTCCGACCTGGTGGAGAACGAGCGCCATATGCTGCAGGAGATCGACGCCCTGGTGCGTACGAGTCCCATCGCGCTCAAGAAGCCCACGCCGGTCGAGGAAGCCGATACCATCATCGACATCTTCGATAACACGCTGTTCGACGTTATCCCCGTTATCTATCGTCGTTTTGACGATTGGGTGCTGGGCGACAAGGCCGGTACTGTGCCGCCGCTGTGCCCGGCGTTCTTCCATCCCGGCAGCTGGATCGGTTCCGACCGCGACGGTAACCCCAACGTCACCGCCAAGGTGAGCCGTGAGGTCGCCGCCAAGTACTTTACGCACATGGTGCTCAAGCTCGAGGACAAGTGCCGCCACATCGGCCGCAACCTCACGCTCGAGGCCACCTACAGCAAGCCGTCGGCCGAGCTCATTAACCTGTGGAACCATCAGGTCGAGATGAGCCCTCGGTACACGGCCCGCGCCGAGCTGATCTCCGAGCACGAGCCGCATCGCGCCGTCATGCTCGTCATGGCCGACCGTCTGAACGCCACCGTGCGCCGTATCACCGACACCATGTACCACAGCGCCGACGAGTTCCTGGATGACCTGCGCGTCGTCCAGCGTTCGCTGGCCGCCTGCGGTGCCGTCCGTGCCGCCTACGGCCCGGTCCAGACCATCATCTGGCAAGTCGAGTCCTTCGGCTTCCATATGGTCGAGATGGAGTTCCGTCAGCACTCCGTGGTGCATGCCCGCGCCCTCAAGGATATCCACGAGAACGGTATCCATGGCGACCTGCAGCCCATGACGCGCGAAGTCATCGATACCTTCCGTGCTATCGGCTCCATCCAAAAGCGCTACGGCAAGAAGATGGCGCACCGCTACATCATCTCGTTTACCAAGAGCGCCCAGCATGTGGCCGACGTCTTCGAGCTGGCCCACCTGTCCTTCGCACACGAGGAAGATGTCCCCGAGCTCGACGTGATCCCGCTATTCGAGCAGCTCGAGGACCTCGAGGGCTGCGTCGACGTGCTCGACCAGATGCTTACGCTGCCCGTGGTGCAGAAGCGTCTTGCCCAGACCAACCGCCGCATGGAGGTTATGCTGGGCTATTCCGACTCCTCCAAGGACGCCGGTCCTACCACGGCCATGCTCGCGCTGCATTCCGCGCAGGAGCGCATTGCCAAGTGGGCCGAGAAGAACGATATCGACCTGGTGCTCATGCACGGTCGCGGCGGTGCCGTTGGCCGTGGCGGCGGCCCGGCCAACAAGGCCGTGCTGGCGCAGCCCAAGGGTTCGGTCAACTGCTTCTTTAAGCTCACCGAGCAGGGCGAGGTCATCTTTGCCCGTTACGGCAACCGCACGCTGGCTCAGCGCCATGTTGAGTCCGTTGCCGCCGCAACGCTTTTGCAGTCGGCCCCGAGTGTCGAGAAGACCAACACAGAGACCACGCAGAAGTTCTGGGATATGGCCGAGAAGCTTAACGCTGCAAGCCACGAGCGCTATCTGGACCTGCTGAACACCGAGGACTTTACACCGTGGTTCTCGACCGTGACGCCGCTGACCGAAGTCGGTCTGCTGCCGATCGGCTCGCGTCCCGCTAAGCGCGGCCTGGGCGCCAAGTCGCTCGACGACCTGCGTACCATTCCGTGGATCTTCAGCTGGAGCCAGGCACGCATTAACCTGGCCGCTTGGTATGGCCTGGGCACCGCCTGCGAGCAGCTGGGCGACCTTGACCAGCTCAAGGCTGCCTACCAGGAGTGGCCGTTCTTCCGCACCTTTATCGACAACATCGAGATGTCGATCGCCAAGACCGATCAGCGCATCGCCAAGATGTATCTGCACCTGGGCGATCGCCAGGATTTGTCCGAGAAGGTCTTCACCGAGATGCAGCTCACGCGTAAGTGGGTCCTTGCCATCGTCGGTGACGAGTGGCCGCTGCAGCGTCGTCGCGTGCTCGGCTGCGCCGTTCGCGTGCGTAACCCCTACGTCGACGCCCTGTCGATCGCCCAGGTCCGCGCCCTTCGCGAGGTGCGTATGAACCAGGACGAGATGACAGAGGAGAAGAAGGCTGAGTACATGAGCCTGATTCTTTCGACTGTGACCGGCGTCTCGGCAGGATTGCAGAACACGGGGTAATCGATAGCCCTGTAGTCGTCCGGGCCCGCCATCAGTTTACTTTTAGGCACGTCCTCGGACATGCAAGAAGCCCTCGCTGCGCACTTCGTGCGGCGAGGGCTTCTTGCGTCCTGCGGAATATTTTG
>OLPW01001172.1_pt1 | contig 28229 bp, 24 predicted proteins | sample 1672161 | NCBI WGS metagenome assembly OLPW01 (sample SAMEA3136654, study PRJEB25190) | human gut metagenome
CCGCAACCCACTGATTACAAATCAGTTGCGCTACCGTTGCGCCATGCCGGCAAAAGCGTTACCCATTATGCCATAAGTCTTTTAAAAATGCGAAACTTTTTCTTTGATATCTTTCTTTAAGCAAAGCCCACGTCCACCAGCCAAACCCGTCTGCTTTCTGTCTGCAACCCAAAAGTATCGCAAGCCCTCAAGCATTGCAGTACGCGGGTATCACATCCCCGCGGAACAGCCCACAGGTATCGCAGCCTACGGATATCGCACCCCCGCTGGCATTACAGCCCACGGGTATTGCACCCCGAGGGCATTGCATCCCGCGGGTATTCCCTTAAGAAAAAGCAACACCCGTTCCGTCAAAGACCGGAATAAAGCTCTCGGTAGCGGCGCCACCTTCTTGCCAGAAATAATCTTCAATCCCCAAGTAATCGGCATAGTCGAGTACCGTTTCATATTCCTCGTCGCTCACTTTGCCCGCAAGCCCATATTGAGCAAGTTCTGAACGTAGAGGCGTATATTGATTCATGATACTCAGCCGAACCCGCTTGCCATAACGATCATGAATCGTTTTGAGAACGCGAAGGGACTCTTCCACGTGTCCTGGCAAAACCAAATGCCGAACAATAACCCCTTTTTGGAGAAGCCCCTCTTCGTTTTCTTCCCACGAGTCAATCTGGGAAACCATCTCATCAAGAGCGGCAAGGGCAAGAGCGGGATACTGCCTGGCATGCGAAAGCTTTTGGGCAATATCGCAAGAGACGTATTTAAAATCTGCCAGATAAATATCGATTAATCCTCGAAGCTGCTGAAGGCTCTCAACCGAATCGAAGCTTGAGGTGTTGTACATCACAGGGATTCTTAATTTTGTCGTCTCGTCATGGTCCGCAGACTTGTGCTGATCTGAACCTCCTCGCAATTGGCGAAGAGCCTCTGCGATAGTAGGCACATAATGCGAAGGGGTTACTAAATTGATATTTGCTGCATGCTCTTCATTTTGCAGCCTGAGAAGCGTTTGTTTGAACTGCGCAAAACTAACCTCGACACCCGCTCCCGCTACCAAATCTTCATTTTGGCAATACACGCATCCCAGCGGACAGAACGAGAAAAACACCGCGCCGCTTCCCTGTTCTCCTACCAAACAAGGTTCTTCCCACCAGTGAAGCGCCGCGCGTCCGATTCGAAGTGTTGCAGGTGCCCGACAAACGCCCAATTCACCTGCAGTACGATCAACCCCGCAGGCACGAGGACATACCCTGCAAGCTTTGTAGGGGGCAGTGTACGTTTCGGCATTATCCATTACTTTGATTCCTCTTAGGCGCTTACAACAGCTCCAATATAGTTCGGCGTGACATAAGTTTGACCTCTAGAAGCTCTTCATTTTCCCGAAAGCTTCTCGTCTTCTTTGGCTTTTATTCCAAGGTGTAAGCAAGTGAACACTTTAAACACTGAGCGCTCAGTTCGTTTAATTTGAAGAAAAACTTATATAGCCAGAACCTGCCTGAGAGTCATGGTGGTGGTGATGGCCGCAATTGCACTCGTCATCATCGTCACACGTGCATTCATGATCTTCCCCATCATGATCATGATCGTAAGCTCCTTCTGCGCGAGACCAATCAAGACCATACTTCTTGCTTGTTTCTTCATCGGCAAATACCAACTTCAACGCAGCAGGGCTGTAGGTAACACCGCCAACCAGAGCAAGCAGCTCCATTAAACGAAAGCCCGATTCAGCCTGAGGAAGAATAACATCGCCATCATCCACACACGCTAGAGCCGCCGCTACTTCTCCCATCAGATGCTCGATCGTAAATGAGGTTCCCTCAAACTCGTTTTCGTCCATTGCTTGCACAAAAGCTTCCTGAGCAGGGCTGAGCATCCTAAGAGACAGCGCAACATCCAGAAAGTCTTCTTGATCAACCTGCGCTTCTTGCATCTGCGAAGACTGCAAAGAGGCGTATGCCTCCACAAGACCAACCAACGTTGCGCAGGAGGTAAGCGTAAAGGCTGCTTTTGTTGCCTGGCCACAGCCAGCCTTGCCCATCCACATAACCTTAGCCGCCAAGGCACGAAGCATTGGCTCTGCACGCTTGAATACCTCTTCAGAGCCACCGGCAACTATCGAGAGGTTGTTTGCTTCAGAAAAGGCATATTCAAGCACCACATTTTGCACCACCAGGGGCGCATCTAATACATGCTTTTCACTTACCGATCCCATCGCGCAAAGCTCTTGTGCAAAAGAAACGGTAGAGGGACTTAAGTCAACAAGAATGACATCCTTTTTGGTTGACTGCAAAAGACCCTTGCTGTCGTAATAGAGATCTTCCAAGGCAGATTCACTTACACAATACGTAAAAACCACGTCTGCTTCAGGTATATCGCACAAGGCAAATCCCGCAGCCTTCAACGATGTCTCCAAACAGGAGCAAACATAAGAATCTCCTGCAAAACTAAACGTTTTAACCTCTTGCGAAGCCATATATACTCTGCCTTTCTTGCCTTTCAATTGCTCTTTTTCTAGCCAACGCGTTTGTTTTCCACAAACCTCTTGAAAGCAACACCGATAAAACTCGCGTAAACTTTTTTCTCGCCGATAGGTTTACTTTCCGCGAACCTTACTTGCGATACGATCGGCAACCGATAAGTCTTTACGCTTGTCAGGGCCCCAAAATACTACCGCCAGCATTCCTGGACCTACGTGGCTACCAATAACAGGTCCGATACTTGAGGGCAAAACCAACAACGATTCATCTTCCTTGTTAAGAAGAGATATCAGACGCTCGGCATCTTTAGGACAGTCAGCATCCCCTACAACAACATTTTGTCCAGGACTTTCATCCGCACGGCGTTTCTTCCAGTAGTCCACTAACGACTTAACGCCCTTTTTACGACCACGAGCAACGCCCGTTAAGGCAAGCTTGCCTTCCATATCAATTCCCAAAAGCGGCTTCACATCAAGTTTTGAACCCGCAAACGCAACCGAAGAAGGAATACGTCCGCCACGACGCAGTGCTTCAAGATCATCCACCATAAACTGGGCATCAACAAAATAGCGCGCTTCTTCAGCCCAGGTAACCATTTCCTTGGCACTGAGACCCTTTTCACGCTGATTGAGCGCTTCAAAAACCAACAGTGCTTCTGCCACCGAAGCAAGCTTGGTATCCACCAAATACAATTCGAAATCGGGATTTTCAGACTTTACCTGTTCAAGAAGTATCGCTGCCGTATCAAACGTACCCGAAAGCCCGCTTGAAAAGCTTAAGTACACCGTTGGAATCCCCTGATCAATTGCCCATTGATAAGCTTCCTGAAGTGCTTGCATGGGAACTTGCGCCGTATGGGGCTCGCTTCCGTTTCTCATACCTTCATAAAAATCATGAGCAGTGTTGCTTTGATACAAATCGTCTAGGTGCTCACCATCGTCATCAAAGTAGGGGAAGTTAACAAGATACACGCCTTCTCTATCCACCACGTCATGAGGCAAGTCACAGCAGGAATCGATAATAAGGTTACATTTGATTGCCACTGTTTCCATCCCTTCTCTTCACTTAGCTAAAAACCGCTAACGACGAAACATCTTTGGTAATTTTTCCTTCAAGGGGTGCATTGCATTCATACGCAATTCCCATCGCAGGCCCTACATGAAGTCCCACCACAGGGCTGACCGGATGAACTTCAACCGCATGACCGAGCAGAGGTTCAATTACCTCGCGCGCCCACGTAAGCGCCGGTGCCTTTTCACCAATATAATGCACCACCAAGTTTTTAAGGCCACCACTTGCCTTTCGATCTTCTTCTAAGATCGAAATTATTTTCGCAAGAGCCTTTTTCTGAGTACGAACCTTAGCCATTGCCTGAGGAATGCCATCAACAACCGTCAAAACCGGCGATAGCTTAATAAGGTTTCCCAACAAAGCAGCCGCACCACCAATACGTCCGCCCTTTTGCAAAAAGGTAAGGCTTTCGGGCGTAAAAAGAAAACGCGTGCTTTTAATGGATTCCAACACATCGCAGGCCGCTTCGCGAAGCGTTTTTCCTTCCTTGACTGAACGAATACCCGCCAGTACAGGAAACGCTTCATCGTATCCGCAGGAAGAAGAATCAATCATGCAGTAGGAAAAATCAATGTTACGTGATTCAACTGCGCGTGCTGCACGAAGAACCCCCTCAAACGCTCCTGATAGTTTGGAAGAAATCCAAATACCTAAAACCTCGTCGCCCGCTTTTGCAATCGATTCAAACAACGATTCCAGCTTTGCCTGTGAAGGCTGACTTGAGGTGGGAGGATTGTCTGCCATTTCATGAATGCGCTCATAAAACGCATCGACATCCATATCTGAATCCGCGTATTCTTCCCCCTCAACGTTGAGGTAGAGCGAAACTACCTCAACATTTTCTTTTTGCGCGATCTCTGAAGGCAAAGACGCTACCGAGTCGGTCACAATTCTGATCATCTACGGTGCCTTTCCGATGGCCCAACAAAAGCTTGGGCTACTCTCAAGTCGTTTGTCTACAGAAGCCCCAGTAAGCGCGAAGCTAGTTCGTGACGACGGTAGAACAGTGCATATTCCAAACCTACAGGGTATGAATGTGGGTTGACGATTCGTGTTTGGCTTTCATCAAGCAACTCTAACTGTTCGCGACAATAATCACGCGCAATCAAAGCATCGCGATATTCTTGTTTCAACACCACTTTGCCCCCACGGGCAAGAGGCTCGAGCAAAGTAATGTAGTGCTTATTGGACAAATCTTTCTGGCGAAGCTCATCAGCAGGATCAACAATGCGTTCTCGATCAATGCCGTAATTAACGTCATAAACCATATCGCCAGCAAGCTTGCCTGACTCATGGAAGTAACGACGAATATTTAAAACGCCTGGCACGGTTTGCTTGGAGGACTGACCGGTTACCTTCATGATAGGTTTCCATTCGCCTTCGTTTCCTTGGCGCTTTGCTGCAAGCTTGTAGACACCGCCTAAAGCTGGTTGATCATACGCAGTTACCATCTTGGTGCCTACACCCCATGAAGCAACCTGCGCACCAGAATCCAAAATGGACTTGATCGTAAATTCGTCCAGATCGTTTGAGAGAACAACGCCAGTATCACTAAGGCCTGCTTCATCAAGCATCTTACGAGCCAACTTCGCATGCCATGCCAAGTCGCCCGAATCGATACGAACACCTGTTAAGTGCTCGCCGCGCTCCTTCATTTCAAGACCAACCGTAATGGCATTTTTAAGGCCTTGCTCCACGTCGTAGGTATCCACCAACAACACACAGTTGGTAGGAAATTCGCGTGCATAAGCGCGGAAAGCTTCCAATTCATTATCGAAGGCCATAACCCAAGCATGAGCATGAGTTCCTGATACAGGAAGCCCAAACATACGACCCGCTAAAACGTTAGAAGTAGAAGCACAGCCGCCCACAATACAAGCACGCGAAGCACGAAGGCCACCCGACTCGCCCTGTGCACGACGAAGGCCAAATTCTGCTACCGGCGTTTTTGCAACATGACAGATTCGTGCCGCTTTAGTAGCAGCTAGCGTTTCAAAATTCACACAATTAAGCAGCTGGGTTTCTAAAAGCTGGCACTGCAGAACAGGACCAATAACACGCACAAAAGGATCGTTTGGAAAAACAACCGTACCCTCGCGCACCGCATCAATATCAACGTTTAATTCCAAGGTACGCAAGTACTCAAGAAAATCAGGATTGAACAACTTGCCGCCACCGGGAGCATCCAAGGAAGCAAGGTAGGCAATGTTTTCATCGGTTATTTTGAAGTTTTCAATAACTTCAGCAATGTGATCCATGCCGCTTGCAACCGCAAATCCCCCATTGAATGGAGGATCACGGAAAAAGATGTGGAAGCACCCCTGCTCTTCCACTTTGCCGCATGCCCAATAACCCTGAGCCATAGTCAGCTGATATAAATCAGTTAAAAGCGCATAGTCTTTATTTTGCATTGTTTACATCCCCTCCTGCTTTACGCTGGCGACGACGAGGCCTGCGATGAGAACCCGCCTGCTTTACCTCGCCAGACGCCGCTTGACTTTGCTGCGCTGAATGATCTGCATGACGCTCTGATTGATGTGATTTTATCGGTGCATTACGCACCCCTGAAGATTTTTGCCCCGGACGCTTGCGTGAAGGGCGATCGCTGCGATTAGAGCGCAGTGATTGATTGCCGCGATCGTTTCTGCCCCTCTTCTCGCTGCGAGTTGTGCGCTCTGCTTGCAAAGCGTGATCCCCACGGTTGTTATGATCGTTATTGCGCTCAGTACTGCGTTCACGCTTTTCACGATTTGAACGATTTGTTTGGCTATCTTGCGACTGCTCTAAACGGCGAGAAGAACTATGACGCTGCCTGCGCTCGCGCTGATTCTCGCGTCGTTTTTCACGTTGATCACGGCGGGAGTTCTTCTCTGTACGCGCATCGTCTCGATCACGTTTATGGGTGGTGCTGCCTTGTTGCTCTTTTTTGCCAGCAGCATCCCCGCGATTGTTTTCCTTTACCTGCACAACCCCATCAGCCGATACCTCAACACTGCGACGACGACGTGGCTTGCGATGCTTATCTTCTTTAGAGGTTTTAGAGCCTCCTTCACCTCGAGGTTGTTTTACCAGGCGAGCTTTAGGCTCTGCAAGCTTGTCTTCGTGGGTAAAGGATGAAACTTCCAAATTCGACGACGAGGAAGAAAGCTCAAGCATGGTAAAGGGATCCGTTGAGGCATAGCGGTCAAACACTTCTTTGCTAATACGGCTTGGACGCTTTCCTTCGCCTGCAACCTCCATTTCCTCAAGAGGAACTTTGAATGTTTTGCCATCCTCTAACTGGAGCGTAACACGCTCAAGGGGCACATTGATTTCAGTTACCTTTGCAAATCCTTCAGGGATTTCAATTTTCGCACCCATCTTAGGAGCACGTGCATTCACTTCTTTGTAAGCTTCGTATTCATAGCGCAAGCAGCACATTAACCTGCCACAGCAACCAGAAATTTTCTGCGGATTGAGCGAAAGATTCTGTTCTTTTGCCATACGAATAGAAACCGGCGAAAATTCGCCACCCATACGAGCACAACAGAGCTCTTGCCCGCAGTGACCTAAGCCACCAATCATGCGAGCGCCATCACGAACTCCAATTTGGCGCATATCTACTCGTACATGAAATACGCTGGCAAGCTTGCGCACTAAGTCACGAAAATCAACACGCTCTTCTGACTCAAAATAAAAAACTGCCTTATCGCCATCAAACAAGAATTCAACCATCACGGGCCTCATTTGATCGCTTGCCTCAGCAGCTAATTCCTTAAAGGTAGAAAGTGCGTCTTCGCCTTTTTGGCGCAGCTCTTCTGCTCGCTCGATATCAGCCTCATCCGCAATGCGCAAAACAGGCTTTAAGGGCGATTTCAACTGGGCGATCATTTCGTCGCTTACTTCCATGATGTCTGCCGTAGCAACACCAAATTCCGAACCGCGTTCGGTGCTCACAATTACTCGATCGCCCGCACATACGTTATATTCAGCTGGATCAAACCAGAGCACTCTGGTTCCAGCCTGGAGTTTAATGGGGGTTACCCGAACCATTCAAAACCTCTCTTATCGAAAAAAGAAGTACATCTAAACATGTCTCTGGAGAAACATTATAACTAAGCGTTTCATCAGTCTTATACGCTTCACGTAATGCGCTCATGATACCCGCTGGCGTTACATTTTGAGCGGCACGTTGTAGTACTTCTCGTTGATCTATATTTACTATCAGCTCAGGTGTTCCTGAGGAAATCATTAAAACATCACGTAACCACGAACGAATAATAGAAGTGGTTTGATTAAGTGATTCGCGCGTCGCCATACTTAAGGCACGTTTATGGCGAAGCTCGATTTGCTTTAAGGCTGTTTTTGTTAAGAAATCAGCCGATTCCGCCAGCTCTTCTGATTGCTGAGTTCGCACATTGTCCAAGGGAGCCTTCGCACGCTCAATTAACTCAGCAGCATATTCCAAAACATCTCGTTCATCACTGAGTGCTAAATTAGCTAACACCTCCATGATACGTGCACGAAATTCCGATCTTTCGGCACTTTTAGCAAAGCTCATAGCACGCGTAATAGAACCATTACATGCCTCAATGGCAATGCGAGCCTGCTCGGGTGTTACCCCTGTTTTTTGCGAAAGAATACCTGCTGCCTCGCGAGCAGGAATATGACGAAACGGCACCACCTGGCAACGGGAAACAATCGTGGGCAACACCGCTTCTCGCGTTCGTCCTAACAGGATAAACGTGACGCCTTCAACAGGTTCCTCAAGCGTTTTTAAAAACGCATTCGCGGCACTAACCCCAAGCAAATCAACACGATCAAGAATATATACCTTGCCCCTTGCCCGAATTGGCGCAAGAGACACACTTGAAACTATTTCGCGAATTTGCTCGACAAGATAACCTTGTGCACCTTCAGGCGCATAGAAATGAACATCGGGATGTTTTCTGCGCTCAATTCGACGACAGTCATCGCAGGTGCGACAGCCGTGATCTTTGCACAAAATCGCCTGAGCAAAGGCATAGGCCGCCGTCGTTTTATTGGAACCAGCCGGGCCGGTAAAAAGGTAGGCGTGGCTTACACGACCCGAAGCAATAGAGGCGCGAAAGAACTCTCGTGCCCTCGGTTGCCCAAATATGGCGTCAAAAACATCACTCACAATACTTATTCACCCAATGATATTTGTACTTTTTCCGAAGTATCTCGCGCCAAAATAGGATCAAAAAAGCCCGGCTTCCAAACCCTGCTATCGGGACCCCAGTCAAAGATATCGGCTAATTCATGAAAAATTGCTCGAGCTGTTTCATCCTTAGGACCTGCCGATGAAACCACTCGAATTCGCGCAGGATTTTCAGCAGCAAGACTTAAAAAGGCAGCGTTTACCCGTGCATGAAAATCCGCACCCGCCAGCTCAAGACGATCAGCATCGCCATGGTGGGTCGCACGATCAAGACCAACTTCTGCCGATGCTTGTGTGGTTAATAAAATAGTGCGACAAGGATGCACTCCCTGACAGGCAAAAATATTTGCCTGACGAACAAAGGTTAACGGTAAACCGCGTCCATACGCCTGATAGGCAATAGTGGAATCATAAAAACGATCCAAAAGAACAACCGCGCCTCGTGCAAGAGCAGGGATGATCACTTCTTTGACAATCTGAGCACGCGCAGCTTCATAGATAAGAAGCTCCGTCTGATCAGACATATCAGAATTTTCTGGATCCAGAACAATCTGACGCAAAGATTCCCCAATTTCGGTTCCACCCGGCTCACGCAAGCACAAAACCTCATAGCCCATTTCACGAAGGCAGGAAGAAAGAAAGGTAATATGCGTTGTTTTGCCGGCTCCGTCACCACCTTCAAAGGTGATAAAAATGCCCGGTCCCGTAGAAGTTTCTTGTGTACTGGTCACGGATAATCCTATCAATCAAAGGGAGTAAATGTCGTTTCCTTCAGTGTCTATACCGACAAACACAGGAAAATCAACAACTTCAATCTTACGAAGCGCTTCAGTGCCTAAATCGTCATAGGCTAGTGTTTCGCACGACTTCACACACTTAGCAAGATACGCAGCTGCGCCTCCCACGGCAACAAAATACACGCCAGAGTTTCGTATGCAGGCCTGACGTACTGCCTCACTGCGCGTTCCCTTGCCAACTGTTGCAACAACCCCGCAATCCATAAGATGGGGTGCTGCAAAATCCATGCGAGAAGCCGTCGTGGGGCCAATAGCGCCAAACGGACGACCCGCTGCCTCAGGCGTAGGTCCTGCATAAAAAATCGTTTGGTCTGAAAGCCCGTAGGGAAGATTATTATCAGATGCCATTTCCTCAAGCAAACGCTGATGACCCGCATCACGCAAGGTAAACAAAGGACCACTCAGCGTACACGCTTGCCCTGCTTTAAGGGTTTTAACAACTTCACGATCAAGCGGAAGGGTCAAACGGATTGGTTCTTGTTTTGCCATAGCTGCTCCCCTTCCCCGCTTTCCTTACCTTCAAACACCTCGTTTTGAAGCGTTTGTGATAAAGCCTCTTTGGGCAATTCTTTGCACGCAAGATCAACCGTTGCACGACGCATTGCCGAACAACCCATATTAACTGCAACGGGAAGTGCCGCAATATGGCAAGGTGCCGTTTCTACCCGTACTCCCAACGCAGTCGTACAGCCACCTAATGCACCAGCTCCAATACCTGTCGCATTGATCGCGCTGAGTAGCTCTGCCTCAAATTCAGCTGTTTGAGGATCGGGATGATGCTGCCCTAAAGGGCGCATGAGTGCATGCTTTGCAAGACCTCCGACCTTATCAAAAGTCGCGCCGATGCCAACACCAACAATCAAAGGCGGGCAGGCATTTGCTGCTTTTTCACGCACACACTGCAAAACAGTATCAATGACCCCTTGTTTGCCAGCACTAGGAGTAAGCATTACCACGCGGCTTGCGTTGTCTGACCCGCCACCTTTAAGCATTACGTGAAGACGGGCAACTCCTGGCTCGTCAACCGTATGAATCTCACAAAATGCAGGCGCGTTAGTGCCAGTGTTCGAACGATCAAACAACGCATCGTGCACCACCGATTTGCGCAAACGTGCCTCATCATAGGCCTGTGCCACCGCATCATTGACGCCAGAAAGCACATTTCCCGGCACCAACACATCAGGGCCTACTTCCAAGCAAACCCACACCGTGCCAGTATCCTGACAAATTGGCACCTTATCCTGTTTTGCTATACGTGCGTTTTCCACGAGCTGATCAAGCACAATACGCGCCCGTTCGCCTGTCTCAACTTCGCGAGCGGTCATCAGTCCCGCCAAAATATCATCAGGAAGAACACTTGCAAGCTGTGGAATAAGGGAAGCCAGCGCGTCATGCACGCTGGCTGCGGTAACTACTTTCATTAAGGTAGACATCCTTTTTATTCAGGAAGGTTCTCTAAGCCCTTCGCTACACTTGCTGCAGATTCATGCAAAGCAGCCATTTCTTCTTCAGTGAGATCAAATTCAACGATTTCCTCAACACCGTTCTTTCCCAAACGGCAAGGAATGTTCATGTACAAATCGTTGAGGCCATACTGACCCTCGATGTACGCACAAACGCTCATAACTTCCTTGGAATCGGTAAGAATAGCCTCAACCATCTTTGCAATAGAAGCACCAGGAGCATAGTAGGCCGAACCCGTCTTCAAGAAGGCAACTACCTCAGCGCCACCCTTGGTGCAACGCTTGGTAACTTCTTCAATTTCTTCTGCGCTTAAAAGCTCGGTAATAGGAGTGCCCTTTACCGTAGTAAAGCGAGGCCAGCAAACCATACCTTCGCCATGAGCACCTAAAGCCCAAGCTTCCACATCGGCAGGATCGCAACCAAGTTTTTCACATACCGCAAAAGAAAGGCGAGAAGAATCCAGCACACCGCCCATGCCCATCAAGCGATTAGCAGGAAGGCCAGACTTCTTGAAAGCAAGGTAGGTCATAACATCAAGAGGGTTGGTAACACAAATATAGATTGCATTCGGAGAAGCTTCCATAGCCTGCTCGATAACAGATGACATAATACCTGAGTTAACCCCAAGCAAATCTTCACGTGTCATGCCAGGCTTACGAGCAATACCAGCCGTGATAACTACCACGTCAGAATCTTTAGTAGCCGCATAGTCATTGGTGCCAGTAACGTTTACCGTAAACTTTTCCACCGAACGCATATGCATCATATCGAGCGCTTTGCCCTGAGGAAGACCTTCTGCAACATCCACCAGAACAACGTCGGCAAGATTTTTTGAAGCAATGATATGCGCTGCGGTAGCACCTACATTACCTGCACCTACGATGGTTACTTTGCTCATAGTATTAGCTCCTCTTTGTTTTAATCAGTAAGGCGCGATTCTCGTCGCGGTGAACCTTATTATCGTACTTTTTATACTCTTGAGACAAGAGAGCGTATAAATCACACGGGCAAGCCTACGCCTGCCCGCAAGTTGATTTACTCGTTTAGCCTGCCCTATTCCTCAGAAGACTCTGTCTTACTTGAAGCTTCTGCCTTGCTTGAAGACTCTGCCTTGTTCGAAGCTTCTGACTTACTTGAAGACTCTGACTTGCTTGAAGCATTCCTTGTCGTCTTCTTTGTGCCCCGAGAGGTCTTGGTTGTCTTAGTGGATTTTCCTGCCTTAGCCTTGGTTGTTTTGCTTGAGCCCTTGGCCGATCCCTTGGTTGATCCTTTAGCTGATCCCTTAGCGGCCTTTGCCTCCTTGGCAGCCGCCTTCTTTTCTTCTGCTTCCTTTTTCGCGGGGCAGTTGAAGTTTGGACACAACTTCCATGGACCACGATTGGTTGTCACGATCACCAGAGGGGCTCCGCAGCTTTCGCATACTTCATCTGTTGCGGTAAGCGCACCGTATTGAGGCAAAGGATAACCCGTGCCACATTCATCGTAATTTTCGCATCGAATAAAACGCTTAAGGGTACGGGGGTTTTTGCGCGCAATAAGTTTGGCATGCTTTCCCTGTGCCGCACAGGTAGGACACTCACCCACCACTACGTCGGGTTCCTTATTGGTTTCACATTCCGGATCAATGCACAGCACCCGTGGCTTCGAACGAAATGCCGTCACCTTAATTTGAGGCATGCCACATACAGGGCACTTTTCATCTAGGGCTTCAATTTTGCCCTTAGGAAGTGGGTAGGTCACATCGCAATCGGGCCAACCCGAGCATCCAATAAACATGGAGCGCGTTTTTTGCGAAGTGCGCAGCTGCAAATCCTTACCACACTTCGGACAAGGACCCACGTATGCATCTGCTGCAACAGCATCAGCAAGGGCATCTTTTACCTCCTCAGAATGAGGAAGCAAATCAGCCAACTGTTCAGAGAGCAAATTACGCGAATTCATAACCACTTCACCCTTAGTCTTTTGACCAAGAGCAATGTTGTCCATTTCCTCTTCTAATTCAGCAGTCATTTCAGGATGAGTGATGTGAGGCGCAAATTTATCGAGAGCATCACAGACCGCCATACCAAGCTGTGAAGGCTCAATGGGGTCGTTTTGAATATATTTCACGGTATACAAACGCTCAATGATCGAATGGCGCGTAGACTTTGTACCAAGTCCCAGCTTTTCCATTTCCTGAATGAGCCTGCCTTGAGAATAACGTGCTGGTGGCTCAGTCTGCTTCTTGGTGCACGTAGCACCACCAAACACCACTTCCTGTCCTTCGCTTAGAGCGGGAAGTTGCTCATCTTTTTTCAGACCATAGGGATAAATTGCCCTGAATCCAGGCTTTACTAACACGTCGCCCTTCGCCACAAATGGCTCACCCTGAACATCAAGAACTACCTTTGTTCCCTCAACAACCGCACCGTCAGATAAGGTTGCCATAAAGCGGCGAGCAATGAGGTTGTAGAGTTTGTATTCTGCAGGTGCTAAATCGTCCGGCGTTGCGCTTGCCGTAGGATAAATAGGAGGATGGTCGGTCGTTTCCTTCTTGCCACGAGTTGCTTTTAAGGTTCCTTTTTTAAGAAGCTCCTCGCAGTAAGGCTTGTAGGCCGGATTTCCCATGATGGTACGCAGCGTTGCTGCCAAATCAAGAGAAGAAGGATAGACCGTATTATCGACACGAGGGTAACTGATGTAGCCATCCATATAGAGGCTCTCTGCAATGCGCATAGTACGCGCAGGAGACAGCCCCTCAGCAGAAGCAGCCGCCATAAGAGAGGTGGTATTAAACGGAACAGGCGGAGCTATCGTACGCTTGCGCTTGGTAATTTCGGATACACGCGCATACTTTGCCCCTTTAATATGCTCCATAACTGCATTGGCAGCCTCTTCAGATTTAAAGCGTGCCGTTGCATGAGGAGCACTAAACGTATTGGGATCCTGACCAAAATCGGCCTTGATAACCCAGTAATCTTCAGGAACAAATGCCAGGCGCTCACGTTCACGTGCCACAATCAAGGCAAGGGTAGGAGTTTGCACGCGACCCGATGAGCGCACGTTGCCATATCCTGCAAATTTCACCAACGTAAGATAACGCGTCAGCACCGCGCCCCAAATAAGGTCGATGTCCTGGCGGGATGCACCAGCACTTGCCAGGTTCGTATCAAGCGTAACTAAATTATTGAAAGCATGCGTTATTTCTTCTTTAGTAAACGCCGAATAGCGCGCACGCGATACTGGTGCGGTGGTGTTTACTTCCTGAATACAGGAAAGCGCATCAGAGCCGATCAGCTCACCTTCACGGTCAAAGTCCGTTGCGATAATGATTGAATCAGCTTTTTTCGCAAGATTTTTAAGCGAACGAATAATATCTTTTTCTTTCGGACGCTTTTCAATAGGCGCATATACCAAATAGGGCAGCGCCTCCATTTTCCACGCTTTAAGCTCTACCCCATCTTCGGTAAAGGGCTTTTTCTTTTTGAAGGGCGGACGAGCAAGGGATTTCGGAATGTCCGCTTCCATAATTTCACCCTCGGCATTTACTCCGCGCCAACCGCCACGCTTTTTATAGATAAGCGCCGTCGCAAAATCGGGCTCTAAGATATGGCCCCTCAGACCAATCGTTACCCATTCTTCACCCTCAACCGTAAAACGGTATACAGGAGTTGAATACACTTTGTCGGCTTTCGGTTTTGTTGCACCCAATAAATCTGCAATTTTTTGAGCCGCGTCGTTCTTCTCGGTTACAACCAGTTTCACGCGGTTCCTCCTTTTCTTGCCGCTTCCCCTCACTAATTCATCTCTTGTGCAGTACGCATCATTGTTTTGTCACTGTTGCTATCACAGTTGCGCGCCTCTTTCAAACTCGCACATCGCTTCCAATAGCGCGTCTCGCTCGACAAATGATTGCAGATACCAGTAAGACATCTGCGCCCACAAGTGATGAACGCCAAACGGCATCAATCGCTCACACGGTTTAACCCCGATCTCGTTAATTTACGTGTGCGGGGATTACTTTATTTGCGGATATTTAACCGCAATACGGTACAGCATACACGAATTTTTCCGCAGAACTCATTACTCTATAAAGTATTACGATAGATTCTTCGAAATGGATGCTTCATTTTCTACTACCAATTTCATGGCAGCAATAGCACACTCAAGCATGGAATCATCAGGTTCGTTTGTGGTAAGACGCTGCATTTGCATCCCTGGCCACAACACCACTTTCACCAGAGGGTTTTCAGGATGAGATCCTGCCCACTTCACCGTGATTTCATATGAAATGCCCGCAATGATGGGCAAGAACACAATGCGTGCAACGATCAAAAGCACAAATGCCGCTGGCCCCGATATTCCAAGAGAGGCAATAATCCCATCGAGAGGAAGTACGGTATAGACCACAATAGCAATAAGCATCACCATAATAAGAAAAGCTGTTCCACAGCGAACATGAAGTCGTGGGAATTGCCGCGCGTTTTCAGGTGTGAGTTCAAGTCCATGCTCGTAACAATGGATAGTTTTGTGTTCGGCTCCGTGATATGAAAACATACGCTTAATATCCGACATTCGTCCAATAAGCCACACGTAGAAGATAAAAATCGCTACACGCACTATGCCATCAACGATGTTCCAAACAAAAGGATTTTGCTCGTAGTCGCCAACAGTAACGTTGGAGATAAATGCGGGCAGCAAGATAAAAAGCGCCACTGCAAGAACAACGCCAAGCAGCATCGCAAGCGTCATTTCTGTTTTACTCAGTATCCCCTCATCGGTATCAGGATCACTATCGGCATTAGTGTTCGTAGCGATGCCTGCTTTAGAACCACTTCTAGGATCCGCGTCAGCACTGGCTCTAGGATCCATTCCAGAATCAATTCTAGAATCCGTGTCAGCACTGGCTACGAGATGTGCGTCATCACTAGTTTTAGGATCCGCACCAGCACTGGCTCCAGGATCTACGTCAGCACTGGCTTCAGGATCTACGTCCACATTAGTATTAGGGTCTGCACCAACAGCATTTTCGACCTCAAGCTCTTCTTCATCATCGAAGGCTTTATTTGCCGCAATTTCTAGTGCCTTGAAGCCAAGAGTGAGTGAATCTACTAAAGCGACGCACCCACGAATGAGCGGCCACGAAAACCAAGAAGGACGGTTTCCTTTTTTGGAAAGCGGGTATTCTTGCGCAAAAAGCCCTCCATCAGGCTCGCGAACACCTACTGCCCAGCAGTTTTTTCCGCGCATCATCACGCCTTCAATGAGCGCCTGCCCCCCAATATGGGTTTTGTGCGGGCCGTCTTCACTGAAGGCGCGCTTTAGTTCGCTTTGGTGCTTTAGTTCGCTTTGTGAAACATGTTTTTCAGCGCAAGAGCCTTTCCAGGCTTGTTCTTGCAAAGAATCAGATTTTATTTCGTGGCGGTTTTGGTGTTGCATATAAGCTTATTCGCGCACCACCTTAGGATAAGGATTGCCGCACGTCATCTTACCTTCAGGACAATTTCCACGAATGCAAGGAGCACCAGCATCCATAAAGATATAAGGAGCAGTAGGCTTGACGAGTTCTAACATCTTGTGAGCCAATTCACGAATTTCCCACTGGGCACGATTACAGCAACGCAGGCTAAAGAAATGGAGCAGCTCACGAATATTCATGGTGATTACGATTTTGGTTTCTGCAGCATTGGGCAGCAAATAACGAGCATCTTCGGCAGGAATCCCCAGCTCTAAAAGCTTTTGGTATCCCGCAATAACTGCCTCAAGAGCTTCATCGAACACTTGGCTTGCCTCTTCGTTTTCCTCTACCGTATGAGGCTTTACCGTTTCAACCCCTTTAGTGAATTTCACATAGCGCTGCGACTGCTGATTAAAGCTTGCAAGACGATGACGAACCAGCTGATGAGTAAGCGCGCGTGAAACTCCATCCACCGCAAAAGTGTAGCTTACATGCTCAAGCGTAGAAAAATGACCCGATTTCATAATGGTCGAAAGTACGCTCTGCACGCGCTCGGGCGGCATGGTTTCCATCAATTCTTTGGCGCCAACAGGTGCATAGCAAAGACGCGCTGCTGTCGCAACGGCACGTTCGGGATTTTCAGGATATTGCAAAAGCTCTACGTTCATGAGAGACTTCCTTTCTTTTGTCTTGCGACATGATAGCCAAGAATTATGTCGAATTCCAACTGCACAAGCCAACCACATAACTATTGTGCCTCTTATAAAAACGTCCTCTCCTGGCAAGATCCAGCAGAGGACGAAAATAGCATTATAGTGGCTTGTTGCGAAGACTAAACGCAAAGGGCAATCACGAAAACTAGCCGTAAAGATTGATTGTGTCAATTAAGCTGCAAAGGCTGATCACAAGTGCTGCAGCTCAAACAACCACAAGGGCTGCAGCTCAAATCGACCGCAGGAATCGCGGCTTGAGCTGACCGTAGAAATTACAGCTCAATCTTTTCAAACAATTCGCGGCCAACACCACATACCGGGCACACGAAATCTTCGGGCAGCTCATCAACGTATTCAATGTGACCACAAATCTTGCAACGCCATGCAATCTTTGGCTTTGTCTCATTGCTTTTTGATGCAGCATCCGCGCTTGCATCATCTCCGCCGTTGTAGCTTGAAGCCTTAGGAGGGGTTTTGCCTCCTTTTACCTGATGATAATAGGCATACGTCATGGGAGCGTCGCCCGCAACAGGCTCTGCCGCTACACATTCACCGATGAAAAGAATGTGGCTGCCCAAATCAATTTCCTGCGTTACCTTAACCGAAAAATGAGCGCAAGAAGACTGAGTTACATAGGTAAGGCCTTGTTCTGAAACAGCCGTTTCAAAATCGACAAACTTATCTACCTCCGCGCTGGAATGGAACCCGAATTTACCGATGAGCTCCATAGACGCAGACTCATTCATTACTGCAACCTCATAAGCGCCTGTTTGCTGGATACCTTGCGAGGTGAAGTTTTCCTTATTTACCGCAACGCTTACCTGCGCCGGAGTAGAGGTGACCTGCGCAAAGGTGTTTACGACACAGCCGACTGGCCTGCCATCTTTTTTTGACGAAATAATATAGAGTCCATAGGACAAGTTACGAAATGCTTTTGTATCAATCATGAGTGGTCCTCTCTTTCGTGCCCCTCTCTCTTTCGTGCACTTCAATTCCCCATGCTACAAGAAAAGACGCCCGCTCTTGCGGACGTCTTTTAATTAACCCAAAAAAGTTGTAAGAAAAGCAACTTGTGCAACAAATAATGTCGCACTGTGCGCTAATTATAAGCAAGCTTATTCAGCAGCAGTTTCAGTTGCCTCTGCAGGAGCTTCGGTTGCTTCCTCTGCTGCAGCCTCTGCAGCTTCCGCGGTAGCCTCTTCAGCGGTTGCTTCTGCAGCCTCTGCAGCTTCCGCTGCCTTAGCAGCTTCAGCTTCAGCCTTCTTTGCATATTCAGCAGCACGAGCAGCCTTAGCAGCAGCCTTTGCTTCACGCTCAGCCTTCTTTGCTGCTTCTGCCTCTGCAGCCTTTGCAGCCTTAGCAGCCTTCTTTTCTGCTTCGCGAGCAGCAACTGCCTCAGTTGCAGAACCGAACTTATCAGCAAAGCGCTGTACACGTCCACCAGAGTCGATAAGCTTCTGAGTGCCCGTAAAGAATGGGTGGCAAGCGTTGCAGATGTCAACGCGGATCTCAGACTTAGTAGAACGAGTCTGGAAGGTGTTACCGCAGGTGCAAGTTACCGTGCAGTCAACGTATTCGGGATGGATATCTTTTTTCATTGGTTCTCCTTCGTGTGCCTTGGTTTCCGACCAAGGCGAGACAAGCCTTGCTATTGTAGCATGCATTCGCACTCGTGCAAGGAATTTAACAGCAGCTTACAAGGCAAATTCACAGTTGCTCTATAGTTAGTTGCGCTATAGCCGCTCTTTGGTTGTTCCATAATTGCGCGCGACCGCTCTATAGTCGCTCGACAGTTTCATACAGCCACTCTAGGATTTTGCACGTTATCCTGCGCGCACGACCGTTCTGAGATTTCGCATGCCATCTCTCGCTCACTATCCCTTAGGTACCTGCTCTGTAAGACCATGATTGGGATAAGCAAACCAAGCAACCACCAACGAGGCAACAATACAGAAAATAACGCACACAATCGTGGTTGAAAATCCTGCCAAGTCGTTCACCACGCCCCACACAGCAGAAGCAACACCAATACCGATGTCATTTGAGAGCAAAAACAGGGCATTTGCTGCACCCCAACGTTCTGCGGGAGTATTTTTTACCGCAACTGCTTGATTAAGAGGGTTTGCAATACCTAAACACAAACCATAGGGAATGCCAGCTGCATAGAAGAGGATTTCGTTTTGTGCGCCAAAATACGTCATTACAAATCCAACAACACCGCACAAAACCGCACCTGTCATAACCTTAATAGGTGCCACCCTATCCATGAATGCCCTGGATGCAAGGCGCACCACGATCATGGCAATTGCTGAAACGGTATAAAACAATCCCGCATTCACATAACCAAGAGAGGTGCCATAAAGTCCCATAAAGAAAATGCCAAAACCAAACGCAGGACTCAACACAAGCATGGGCAGCATGCCTGGCAGAGCACGCAATTCAAAAAAGCGGTGCAGGAAACCTTCATCTTTGTGGGTTTCTTTATTTTCGACTTTCCCTTTTTTCTGTTTGGCTTCCATGCGCAATCTATAAGTTGATGATTCAGGAAGACGCTTGAGGTTTTTCTCGTAACGACAAAGAAGCGTCATAACTAGCGCCAGCGCCGCCATGGCAGAAAGGCCTAAGTACAAATTTTCAGGCGGATTGGTATTGACCAGGAAAAGTGCCAAAGCTGGCCCTATCGACATAGCCAACGCCTGTCCAAGCCCGTAATACCCAACACCTTCACCCAGGCGTGAAAGGGGCAAAACATCCGATGCTGCAGTTGCCGCTGCCGTGGTCGCAGCTGAAAACCCAATACCTTGCAAGATACGACAAAGCGAAAAGATCGTAATATCCGAAACAAACACGGGCAACGCGGTTCCCACGACCATAAATATGGTACCGCCAAGCATTACCACCACACGCCCTGCGCTATCAATTAAAGGCCCGCAGGCAATGCGCGTAATTCCCGCTGCCGCTGAAAATATTGCAGCCAAAATTCCTGCTAACGTGGCACCTTGCCCTAAATGATTCAAATATACCGAAGTGCCTGAATTGAGCCCCTGCCCTACCATAAAGCTACAGAGCGTCATGATGATTATAAATATGAAAAGTGGAGTCCACAGCTTTTCGCTTTGACGGTTTTTTGTTGTCTTAGCTTGATCCGCCACAGACTTCACTTCCTATCTACTTGATTCCACGCCATGTACCGTCCAGGAGATAAACGGCATATATCTTCGCATGTTTACGGTATACCTGTTCACCACAACTAACAAGTAGACATCGTTGCAGACCATAGTAAGTTTCTGTGAGTTTTATTTCAGAAATATGTGAATTTAAGCCATTACGCTAAAAGTGGTGTTTCATCACCTGCCGGGCAGCATCTCTGAAAGGAGGCGCTGCTTATGGATAACGATACGATTCTTGCGCTTTGCGCAGTGTTTACGGTTGTTATCGGAATTGTCGAAATAAGCAACAACAAGCGCAAATAACAGCACTACAAAGTTGTAAATTTCGCAATGATTGGAGGTGTATGAACAGCAATTGTTAGAAAACGGGAAGCCGGCGAGCAACTACCTAAAACCTCCGGCTATCCCGTCAGAAAACGATGCTGCCCGGACCGGCGGGGCACCGCTGATAAAGTTATTGTAGCAGATCACAAAGTATACGAACGGGTATTGATCCAGATATCGCAAAAGCAGCCTTGCTTACTTTGTTTGATCCCCCCCATCTCAAGAAAACCAACCTACACAAAGGCTCAATGAGAGCTAAAACTACTCCATATAGAATTCCGCCAAAAATCCCGCTGAGGCTAAAATTGCCCTGAAAGATTCCGCGAAACTTTACCTTAACCCCGCACCCCGCGGAGATTGGATTTGCCCATAATTAAGATTTCCGCCTTTTAGAATCCTCGGTTTTCGGAGCTTTTTTCAGGACGTTTTCGGGACGTCTTTCACCACGCTCTCCAGAAGCTTTTTCAGAATTTTCACTTTTTAGGGGTGTTTGTGGCGAGTAGAGCAAGAATTGTATAGATAATTTTGTATCCCCCTCTAGCTGGCAACCGCACCATGTAACCAAGCAAGTTATATTTGATCCGAACGCCATTAATGCAGCTTTATTTCCCGTCGGCTTCTGTTTTCAAGAAAACCAACTTATACAATTCTTGCTCCACTCGCCATTTCTAGGGGTAAAAAGTGAAAATTCCACTCCGAAGATACGTTCGGAGCTTTAGCGTCCCCTTATTTCGCAAAGCTACCTTGTGCATTGGGACAATCTCTCTAAACAGCACCTGCATACCCTAAAACGTTGCATGGATGCAACGTTTTAGGAATTCTTAGTCACTTTTTCACATCGATGCAACGTTTTGCCAATTAGAGTATCGCCTTTTAAGCACTAATCTCGGAAAGTAACAATGCTATTAATCCGCTTTACGCCTTATGACAAACCGCACGCAAACTGCATTATTTTTCGCGCTGTTGCACGACTTACCTTAGATACATCCCCTTTGTTCAGGTAAGCATAAGTATTACCCATATTAAGCTTTAGAGCTTTACAAATGGCATACGCAGTTACGCCAGAAGACTTCATGGCTTCTATTGTTTTTTCTCGCATAAGCCGAATAACCCGCCTATCGGTTTTAATAGCTTCCTTCTTAGCAACAAACGCATCCCACACTTTTCTATAACGGCCTGAAAGATCTTGGGAGCGCAAACAGTCTTCCAGAGAGTTGTAATTTCCCAAGCTCTGAACAAATAAGCTATACGACTCCTGCATCCAAGTCTTCTTGCTAAGCGAAAGTAGATAGTTCTCCTTACCTTGAATAACTGCAAATACCATTACTGCCTCAGCTGCTGATGGCGCAATAGTGTCTACTGCGTTACAGAGTGCTTTTAAGTTGTCCGTCTTTAGCCCCGTAAGCTCACGACAATAGGAGCGCAAAAATCCTTTAAATGTCAGATTCATTTTTCCACTCCTTTTTGAATCGCTCAAAAGCACCAACCATCTCGTTATATCGACGTTTGATATTGGTAGACGCCTTCGCTTCGTCGTCACTATAGACAAGATGCTCCAACAACGCCCAATCAACAGATTCTTTTTGTGCAACGCTATGAATGTCTTGCAGGTCATTTGGACGTTCTGCATAGAGTTTCATTACAATCAAATCTTCTACCGAAGGAGTAACAAAGCGAATAGTAGTAGTGCCTATTTCTAAAGGCACGAGCCTGTCCTCGAAATTATATGGAATCTGGTCCATATAGGCAGCAACACCACCATTTATCTGGGGATATCCAGAGATGATCTCACGAATTACGCTATCGGCATTTAATACATCAATATCATGCGTTGTACTTCGGTCAGTTAGATCCCTTAAGAGAAATGCCGCTCCACCAACAATTACAACTTGAGGCGTGTATTTTAGACAGCCAAGGAGTAAGGAAGCTTCTTCATCTATGCCGCGCAATATAGATATTAATTCTCCCCTATTCACTTGCACTCCTTTTATTATTATTCTACTTGAATAATAATACCAAAAGAACAGACTGAACAAACAACAGAATTTAAAAGCTTAAGGTGTCTGTTTTTAGATTGCAGCGAATTTGTTATCAGCATTAACCTTTGTTGACCCCTGCAAAAGCATTGTTTATTCTTAGTTACGAAGTATCGGAACGGGATGTATTGTCCTTACCTCCGATACTATCTTTACAGGCATCCGAATGGTGAACATTTCACTTCCTCTGATGCCTCATATTTGGCGTCCGAACGGTGGGTTCACCTATCTCCGACGCCTATATTTAGCGCCCGAAAGGTACGTTAGTTACCTCCTCCGGCGCTTATTTCATGCTCGATAAAATTCCTTTGAACAATGTCTGCTCAGCGCCGTATAACGAAACGAACTTTCAAAATAATCAAAACAGTGAAATCGAATTCACAATATAAAATTAGTGGTAAGTTTTTTTAGGATAGTCATCCCAACGACACTTCTCTTCACAAGAGGAGAAGATAAAATCATCGGACTCTAGCATAATGACAGGAGGATTTGATTTCCAGGTTAATCTATATCTTTGATCTTTCGGCACATCTTTTAACGCAACTATTGAGATGGGATTATCTAATGGAACCTCTAGGTGCTTTCTGCTGTTTGTTGCCTTGCTACCCCTAAGACGGTAAACAACACTAATCTGATTTATTGTGATTGATTGCTGATTCGATATTAATGAAAGGTTCAAGTTACAACTTCTAGAAGAAGAAATATCTATGGTAGAAGTTTCGAAATAGTTCGCGTCTCCTCGCAACACAATATCATGATTCAAAATCTCATAACGTTGACAGGTAAACCTATCATCCGCAAAACAACAAGCAAAACAAACAGCTTCACCAGACTCATAGTCGCCTTGAGGTACCTCTAAAAACGAAGAAATTTTCTCAGGCTTTATTACGCTGTAATCAAAATAAATACCTAATATTGATAAAGATTTAGTAGAATGAATATTATTTATTCTAAGATTGAGCTCGCAACTATTCACCCAACTTTTCTTGAAATCGCATATTGCTTTATATTCATTGTGAAATACTTCAAGATCAAGTGAGTCAATATCAACATTATCCAATGATTTTTTAAGTAGAAATCTTCGGGGAAGAAGATTTCTGAATCTTATATCGGTAATTGAAATTGGATTTGAATTTGCAATCAGATTTTTTATTTGATTGCAAAACGCGAAAAGACATTTATCGAACATAGTTTCAACAATAGACATTGTTTTCTTAAACCTTTCAATAAAACAATCTTTACGCTAGCGATACAGATAGCAATCAGTCTTACTTTCAATATCGAGCCAAAAACAGCAACTTCCTCCGACTCAAATATTTTAATTTCCCCTTAATGCCATTCTAATTATATAAAATCTTTCAGAAGCTTATAAATAGGAAGCAGTAGTACTTACTTTTTAAATAAACAATTTTAAATCTAAAAAAATCACTTCTTTATCTTCTAGATATCCAATAACTAAAATACTTACAGAAATACTAAATTTCCTTAAACCAAAAATCGCTCTTAATCCCTCTTAAATAAATCCCTGGTGAAGACTTTGTCTTCCACGTCATAGAGTTCCTCACTCCAGCGATTAGCAATGATTACATCGCAGGATTCTTTAAAGGATTTAAGATTATGAGTTACTTTGCTACCGAAGAAGGCAGGATCATCTAAGGTTGGCTCATAAACAACGACAGACACTCCCTTAGCCTTAATGCGCTTCATGATGCCTTGAATAGATGATGCACGGAAATTGTCGGATCCTGTTTTCATGGTTAAGCGATATACCCCTACCACTGGATTAGAAACACCCTTGTATACCAAATCCATTACCCGTTGGATAATCTCATCAGCAATGAAGTCTTTTCGTGTTCGGTTAGACTCAACAATCGCTTCGATTAAGTTTTGGGGGACATCTTTGTAGTTAGCAAGAAGCTGCTTGGTATCTTTAGGCAGACAGTAGCCGCCATATCCAAAGCTTGGATTGTTGTAGTGAGAGCCAATACGAGGATCATAGCCAACACCAGAAATGATTTGAGAAGTGTCAAGTCCACGAGCCTCTGCATAAGTGTCAAGCTCGTTGAAGTAAGCAACACGTAGGGCAAGATAGGTATTAGCAAAAAGCTTTACCGCTTCCGCCTCCGTTGCTCGCATGATAAGCACAGGGGGATTGTTATCCTCTGCCGCCTCTGCGAGAAGATTTGCAAATATGTGTGCTACTTCCTCTAGCTCTTCTGCGAACTTCGATTCACTAGGAACTCCTACGATAATACGAGAAGGATGAAGATTGTCATATAAGGCATGGCCCTCTCGTAAGAACTCCGGACTAAAGAGAAACTTACCTTCAGGATACTTATCTAATAAAGACCTGGTATACCCAACAGGAACGGTAGACTTGATGACCATAGCTGCTTTAGGGTTAACCTCTAGTACTAGATCTATTACTTGTTCTACATAAGAGGTATCGAAGAAGTTCTTGTCGGGATCATAGTTAGTAGGAGTAGAGATAACCACTAAATCAGCCTGTTTGTAAGCAGTTGCTCCATCAAGGGTTGCAGTGAAGTTAAGTTCTCTTTTTTCTGACTTAGCATCGTTTAAGAACTCTTCTATCTTTTCATCCTTAATAGGGCTTACCCACTGGTTTAGCTTCTCTATCTTTTCAGGTACAACATCTACTGCAACAACCTCGTTGCGCTGGGACAACAACACCGCTAAAGACAAACCGACATAGCCGGTTCCTGCAACCGCAATCTTCATCAATATCCTCTTTTCAAAGTGCTAACTATCTACGAGCAACCTTTTGGGTTGCTATGTATAAACTTGTTTATGTGTATTAGTGGAGGTTTCTACCTCTTACTGAAATCTCTATACCCACCCTAATAAGGCATGACATAATCAGTTCATGTCAAAGCAACAGGGAAAAATAATCATTGCGCCAGACCTTAACGTTTGGCCACACGAGCTGAAAACAGCCGAAGCCCTAGCTTGTGCTGGATATACTGTTGAGTTCATTCGACGAAGCGAAGAGCAGCGTGCTAAATCTGCAGATGTTCTAATAAATGGCATCATTTGGGAAATGAAGGCGCCTAGAGCTGACAACCTAAAGGCCATTGAACGTAATCTGAAGCGAGCGCGATGGCAATCCGAAAACATAATCTTTGACTGTAGGAGAATGAAAAAACTTCCCGAAAAAGCAATTGAACGAGAAGTAGAAAAACAGGCTTTTACTATTGCTCGGATCAATAGACTAATACTGATTACTAAACGTGGAATCATTATTGACATCAAGTAAAATTTCTTTATTATTTGAACTAATAAAGCGCCCGAAAGGTACGTTAGTTACCTCCTCCGGCGCTTTCTTTATGTCTGGAGGCACTTCATCTAAAGACGAACATAAATGGGCCATAAGAAACTTCGAGGCATGAATAAACTCTGAGACCCTACATACCCACCCTGTAATAGCGCTTATACCAACAAGCGAATTCTCGAAGGCCATCTTCTAATGGTGTTGTTGGCTTGAAGCCAAAATCACGTTCTAGATCAGATACATCGGCATAGGTTTGGTAGACATCTCCTGGTTGCATTGGCAAAAGCTCATGTTCAGTAGGAGCATCCACTACCCCTTCTTCTATGAGCACTCGCTCTAGGGTTTCTACAAAATACATCAGAGATTCTGGTTTGTTGTTGCCAATGTTGTAGACCTTATAGCGAACACCGTTTTCGTTAGGAACAGGCGGTTTATTCATGACATTTACTACACCTGTTACGATGTCATTAATATAGGTAAAGTCCCTATACATATCCCCCATGTTATAGATCTGGATAGGCTCACCTTTTACGATCTTATTGGTGAATTTGAAGTAAGCCATGTCAGGACGCCCCATAGGACCATAGACGGTAAAGAAGCGAAGCCCTGTTGAAGGGATACCGTAGAGCTTCGAATAGGCATGAGCCATAAGCTCATTGCTTTTCTTGGTAGCAGCATAGAGCGATACTGGATTGTCTACCCTATCCTCTACTGAATAAGGAACCTTCTTATTAGAGCCATAAACACTAGAGCTTGATGCATAAACTAAGTGCTTTACTGGGTGATGCCTGCATATTTCCAAGACATTAAAAAAGCCTATGAGGTTTGAATCCACATAGGCTCTAGGGTTATCTATGGAGTAGCGAACTCCTGCTTGCGCAGCAAGGTTTACTACACAATCAAATGAGTACTTACTGAATATACTCTCTAACTGATCAGCATCTGCAATATCACCTTCTATAAAAGTAAAGCGATCATGCTCATCAGCATCTTTAAGCATAGAGAGCCTGTCTTTTTTGATGCCAACATCGTAGTAGGAATTCATATTGTCCAAACCTACGATAGTTGCATCACTTTCAGTAAGCAGACGTTTACATAGGTACGAACCGATAAAACCTGCCGCACCGGTTACAAGAATAGTATTCATTTGTGTGTCCTTGTTATTCAAATAAAAAGTATTTATTAGAAAATCGATTTACTAATTCACGCGTTAATTTCGTTAATCCAAACTTATTCCTGAACGAAACTACTGAGTTTTCGATATAGAATCCCAGAACGAAAGTCCTTATCGCGAAGCTTCATTTTTCATTTGCCGTTACAATCGGATCGGTAAAAATACCATTGGAAAGCGCGCCATAAGCATAACTTCCACCGCCAATTACGCCACTTGAAGTTCCTTCAATGAGGTAGCACACTATTTCAATGGTAGTAACATTTGAAATGTCAATATTAAACGTTCGTGCATCTTGATTTATACTTACTTCATAAATCTCTTCATAAGGTATTCCGTCTAGAATAATCTTAAAATTAACGGTATTTTCTACTAAAGTTCTATGAACTTTTGGAACGAAAAATGTTCCAGTAAATTTTGAATAGTTTTCAGTATTAGCAAATGTAATACTCTGTACTGCTAAAGAATTATCCACGTCATCTAGCGTAGAAACTCTGAATATTAAAGCATCATAATATGTATTGCCCAAATTATCGGAAGCAGTCGGTTTAACGGAGTCTATGGTGCCCGCTATCTGGCTCTCCTCATACAATGAATAACTATTTTGAACCGACTTTTGAACTATCGTTTGCGAATCACCACCTGAAGAGCTTTGCGTTTCTTCAGTCTCGTCTCTTTGATTATTTTCAATTTGACTATTTGAAGTGGAGCAAGAAATGACACCAGCAATTAACAAGATAAGCACGAGAACTATCCCTGCAACCACAATCAAAGTTGCAGGCGCATTTTTAAATGCTTCTTTTTCAAAAGAGAAATTAAATAGATTAAACGAGATCAATTTAAAACCTTATAGACTGAGAGTTCCGGGTGTTCGTTTATTTATGTGGATGAATTGCTTGTTTTCTAACTTCTTCATGACCTTTTCCCATGGCACAGTGTGTCATCCCTAACAAGACCCTGCATGCATCAGATAGTCATATGTAAAAGCAATACTCCTTCCATAAGGTAGAATCAGCAAAAAAGTATCACTTGCATATGACATGATTGAATCATCTGAAAGCTTAATATGCTCACCACTCCTCATGTTGCATAAGGTCGTATAATCTTCATCGCCGACCGTAA
>OLPW01001173.1_pt1 | contig 28206 bp, 19 predicted proteins | sample 1672161 | NCBI WGS metagenome assembly OLPW01 (sample SAMEA3136654, study PRJEB25190) | human gut metagenome
TGCCATATGTTTCGACAAACCTAATGAATAAGGAGGCGGAAACATATGGCAATGGGAAACAGGCGTCAGCCTGCTGCGATAAATCGCAAGAATATGGATTTCAAGGTGCTGGGCAGAGTGCTCGGCTATATGATGAAGCGCTATAAGTTCCGCTTTATACTGGTTCTCGTATGCATACTCATCACGGCTGTAACCACCCTGGTGGGAATGCTGTTCATGCAGAGCCTCATCGACGATTACATCACGCCGATGCTGAATGTGGTAAACGCCGGCGGCACTGCGGATTTCGCTCCGCTGCTCGGGGCGCTGGTGCGTATCGCGCTGATATACGTTGTGGGTATTATAAGCTCCTTCACTTATAACAGGCTGATGATCTACATTACCCAGGGTACCATGCGCGACCTCAGAAACGACATTTTCACGCACATGGAATCCCTCCCGATAAAGTATTTCGACACAAACGCTCACGGCGATATCATGTCCATATACACCAACGACGTGGACACCCTCCGCCAGCTTATCAGCCAGAGCATTCCGCAGATGGTGAACTCGCTCGTAACGCTGATAATCACATTTGTCAGCATGATAGTGCTGAGCATTCCGCTGACCGTTCTCACCGTTGTTATGGTGCTGGTAATGATGTTTGCAGCAAGCAAGATAGGCGGCAAGTCCGCAAAGTACTTCGGCGCACAGCAGAAGGATCTCGGTATCGTAAACGGCTACATCGAGGAAATGATGGAAGGTCAGAAGGTAGTAAAGGTATTCAACCACGAGGAGAAGAACATGGAGAGCTTCAGACAGCTCAACGATCAGCTCCGCGTTTCCGCAGACAATGCGAACAAGTTCGCGAATATCCTCATGCCTGTCAGCGCGAACCTCGGAAATATCAGCTACGTGCTCTGCGTTGCAGTAGGCGCGGTGCTTTCTCTGGTGCTCGGCTCGGACGTGACCGGACTTACCCTCGGTTCGCTGGTCGCGTTCCTTACGCTGAACAAGAGCTTCTCTCAGCCGGTGATACAGGTCAGCCAGCAGCTCAACGCAGTGGTTATGGCTATGGCGGGCGCGAAGCGTGTATTTAAGCTGCTTGATGAAAAGCCCGAGACCGACGATGGCTACGTTGAGCTTGTAAACGCAAACATCGCCGAGGACGGCACTATCACTGAGTCCGAAAAGCGCACCGGCGTATGGGCGTGGAAGCACCCGCACACCGCCGACGGCACCGTGTCCTACCGCAGGCTGGAGGGCAGCGTTGTATTCGACGGAGTAGACTTCGGCTATAACGAGGACAAGATGGTGCTCCATGACATCAAGCTCCACGCGGAGCCCGGACAGAAGATAGCGTTCGTAGGCTCCACCGGCGCGGGCAAGACCACCATCACGAACCTCATCAACCGTTTCTACGACATTCAGGACGGCAAGATACGCTACGACGACATCAACATCAACAAGATAAAGAAGGCGGATCTCCGCCGTTCACTGGGACTGGTTCTCCAGGATACACACCTGTTCACCGGCACGGTAATGGACAATATCCGCTACGGACGTCTTGACGCCACTGACGAGGAGTGCATCGCGGCCGCAAAGCTCGCGAATGCTCACAGCTTCGTTAAGCGCCTTCCGGACGGCTACGGCACCATGCTGACCGGCGACGGCGCGAACCTCTCGCAGGGTCAGCGCCAGCTTCTTGCGATAGCGAGAGCGGCAGTCGCAGACCCGCCCGTGCTGATACTCGATGAGGCTACGTCCTCCATCGACACCAGAACCGAGCGCCTTGTGCAGGACGGCATGGATAAGCTCATGAGCGGCAGAACAACGTTCGTTATCGCGCACAGACTGTCCACGGTACGCAATTCCGACTGCATAATGGTACTCGAGCAGGGCAGGATAATCGAGCGCGGAAGCCACGACAAGCTCATCAAGGAGCAGGGACGCTACTATCAGCTCTACACCGGCAAGCCGGCTAAGAAAGCGGCTGAGTAAGTCAGCAGAATAACACAGCGGCAGGTCGATAAGTCGGCCTGCCGATTTTGTATTATTTTTGAAGTGCCTTGTAGTACCAGTCCGGAGTATCGCCGAAATCCTCCGCAAGCTTGTCGCCGTATTCGTCGCGAATCTTGGCGCAGAGCAACGCGAATTCCCGGAGGATAGGCTGCGACTCGCCTTCCTTTTCCATTTCGTAATCCTGCTCGGCAAGTGTGTGGATATCAAAGTTGCAGCCGCTTATATCCAACCACACGCGGAACCTGTACCCATCGGAAAGTTTCTGAATATACGCGCGGTATGTGTATCCGTGGCTGTCGCGGCAGTCATATTCGCCGAGCCAGCCGGGATTCCCCTTTTGGTGCGTGAATCCCGTTCCGGCGAACGCCTTTTTCATTACCGGGATATCCGCAAGATGAGGGATCGGCTTCTTGTCGCTGTTGTATGTATAACGCTTTGGCACGGGAAGCATTTTTTTTATAATCCCATCAAGATACTTGAAGTGATTCGTTTTAAGCTCTGTGAATCTATTGTTTTCTTCCCTGGAGAAAACGCATTTCGTTTCGGCTTCAACAGGATTTCCGAGATAGGGTATCAGCTTTTGGATAACAATGAAGGAATCACGCGGTTCGGGGTCGGCTGTGACCTCGATACAAACCGAAATCATAACGCGTTTCAGACCATCGTCATAGCATCGTTCCTGCGCAATATAGTTCGAGAAAAAGTGAACGTTTGTGAGTTTGGAAATATCAGCATTTTCCCATAATAAGTCTGGAGCGGGCGCGGAGTTTTCTTCACCGAGCCAGTTTACGCCGCTGAGCAGGACGTGCCCGAACGGAATATTAAAAGGGCGCGGTATTTTTGAAAACACTGCGAAGATATGGTCATAGTCCGATTTATCGGCGAAAAGCTCCCCGGATAACCAGTTTTCCGTGTAGCTGCATATCATCGGTTCATCTTCTGCTGATTTGAAGTACTTTTTAAGTTCCGGTAACTTTTCAAGCACATTTGATATAGTCCTGTCCCCGGACACGGTACTTGCTGCAAATGCAAGGTCAGACCAGCCAAGCCCAAGCTCCGAAAGCATATTCTGAATATATGACTGAGCGTCCTTGAACTTTACTTTATCCGCGATGTTGAACCTGTATATGTTGAAAACTCTCATGCTTACCTCTCAAACCGCTTGATTTTGTTTGTGATGATATCAGTATAGCATAAGAAGCAGAAAATGTCAATAGAAAAAGGGAGAACCTTTCGATTCTCCCTTAGTGCTATTCTGATAATCACATCTGCTTGCGTACCTTGATGTGAACCTCGCGGAGCTGCTGCTCTGTAACCTCGGTAGGCGCGCCGAGGAGCAGATCCTGCGCATTGGAGTTCAGCGGGAACGCGATGACCTCGCGGATACTCTCCTCGCCGGTGAGCAGCATGATCATGCGGTCAACGCCGGGAGCCATACCAGCATGAGGCGGAGCGCCGAACTTGAACGCGTTGTAGAGCGCGCCGAACTTGCTTGCAACGTCCTCTTCGGTGTAGCCTGCGATCTCGAACGCCTTTATCATGATGTCGAGGTCGTGGTTGCGGACAGCGCCGGAGGAAAGCTCAACGCCGTTGCATACGATGTCGTACTGATAAGCGAGGATATCCAGCGGATCCTTGTTCAGCAGTGCGTCCAGACCGCCCTGCGGCATGGAGAACGGGTTGTGCGTGAAGATTATCTTACCGGTCTCCTCGTCCAGCTCGTACATCGGGAAGTCAACGATGAAGCACAGTTCGAAGCGGCTCTCATCGATGAGGTTCATGCGCTTTGCGACCTCGGTGCGGATCTGTCCGGCGAACTTCGGAGCGTTCTTCTTGGTGTCGGCGATGAAGTAAAGTACGTCGCCTTCCTGGAGCTCGCAGCGTGTCGCCAGCTCCTTGCGCTGGTCGTCGTTGAGGAACTTGTCGATCGGGCCGTTGTACTTGAACATGCCGTTCTCGCCCGGCTCAACCTTGAAGTAGCCCAGACCCTTCATGCCGACTTCCTGTACTGCGAAGTCCTCCATGCTCTTGAAGAAGGTCTTGGACTGCTTAGCCATTCCGGGAACGCGGATACCGCGTACGGTCTTGTTGCTGAATGGCTTGAAGTCGCTGTCAACGAACAGGTCGGAAAGCTCCTTGATCACCAGCGGGTTGCGCAGGTCGGGCTTGTCTGAACCGTAGGTGAGCATTGCTTCCTTGTAGGTTATGCGTCTGAACGGAGCAGGGGACACCTGCTTGTCGGAGAATTCGGAGAATGTAGCAGAGAGTACTTCCTCGGCTACAGCGAAAACGTCCTCCTGGGTAGCGAAGCTCATCTCAAAGTCGAGCTGATAGAACTCTCCAGGGGAGCGGTCGGCTCTTGCGTCCTCGTCGCGGAAGCAGGGAGCGATCTGGAAGTACTTGTCGAAGCCGGAAACCATGTAGATCTGCTTGAAGATCTGCGGAGCCTGCGGCAGAGCGTAGAACTTGCCGTGGTGCTTACGGCTGGGGATCAGGTAGTCTCTTGCGCCCTCAGGGGAGGAGGTGGACAGGATAGGAGTCTGAAGCTCCAGAAAGCCCATGCTGCTCATCTTGTTGCGCAGGAAGCTGATTATCTTGGAACGGAGCACGATATTGTCGTGCATTTTCTTGTTTCTGAGGTCGAGGTAGCGGTACTTCAGGCGGACATCCTCGCGGGTCTCGCGGGAGGTAGCCACTTCAAACGGAAGCTGCTCCGTCACCTTGCCGAGGATACGTACTTCCTCAGCCTCGATCTCGACTGTACCGGTTTCGATCTTGTCATTGTAGGTGCTTTCGTCGCGCTTTAAAACGGTGCCTGCGATGGAAACCGCGCACTCCTTGTGAATGCCCTCAAGCAGCTTCTCATTGTGGAACACTACCTGAACAACGCCGTAGTGGTCGCGCAGGTCGACAAACATGATACCGCCGTGGTCGCGGATATTCTCTACCCAGCCGGCAGCCCTTACCTTTTTGCCTATATCGTTTTCAGTCACCGCGTTGCAGTACTGCGTGCGGTATTCGTTTTCTCTGAACAATTCCTTCAATCCTTTCAATATATAAATTGTCGCCGCCTGACAGGCGGAAAAGTCCTCAGCTACGGTCACAGCGATTATGACCGGCATTGTTATGCCGCATTATATCACAGCCTTTCGGCAGGGAGTTCCCCCTCGCCACATAATTCAACAATTTATTATATCACTAAAATGCGGAATTGTCAATAATTTATGCAGATATCCCCCGCAATTTTTGCTGAACTGCGGGGGATTGTTCCATTCATGCGCGGGAGACGTACATCCCGAACTTATCTTTGATGGTGAACACATCATAGTCCATGCTGTACTTGATGTCATATTTCGTGCCGTCCTTCATGACCAGCACGCCGTCTGCCACGCCGCCTTTCCATACCGGGGTGTCGGCTTCGTAGTTCAGCCCGGCGCCCGTGACTGGTATCACTCTGCCGTTTATTTCAACGCGTTCCATCCAGGCTGTCGGAACTATGTTGCACAGCATGAATGTCAGCGCCGCGCCGAGTATCGCCAGTATCGCGCCGCATACAATTACGGTTGCTTTGAATCCTGTTTTGTTCATATAATTACCCCTTTCCGCCGCCTTCCGCTCTGCGGAAGTTCCCCCGGCGATGATCCTGCGCGGTATGCGCTCCGACGCAGGTCAGGAACGCGCCGCGTGTATTTCCCCAGTATCCGAATATGTGCTCATGTCAGCCGTCTTAATCCGGGAGTGATTATCTGGCTGCTGGGAATAAGCGAGTAGTCGTACATCACCTTTGAATGGTTATCCAGCACCAGTTCCCGGCGGATTATCCGGCGTTCCCGGTCGAGAGTGACGCGGTATACCCGGCTGACCCGGAAGAACTCGCCGTCCTCCTCAATGTAGCCCCCTGATCTTCCTCTGTTATGCGGTATATGTATGGGAACGGCTCCTGCGCGCGGAGCTCACCGTACAGCGCGCTCTCGTCCAGCCAGACCAGAAGCTGCACCGGACGGTCGCTCGTGTTTTTGAAACGGTAGTCCACGTTTTTGTAGAAAACGCTGGTGCCGGTTCCGAACGGCACCCGTCTGCCGGAATCAGGAAAGAGCGCGTCAGAATGGTGCACCAGTTCGGTCACGGTGAGCGGGCTGTTCAGCACCAGCCAGTGTATCAGATTCGCGAGCTGGCACAGCCCGCCGCCTACTCCGCGCCCTAGTTTCCCGGCGCTTATCACAAGTCCGTCAAGGTATCCGCGCTTTGCGGAGGGTTCGCCGACGAGCTTCCAGAACGAGAAAGTTTCCCCGGGCTGAACGACTAACCCGTTTATCTGCGCCGAGGCAAGCCGGAGGTTCACCAGCTTATTTCGCTGGAGCTCCATATCGACACCCTCCAGACGGCGCAGCGCGTTGGAGGAGTGGCTCTTCACAACAGCGCTGAACGGAACTGTGTTGCGGGTAAGGGCGAATATTTCTCCGCTGAATCTGTCGTGGATATCCCTGAGCAGATATTCTTTCCGGAGCGAAATGTGATAGCAGGCGGGCGACAGTTCGCAGAACAATTTTCGTTTTTTTATGGCTGACACCTCCGTTCCACGACATTCCCTATAATTATTATAGCAGATTTTTGCAGGAAGTCAATTACAGTTATATTACGATTTGGTTACAAAACGGTTACAAATGTTGTGTATCATCAGAATCAAAAACCGGACAGCCTGCAAAGCTGTCCGGTGAGCGGTGTTCAGTTCTGGAAATAAACGTCCTCCTGCTGGAGCATGGGGTATCTTATCAGCTCCCGGCTGTCAAGGTCGGCGCGGTGCATGTCCACGGCGCTGATTCGGCGGTTGAGGTAGGTCGTGTAGTAGTAAACTCCGGTCTGGGCGTTCCAGCAGGAGGTGTAGATCGTGATCTCGAACTTTCCGGGCGCGACCTCGCAGCAGCCGCGGGTCTGCTCAACGGAGCCGAGAATATGGAAAAACTGCCCTACGCTCTCCACCTCGGAGCTTCCGGAGCGGGAGTTGTTCCGCGTGAATGCCACCCGCGCGAACCTCGAAGCGGACGAAAGGTCGCCTGGAAGCCCGACCGCGCCCATTCCGCGGCTGTAGCGGGTGAGCTCCAGACCTTCCGCGAAGGTATTCTGCGGATCCCTCGGGGAAAGCCCCATGTAGTTGTTGAGCATTGCCATCTGCTGCTCAAACGGGGGATTGTTCGTCAGCACTCCCGCCTTGTTTTCGTGTATCTGAAGCCCTTTTTCGGTGGACTCCACCACGATACAGCCGGATCTGTCCGCGATTATCCAGTGGAGCTGAGCGGCTGGGAGCTGTTCGCTGAACGGAGTTCCGGTGAGATTCATGCCGGAGATAAGCTCCCGAGCCTGGGAAAGCTCCGCGCACTGGGAAAGTATCCAGGGGATAAATTCGAACTGCGCGACGTTCCGCATGCCTTCACGCGGCTGGGCGTACTTCGCGTTGCCCACGAAGTTCAGCCCCGCCATGCCTAGACCCTTCTCGTTCACGGCGTCGTAGTAGAGCGGGTAGCCGCCCGCAGCGTGAGCCATTCCGATGATCGCGTAGTGATTGGAGAGCGTTCCTCCATGCCGGAATTCAAACGGGAATTCCCGCGGAGTTATCGTGATCTCCTCGCCGTATGAAAATTCGTAATCCAGGGTCCTTCCCATGTAGAAGCATTCCGTCTGGTAGGTCGCCGCAGTGCACATTTTATGTTCCTCGCTTTCCTGTTGTTGGAGATATTATGCCCATTCGTGCAAAAAGTATTATAGCACTTTTGCCGCCGGCGGTCAACAGCTATGGACGATAAATCATCAAATTATCACAGTTTTTCCTGAAAATATTTGTATGCAGTTACAATTATACATCACTTGACAATTTACGCGCAAGGTACTATAATATAATAGTTAAGCTGTGTCCGATGAAACAGCATTTTTTACGTTAAAAAGTTAAAAAAATTTCCATCAGGGGGAAAACGATATGAAAATAACCGTAGCGGGAACAGGATACGTCGGGCTTTCTATTGCAGTTCTTCTGTCGCAGAACAACGACGTCACCGGAGTAGACATAGTTCCGGAAAAGGTGGAGCTTCTGAATTCCAGAAAGTCGCCCATCGCTGATAAATACATCGAGGAGTACCTCGCAGAAAAGCCGCTGAGCCTCGCCGCCACCACCGACTGGCGCCCGGCGTACGCCTCGGCTGACATCGTGGTCATCGCCACCCCGACTAACTACGACGCGGAGAAGAACTATTTCGACACCTCGTCGGTGGAAAGCGTTATCGAGCAGGTGTTCTCCGTGAACGATCACTGCACCGTGGTTGTGAAGTCCACCGTGCCTGTCGGATTCACTGCGGGACTGCACAAGAAGTACCCGGAAAACGCGCACCGCATTATCTTCTCGCCGGAGTTCCTCCGCGAGGGTCAGGCGCTGTACGACAACCTGTATCCCTCCCGCATTATCGTGGGAGCGCCGCAGGAGTGGGCGGATTCCGTGGAGCGCGCGAACGTATTCGCGGAGCTTCTCCAGCGGGGCGCGATAAAGCAGGATATCCCGACGCTGCACCTGAACCCCACCGAGGCCGAGGCGGTCAAGCTGTTCAGCAATACCTACCTCGCGCTGCGCGTGGCTTACTTCAACGAGCTGGACACCTACGCTGAGATGAAGGGACTCAACGCCCGTGAGATAATCGACGGCGTAGGCCTCGACCCGCGCATCGGACCGCACTATAATAACCCGAGCTTCGGCTACGGTGGATACTGCCTGCCGAAGGACACCAAGCAGCTCCTCGCGAATTACGCGGACGTCCCCAACGACATCATCACTGCGATAGTTAACGCCAACAAGACCCGCAAGGACTACATCGCGGATCACATCGCGTCGATGGAGCCGCAGACCGTCGGAGTTTACAGGCTGACGATGAAGTCCAACTCTGACAACTTCCGCCAGAGCGCTATACAGGGTATCATGAAGCGCCTTGAAAAGCGCGGAATAAAGGTGATAATCTTCGAGCCGACCCTGAAGGAAGGGCAGAGCTTCTATAACTACGAGGTGTGCAGGGATTTCGACGAATTCAAGCGCCGCTCAGACGTTATACTTGCGAACCGCATGAGCGCCGAGCTTAACGACGTAAGCGATAAGGTTTACACCAGAGACCTTTACAGCAGAGACTAAAAATTACAGATGGGGGTGATTCCCGATGGATTCGATTATTTCAGGAACATTCAGAATGATTATCCGCAGGGGTTTCCCCCATCAGCTCTATTTCGACGAGGATTTCATGCGGATAATCGGCACGGAGGACAACTCCGACCCCGAGAAAAACTACCGCCTGTGGGAGGAGTGCGTCCACCCGGACGACATGCCGCTGATAAAAGAGGCGATAGAGAGCACTCAGCACAATATCCGCGCCGAGGTGAAGTACCGCTGGCGCCACAAGACCCGCGGACTTTACACCGCCTACAGCACCGGAATGCTTGCAGGCAAGGAGGACGGCTGCGTCACCATATACGGTTTTTTTAAGGGCGTACCCGCCGACCGCACGCAGCTCTACGGCTACGACCCGGATCTTCAGCTCCTGACCAGGCTTCTCGCGGAGAAAATGCTGGACAGCTTCGCGTTCTGCGCGCTTGTAGACCTACAGCAGAACAAGCTCATGCTGCTCAACGATTACTTCAACACAGGCTCCTCGGCAGGCTGCGAATGCGGCTATGACGAGTGGCTTGAGGGATTCCAGTTCTGCATTCATCCGGACGACCGGGATTGTCTGACGGAACTGCTGACTCGTGCGAATCTTGCAAATGCGTTTTCAAAGTCCGACGAGGTGCACGGCGAGTTCCGCTTTATGCGCCCGGACGGTCCATGCTGGGTAAATCTGCGGCTGGTGAGAATGAAACAGCGCCTTGCCGGGCGTTATCCTGAGTTCATCGTGTTCCGGCGTATCGACGCAGACCACCGCGCCGTATTCATGGAGGAGCTGCGCAACCGCCTGATAAACGGACTTGCGATCCCCTATATGATCCTCGACCTTATCGACCTTCGCGCGGGCAGCTTCTATTCCTCCAGGGACAATCAGGGGCTTTTCGCGGAGCACTTCAACGAGATAGGAAGCTACAGCGACGCGCTGGATCGCTTCGTGGAAAACTGCGGGTGCAGCTTCGCGGACAGAAACGCGATACTTTTCAATTTCAGCGTGGAGCACATGACTGAGCGTTTCCGGGCAGGGGAAAAGATGATCGAATGCGAGGTCTGCCGCAACCCTGAGGGTCAGCCGGAGTGGCTGCGAATCCAGGCGTTCATGTCCTCCGCCGACGAAAACGGAGAGCCGGCGCTTGCTATACTCAGCATTCAGCAGGTGACTACCGAGAAGCTGCGGGAGCTTCGCTATCAGCAGCGGCTTGAAAGGGCGCTCCGCACGGAGAGCCAGTACAGGCAGGCTATCCTGTCCAACGCCATCGCGGTGTACACCTATAACATTACCGAGGACACGATATACGACGAGATAATCGAACAGGAGGGCGTTGACCCGCTGCTTCCCAAGATGGGGCTTACTGTGCCGTGCTCCTATAACGAGTACATCAGCAAAAAGTCCGAGTTTATCGTTGACCGCCAGACCGCAGAGAATTTCCGCAGGACATTCTGCACACGTACTCTTGCTGATATGTACAACAGCCACCGCCGCAGCTTTGATACGGAATATGAATTCAAGATCGGCAGCATGGTCGGGTACTTCCGCGAGGCGGTAATAATAACCCAGGATATGGAGACCGGCGACCTCTGGGGTCTGACCTACGTCCGGGACGTCACCGGCGAACACGACCAGGCAAAGCAGGTGGAGCAGGCTCTGCGCGACGCCTTCGACCAGGCGCAGCACGCGAACTCCGCAAAGACGCTGTTCATGAGTCAGATGAGCCACGATATCCGCACGCCGCTGAACGCGATACTAGGAATGTCCATGATAGCGCAGGAGCACATCAGCGACGCCGCCCGGGTCAACGACTGCCTCGAAAAAATACAGACCTCCGGACATCAGCTCCTGGAGATAATCAACAACGTCCTCGACCTTTCGGCGATAGAGAGCGGAAAAACCACTCTTGCCAGCGAGCCGTTCGACCTGAAGGTGTTCATCGACGACACTGCGGGCACGATACGCACGCTGACCGACAAGAAGCGTCAGCGCTTCGTCGTGGAGATCTCCGAGGGGATAAACTATTCGGTGATAGGCGACCAGGCGAAGCTGCGGCAGCTTCTTATGAACATACTCAGCAACGCCGTGAAATATACCCCGGACGGCGGCGAGATACACCTCTCCGTGAAGGAGCTGAACCCCGACCACCACGGCGTGTGCCGCTATCTTTTCACAGTGAAGGATAACGGAATCGGCATGAGCCAGGAATTCCTGCACAAGATATACGACCCGTTCGTCCGCGCCGACGACCACCGCATAAGCGGAATACAGGGAACCGGTCTCGGAATGGCGATCGCGATAAACATCGCCCGCATGATGAACGGCGACATCGGAATAAACAGCGAAGTCGGCAAGGGTTCGGTGTTTGAAGTCACCGTCGCGCTGAAAAAGGGCGCGGAGGAGCCTGCGTACATCGGCGGCATTTCCATGGAGGAGCAGCCGCGGCGCGAGCGCATGTCGGACTACGACTTCGGCGGGAAGCGCGTACTGCTTGCGGAGGATCTCGAATTCAACGCGGAGATCGCGTCGGAGTTCCTTGCGGAAGCTGGGCTTGTCACTGAAACCGCATGCAACGGCGCGGAGGCAGTGGAGAAGTTCGGCAGTTCGCCGGAGGGCTACTACAGCCTTATATTCATGGATATCCAGATGCCGGTTCTGGACGGCTATCAGGCGGCGGACAAAATACGCGCTCTGGACCGTACCGACGCGAAAACCGTGCCGATAGTCGCGATGACGGCAAACGCTTTCATAGAGGACGTCAAGACCGCAAAGGAACACGGAATGAACGGGCACGTTGCAAAGCCGCTGGAGGTAAGGGAGCTTACCGCGGCGCTGAAAAAGTGGATACCCGGCTTTAAAACTAAGAATCAGAGTTGAACAGAATGAAAAGAATTGTTACGATACAGGATTTTTCCTGCGTTGGGAGCTGCTCGCTGACCGCCGCGATACCGGTGCTGTCGGCGGCGGGGGTGGAGTGCTGCGGAATTCCGACGGCGCTCCTTTCGAACCACACCGGATTCCCGACGTTTTACAGCATAGACCTCACAGATGAACTGGCTCCGATAAGCGATCAGCTCAAGCGTGAGCACATTGATTTCGACGGCGTTTACACCGGATATATTGCTTCCATCGATCAGATAGAGCACATTGAGGAGTTCATACGCCGTTTCAGGAAGCCGGGGGACCCGCTGTTCATCGACCCGGTAATGGGCGACAACGGAAAGATGTACGCGGCGCTCACCGAAGACTACCCCGAAAGAATGCGGAAGTTCATCGAGGGTGCGGACATCATCACCCCGAACATCACGGAGGCATGCCTGCTGACAGGGCGCAGCTTCAATCCCTGCCCGACGCTCCACGAAACGAAGGAAATGCTCCGGGAGCTGTGCGGATTCGGAGTGAAGTTCGCGGTCATCACCGGATTTTCGGAGAAGGGACAGCTGGGGGCGGTCGGCTGCTTTGACGGCGCCTTCACCGAGTGCCTCACCCCGAAGAAGGACGTTGCATGCTCCGGCACCGGGGACGTATTTGCCTCGGCGCTGCTTGGAGCGGTGCTGCGCGGCGCGGATTATCCGCAGGCTCTGGAGATAGCTACAAAGTTCACATATGCGGCTGTGGAGTACACCGCCGCGGCATCCGACCGCAGATTCTACGGGATACACTTCCAGCCGGTGCTCGGGGAGTATATCCGAATGCTGGAGCGCGTCGAAAAGGGGCGGTCTGATGGCTGAGCAGAAAAGGAAGGGGCTTTCCCGGCTGAATAAGGCGATACTGTTCCTGATAACATCGGCGTTTTTCTTCGCGCTGATGAACATGTTCGTGCGGCTTTCCGGCGATGTCCCGACGATTCAAAAGACGTTCTTCCGGAACTTCTTTGCGCTGTTCATTGCGAGCGGCGCGATGATAAAGAACCGCTGTTGCATTATCCCGCCGAAGGGCGCAAGGTTCGACCTGTTCATGCGCGCGGCGTGCGGCTACGCCGGCGTTGTGCTGAATTTCTACGCGATAGACCGGCTGAGCATTTCGGACGCCTCGCTGCTGAACAAAATGTCGCCGTTTTTCGCGATCATCTTTTCGACATTCCTGCTGAAGGAGCGCGCTAATAAGGTACAGTGGGCGATAATCCTGACTGCGTTTATCGGCGCGCTTTTCGTTATCAAGCCGTCCTTCCAGAATGCGGAGCTGGGAGCCTCCATCGCGGGATTCTGCGGGGGAATGTGCGCGGGCGCGGCGTATACTTTCGTCCGCCGGGCAACGGGGAAGGGCGTCAAGAGTTACTATGTGGTGTTCTTTTTCTCGGCGTTTTCTACGCTTGTGGCGTTCCCGCTGATGCTGCTGGATTTCAAGGCCATGACCCTGGTGCAGACCCTAATGCTGGTAGGCTCGGGAGTCAGCGCGGCTATTGCGCAGTTCTGCATAACCACGGCGTATTCCTACGCTCCGGCGAATGAGGTCTCGATCTACGATTATTCGCAGATAATCTTCGCGGCGCTCATCGGGTTTGTGGTGCTGAATCAGATCCCAGACGTGCTCAGTTTCGTGGGCTACGCGGTGATAATCGCAGCGGCGTTTGTGATGTTCAGATATAACAACCGGAAAACGAAGGAATGAAAAAGAGAGCTGCCGACAAATTATTATTTAGCGGCAAGTGTTCCACTCGTTGCAACCCCTAATCGGGAGTCAAGGGGGACGCGTCCCCCTTGCTAGTCGAGGGCAGCGCCCTCGTCGCCGTTAGGCGAAATACTGCGCACGAAGTGCGCAGTTACTCCGTGCGGAAGCACGGCTAAACGCCAAAAGAGCGCTAAAGGGGTGTGGGGGAAAACAAGCCACATATAAAATCTAGTTGCGCCTTACCTCCTCAACAGTCCGGTAAACTGTTGAGGAAGCATACATCGCCTCTAAACAATTCAATGGCTGTCTTAAAAAGAGTAGCCATCTTTGTATTATCCGACCAGCATGAGCAGAGTTCCCGCGACAAGTATCGCAAGACCTGCAGCGGAGCGTTTCGTAAGCTTTTCGTGGAACACTATGTAGGAGAACAGTATCGACACGAGGATACTAAGCTTGTCTATCGGAACAACAACGCTTGCAGGGCCGTCCTGAAGTGCCTTGTAGTAGCACAGCCAGGAGCCGCCGGTAGCAAGTCCCGAGAGTGCGATGAACAGCAGCTCGCGCTTGTCCAGCCCGCGGAGCTTATCCGCCTTGCCCGTCACGGGGACCATCAGCCATGCCATCACCAGGACAACCACAGTGCGTATCGCAGTGCCGAGGTCGGAGCTTACGCCGTCGATACCTATTTTACCGAGTATCGAGGTCAGCGCGGCGAATACTGCCGAGAGAATCGCGTAGGGAAGCCACTTCGCGCTGTTTGAGCCGGGACTGTCGGTTTTCTTCTTTTCGATCATCAGCAGGGTTCCGGCAAGTATCATCACCATGCATATGCATTTCAGCGGGGAAATGCTCTCGTGCAGGAAGATGAAAGCGAGCGCCATTGTAAGCACCGTGCTGGATTTGTCCACCGGCACGACCTTGTTTACATCGCCTACCTGAAGCGCCCTGAAATAGCACAGCCAGGAACCGCCGGTCGCAAGTCCCGAAAGCACGAGGAACAGCCATGTTTTGCCGCTTATGTTCGTGATGCCGCTCCAGGAGCCGGTTATCATGGTCATGAGTATCGCCATGATAAGCACCGCGATGGTGCGCAGAGCGGTTGCCACAGTAGAATCAGTCTTGCGGATACCGCATTTTGCAAGAATTGAAGTTAATCCGGCAAAGAACGCCGACCCGGCCGCGAACACCAGCCACATAAAACGCACTTCCTTTGAGTGAAGAAAAATCAGACCCACCTGGAGGTCTGCTTATATTATTGTATCACGTATTGATGCGTCTGTCAATGAGATATGCAACATTTGTATGGCTGTTGAATCATAATTCACAACTGGGTTTTTCTAAAAAATAGCTGATAAATTATCTCAGGTCATTGACATGGTGACTTTTGATGATGTATAATAAATATATATTGCATGAATAAGGGGTGGATTATGGAAAACAGAAAATGTATTGCTGTACTTACTGAGAAACCTAGCCTGGACTATCAGTCCGGAATACTTAAAGGAATATACAGATCGGCATTCAGCCATGATGCCAACGTAGCGGTATTCTGCGTAACAAGCACACGCAGCGACGAAGCCTACCAGATCGGTGAAATGGTGATATTTTCACTCCTAGGGGATTACTCCAGGTTTTCGGGCGTGATATACCTTCCGGATACTATCGACTATTCCATGCGCGACACCCTGATCACCGAAAAACTGATTGCGGCTTCCAGAAAAATAAAAATCCCGGTCGTGACCATCGACGGCAATTATGATGAGTTCCCCTGCTTCCTCTCGGACGACTCTGAGCCGATACAGTTCCTGGTGGATCACCTATCCGCCGGGCATGGCTGTAAGGATATCGCGTTCGTTACCGGAAGAAAGAACCACCCTCACGCTGAACACCGCCTGGAAGCGTTCAGCCGGGCAATGTCGAAAAATAACCTTGAAATACGCGAAAACCGCATGTTTTATGGAGATTTCTGGCGCACCTGCGGCGAAGATATCGTAAGCTCCCTGCTGGCGGGGGAAAGCGGGCTTCCGGAAGCGATAATATGCGCGAACAGCTACATGGCGGACGGAATATACGAAGCGCTGTACAAGCGCGGGTTTCGTGCGCCCAGGGATATAAAGCTCGCGTGCTACGGCGAAAAGACCGAAACCTCGGAATACATCTCCGCAACGATAAGAGCCACCGATAACCTCGGATTCTCAGCCTGCGAGGGTCTGTTCAGCATGATAAACGGCGGAAGCATTCCAAGCGTCAACCGTATTCCTACCGAGTTCCAGAAACGCCCCGCGATGACCTGCGGCTGCATGTACCCGGACGAATACAACCTGTTGGATTTCCGCGTGAAGGATCCCAACGAGATCAGCGATTTCTTCACCGAGTACAACACCATGAGCGAGAGCCTGATAAGGCGCCCGAACATCCGCGAGACCCTGTGGACCGCAAACTGGTATACACACCTGTTCGGGGACTTCACCAGATTCAGCGTGTGCATGTGCGACGATGTAGTGAAGCCCGAGCTGTCGCTTGACGAGAACGATGTCTGCATAAGCTACACCGATGAAATGCTGATGGTGCTTGACCACAAACGCCTCCCCGACGGGACCTCAGACGCTTTCGTCGGAACGGACAGGCGGTTCCCGGTCAGCGAGGTGTACCCTCCGCTGTTCAGCACCGACGGCGACCCCGCCGCGTATGTTTTCAGGCAGCTCCATTTTATCGAAAGATGCTATGGGTACGCCGTGCTCTCATACGGCAGTAAAATAATTTCACCGCAGGCAAGCTTTGATTTCTGGGTGAACGTCTTGGCAAACGCCGTTGAATCCCAACGCCGCCTGACTATAATGCGGTACCTTTATAAAAAGGTCAATCAGGACGCCGTTACGGACTCAATGACCGGACTTTTCAACAGAAACGGTTTCAACTCCATGCTTCCGCAGATGATAACCGAGGCGCGGGAGGCGGGAAAGCCCTTCCTGCTGATAATGTCCGACCTGAACGGACTGAAATACGTAAACGACAGCTTCGGTCACAGCGAGGGCGATAATCTGATAAATACCGCCGCCGGACTGCTTTCCTGCACCCGCATCAGCGGAGCTTCCTGCGAGAAGAATTTCCGTATCGGCGGCGACGAATTCGTGAAGGCTGCCTACGGCGATATCACTCAGCAGGGAATCGACGAATTCCGCCGTGAGATCAGCGAAAAGGTGAACATCACCAACAGCACCTCCTGCAAGCCCTACCCGATCTACATGCCGATAGGTACCTGCCTGCGCAGCCCCGGCGATATCCCGGACTGCGACAAAATGCTCTCCAGCGCTGACGAAGCGATGTACGCCGACAAGATACGCCTGAAATCAGTGACCGGCTTCGACCCCAAAAGAAAATGACCCGGGACCTTCCCGCGCTTCGGCGCAGGAGGGTCTTTGACGTCCCGGGAGGTATTTGCAAAAAGTATCCCGCGGAGCTCCCGCCATGTCTTGACTATTCCTGCGAAAAGATGTATAATAAAAGGTACTCAATTTCAAAGAAAAGGATACTATATAATATGGAAAGAAACTATCCCAAGGCGACCATCACCGAAAAGGGCGAGAGGGCACTCCGCGGCGGACACCCGTGGGTCTATGCCGACGAGGTCACAGAGGTCTCCGGCGAATACGAAAACGGCGGCCTTGCCGACGTTTTCAGCCGCAAGGGGCGCTACCTCGGCACAGGTTACATAAACGACAACTCCAAGATACGCATACGCGTCATCTCCCGCAACGCCAACGACAAATTCGACCGGGACTTCTACGCCCGCAGGATACGCTACGCGCTGGACTACCGCCGCACCGTCATGGGAGCGGAGGATTTCCGATGCTGCCGTCTCATATTCGGCGAGGCTGACAGCTTCCCCGGATTCACCGTCGACAGATTTGGGGACATTCTTGTTGCGCAGGTGCTGTCCCTCGGCACGGAGCGCGTAAAGGACGCGCTCTACGAGCTGCTTGTGCAGACCCTCGCGGATATGGGCGAGCATATCTCCGCGATATACGAGCGCAACGACGTTAAGATACGCGAGCTTGAGGGCATGGAGGAATACAAGGGCTTCTGGGCTGGCGCGGGGCTTCGCACCGACCTTTCCGGCGTGACCGAAATAACAGAAAACGGCATAAAATACACCGTGGACTACATCAACGGTCAGAAAACCGGATTCTTCCTCGATCAGAAGTACAACCGCCAGGCTATCCGCCGCATTGCGGAGGGACGTACCGTCCTCGACTGCTTCACGCATACCGGCTCGTTTGCGCTGAACGCCGCAGCAGCCGGAGCCAAGTCCGTGACCGCCGTGGATATCTCCGCGGACGCCATCGAGATGACCCGCCGCAACGCGGAGCAGAACGGCTTCACCAATGTGGAGTTCCGGCAGGCTGACGTGTTCGACCTGCTCACCGAGCTTTACCGCGCGGGAGGCCACCCCTATGACTTCATAATCCTCGACCCGCCGGCGTTCACAAAGAGCTCCAGCACCGTAAGGGCGGCGGAGCGCGGCTACAAGGAGATAAACCTCAAGGCTATGAGGCTGCTGCCAAGGGGCGGCTACCTTGCGACCTGCTCATGCTCGCACTTCATGACTGAAACGCTGTTCCGGCATATGCTCCATGACGCAGCAGCCGACGCGGGAGTCTCGCTGCGGCAGATAGAGGCGCGCAGGCAGGCTCCGGATCACCCGATACTCTGGAACGTTCCCGAGACGGATTACCTCAAGTTCTATATTTTCCAGGTGGTGTAACATGCAGCTTACCGAAAAAGACCTGCTTCCGGGAACCGTCGTGCAGCATTTCAAGCGCGGAATGCTCCCGGAAAGCGAGCGCGCTGACAGCGCGATGTACCTTTACGAGATACTCGGAGTTGCCCGCCACACAGAGACCGGAGAAATGCTGGTGGTGTACCGTGCGCTCTACGGCGAGCACAGGATATGCGCCCGCCCGCTTGAGATGTTCCTTTCCGAGACCGACCGTGAGAAATACCCCGAGGCAGGACAGAAATACCGGTTTGAGCCGGTGAAATAGCGAAATTCCAGAAAGAAGCGACCAATGAGATCAGCAAAATACGTTGATATGTGCAGCGGCCCCGTGCTGCGCAAGATGATAGTTTTTACACTTCCGATAATGTTTTCGGGGCTTTTCCAACTGCTTTTCAATGCGACCGATATCATCGTCGTGGGAAGGTTTGCAGGCGATAACGCGCTTGCCGCGGTAGGTTCGAACACCGCGCTCATCAACCTCATGACCAACCTGTTTATCGGTATTTCCATCGGCGCGAACGTCGTGGCGGCGCGCTACTGCGGCGCGAAAAACTACTCCGAGCTTAACAGGACAGTCCACACGTCAATGCTGCTCAGCGTTATCAGCGGATTCCTGCTGATGGCTGCTGGACTGCTTTTCGCGGAGCAGATACTCGGGCTGATGTCCACGCCGGAGAGCATTCTCGGCATGGCTTCGGATTATCTGCGGCTCTACTTCTGCGGAATGCCGTTCATGATGATCTACAATTTCGGAAACGCGCTCCTCCGCGCCGCCGGGGACACCCGCCGCCCTCTGATATACCTCATCTGCGGCGGAGTAGTCAACGTGCTGCTCGACCTGCTGTTCGTCATCGCGCTGGATATGAGCGCCGCCGGAGTAGGTCTCGCTACCGCGATTTCCCAGGGTGTTTCGGCGGCGCTGATGGTTCGCTGCCTCATGCGCGAGAAGGACGAGAACGGTCTGAAGCTGCGGCTGAAAAACCTGCGTATCCACAAAGACAAGCTGCTGATGATACTTAAAATCGGGCTTCCCGCCGGATTCCAGGGAACGGTGTTCTCGCTCTCGAACGTGGTTATCCAGAGCTCCATAAACCTGTTCGGCGAGGCGGTCATTGCGGGTAACTCCGCGGCGGCAAGCATCGAGGGATTCGTCTACATGGCAATGAACTCCTGCTATCAGTCCACGCTGTCGTTCACCAGCGCGAACATTGGCGCAGGGAAATACGAGCGTATCAACAAGATACTCCGCTGCGGACTGCTGTGCGTGGTGGCGGTGTGGGCTATCCTGGGTCTCGGCGTTGCGATGACGTTCAGCCGGCCGCTGCTCAGTATCTACACCTCCGGCGACGAGGCAATAAACGCCGGCGTGCACCGTATGATGTACGTCTGCGGCACATACTTCCTGTGCGGCATTATGGACGTTATGGTTGGCTCCCTGCGCGGAATGGGCTATTCAGTTACGCCGATGATAGTTTCGCTGCTCGGCGCATGCGGACTCAGGCTTGTGTGGCTCGGGACGGTGTTCCAGATGGAGCAGTTCCATACGCCGGACACTGTGTACCTGTCCTATCCGGTTTCCTGGGTGATAACGGTCGCGGCGCATGTTATCTGCTTCTTCATATGCCGGAGAAGGCTCAAAAAGAAGGTCCAGCTCCGGAAAACGGAAAGCGTTCCGGAGGCGCGGTGAGTTGAATTCCGGCGGCGGTTACGGCAATTATTAAACAACGGGCAGGCAGTTTGTCTGCCCGTGTTTGTTTTGTTGCAAGCGTATGCTTCGGACTATAATTCTGTAATATTTTGTTTTTCTGCACAAAAATAATTTAATGTATATTGCATTTTATATAGATTTATGCTATAATCAATATATCAAATGCCAAATGCGGGAAATCCCCGCGAGCCAACTCAGGGAGGGTATACTGCGCATGCTCTCAGACAAAAGCAAACTCCGTACGCTCCTTCTGAGCGACGACCTCGACATACGCCACAAACTTCAGAATATACTGATTACTATAAGCATGGCGGGCTGCGCCGCGTCAGTGGTGATCTCCTTCGCGACGCAGATGAGTCTCGCGGGGAACCTTGCCTCCTTGCTCGGGCTGCTTACGCTGTCCCTGGCGTTCTATCTCTCGGTTATTCGCAAAAAGAAAGAAGCTGCGTACTATCTCATTACTATTGCGGTAAATCTGGTGCTGTTCCCGCTGATGTACATGCTGAACGGGGGAGTCTACAGCGGAATGCCCCTCTGGCTCGCATTCGGGCTGGTGTTCCCGTGGTTCGCGATGGACGGCGCCAGGTGCTGCGTGATGTTCGCGCTTGACCTTATCGCCGCGCTCGGCTGCCTTGCAGTCCAGATGTTCTTCCCGGAACTTATCCTGCTCCCTGAGGGCGACCTCACAAAAATGGCCGTGCTTGACGTAGCTCAGGTGATGGTGACGGTCCCGGTGATGATCGGGCTTACCGTTAAGTACCAGAGCGTAGTTTTCAAGCGACAGCAGCGCAAAATGGAACAGCAGGAAAAAAAGCTGCTGGAAGCGATGCGCACCGCCGACCGTGCCAACGAAGCCAAAACATCCTTCCTCGCAAGCATGTCGCACGAGATACGCACGCCCATCAACGCGGTCCTGGGAATGGACGAGATGATACTACGGGAAAGCAGCGACGAGTCTATCCTGAGCTATGCGGCGAATATCCAGTCCGCCGGGCACTCGCTGCTATCGGTGATAAACGATATCCTCGACCTGTCGAAGATAGAATCCGGCAGGCTGGAGCTTCTAACCGCAGAATACAGTACGCAGCAGCTAATGAACGACTGTTACAGCATGATGATAATGCGGGCTGAGAAAAAAGACCTGCTGCTTGAGATAAAGAACGATCCTCAGCTTCCCGCGAAGCTCGCCGGTGATGAAGTGCGGCTGCGTCAGGTCATACTGAACCTGCTGACAAACGCCGTGAAGTACACCTCCGCGGGCGAGGTTACTATGCGCGTTGATTTCAAACATACCGCTGAAAACGAGATCATGCTGAAAATATCCGTCCGCGACACCGGAATGGGTATCTCGCAGGAGAATCAGCAGAACCTGTTCAAGGCGTTCCGCCGGCTGGACGAAATGACCAACCGCCACATCGAAGGCACCGGTCTTGGGCTCAATATAACAAAGCATCTCACTGAAATGATGGGAGGTACCATCGCGGTGCGCAGCACGCTGGGCTCCGGCTCGGAATTCACTGTGGAGATACCGCAGCGCGTGGTGTCATACGAACCGGTCGGGGTGTTCATCGAGAACCGCCGAGCCGCCAGCGGTCAGAAAGAGGAGTATCACGAGCGCTTCCGGGCGCCGGGAGCAAGGATCCTGGTAGTGGACGATGTGAAGCTCAATATAGATGTCATAAAGGGACTGCTCCGTCTGACGCAGATACGGACCGAATCCGCCTACAGCGGGCGCGAGTGCCTCGGGCTGGTTTCGCGTACGCACTACGACCTTATATTCATGGATCATCTTATGCCTGATATGGACGGCATTGAGACCCTGAAACAGCTCCGTGCACAGGATGGCTCTCCCAATGCCGGAACCCCGGTTATCGCGCTGACCGCCAACGTGATGGTCGGGGCGCGTGAGAAGTACGCCGCCTGCGGATTTACTGACTACCTCGCAAAGCCGGTGCAGAGCGACCGTCTGGAATCGGTGCTGCTTGAGTACCTTCCGCGGGAGCTGATCCTTCCGATAACTCCCGGCTCGGAAACGCGTGAAGCCGCCTCCGGCGCAAGGGAGCTTCCGGAACTGAACGCTGCTGCGGGAATAAATTGCTGCTGCGGCGACGAAAAGCTGTTCCGCAGGATCATTGGAATGGCGGATATGACCTCGCGGGCGGAATCGCTGGAGAAGGCTCTGGATAACTCCGACTGGAAGGAGTACGCGCAGACCTGCACCGAGCTTTGCAGCGCCGCAGCGGCGGTGGGAGCTGAACGTCTGGCTCAGTCCGCACAGTACGCCGCGGATCTTCTTGCAGCCGGGAACATCGCGGAGCTAAGGTCGCATGAGCGGCGGCTGATATCGCATTGCAGGAGCTTTGACGAAGCGGCGGCAGCTTACATACAAAAATTTACCGAGAACGGAGAGAAATACTGATGAAAAAGAGAATAATGGTAGTCGACGACGACAAGATAACGCTTAAGATGTGTAAATTTATTCTGGAAAAGCAGGATCACGAGGTGGTGACTGCCGAGTCCGGCAAGCGATGCCTGGAGTTCCTGAGAGAACCCTCCAACCCTCGGATAGACTGCATTCTGCTTGATATCGAAATGCCGCTGCTCAACGGGTTCAACACGCTTTCAAGCGTTCGCCAGTCGGAGAAGCTTAAGGATATCCCGGTGATGTTCCTGACCGCCTCCGCCACACAGGAAACTGTCCGGGAGGCGATACGGCTGGGCGTCACATCTTACCTCAGGAAGCCCTTCCTGCCGAAGGAGCTTACCGATAAGGTAGCCGCGCTGCTCGGCTCCGAAGCATGAAATACAACATCTACTTTGAGCTTGCGGCAGCGGCTCTGCTGGTGGTGCTGAACCTGTACGTATATCTGCAATATCCGTCGGATTCGCCAAGCAACCGGCATTTCAAGCGGCTCGCAGGAGTGCTGTTCCTTGCAGTGACCCTGGACGTCGTGACCGCGATAACCATAAGCTGTGCCGACAGCGTTCCGATATGGCTCAACACCGCGCTCAATACTATTTATCTGATCTCCGACGTGTTCCTTGAATGTCAGTTCGTGATCTATTGCACCTGCGCCATCTACGGAACGGCGCGGCACCGTCATATTCCGGAGTTCACGCTCGGCGCGGCGGGGGCGATGGTCGTACTGCTCGCCATCAACATCTTCACCGGGTGGATATTCTCATTTGATGAGACGGGATACGTTCACGGTCCGCTTTACCTTTTGATACATGTGATCCCGATAGCTGCGATAATCATTACAAGTATAATGATGATCGTGAATTTCAGAAAATTCAGCAGTGCGCAGCGCATTTCGGTATCCGTGTATATTCTCGTACTGATCTCCGGACCGGTTGTGCAGCTTATTTTCCCGAACGTGCTGTTTACGCTGTTCACGGTATCCATCGGTCTGATGATGCTGATGTTTGCGATGGAGACCCCGGATCTCAAGGTGCTCAAGCGAACCATGAAGGAACTCCGCGACACCCGTGACGAGGCGGAGGAGGCCATGGCGGCGGCACAGAGCGCCAGCCAGGTCAAGACAGAATTCCTGAGCACTGTCTCTCATGAGATACGCACGCCTATCAACGCCGTGCTGGGCTTCAATGAAATGGTGCTGCGAGAGTCCCGGGACGAAGAGATCACGCGGTATTCTGAAAATATCCGCAGCGCCGGCAAGACTCTGCTTGCGATGATAAGCGACATGATGGATTTCACCGAGATGGAGACAGGCAGCTTCCGTATTGAGGAAACGAACTACTCTGCGGCTTCCATGCTTTCTGATATCGCCGCTTTCGCGGGATACCACGCAAACAAAAAAGATATCGAGCTGCGGCTTGATTTCTCCCCGGATATTCCCAGGACGCTCCATGGAGACAGCGTTCGCATAACCAGGATACTGAACGATCTGACCTCCAACGCGGTGAAGTACACAGAGCGCGGATGGGTGGAGATACAAGTCGGCTGGGAACCTGACGGCGACAGCGGCTGGCTGTGCGTTAAAGTCAAGGACACGGGCACCGGCATGCGCGGGGAGGACGTCGCGCGGATATCCTCGAGTTTCCTGCGAATGGACAAAAAGCGAAGTCAGAATATTCAGGGGATAGGTCTGGGACTTACCATTGTAACAAGGCTACTTTCGATGATGGACAGCTTCCTGGAGGTGGAAAGCACCTACGGCAAGGGTACCTGCATGAGCTTCCGGCTGAGGCAGGGCGTTTCGGATCCAAGCCCGGTAGGCGATGCGGCGGCGCTGACGCGTCCCGGAGAGCTTTCGCGCAGCAAGCCGGGATTCACGGCTCCGCAGGCGCGGATACTCATAGCCGACGACAACGAGATGAACCTCGACCTTTACCGCCGCAGCCTGCGCGAGACCAGGGTCACGATAGACGCCGCGGTAAACGGCGTGGAAGCACTTGAGCTTATCGGCAGGAACCGCTACGACCTCATACTCCTAGACCATATGATGCCGGTAATGGACGGCATGGAGACCCTGCGGACGATACAAAAGCAGGAGCTGTGTCCGGGCGTTCCGATAATCGTTGTTACAGCGAACGCGGTTTCAGGAGAGCGCAATATGTACCTCAACGCCGAGGATGTCCGCATGGGAGACGGCGAGCCGGTGTCCGGGTTTGCTACGGCTCCGAAAAAAGGCGTAATGGAGCAGCTCGGGGAGTTTCTGGACGTTTCGTCAGCGCTGCAATATTGCTGCGACAGCGAGGAGCTTTATCTTGATATAGTCGGCACTTATCTTGAGGAGGACAGGTACGGCCTCATTTCGGAATATTTCGCCGCCAAGGATCTGGAGAACTACCGCATACAGGTTCATGCGCTGAAGAGCGGCTCCCGCACCATAGGGGCGAACGCGCTGTATGAGGAGGCTCTCCGGCTTGAGGAGGCGGCCAAGTCCGGCGATACCGGGTATATCACCGAGAACACGCGGCGTGTTCTTGAGCAGTACCGAATGCTTGCCGGGCGTATACGCGGCATACTTGCCGGCGGCTCTGAAGCCGGTTCCTGCAATGTGGAGGGCAGGGTGCTGTATATCGAAAACGACCTGATGTTCCGCTGCCTGACCGAGCGTATGCTCCAGGAATACGGCGTGGCGTCGGTAAGCAGCGGCGGGCAGGCGCTGGAGTATCTTGAGGGACATGTTCCAGAGCTGATACTGCTATCCGCAGGCGCGGACGATGTATCTCTGCTGAAGTCGCTGCGCTCTGACGGGCGGCTGAAGGATATACCGACAGTGGTCTACACGGCGGATCGTTCGCCTGCCGCAGAAGTGATGTTCCTGAATGCCGGCGCGGCAGACGTTATCCGCAAGCCTGCTGACGGAAGCGTGCTTTCGGCAAGGATAGGCAGACTGCTGGCGGCTGAAAAATCCTGCTCGGCATAAATTTGACCCGGCTTTGATCTGGGTGGAATATTCCAGTGCGGCAAATATTCCCGGATTTCCCATGAGAAAAGGGCGCCTTTCATTGAAAGGCGCCCTCTGTCACTGCTCAGGAGCGTGTTAAGGTCTGACGCACCGAGCCGTCAGCACTCACCGCTCACTGACGCCGGATCAGGCTATACCCGGGAAACGATCAGCAGCCGCAGTTATTACCGCAGTTGTTGCCGCAGCCGCCGCAGCCATTGTCGCAGCTGTTACCGCAGCCATTGCCGCAGCCGCAGAACAGGATAAGAATAAGAATGATGATCCAGCAGCAGTTGCCGCCGCCAACGTTGAAGCATGACATATTCGTGTCCTCCTAATTACTATAGTAGAAATTTCCGCTTCCCTTTGAAGCTTCCGTTTCATAGTACATAGTATGCAGAGTGTGAAAATCTGTTACAGAAATTTTCCTGCTGATGAAATAAATTCCTGATTTCTGCTCATACTATGTGTATCAACGAGGAGGTCAACAACATGAATTCAATAAGCGGATTTTCTGATAGTGCGGTGAAGGCGCTCAATTCGGCGCTGGGAGCCGCTATGGGATATGGTCACACCTATGTCGGCAGCGAGCACATGCTTTACGGGCTGGTAAGCGACGACAGCTTTCCGTCCGCGTCGGTGCTGCGGAGGTACGGCGTAGGTCGCAATGAAGTCCTTCGGCGGCTGGAAACGCTGGTCGGCAAGGGGAGACCTACCCGCCTGAGCATGAACGACCTCACGCCGCGTTCGCGCAGGCTGATGGAAAACGCGCTCTCCTTTGCCGCCGCCGAGGACAAGCGCAAGGCCGGGACGGAGCACCTTCTCCGCGCGGTGGTGCTCGACAGGGAGTGCTGCGCCTGGTCGATACTCGCGGAGCTTGGCGTGAATATGGTGAAGCTCGCGGGGGAGGTCTGCGCGCAGCGCTATGTCGAGCCGGACTTCCAGCAGAGCGAAAAAGAGCGCCGCGCGAAATTCCCGGCGCTCACGAAATACGGCAGGGACCTCACCGAGCTTGCAGCCTCCGGGAAGCTCGACCCGGTGATAGGCAGGGAGCAGGAAACCGACCGCCTTATAAGGGTGCTGCTGCGGCGCTGCAAGAATAACCCCTGCCTCATCGGGGACGCCGGAGTCGGCAAGACCGCCGTGGTGGAGGGATTCGCGCAGCGCATAGCGGCGGGGAGCGTCCCGCAGGGGCTTCTCGGGAAGCGGATATATTCCCTCGACCTGACGGCGATGCTCGCCGGGGCGAAGTACCGCGGCGACTTTGAGGAGCGCCTGAAAAGCGTGATAGAGGAAGCCGCAGGCTGTCAGAATGTGATACTGTTTATAGATGAGCTTCACAGCATTGTCGGCACCGGAGCTGCCGAGGGCGCGATAGATGCGGCAAACATTCTGAAACCCCAGCTGGCCCGTGGCGAGATATGTCTTATAGGAGCCACCACCACCGAGGAATATCGCCGCTTCATCGAGAAGGACAGCGCGCTTGAGCGGAGATTCCAGCCAATAACAGTGGAGCAGCCGACGGAAGCGCAGACTCTGGAGATACTCCGTGGAATGCGGCACAGCTACGAGACCCACCACTGCGTTACGATAACCGACGCGGCGCTTGAGGAGGCGGTAAGGCTGTCGGTGAGGTATATCACCGACCGAAACCTCCCGGACAAAGCTCTTGACCTCGTGGACGAAGCGGCGGCGCGGGTGCGCTCAGGAGCCCCGAATGCTCCGTATGCCCGCAGGCTTTCGGAGGTGCGAAGGGGGCTTGCAGTGGTAAAATCCGCTGCTGAGGCGGAGAAGCTCCACAATGAGGAATACGCGCTGGTGAAGGCGCTGAGCGGCGGCATTGGCGCGTCAGTCGACCGGCAGGACATCGCATGCGCCGCCTCGGCGGTGACTGGTATCCCGGCGCAGAAGCTCTCGCAGGACGAAGCTGCGCGGCTCTCCGGGCTTGAGGAGCAGCTCCGCAGGCGCGTGGTAGGTCAGGATAAGGCGGTAGAGCTGGTCGCGAATGCGGTCCGCCGCGGGAGAACGGGGCTTAAAGAGCCGGAGCGCCCTACCTGCTCTTTTCTGTTCCTCGGGCAGACCGGAGTGGGAAAGACTGAGCTGGCTAAGGCGCTTGCCGAAGCGGTTTTCGGCGATGAGAAGCGCATGATACGCTTTGATATGTCGGAGTTCATGGAAAAGCACTCGGTTTCAAAGCTGATAGGGTCGCCTCCCGGCTACGTGGGATTCGAGGAGGAGGGGCAGCTCATTAAAAGGGTCAGGAGCGCTCCATATTCAGTCGTGCTTTTCGACGAGGTCGAGAAGGCTCACCCGGACGTGCTGAATCTGCTTCTTCAGATACTCGAAGAGGGGACTCTCACCGCCGCTGACGGAAAACGGGCGGATTTCCGGAGCTCCATTGTGATAATGACCGGAAACATCGGCGCGGAGCAGCTCTCTAAAAACACGCTGGGGTTCGGTTCGGGGCAGCAGGACGACGGGGAATCCGAAGTATTGTCGGAGCTGAAAAAG
>OLPW01001192.1_pt1 | contig 27957 bp, 39 predicted proteins | sample 1672161 | NCBI WGS metagenome assembly OLPW01 (sample SAMEA3136654, study PRJEB25190) | human gut metagenome
TTTTTAGAATTATAATGTGTATATACCCCGACAGGGGTATGCAAGGGCATACTGCCCCGAATACATTTTACCACAACGTGGCTAAAAAATCAACAGTAAGGAGGTTTTAAAATGCTGTTTAGCAATATTTTAAAGCGTAAACGCGAAGAAAAAGGTCTTACGCAGGCGGAAGTTGCCGAGCGAATCGGAACGACACAGCAGAATATAGCAAGTTTTGAGAGCGGATACAAGGTGCCGTCGCTCAAAATAGTAGTCGCTGCCGCAGATTTCTTCCACTGCTCGGTAGACGAAATGATAGGGAGGGCTGTTTCATGAATAAACCCATTCGCATTTACGGCAGGCTCAGAAAGATCGGAGACGATTACTACGAAGCTGAGTACAAGGATTACCGTCCGGACGGCACAGTTTTCGGATATGGTTTCGAGGATTTTTCCGGCGAACGGCTCGAAGCTCAGACCAAGAAGTATGAGGTGCATGTTTACAACGGAAAGACAATGCACGGAGCTGTACGCGAAGGCTGGAGAATGACTGACATAGTCGGGAACGTGATGAGAGTATCCGTGAAAACAAACGGTCTGACTGCCGCAAGGATACTCCATAAGAATAAGGACGTTGCCAGAGTACAGCGCGTCCGGTGGTGAAAGGAGTGATACCATGAGCATGAACCAAATGACCGCAGCAGTTACCGCCGCTCTGGAGAAGCTTGGCTATCGCCGGATCCGCGAACTGCAGATCACCTGCCCCACCCAGAACAGGGCGAACGTTTACCTGAACGACGAGTATTTCGGAGTATTCGACTTCGAACGCAACACCTTTGTAGACTGAGGCGAGCAATATGGAAAGCAAATCAGATTTTTCTAATCTGCTCAAAGACTACCGAAAAAAGAATGGGCTTACACAAAAGGCATTTGCTTCGTTAGTCGGGCTGTCTTACGATACTATCATAGGCTATGAACACGGCAGGAGCAAGCCGTCACCTGTTGCACGGAAAAAAATTGCAGAGAAAACAGGTATTGAAATCGCGCTTATTCCTCAAGGAAAAAATGGTGCGAAAATAGACTATTCAGAACCTTTGACTGATGAAGAGCGCGAGTTCGCAGAAATCAACCATTCTGAAATATGGAAATTTCTCAGAATCAAGAGGTTATCGTTTGATGAATGGTATGATACTGTGGTTTTCGGATATCTCCGTGCAGTCAAAATTCGTTTTCTCAGACCAGACCTTAAAGAGGTGCCGTTTTCTTACATTGCATTTCGCAATATGGAATCAACGCTTTCCAACGAGAGACGGAAACAAACACGCCGTCCTAGGACTGTCAGTCTTTACAATAGCTGTTATTCCAACTCTGATAAGCATATGATAGACGAAATGTGCAGTCCTTACGACAATATAAACACAGATTTTTAAGAGTTTTGCAATCGATTGCAAAACAGAACAGGAGTACACCATGATAAGAAACAACGACATAATCCAGGGCTACACCGTCCTGATGGTAGCTAACGGAATGATTCTTGCTCATTCCAAGACCGCCCCTGACCCCTACGTTGTATGGCATACCGCCGAGAACGGCAACGATGTGTACGACGGCAAGTACCTGCCGAACAAGGAGGACGCCGAGTGGGATTTCTGCACTAAGGCTTTCCCGTGGTTTGAGGATAACGCCCCCATAAACATCATTGAGGACAACGCAGCAGAAAAGATTGACAGTTTCAACTGGTACCTTGATGGTGCAAAGGAACGCGTGGAATCCTGCAGAAGCGTTCTGGACGAGATACAGGAGGCAATGGGCAATGCCTCTGCTCTGGTTGAGGACATGGTCGCAGAACACGAAAAGCTGGTCGGAAAGAAAGCAGCTCCGCAGGAGGAAAGCGACGATTCCAAAATCGACTATATTTCTGATTTTGATTTTGAAGAAACTACTAAAATTTCATCAGCTATCTCTGAACATCTTTCAAAGCTCAAAGACGAGTCAAAGTCAGAAAAGGAACCGCTATTAACTCAGAATTTTAGCGGACGAGGACACAGAGTTGTCCACGTTAAAATCAAAAAAGTAACCAAGTAGATGAAAACAGCCGAAACGAGCAGCCCGGCAGCGGGTTGTTCGTCCGCAGGGAATGACCGCCCTGCGCTGATGATGGCAGGTCGGAGCATAAAAAATAGAGCCTCGGCAGAAACGACTACTCTTTGCACGGAATATCGTTTCTGTTTGACCCTAAGGCTCCGTCTAAAGTATATCAGAGCCTAGTGCTTTTGTCAAGTAAAATTCTTACAGAAAGGAGAAATTGCTTTGACCTATTTAACGACAGCCCAGACTGCTCAGTTAAAAGGGTGCAGTTTACAGTATGTTCAGAAATGCGTTAAAGACGGAAAAATCAGCGCTGAAGTTAAAGCAAACGCTGCGAACAACCGCACCGAATACATAATTCCCCTGACAGCACTGCCGCAGGACTTACAGCTTAAATGGGAAAATCAGCAGCGCCGCTCGCTGGGCTTGGAGCCAATTAAAAAGGCGGTTAAAGCGCCGTTAAAACCAGCTGAAAACCGCCTTACCCTGGACGATCTTACGGATAAGCAGCGCAGCGAGCTGTATCTCTGGACAGGGATCATCAAGGACTGGCTCACTATCCGGGACAGCTACGAGCAGTACAGCAAGGGCGATATCGACGAGATGTACGTCCAGGCGGCTCGGCTGAAGTACCCCGACCTGGAAATAAGCACGGATATCCTCTACCGCAGGCTCAAAGCCTACCGTAACTCGGACATCTCCGGGCTTATCGACAAGCGAGGCGGCAGCAACAAGGGAACGACCGTCGTTCCGGAGTTCATGCTGAACGCGTTCAGTCGGTTCTACCTCGACCAGCAGTGCCTTCCGATAACGAGTTGCTACAAGTTCACCCGGGACTGGGTGCAGGAGCATTACCCGGAAAGCCTGCCGGACATGCCGTCAGAACGCACGTTCCGCCGCCGCGCCGAAGATATCCCGTATGCGGTGCGAATGTACTTCCGCAACGGCGACAAGGCGTTCTCAGACAAGTGCCTGCCGTATGTCGAGCGACTTTACGACGACCTCCACGCAAACGATGTCTGGATAGCAGATAACCACACCTTTGATTTCTTCACCGCAGGAAAGGACGGCAAGGTTCGCCGCCTGTACCTCACAGCGTTCCTGGACGCGAAATCCGGCGCTATGATGGGCTGGAATCTCACATATGCGCCCTCCGGCGACAGCACGCTGCTGGCGCTCCGGCATGGAATACTGAGGTGTGGAGTTCCGAAAGCAGTCTACTTCGACAACGGTTCCGAGTTCCTTGTATCGGATATCGGCGGACGAGGACACCGCCGCCGGAAAGACTGGAACAAGGATCCTCTGCCGCCGAACATCTTGCAGTTCCTCGGAATCGAAATGCACAACGCTATCGTCCGGAACGCAAAGGCGAAGCCCATCGAGCGCACGTTCTGCACTTTCAAGAATCAGTTTTCACGCTGCATTCCCACATTTTGCGGCGGCACGATACTGGAACGCCCGGAAAGCCTGAAGTACAAGCTTAAGCACGGAATAATCCCGGAGGAAGAGCAGATACGGATAGCGCTGGATTCCTACATCGACGGCTGTTTCAACGCCGCTCCCTACGGCGGCAAGGAGCGCCGCTACAAGGGCATGAGGCGGTTTGAGGTCTGGAACAGCAGCATACAGGACACCGTATTCCGCACAGCGGACGAAGCTAACCTCTCAATGCTGCTCAAACGCGTCAGCAAGCCGCAGGCAGTCAACCGCAACGGCGTGTACATCAATTTCGCCGGAGAAAAGCTGTGGTACCGCGGCGCAGACACCGTGCTGCACATCGGCGAAAAGGTGTATGTGCGCTACGATCCGGCGGATCTCCGTAGCGTGCGCGTGTATGACATGGCTACGGACAAGTACCTCTGGACGTGGGATCTGGACGACGACCTCCTCGTTGACTACCTTACCAACCACCGCGAAGATATCGCCACCGCCGAGAAGCAGATCGCCGAGAGCAAGAAGCTCGTCCGGGAATACGGTCGCGGAATCCTCGACAGCGTGGACACAGACAAGCGTATCGACATTTTCGCCGCTATGGTCAAGAACTCCGTCGAGGGCAGCAAGGACATGGTATTCAAGAAACCCGCGAAATTCGTTCCGGTATTTTCCGAGGAGAAGCTGGAGAAATCCCCGGCGCTTGGGGATATCAGCGAGATCTCCGTCAATATTGATATTCTGGATAAGTTAAACGCAGCGGCGGCGAGCCGCAGAAAGGACTGACATCATGGCAGAACAGAAAATCATCAGGGAGCTTACGCCGAAGCAGCGCGAAGCCCTCGAAAAGATAACAACGACCGCCGCGGAGCTTGGAATCTCCGAAGCGAAGCTCTGCGAGCGCATAGGAATAACCGGCTCGGCGCTGTCGCAGATACGCAAGGGGTACTACGCCGGGAACTGGGACAATCAGTTCGAGAAGATATACGCCTACTTTGAGAACAAGGCGGCGGCTTCCGAGACCTACAGCGAGGTAGAATACGCGCCGACCTCGATTTCTACACTGGTTTACAAGACAGTGCGGAACACACAGCTCAAGGGCGGGTTCGCGTTCGTGACCGGGGACGCGGGAGTCGGCAAGACGAAGGCGCTCCACAAGTACATAGAGGATCACCCACACGACAGCGTGATGATAACGATAAATCCCTGCACCAAGAGCACAAAGGCAGTGCTGAAACTGCTGGCTCTGAACCTGGGAGTTCCGGTCACACAGTCCCGGGACGACCTGTGGATGAGCATTGCGGCGAAGCTACACGACGGAATGGTCGTTGCAGTGGACGAAGCGCAGCTTCTGACCTACGGCAGTATCGAAACGCTGCGTTCATTTGCAGACTTCTTCGCAGAGCGCCGCCAGACCCTCGGCGTTGTTCTGGTCGGGAATCAGGGGATACGGGAGAAAATCGAGGGCAAGTCCCGGGAGCAGTACCGTCAGGTCGCGAACCGCGCATGGCAGCGGCAGCAGATAAGCACCGGGGACGTTCAGCCCGAGGACATCAAAATGCTGTTCCCGGTGCTGGAGGGCAGGGAGCAGGAACTGACGCTCCTCTACAAGGTAGCCCAGACCGCCGAGGGAATACGCGGAGCAGTCCGGCTGTTCGGGAACGCCTTTGACTCCGGCGACTACGACTTTAACGGGATAGTCCGCATGGCGAAGATGATGCACCTTGACCTCAAGGGCGCGGAAAAGGCGGTGCGGTCATGAAGCACGGAAAGAATCCCACCCGCCGCCAGAAGCAGAGCATTGCTTCCATCAGGCTGAATCCGGAAAACTGGCTCGTCTGCAAGGACACCCCGGACGAGCTGGTGCTGGAACACAAGATAAGCGGCAACATCAAGCGGATAAGAAAGGAATTACTGAAATGAAAATCGAATATATGCTTGCGTTCCTCGGCGGCGTTGAGCTGATGGCGCTCGCTAACGCGCTTTCACTGGGACTGCTGCCCTGCCGGCTTCTTGGACTGATATTCATGCTCGCAGCGCTGGTTGCGGCGGCTCTGCTCGGATATTCCGCCTGCTACAAGCACCTGCGAAAAGCCGTTGACCGCCGGTCGTACCATGAGGGCGTGTGCAAGGGCATACGGATCGGACGTGCGGAACGGCAGTCCGAGGTGCAGAGGTTCCTTGAAAATGAATGAAGAGAAGCTGCTGATTGAATTTCTGAAGCTTTACCTTGACGGACTGGATAAGGTGAGTAATTACGACGCAGTGAGGGTCGGAATCGAAAAGCTACTTTCCGAAAAGGTATTCCGCGACAGTGAGGAATTGTCGCTTTTCCTTAGTGTTGAATCAAGAATCAAAATCAGCGCCGAACGATTACAAGGCATGGCTGCTGGCAGGGTCATTTATATTCACCCTGCCATACCAGCTAAATAACACGGGGCTTAGTCCCCCGCCTTAATGCGGCTCCATACGGAACGGTTGCAAGCCCGATAACGCAGAGCAAGGAAAAATATAAGGAGGATTTTTATGGACAAGGAAGCACAGAAAAAATTAGCGGACGATTTTGTAGAGTTGCTTCGCACGACGAACAGGGACGGTATTGAGGAGCTTATCCGCTATCTTCAGGAGGAGACAGACTTCTTTACTGCCCCGGCAAGCACAAAATATCACGGGGCATTCGAGAGCGGACTGCTTATGCACAGCATAAATGTTTGCGCTGAACTCAATCTCGACCCGAACAGCAAGGTTTATCCGCCTGAAACCACCATCATCGTTGCGCTGCTGCACGACATCTGCAAGGCGAACTGCTACCGAACGGAAAAGCGGAACGTCAAGGAGAACGGCGCGTGGGTCGAGAAGCAGGTCTATGTTTTCGACGATGAGTTTCCGCTCGGTCACGGCGAAAAATCGCTGTACCTTGCAAGCAAGTTCATCAAGCTTTCGGACGAGGAAGCCGCGGCTATCCGCTGGCACATGGGAGCGTTCGACAACGCGTTCCGGGGCGGCGACCGGGGACTGAATGCTGCTTACGAGAAGTATCCTCTGGCGGTAATGCTTCATCTGGCGGATATGAGGGCTACTTACCTTGTGGAACGTGAACATTGATTTTACACGGTGCAGTTTTATTCTGCGCCGCCCTAATGCGGCTTCCGAACGGAAACGGTTGCAAGCCCGTGCGAACGCAGAGCAGGGATTACGCCGGATACACCCGGCAGAAAGGAGAGTGATTGCATGAAATTCAAGCTTTACGACTACGAAAATGACCGTTCCACGGACATAGAGCTGACCCCCTCGCAGTGGAAAGAACTTCAGGTGTTCCTGAAAGAGCTGAAGAACCCGCCCACGCACGACTACAAGGCGGTTCTCGACTGTTTCAACCGGATATGCTCGAAGCTTCCCCCGGCGACGCGGCTGACTGACAAGCGCAAGCGCGCTATCTTCAAGGCTCAGAAGGATGGCTACGATCTGGAACAGGTGTTCCGGACAGCCGCTCAGAGCGCATTCCTCTGCGGGCGGAACTCCCGCGGCTGGCGGGCAAGCTTCGACTGGATAATGCAGCCGGGCAACCTCGTAAAGGTCGCCGAGGGGCAGTATTCGGACAGCGTTCCAGCGCCCGCGCCGTCAGCGCCGCCGATGTCAGGCAATCCGTTTGACGACTATGGATAAGGTGAACGGCGCGGCATTCGTGAAATCGCTGGCAGCGGCGCACATGCAGAGCAATCCCCCGCTGGAGGGCGACTACATCGACGAGGACGGTCTGCTCCGCTGCGGAAAGTGCGGCGGCTTTAAGCGCAGCCGCATTGAGGTCAGCGGCGAGGAGATAATCGTGCCGGTCTGGTGCGAATGCATGACCCGCGCCAAAGAGGAAGAAAAGAAACGCAGCGAATCTATCCTGGCGAACATGCGTGCTAACGAGCTTCGCCGGCTGTCGCTTATGGACAACTCACTGTCGGCGGTGCGGTTCACTACTGCTGACAAGTCAGGCGAGAACGCCCGCAGCGTGGAGATATGCCGCAGATACGCCGCGAAATTCCAGCAGATGAAGCAGGACAACCGCGGTCTGCTGCTGTTCGGCGGCGTGGGTACTGGCAAGACCTACACGGCAGCGTGCATTGCGAACGAACTATTGGCGCAGGGAGTGTCGGTCGTTATGACCTCGCTTGTCAAGCTCATCGAAAACGGTATAAGCGACCTTTGCAGCCGCCTGTCGGCGATAGACCTGCTTATCCTCGACGACCTGGGCGCGGAGCGCTCCACTGATTACGCTCTGGAGCAGGTCTACAACATCGTGGACAGCCGCTACCGCGCGGGACTGCCGGTGATCTACACCACGAATCTCACGCTGGAAGAACTGAAAAATCCCGCAGACATGCGATACGCGCGGATATACGACCGCGTGCTTGAGAAGTGTTTTCCGGTGGAGTTCCGGGGCGTTTCCCGCCGGAAACACGGCGCGCGTCAGGGGTTCGACGATATGATGGCGCTGCTCGGCGTGGATGACACTACTTAAACATCATTTAAAGGAGGATAAAACAGCATGGAAATTAAATTTAAAAAGCTTACCAAGTCCCGCGGACTGACTATCCCGCGCGACATGGCGGAGCACCTCGACCTTGACGCCGGAACTGCGGTCGACCTTACCGCCTCGGCTGACGGGAAACTCATCATCACAAAACATGTTGATACCTGCCGTTTCTGCGGCGGTGCGGAAAAGGTCAAGCAGTTCGGAGGTATATTCTGCTGTCCGCTGTGCGCCACAAAGCTTTATCAGGAGGTAACGGCAGATGAGTGATATAATTGACAAGGTTCGTGAACTCAGCCGTATCAAGGCGGATATCGCAAAGCTCAACGACCGCCGCAAAGAGCTTGAAGCGTATTTTCTGGAGCGCGGCGGTGATGATGTAGTTGACACAAAGTTCAAGTCCACTGTGTACGCCGACCCGGATTCACAGGCGGCAGTTACCTATACCGAGGCGCAGGCTCTGACGATAGTTTACCCGCATTACCTTAAAGAAACGCTGGGGGCGATGTTTCCGGATATCTTTGAGGAATCCGTCAAGACCGAAATCAAGCCGAAGAACAAGGATATTGAGCGCATGCTCATCGGAATGTTCACCGGGAATTACACCAGGTCAACGCCGGAGGAGATAATTGCGCAGCTCCCCTGCGGAGATAAGGCGAAGTCCGCACTGGCGAAGAAACTTAAAGGCGCGAAGTTCGAGACCGACCGCGACAACCTCATGAAAATCGGTGGGTTTTCGGAGCAGGACGCCGGAGATTACGCCTACTTGTACGCCGAGGCGGCGGTCTGGCAGACATTCCGGAGCGTTGCGGAGATGTCCGGCGCAGACGAAGCACGGCTGCTCCGCTGTATCAATCTCGGCGTTGCGGTGGACAGTTCCACCAAGATCGCGGTGACCTGATGGCGACCAAGGAACAGATCCGGCGGATATATGCCCTCGGCGCTGCCGCCGGACTGCTCGACCGGAGCGCCGGGAACGACGACAACCTCCACCTGTGGATAAAGCAGTTTTCCCTAAAAGATCACATCTCGGAACTGACCGAGCAGCAGGCGGATTTCATCATCAGGCGGCTGGAGGAATACCGCTCGCAGGTCGCGCCGCTGCCGGAACTCATTACAGAGGAACAGCAGAATATGTGCTTCAAGCTGATGTACCGGATAGCCGAGATTTCTCCGTCGGACATCAAGCCCCGGGAACGGCTGAGGGGTGTAATATCCAAGGTGACCGGCAGAGAAATCCGCCCGGACAGGGATATTTTCAGCCGGGTCACCCGGGCGGAGGGGTCGGAGATAATTGAAATGCTCAAGCGGATACTCCGCTCAGAGCAGAATAAACTGAAAAGGAGTGATAAGCATGGGACTTGCAATGCTGGTAAAGAAGAGCCACCTTAACGCCGACCAGCAGGAGGTGGCTGACATTATCGGGCTGGAGAACTACCAGGCACTGGTGGATACGTTCGGCGGTTCACAAATCTGGATACCGAAAGCGCGATCGCTGGTGTCGTCCCCGGAAATTTCTACATATATCCGGTCAAGGCGGCAGAACGGCGACACTCCGGAGCAGATAGCCCGGGAACTGGAGCTTCCGGTGTCGGAGGTAAGACGGCTTTCAAAGTGATTTATGGCTCATCGCAAACGCGGTGAGCCGTTTTTTTATGTCGTTTCGCTTTGTGATTTCGCTTTTTACAAAGATACATTTTTATAGTATAATATGCGTAGCAAAAATAACATTTTAAAGAGGTGATACCGTGGATTTCGACACAATCTATAATATGATACTTACCGTCGGCATGGGCGCGATAACGTTCTTCCTCAAGCGCAGTTTTGATAAGCTGGACAGCCGTGCGAGCCACTCCGATGTAGAGGAGCTTAAAAACAAGCTTGCCAGCCGCGCAAGCCGCTCCGATGTTGATGAACTCAAAGACAAGCTTGAAAGCGCCGACGAAAAGTACGCCAGCAAATCCGAGCTTAACGAGCTGAAAAAATCCATCGAGAAAATCGAGAACAACATAGATTTCCTCAAGGAGAATACCGTGCGGAACTCCGATTTTATCCGCACCATGACGCGGCTCGAAACAAAGATTGACGATCTCAAAAGGGAGTGATATAGATGGACATGGAAAGAGTACACCGCGAGAAATTCTGCGACAACAACGCCCGGGTGCTTCGGGCTATAAATACGCTGCGGACAAAATACGTCCGCATACGTGAGCTGGAATACGGTCTGGAGGTCGATGTGAGCGCTCCGGAGATAGCTGACTGCGTGAATTATCTGAACGAGGGCGGCTACATAAAGCTCCGTGACGTGGAGTTCCACAATGAAGTAGCCGACCTCGCCGACGCAGAACTGCACAGCCTTGAGGCTAAGCTTACTGCAAAGGGCATTGCGTTCCTGAACGGCAAGATTTCCGACCCGTGCATAAGGCGGTGAGTCATGAAACGTAAGCATAGCAAGATAGACAAGCTGCCGTCTGACATCAAGGAAGCAGTCGAGCAGATGATCCTCGGAGATTACACCTACCGGGACGTCTGCGATTTCGTACGGGACACCGCGAACGTCACGCTGTCTGAGGCGGCTGTCTGCCGGTACGCGCAGGGGCTGAACGCCAGCGTTCAGGAGATTCGCCTTGCAAGCGAGAATATGCGCGCTCTGACCGAGGAAATGCAGAAATTCCCGCAGCTCGACACCACCGAGGGAATCGCCCGGCTGATATCCCACAAGGTATTGCAGGCAGTCCAGCAGATGGACGAAATTGCCCTCAAGGAAGCCGACCCGCTCAAGCTCATCGAAAAGGCAACGGCGCTGATCAGGGCGGTAAGCCTGAAAAATTCCACGGATATCAAGACGGCGAACCTCAAAAATGTGGCGTTCGAAAGCTTTAAAGAGGATATTTTCGACGCTATGGCAAAGGAAAATCCGGAACTGTACCGCTCGCTGGTGCAGTTCATCAACAGCAAATCGCAGGAGGAATAATGTACGTTATATATTGTCAGTCCGGCAAGGAAATGACGGTCGTCCGGCAGCTTGCCGAAAAGAACATCACGGCGTATGCTCCACGCCGGCTGGTTCAGGAGCGCCACCGCCGCAGGTGGGTACAGCGCGAAGTGCTGCTGTTCAGCGGATATGTGTTCCTCGACGCGGAGCTGACCCCGGACATCTGGCAGGCGGTCAAGTTCTGCTATGGAACGCTGCGGATACTCAGCCGCTCGCAGCTCAGCCAGACCGAGGAGGAATATATCAGATTCCTCTGCAATGACGGTCACGCGCTGGGAATAAGCCGCGGCTATGTTTCCGGCGGCGCGCTGCATATCATGGACGGCTTCCTGAAACGCTTCCAGCATAAGATAATTCGATTTAACCGGCGCGGCAAACGCGCTGTGGCGGACGTTACCATTTACGGCAGGCACTACGAGGTTATCCTCGGCTGCGAGATAGAAAGTCAGCCTGCGGTTCCGTTGATAAGCTCCGGAACTGCGAAGAATATCTCCTGATATCTGCGGAATTTAGTTCCGAACGGACAGGGCGAAGCTATATCATCATGATTTCGGGCGGGTGTTTAAAGTACCCGCCTGAAATCGTCTGTAAGCTACGCAGATTCTTCAAAGGGTAATTTCCCCGCCCAGTAGCAAATCGCGGGCTTAAACGCAAATTAAGCGCATTTAAACGTATGTGAAAGAGGTGACAGCATGAGCAAGAAGAAAAAGAGCATAGCAGCCCTCGGCGCTGCCATTGCCGAGCGCGAAAAAAACAGCACAGACCAGACCTCCGCAGTGCAGCAGCTTGTGGAGGCTTACTTGTCCACAAATAACGAGGCTAAGCGCGCTAAGAAGATAGCCGAGATAAAATCCCGCTGCGGCGGTCTGAACGAACTCCTGTCCCAGAACAGCGAGCTGCTGACCGCCGAGGTGGAGCAGGCGCTCCTGCGCGCGGCGACCGGCTACACTGTCACCGACCGCACCATCAGGTGCGTGAACGGAGTGAAAACCGTGGAGACTAAGGAGCGCCACATTCCGCCGTCCCAGCCGGCTATTGAGTTCTACCTGAAGAGCGGAGATTACAGCCGAAACGGCGGCGGTTCGGGCAATGCGGACGGCGCTCTGGCGGATATTCTGGAGGCTTTAAAAAATGGGTAAAGTCACATTCACGAAAAAGCAGAACGACCTCATGCGGCTGTTCAAGCAGAACAAACTTCCGCGCCTGACCGTTTTACAGGGTTCGGTGCGTTCGGGCAAGACATGGATATCGCTTATCCTCTGGGCGCTGTGGGTGGCTTCCCGCCCGCGCGACTATCTGTACATGATGACCGCGAAGTCGCTCCAGACTCTCAAGCGCAACTGCCTGCTGCCGCTTCAGGAGCTTATCGGCGAAAGGAACTTCACATTCTCGCTCTCCGCAAAGGAGGGCGTTCTTTTTGGACGGAAGATAATGCTGGAGGGCGCGAACGACGCGCGCTCCGAGAATAAGATCCGAGGAATCACGCTGGGCGGCGCTTACTGCGACGAGCTTACGCTGTTCCCAGAGGATTTCTTCGTCATGCTGCTGTCACGTTTGTCTGCGCCCGGCGCAAAGCTGTTCGCGACCACAAACCCGGACACGCCTACCCACTGGCTAAAGAAAAAGTACCTCGATAACGAGGCTCTTGCGGACGACCTGCTGAACATCTTTTTCGGTATTGACGATAATACAACACTCCCAGCCGACTACGTTTCCGCGCTGAAAAAGGAGTACACCGGAGTGTTCTACGACCGGTTCATTCTCGGAAAGTGGGTAGTCGCGGCGGGCGCTATTTACCGGGTATTCTCGGACAATATTCCCGCGTTCGCAGCGCCGGAACCGCTCCCACGTCTGGACATGATAAACGTCGGCGTGGACTGGGGCGGCAACGGCTCGGCTCATGCTATGGTCGCGACCGGAATGACCTACAATTACGAAAAGCTCGTCGCCCTGCGGAGCGAGCGCGTCCCCGCTACTGGACTTACTCCGCAGCAGATATACAAGCGTATCTACGAGTTCTGCGAGGACGTTCAGCGGGATTTCGGCAGGATCGAGGACATCTACGCCGACAGCGCCGAGCAGACGCTGATTTCAGGCTTGCGGGAATACATAAAGCCGCTCGACCTGACTGTGAAGAACTCCATGAAACGCCCGATAATCGACCGAATCCGCGCAACGACCATGCTCATGGGCGGCGAACGGTTTCTCATGACTTCGGATTGCGAAACGCTGCGGGACGCGTTCCAGGGCGCGGTGTACGACGACAAGGTTGTCGGCGAGGATATCCGGCTGGATAACGGCACCTCGGATATTGATACGCTGGACGCGTTCGAATACAGTTTTGAAAGATACATTCCGCGGCTTATAAGGAGAGATTAATGAACGTTTTAAACGCGCTTAAAGGCTTATTTAAAGGGAAAGGAGGAACGGACGTGGACGACTTTAATATTACAGACTCGGCGGTAAGCTCGACCATGCGCTCCGCGACTTCCCTCTGGTGGGACGCGTTTCAGGGACAGCTTCCGTTTGCGCAGACCCACAAGAATTTCAAGCCGCTGCCGACGGCGTACGTGTCTACCGCGTATCTGGCGCAGCTCGTCACCGGGGAAATCAAGTTCGAAGTCGCGGACGAGGAGCTGAACAAGCATGTCCAGAAGAATCTCCTGCCGAACCTCGACAGGATAGTGCAGCAGACCCTTGTAGGCGGCTACACGGTAATAAAGCCGTATTTCGTGCAGTCCGGCGAAATGTTCTTCGATTCCGGCACCAGCCGTGACTTCCTGCCTATGGCTCTGGACGAGAACGGGCACATCACCGAGGGCGTATTTTTCGAGCGAATCCGGTACCACGGAAAAATCTACGAGCGCCGGGAACATCACATATTCCGGAACGGCGTGCATACCGTCCGGAACACGGCGTACATCTACGGCACAAAGCACGACGTGGAACTTGCGACCGTGCCGAAGTGGGCGGTTCTGCTTCCGGAGGGACAGATTCCCTCGACTATCCCGATGATAGCGACATTCCGCACGCCCTACGCGAACAACATCGACCTCGACAGCGAACTGCCGATAAGCATTTTCGCTAACTCCCTCGGCACGCTTCACGAGATAGACGAGGCACATTCCGAGTATTGCGCGGAATTCAAGAAGATGTCGGCGAAAGTCTTTGCGGACAGCACCGTGCTCCGTGGGAACGAGGGCATTCCGGACGATTATTTTGTGGGTTTCAAGGGTGATGGTGAATCCACGGTGGAACAGCAGATAATGACCTACGCTCCGCAGATTCGCGAGACCGAACACAGCGCCAAAATCAACAAGGAACTGCGGTTCTACGAAACTCAGATAGGCGTAAGTTCCGGGACGTTCTCGTTCGATACGCAGAAAGGACTTGTCACCGCAACGCAGGTGCTGTCCGAGGACAGAACTACATACAACACGGTCTGCCAGATTCAGCGGCAGTTGCGCCCGGTACTGCAGGCGCTCAGTCAGATAATTGTGACATTAGCACGGTTCTACGGCGTTGACTGCGAGGACGGCGAGTGCGCAATAGAGTTCGGCGACAGCGTGTTCGAGGACACTGGCACTGAGTTTAACCGCCGCTTCCAGATGGTTCAGGCGGGACTGCTCAAAGCCGAGGACTTCAATGCGTGGTACTTCGGCGTTCCTACAGAGCGTGCGCGCGAAATGCTCCCTGAAATGACAAGCGTTTTCGGAGGTGAGTAAATGCTCACTCCGGAACAACTCCAAAATCTCCCGCAGGAACTGACCGACCTCTACGGACAGCTTTCCGAATTTATCCTCCAGGACATAGCCCGGCGCATCGCAAAGGGCGCACAGATAACCGACACGGCGGAATATCAGCTTTACCGTGCGCGGAGCCTTGGGCTTTCCACGGACGAAATAGCCGCGAAAATAGCCGAAATAAACGGCAGTTCCGCCGCGGAGATCAACCGGCTTATCCGTGAGGCTGCGGCACAGTCCGATGAGTTCGACCGCAAAATGCTCGGAGCCGACAAGGGCGCGGCGATTCCGCTTGAAGATAACCAGCAGCTCCAGAAATTGATATCCGCACAGATAGCGGAGACCGCTGGAAAATGCGAGAATCTCACAAACACGATGGGTTTCGCCGACCACGACTTCCTCGGTCGCGTGTATTATCTATCTATGACTGATATGTACCGCCGGGAGATGGATTCCGCGCACATGAAAGTTGCGACCGGCGCGACGGATTACATGACCGCGATCCGGCAGGCTTGCAACAAGCTTGCGGCAAGCGGCGTGCGTACCATAGACTACGAAAGCGGTCGCTCCGACCGTATCGAGGTCGCGGCGCGCCGGGCGCTCCTTACCAGCGTGGCGCACGTCACGCACCGTATCTCCGAACAGAACGGCGAGGAGCTGGGCGCGGACGGCTGGGAGATGTCGGCGCACTCCGGCTCCAGACCGTCCCATGCGGTGTATCAGGGGCGGCAGTACACGCAGGAGCAGTATGAGAGGATAATCAAGCCGCTCATCAGCGAGCCGAACTGCCGCCATGATGTGTTCCCGATAATCCTCGGCGTGTCCGAGCCGGTTTACACCGAGGAAGAACTCAAGAACATAGATCAGTCGCCGTTTACCTATGAGGGGCGTAAGTATACTGCGTATGAGGCTTCCCAGCAGATGAGGAAAATGGAGCGCGCCATGCGAAAGCAGAAAGACCGCTGCATCGTTGCCGACGCTGCCGGGGACGAGGATAGCTTCACCGCTGCGAGCATAAAGCTCCGGCGGCAGAAAGATATCTACGAGGATTTTTGCAAGGCGGCTGACAGCTACACGCAGTATGAGCGGACTTACGTCGCCGGGTATGACCGCAGGCTTGCGGGCAAGACCGGGGCGGTCACGCGGAAACAGCGGGAATTTGAAAAGGCGCAGCTTAAACTTGACAATTCCATTGAAAGCTCGTATAATTATATGGGAACTGAACATTTGTTCGCTTCTCATTATTCTGATGGCAAGCTGGATTTGAAATCCGCAAGGCGTGAATATGATACGTTTCTCAATAGTGATGTGCCTAGGAATCATATGAAGTTACTAAAGCAGTACAGCTACGGTGCTAAGTATCTTGAAACTGACAACGAAAACATTACAATGGGATATGCTTCAAATATTGACGCGTTTGTGTTCAACCCAACAAATCCTCAGCTCAAAAACTACGATTTGAATATGAGTTTGACCCATGAGATTGCTCATAGGATAGATAACAAGATGTTCAAATCGGATAGGCGTCAGGCATTTACAGAAGCAATTTCAAAATACGGAGAGACCATTGACTATCAGTTTATTGCTGATAAAATCAAGAAATCAGATTCTTTGAAGTGTAATGCTCCGCTTCAGGATATTATGAGCGCAGTTTCTAATGGTGCAATTCCGTTACCTGCTGGTCACGAACCTGAATACTGGGGAAAGGCTGGCAAGAAGCAAAAAGAAATTTTTGCTAACTTGTTTACTCTTGAATGCTTTAATGATTCAGATGGGCTTGAATTTGTTAAAAGTGAATTGCCAGATATTTATGATACCTACATATCAATGACTGCTAAAAAACTAGGGAGGTAAATTTTATGGTATTGCCAGTTACTGATTTGAGAATAATAGCCAAGGAGGAAACATGGGACCTGATAATGCAATACTATAACAAGTTCGGCAAAGCTGCTCCTCCCTATAATCCTGAATCTTACGGAACTGCCGAAGCCTACGTTGAAAAGCTGAAACAATGGGTGCAGGCTGATAAGCCTGTTTCATAAATAACGATATGCACTCCCAGCAATGGGGGTGCAATTTTATACCCATTTTACGAAAGGAGTTCCCATGATCCAGAACAACCGATACTGCAAAGCGAAGCAGGCGGCGGTTATCGCGGACGCAACGCGAAAGCGCCAGCGCTGCAATCAGCGCGACCCTCCCCGGTACGTCAGCAGCTACACATACCACATAGTCATGCTACCCTTATTGAGGGTACATTTTTTTACCTGTTTTTAAGGAGGATTTTTATGGATAAGTTAAAGGTACTTCTCCAGAAGCTCGGAATTGAGCTTACCGCAGACCAGACCAAGCAGATAGGCGAGGTAATGAGCAAGGAGTTCGTCCCCGCTGCCGAAGCCGCAGCCGACAAGACTAAGCTCGATGAGCTGACCAAGCAGCTTGCCGCCCGGGACAAGGATCTGGAAAAGCTCAAGGCGGATAACAAGTCCGAGGAGCTTCAGAAGCAGCTCGACGAGTTGAACGCAAAGTACAAGCAGGACACCGACGACCTCAACGCTAAGCTGTCCGCGCAGCAGGCGGATTTCGCCGCAGAGAAGCTGTTCGGCGGCTACAAGTTCGCAAGTGACCGCGTCCGCAAGTCCGTTCTGGACGAATTCAAGGGCAAGGGCTTCAAGCTGGAGAACGGCGAGTTCGTCGGCGGCAAGGAGTACCTCGAAGGGCTGAAGCAGTCTGAGCCGTCTGTGTTCGCAGCGGAACAGAAGCCCGGGCTGTTCATGGGCAGTACGCAGAGCAACGTCAGCGCCAGCGCAAACAACCTTGAGGAACAGATTTTCGCCGGAATCGGCGTAAAGAAGTAAAGGAGGACACCATAATGGCAATCAATACGATAGAAGCGGCAAAGATATTCCAGACCGCACTCGACCTGCAGATGATGCAGGGAGCAACTTCCGGCTGGATGGAGGACAACGCCGGACAGACCAAGTATTCCGGCGGTAATGAAGTCAAGATCCCGAAGATGTCGCTCAGCGGTCTTGGCAAGTACAACCGCGACAGCGGCTACGTTCAGGGCGCTATCACCTATTCATACGAGACCAGAACCCTGACCCAGGACAGAGGCAGAAAGTTCCTGCTCGACAAGATGGACGTTGACGAGACAAACTTCGTTGCAAGCGCTTCCGCTGTAATGAGCGAGTTCCAGCGCACAAAGGTAATTCCGGAAGTGGACGCTTACCGCTACAGCAGGATCTACGCTCTGGCAAAGGATAACTACGGCAGGACTTACACCCCGGCGGCAAGCACCATCCTGTCCACGCTTTCCGCTGATATAACAGCGGCGCAGGACGCCACCGGAGCTGACGACCTTGTGATCATCATGCCTATCACTGTTTCGGATATGCTGAACAACAGCGAAAAGATAACCAAGTACATTAACGCCGGAGATTTCAAGCAGGGCAGCCTTGACCTCAAGGTGAGGTACTTCAACGGCATTCCTATCATTCCGGTTCCCTCTGCGAGAATGAAAACCGCCTACACCTTCAACGACGGCACGACCGGCGGTCAGGAAGCCGGCGGTTTCACTCCTGCCGCAAAGGCGACCCAGATAAACTGGATAATCTGCCCGAAGTCCGCGCCGATAGCCGTTTCCAAGACGGATAATTTTAAGATCATCGACCCGGACGCTAACCAGTCCGCTGACGCATGGCTCATTGCATACCGCAAGTTCCACGACCTCTGGATAAAGGACAACATGCTGCCCTCTATCCGCGTGTGCGCGGTAGCTAAAACATGAGTTACGCTGACTACGCCTACTACACCGACAGCTACGGCGGCAAGGCGGTAAGTCAGGAGGATTTCCTCCGGCTTGCCGCCAAAGCCTCCGCGTATCTCGATAACCTGACGTTCGGGCGCGCCGCCGGGAACGCCGACGATGAACGGCTGAAAATGTGCTGCTGCGAGCTTTGCGACAGCCTGCTGCTTACAGATGGCAACGGTGGCATGGTGAAGCAGTCCGAAAGCGTGGGGAGCTGGAGTTACACACTGGCGAGCAGTTCCGAGGGAACATCTGAATCCGTCATGGTTCGCGCGATTTGCCGCGCGTGGCTACCTGCGGAGTGGCTTTACAGAGGGGTGGCGCGGGAATGAGGTTTACAGAAACCATCACGGTCTACAACAAGATCCCGCAGCAGGGGCGCGAATCGGAGAAGCTCCGCCGCACGGTAGTTCACGGAGCATTCTGGGACTACACGACCGGAGCCGCGTTCGGCAAATCAGGAAAGGACGACAGCGACAGCATTATGGTCATGATTCCGGATATGCCTGCTCTTGTGCCGGCAGCGGAATGGTTCCGGAGCGGCTGCCCCGAAGATAAGTTCACGCTTTCCCCCGGCGACATAATCGCCCGGGGCGAATGTGGAAATATCTCAAGCGCAGCGGAACTTGAACGGCAGCACACCGAAAAATTGATAATCACAGCGGTTCGTGACTGCCGGTTCGGTTCCGCAAGTTTGAGACATTGGGAAGCTTCCGGAAAGTAGGTGATTCGATGAAAATTACTACCGAACGAGGGGTATTGTTCACTACCGCCAGTGGCAAGTCTATTCTTCGCTGGAATGGTGGTAAGCCACCCACCGAGGAGGGTTTTAACCAACTCCAGATTTTCATTGACAACACAGTTGTCCGGCATATGGATCCATACGTCACTATGCGTACCGGAATGCTGAAGAAATCCGTTATCCTCGGTTCCCGAATGGGCAGCGGCGAGCTGGTGTTTATCGCGCCGTATGCTCATAAGCAGTACTACCGCAACGGAAAGCTCAAGGGAAAGCGCGGTTCGCGGTGGTTCCACCGTATGTGGGCGGCGCTTAAGGACACCATCGTCCGTGAAGTCAAAAATTACGCAAGGAGGCTGATGCCGTGAAATCAGTTATGGACAGCGTTTGCGAATACCTTTCCGGGTGTCCGCTGCTCGACCCGAAACTTCCGGTCTACCTTGATTATGTGGACGATAACGACTGCTACTGTGTGGCTACGGTTCCGAATGCTCCTTTCCGCAAGGATATTCTCGGCAACCGTATATACACGGTGACGTTCCAGTTCGCATATCGCACGGCTATCGGCAGCGATGTGGAACGCGGAAAGAATGTTGAATTTCTGGAGCAGTTCTGCCGCTGGATAGATGAGCAGAATGACCGGCGCAGCTTCCCCGCTCTGGCGAAGAATCAGACCGGACAGAGCCTCAAGGTAATAGAGACCGGCTGTCTTGACGAGACCGCCGAGGATAGGGTAACGGGCGTTTATTTAACGCAGCTACAGTTTATATATAAGGAGAGATGTTAACATGGCAATCACAGGAACAGGCGCTGTAGAGCGCGAATACAGCGTACTGCTGATACAGATCAACGGGATATGATATCCCATCGGCGAGGACAACGAGAGTATGGAGCGTACCCGCAACAATACGGTCACACAGACCAAGAACGTTCTCGGAAAGACCAAGACTAAGGTCACAAAGGGCAATCAGGTAACATCAGTTTCACCGTTCCTCGTTGCAAGGGATTCCGCGCTCGGCAAGGAACTGTATGAGATAGACCGCCTGAACAAGCAGCTTGACGAGGTCAAGTACCGCTTTATGGAGGTCTCTATTTTCGACAGCAAGGGCGACGAAAAGTTCGCGGCATGGACGCAGGAAGCAAAGATCGACCTCAAGGCGGTTCCGCTGCCGATGGTCTGACAGCTCCGTTCGACATCGTCTGGGAGGGCGACCGCACATACGGTATATATGACCGCGCGGCGAACACATTCACCAGTGACGGCGGTATCGAGGAGCTGACGGTCGTTTCTACCGCAGGCGGCTCTGCGACCAGTACGGTGCTGCTGGTGTCCCCGCAGCTCAGCACCGGTAATCATTATGTGTACAAGGGCGGCGCGTCCGCTCAGACCGTCGCCGAGGGGCAGGACGTTACAAGCTGGTCTACGCTTTCCCCCGGTACCGCGATAACCCTGACCGGGTCGCCGGCGACAATCACGGTAGTCGAGGCTGACGCGGCAGGCAAGGCTGTTAAGGCTGGCAGCGTTACGGCAGTGTACGGGTCGTAAAGTGACATTTTCTGCTTGACTTTATCCTCCGGGTGTGATATAATGTAGAAAAATCACATCTGGAGGGTTAATGTCATGTTTACCATTTTATCAGTTGCAGCAACATCAGCAAACTCCAATCACAATAATTCGAACTCCTTGTGGGTTATCCTTATGGTTGTTGCAGTGATAGTAATCGCTGCTGTTATTCTTTGTTTCAAAAATATCAAGTCTAAACAGGGACAGATAGAAGATGAAAAATTCTATCTCCGCGAAATACGCAACTATGTGAGAATCATTGCAATAATCATCATCGCATGGGTGATAATATCAATAATCTCTTGGATACTTGCGCTTATGTAATCATAATTTAAACACTCCACTTAATTGCTGGGGTGTTTATTTTATCATTTTCAGGAGGAACTTTTATGAACACAATGAAATACACCGTGACCCCCGAATCCCCGGTTGATATCGAAATATCCGCCAACGGCGAAACACATCACATCAGCTTCTACCCGACAGACCTTGCTGTTCGTGAACGGTTCTACCAGACCTACGAAAATCTGAAGAACTACAAGCCCAGAGGATTTAAGGTCGTTGTTGATAAGAACGGCGTTTCGAACGCCGAACTGGAGAACGCAAAGGAGCTGCGCCGCTTTGCCGAGTTCCTCGGCGAGCAGGTAGATGGAATCTACGGCGAGGGAACAGCGAAGATCCTCACAGGCGGGCGCTGCGAGCCTTCGGAGCTTATCCGTTTCATCTGCGAAACTGCAAAGTACTTCACCCAGACCTCCGACCAGCTTATCAGGCACTACACCGAAGCGGTTCAGGGCGGTGTGATGAAGTGAATTACCTGCTTGAACAAATGCCGCAGGCTGTCCTGATCGACGGCGAAGCGGTACCTATAAATACAGATTTCCGGGTATGCCTGCGAATAATTCAGGCACTGGAGGACGAGCGGCTCATGGAACATGAAAAGCTGACTGTGCTTATTACGCTCCTCTATCCGGATCCGAAAAATACAGCCCTTGCAATTGAGCAGGGGCTGAAATTTTTAAATCTCGGCGAATCTGTTGACGGCGGCAAGGCTCGTCAGCAGATAGTTTACAATCTTAATAAGGATTCAGCTTATATTTACACGGCGTTTAAAAGCACTTTCAACATAGATTTAAACACCGTTGAAAATCTTCATTACTGGAAGTTCCGCAGTCTTTTTGCCGACCTCGGCAGGGACTGCTTTTTTAATACACTCATAAGTCTGCGTTCACGGCAGCGTTCCGGGAAACTTTCGGACAGCGAAAAGGAATTCGTCCGGAAGAACCCGGAGATTATGTCCCTGACTGAGCATAAGCACAGCAGCGCCGTGCAGGACTTTATCTCGAAGATAGGAAGGAGAGGATAGCATGTCACAGGCTGACGTATATGTCCGTATCGTCACGCAGAACGATGTTTCTGAAGCGCAGCGCTCCACGGAGCAGCTCGGAGATACGATTCAGGAAGCGCTGGATACAACTCCTGCAGACAACATGACCAATGCCATGGGAAGTCTTGAGGACGGCATTTCCGACACAGGAGATGCGGCGCTCAAGACAGGCGACATAATCAAGGCTAATCTGGTCTCGGAAGCTGTTACGCAGGGAATACAGAAGCTAGGTTCGGCGTTAAAGGCTGCTGCCAGCAATGCAGTTTCAATGGCTATGAGCAATGAAACTGCATTTGCAAAAGCAAGTACATTACTGAGCGGGGACGATTTAACTAAATACTTTGAGGGACTTATAGAAATGTCCAATCGCACCGGAGTTGCCTTTACAGATCTTGCAGAATCAATGTATTCTGCTTTATCAGCAGGCGTTCCGCAGGACAACGTCCTTGAATTCGTTGAAAATACCGTAAATCTTTCAAAAGGCGGATTTACCCAGACTGCTACTGCAATAGATATCGTCACAACTGCATTGAACGCTTATCAGATGGAGATGTCAGAAGCTACTCATGTTCAGGATGTTCTCATCACGACGCAAAATCTCGGTAAAACCACCGTCGATGAACTTGCTTCAAATATGGGTAAGCTGATCCCGACTGCAAACAGCGTTAACGTTGCGTTCGACCAGCTCGGTGCCATGTACGCAACGGTTACGGCAAACGGCGTTGCCACTGCTGAAACCACGACTTACCTCAATGCCATGATAAATGAGCTTGGAGCTTCCGGATCGACCGCCGAAAAAGCAATGCAGGCTGCTACTGCCGGAACCGATATGGCTGGCAAAAAATTCTCCGAGATCTCGGCGATGGGATATGACGTTACAGACGTTCTCAAGCTGATGGATGAATATGCACAGTCTACCGGAAAATCTCTGTCGGATATGTTCTCTTCGTCTGAAGGAGCTAAGGCGGCTTCTATCCTGCTGTCGAATATGGAGGGTTTCAAGAGCAATATCACTTCCATGATTGATTCCGCCGGTGCTGCTTCTGCCGCTGCGGAGACCATGATGGACACTACTGCTGAGAAAATTCAGGTTGCAAAGAATCAGATAGATAATCTGACCAGCTCCATTGCTGAACAACTTCTTCCCGTAATTGGCGAAACTGCTCAGGAGATATCAGACGTTGCTGATTCCAGTAAAATAGACGAAACTGCAAAAGTTGTCGGGAATTTTATTTCTGGAACGCTGACGCTGCTGCTCAAAAACATCAACCTTATTGCCTCGGCAGTCACCGGTGTTACCGCTGCCGTCATCGCTTTCAAGACCGCGAATGTGCTGACAAAAGTGATTGCAAGCTGGCAGACCGCTGCTTTGCAGGTCACTATGCTCGGAAACGCTCAGGGAGCGGCTGCAATCAAGAGCGCTGCGCTGAAAGGCGAGCTTACAGCGCAGGAGATAGTCTACGCCGTACTTAGTGGCAAACTTGATGTTGCCACAGCAAAGCAGATTGCCCTCAATACAGCTATGAATATGAACCCCGCAGGTATTATTGCCGTTGCGGTAGGGTTGCTTGCAACTGCCCTCACAGGTTTCGCAATCAGCGCCGGAACAGCGGAATCCGCAGCCAAAGAGCTGAATGACGCTATTGACCAGATGCATGATTCTGTTGAAAGCTCTATCGCCGACAACGAAGCCGAAATGTCAGTGCTGAAGGATAAGGTCAAGAGATACGACGAACTCCGCACTGCCGTAAGTCTGACTTCCGACGAGCAGAAGGAACTCTCAACTCTGGCACAGGAGCTTCAGAGCGTTCTCGGCGATGAGGTTACGGTCGTAGACCAGCTCACAGGAAAGTACAATGATCTGACAGACGCGGTCGATACCTATGTTCAGAAAAAAACTGCTTCCGTGAAGCTGTCAGCATATGAGCAAGAGGCAGCTGAAGCATATAATATTAAGCGTAATGCGGAGAATAAGCTAAAAGAACTTAATGAAAAATACGGCGGACTAAACTCCGATGACTACTTCGCCAAAATCAAAGCGACAGCTACTGTATTTTCTGATTACGGGAACACTTTGGCGGCAGGACAACAGTTTGAGGCGGACGTTAAAGCTGCACAAAAAGCCATAGAAGAAGCCGATAAAACAATAGCAGAATGGCAGAGCCTTGCGTCCGAATCCTACAAGGACGGCATTACTGCTTCCGGGAGCCAGACCCCTGCCGCCACGAGCGGCAAACAAGCCCAACCCGACAACAGTCTCCCCGATTACTGGAAAAAGAAAAGCGAGGATTTCAAGTACTGGAAGGAATCCTACAAATACGATTACGATATGGGGCGCATATCCGCCGAGGAGTATTACGCTACCCTTGCATCACTCCGCGATGAGTTCCTTGAGAACGATTCGGACGAATGGCGCTCGGTCAACGTCGAAATAAAGAAGTACTACGACAGTTTATCCGAAGAACAAAAAAAGGCATACGAAAAGCGCCTTGAAGAGCAGAAAAAGGCAGACGAGGAATCCCAGAAGGCAGCGGAACAGGCAGCCGCCGAAGCCATTGCCGCCCAGAAAGCCGCATACTCCGAGGAAAAATTCCAGCTTGAATTCAAGCTGAAAACCAACCAGATCACGGAGAAAAAATACTATTCCGAGCTGGCGAAGCTCCGGGATAAGTACCTCGACAAAAACTCCGCTGAATGGCGCAGCGCGTTCCTCGAGACCTACGAATACAATCAGAAGATAATCCAGGCGAACAAGGACGCTCTGGAGCAGCTTCTGAACGACGCCAGCGACACCACGCTGTCCGCTCTGGAGAAGATAGTTTCCGCGCGGGACAGCCTGACGGCTAAGCTTACGGACTTCAATAAGACGTTCGAAAAGGTCACCGAGACCATTCCGGAGACGGTGGCAATCAAGGGTGATTTCACTATCACCACCGCCGAGCATGATGTCGAAACCTACCAAATGGGCGCTGACAGTATCGAAGATAACATCAAGGTTCTTGAGGAATACGGCGCAATGCTGGACGCTCTCAAGGCGCGCGGCGCTGATGAAAGCACGCTCAGCTCCATTCTGAACATGGATATCGAGGAAGGCATGGAATTCGGCTCTAAGCTGCTAAATATGTCGGATCAGGCGTGGAACAGCTACTTCGACAGCCTTGAACGGCTCCACAAAACCGCCGAGGAGATATCCGCAAAATACTATCAGGACGAGGTGAACAGCCTTAAGGAGAACTTTGTGGACAAGCTCCGCAGCGCGTTTGACGGCATGACCAGCGACATGTATCAGGTCGGCTTCGACACCGCAAAAGCGTTTGTCGAAGGCTGGAACAAGCAGCTCGGAACAGAGGATCTAACCCTCGGAGATATCGCTACCGCGGTGAGCGGCGGAACGCTGTCTACTGCTCCGGTGGCTGCTCAGAGCATGAGCGCAGCCGGAACCGTACTGAGCGGCGCGACAAAGCTGATGTCCCAGATCGTGAATGTCCCGGTTTATATCGGTACACAGAAGCTTGCGGACATCATGGTCGACGCCACAAATGGCAAGATAATTCAGACCGGCAAAAATGTGCTTATGACTTGAGAGGTGATATTATATGATGTGGTGGAACGGAGAACCGCTGCCGATACCGTCCCCGGGGATATCCTTTGAGGAACGTATCGTAGAGGGAACGAACAGCGGGCAGACCCTCGGAGGCACCTACTCCAAAAAGATAATCGCGCGGAAAGAAGATGTCCGTGTAACGTGGGAGGGGCTGACCGCCGAGGAAAGCGCCGCAATCGGCAAAATCGACGCCAGCACTTACGGAAAGCTGACGTACTACAGCCCGTCGAAAGGCAAATTTCTGACGAAAACAATGCATGTCGAAAGCCATACGCAGGACATCAACGAAGCGGATATCCAGCTTGGGAAGTTCCATGGAGATATCAGCGTAACTGTGCAGTTCCGCGAAAAGTAAGGAGGCTTAAAGGTGTTTTTAATTACCTTTTCAAAAGCCGGTCAGGAGGATATCGTTCTGACCGAGGACGACCTGTTCGACTTTCAGTACGAAGCGAGCTGCTACTCTGGCGAGAGCTTCGAGCTTGGCGGCGTGAATGCGAAAACGCTGTACCTGCTCATTGATAACAATACGCAGCGTTTCTCCCGGGGCACATTCGCGAACTGCCGCGTAAAGCTTGAGATAGACGGGAAATTTTTCGGCTACTACAATACGGAGCTTCCGAAGCGCCGGAACGGCGTGATAGAGCTTACCGCATACGACGATATGGTGAAGCTGGACACCGAGTTCCCGACCGATTACACGTTTCCGCAGACGTTCTGGGCTGTGTATGCTCAGTGCGTATTTGAAGCCGGGCTTGCTTCCGAGGTATCATTTGATAACGTCGTACTGAACGGTGTGTGGGACAACGGTATTATTTCCGCGGATTACACTCAGTACATCTACGCAAATTCCTGCCGCAACCTTGTGGCAGGAATGGCGGAATGGAACGGCGGGTTTGCGTATATCAACGACGTCAACAAGCTCCAGATCGACAAGTTTTCCAAGACAGTCACACGGGAATACAGTTCCGGCGACCTTATGGAGCTTGATTACAGCGATGAAACTGTCGTATTCTCAAAGGTGAAAACTTCGCAGAAAAACAAGACTTATGAGATGGGAACCGACACCGGGTACACGCTTGTGCTCAAAAATCAGTACATAAGCTACGGTCTGGACGATACCATGTTTGAAACGTATCTGACGAAGATTTCCGAGTATTACACCGGATTCGAGCTGACGCCGATGTCGTTCACGCTTGCAGAGCCTGACTTCGACCTGCATGTCGGCGACCGTATTCAGGTCTACGATGAGGAAGAGCAGGTTGCCATTACCGGCAATGTTTCCAAGATAGCGATATCCGGGAACTGCTCCATGACCGTCACCTGCGGCGGGTTTGAGAATGTGTCCAGTTCAAGCGGCTTTACGCCTACTTCCTATAGTCAGATTCAGCAGAGCAAGCAGGAGGCAAAAGGCGATGGCACTGCGGAAAAACTCCAGACAACAAGTTCAAAGTACTGGGCTGTCACAGACGATAGTGGAGTATCCTTCGGCGCTGATGATTCCGGCAAGATAGCCTTCCTGACTAAGCAGGGCACTGGGACAGGGTTTCGGCTGGGTGCGTATGGGAACACCGGCATAGAGTTTGAAGGCTCTGGGCACGGCGCAATAAAACTGTACGACAGTTGTGGCGGCACATGTAGTTTGGTTGTAGACAATTGTGCGGAATATCCTATATTCATATGCACGTCAGACGATTCAGGACAGATCGACCACACTTCGCTTCAGGTTTACAATGGTGGCAAGCTCAAGGTATACCCTGACAGCCTGGCCATTCAGACAGAATCACGAACCACCCTGACGCTGAAAATCACCAGCGATGGGTGGAGCTTAGGCATGACGGGCAAAAAGCTTGAAGCAAAGTCAGACGGTTTGTATTTCAACGGCAAAAAGGTACTTTTGGAGGGATAAATCATGACATCAAAAACAATCGTCCTCACCGGCGCGGAAATCAGGGCGGATTACTCGGGCGGCACAAACGCCTGGCTCAGGAACGACGGCACTGCAACGGTGTACGCGTCCACTGCTCCGGGCGTTACGGCGAACGCTGACGGAGTAGTCAGCATTCCGGCGGGACAGGCGGTAAGGATTGACGGGGCT
>OLPW01001207.1_pt1 | contig 27710 bp, 13 predicted proteins | sample 1672161 | NCBI WGS metagenome assembly OLPW01 (sample SAMEA3136654, study PRJEB25190) | human gut metagenome
GGCAAAATCTCCCGCAAAGTGGGGCGTGCAGATTGCGGGAATGATTTTTCAAACACGCTCTAATATTAAAAGGCGGAATTTAACAATTTAAACACATTTTTCCCACAAAGAGAACACAAATTGTCTATATACTGTGAACTATCAAATGAAAAGAACATAAAGGAGTTTCTAAAGGAGGCTTTTATCATGAAGAATAGAAATGAAGAATTAAAGAGAAAACTTAAAAAGGCAGCAAGCATTAGTCTTTGTGCGGTACTGGCAGGTGGTCTTGCAGCAGGAACATATACAGGAGTTAACTATCTGACAGGCTATGAGCAGAGCGTACAGGCAGCAAGCGAAGATAAGGTTGAGCTGCTGAAATCCGAGAAGAAATCAGATGATTCCAAGGATGACAGCAAAGATGAGAGCACAGCAAAGGGCAGCCTTGATGTATCTGATATTGTAGAAGCGGCAATGCCAAGCATCGTTTCCATTACAACCAAATCTGTAGAAGAGGTTCAGAGCTACTACGGAATGTTTGGTCAGTACGGTGCTTATTCACCATCCCAGGAACAGGAGGTTCAGGGAAGCGGTTCCGGTATTATCATTGGTAAGAACGATTCCGAGCTTCTGATCGCAACCAACTATCATGTAGTAGAAGGTGCGGAGACCTTATCTGTTGGCTTCTGTGACAGCACAGCATGTGAGGCTAAGGTAAAAGGTTATGACAGCGAGAAGGATCTTGCGGTTGTAGCAGTTTCCCTGGATGATATTGACAGCGATACAATGGATGCCATTACGATCGCAACCATCGGTAATTCCGATGACCTGAAGGTTGGTGCACAGGTTGTTGCAATTGGTAATGCACTTGGTTATGGTCAGTCCGTAACAACCGGTATTGTAAGTGCCAAGAACCGTCAGCTGAATTCTGATGATACAGTTGGTGATTATGACAGCGACAGCAATTCCGCTACAAACCTGATCCAGACAGATGCAGCAATCAACCCAGGCAACAGTGGTGGTGCTCTTCTGAACATGAACGGTGAGGTTGTTGGTATCAACTCTGCAAAGCTTGCTTCCACAGAGGTTGAGGGCATCGGTTATGCAATTGCAATTTCTGATGTAACAGATACTCTGGAGAACCTGATGAATGAGGAGACCAGAGATAAAGTTGATAACCACGGTGTTCTGGGAATCACAGTTCGGAGTGTTGACAGTGAAGTAAGTGAAGCATACGGTGTTCCGGAAGGCGTTCTTGTAAGAGACGTAACAGAAGGCGGTGCAGCTGATGAGGCTGGTATTGAAGCAAAATCCATCATTACAAAATTTGCAGGCAAGGTTGTTACAACCAAGGAACAGCTGGTTGATTTCCTTTCCTACTACGAGCCTGGTGAGGATGTAGAGCTTACCATTGAGGTTCCGGATGGAAAAGGTTACAAAGAAGAGACAGTAACTGTAACTCTTGGCGAGAACACAAATACACAGAGTACGGATTCCAAGGACAACGGTGACGGTCAGGGAAGCAGCCAGGATGATAATCTTCTGGAAGACTGGGAGAATAACGAAGGCGGCTTAGGTCTCCAGTACGGCGAGGGCTGGAATTAAAAAGCTTCGGAAATGTGAATAAAATAAATAATAGAATGAGAGAGGTTCATCTGTAAAAAAGGTGGACCTCTTTTTTCGGGCAAAATTTCCCACAAAGCGAGGCATGCCGGTTGCGAAACAGATTTTTCAAATATACTCTGCTTTGAAATAGTTAGAAAACACATAGAAAACTGAATAATAGATTGCGTAACCTACCTTAAAAAGGTATAATTATTTTATTGTCTGCAGACTGCGGCATAATATTTTTTAGAGTTATACGAAAAAGGAAAAGAGTCAGCAAAATGAACAACGAAAGATTTCTGGTTTTCGATATAGATGATACCTTATACAGCCAGATGGAGCCGTTGCTTACAGCCTGTGAGTTCAGTCTGGGCAGGAAGCTTCCGGATCCGGAGCTGTTTTACCGGATCTTCGGGAAAAGAAGCGCTGAAATGTTTCTGTTCAGCGAGAGTGGACAGGTTTCCATTCATGAATCCCGGATTTACAGAATTGAAAATACTATGAAAGACCTGGGAATTCCCTTTACCAGAGAGCAGGCAGAGCTCTTCCAGAAGAGATATAAAGAGAATCAGTCCCATCTTCATGTTTCAGGGGTAATGACACAACTGCTGGACGAATGCGAAGCTGCCGGAGTGAAAATGGGCGTGATCACCAACGGACCTTTTTCCCATCAGGTTCAGAAGTTTCACACACTGGGACTTGATAAATGGTTTACAGAGGATCAGCTGATCGTGTCTGCAGGTGTGGGCGTGGTCAAGCCGGATGTGAAGATATTCCGCATGGCAGAAGAAAAATGGGGAATGAAGCCGGAGAATACTTTTATGATCGGGGATTCTCTGGAGAATGACATTGCAGGTGCAAAAAATGCCGGATGGAAGACCATCTGGATGAACCATCACCGTTATACGGTTCCGGAAGGTATGGAAAAACCAGATTATATTGCATATACAGAGGAAGAGTTGAGAAAGCTTATTGTCCAAATATGCTTTACAACGAAGAAGGATGGATAAAGTATGGTATCAGATTACAAAATCACCATGGAGCAGGCAGAATACGAGATGGTCTGTTACCGTAGGGTTTTTAACTTTGTAAGGCTTCTTGACCAGGATAAACTGGAGAAATTGAATGCAGAAGGTCTGTTGGCAGCAGAGGGCGGACAGACAAAAAAAGCAGATTTGTGCATAGGACATTTTTGCCAGGGCTGTGTGGCAATGGAAGCCTTTTTACGGAAGGCAGAGCTGTGCAAGCTGGAATTTATTGGAGATGACATTTATCAGATCATGGCTAAATATCTGGAAATTGACGGTAATCCTTATGTAATGGAGCTTTTGAAGAAAATGGACAAAAGCAGCCTGATCGACCGGAAAGATCATGAGCGCCTGATCAGCAGCCTTACCGGATATAACGAGAGACTGTATCAGGATGTTCTTACGAAGGCATACAACAGACGTTATTATGAAGAAGAATTGAAGTCCAAGATGGGACCGGCTGGAATTGCCATGATCGATCTGGACGATTTTAAGCTTTATAACGACACATATGGACATAATGCCGGGGATATGGCACTGACTGTTGTTGCAGAAACCATATGCAAGCATATCCGTAAGGATGATATTCTGATCCGCTATGGTGGGGATGAGTTTCTTCTGGTGTTTCCTGGAGTAACGGAAGTGAAATTTGCCGGAAGACTGCAGGAAATCCATGATAAGATCCATCTGGCTGCTGTGCCGGGATATGCAGGGATTCAGCTTTCTGTGAGCATTGGAGGTACAATTGCCGGGGCAGATGAAACAATCGGAAGTGTGGTAGGAAGAGCTGACCGTTTTATGTACCAGGCGAAAACCCGTAAGAATCTGGTGGTAACCGAGTCTAATGAGATAAAAGATGGAAATGCAGACGGCGCAGAGGTTAATCGTGATGAGCTGAAACAGCAGATTCTGATCGTGGATGATGCTGAGCTGAACCGTGATATTCTTGCGGAGATTCTGCACCATGATTTTAAGACTATGGAAGTAAGCAGCGGGGAGGAATGTCTCTCCGTGCTTCGGGAGTATGGTGCAAGAATCTCACTGGTGTTGCTTGACATTGTAATGCCTGGCATGGACGGCTTTGCAGTTCTTGAGGAGATGAACCGGAACCATTGGATCGAGGACATTCCGGTCATCATGATCTCCAGTGAGGAGACAGAATCATATATACGCCGGGCGTATGAAATGGGAGTTTCAGACTATATCAGCCGCCCGTTTGATGCCAAGGTTGTTTACCGGCGTGTATATAATACTATTAAATTATACGCAAAACAGAGGCGCCTAATCACACTTGTAACGGATCAAATTCGAGAAAAAGAAAAAAATAGTCAAATTTTGATAGATATTCTCAGCCATATCGTAGAATTTCGTAATGGAGAGAGTGGTCAGCACGTTCAGCACATAAAGATGTTGACCGGATTTCTGCTGGACAGACTGATGCAGAAAACAGACAAATATGATCTAAAATGGTCTGACCAGTACATGATCACAATTGCATCTGCCCTTCACGATATTGGTAAAGTGGGAATCGACGAGAAGATTTTGAATAAACCAGGCAGACTGACAAATGAAGAGTTTGAGGAAATGAAGAAGCATACCCTGATCGGTGCTTCCATGCTGAAGAGCCTGGGTGTTTATCAGAATGAAGAGCTTGTGAAGGTGGCTTACCAGATCTGCAGATGGCACCACGAGCGCTATGACGGCAAGGGCTATCCGGATGGTCTGAAGGGGGAAGAGATTCCGATTGCAGCCCAGGTGGTTTCTGTTGCGGATGTATATGATGCACTGACAAGCGAGCGTGTTTATAAGAAAGCATTTTCCCATGAGAAGGCTATGGAGATGATCCTGGCTGGTGAGTGCGGAACCTTCAATCCGCTGCTTCTGGAGTGTTTGCAGGATATTCAGGGCAATATCCAGGTGGAAATGAAGAGAGCAGCAGAGCAGCCTATGCTTGTGCAGAATTCTTATGTGGGGAAGATGATTGAGACGGTGCAGTAGGCATGGATTATTATAATGTAATATATTGCGGTATTGTTCGGCGAAGTGTTTTTGGGAAAGATCGTGAACAGCAGCATTTGCAGGTCGGGGGACCTGCGGGAGTGGGGGTAAGTTTTACTTTATGAAAAAGAAAATTCTTACACTGGCGGCAGTGGTAACACTGCCGTTTATTCTTCTTGTAATGTATCTTCTTGCCTCGATGGCAAGCTACAGCAATACCTACGATGAGATCGTAAGCAACATGACTGTAGCGAACAATTACAATCTGAATTTCAAAGAAGAGATGGACGAGAGCCTGTATAAGCTGGTTGTTGGCTACGTCACTCTGGATACCATCGAAACAGACAAAAGTCTTAAGAATCCATATACTTTAATAGATGAATTACGCAGCGAGTTTACCAGACTGACAGCCATTACCACAGAATCTGAGAGCAAGCTGTGGCTGGAGAGCCTTCTTCGCAATATCGATACCCTGGAAAAAAGGGTGGACGATATTGTGGACAGCATTTCTGCCGGTGGCAGATATAATGAGAATATTGAGAAGCTGGACAACAATATTTACATTCTGACAGAATTGATCCAGGACGATATTCAGTATTATATTTATTATCAGACACGTTATATGGACAAGGTCACGGATACCCTGCAGGATCAGATCAGGCGGTTTATGGTGGTGTGCAGTGTGCTGATCGGCGTGCTGATCATTGTGGTTGCAGTCAGCGCGGTGATGATCGTTTCCGGTATTATACAGCCTATCAGTCAGCTGAACCAGGCTACGGAGAAAATCGCTCAGGGTGATTTTAATGCCAGAGCCCAGGCGGATTCCGAGGATGAGGTGGCTGAGCTTGCAGTGAGCTTTAACAAAATGGCAGGAAGCATGCAGTCTCTGATCGATAAGGTAAAGGAAGACGAGCGGAAAATGCGAAAAGCAGATCTGCGCCTTCTTCAGGAGCAGATCCAGCCTCATTTTCTTTATAATACGCTGGACACCATTGTGTGGCTGATCGAGTCCAATGAGCCGGACGAAGCGGTGACCATGGTTGTTACACTGTCGGACTTTTTCCGTGAGATCCTCAGCAAAGGGAAGGAATTTATCTCCATTAAGGAAGAAGAGAAGCATATCAGCAGTTATCTCCAGATCCAGGAAATGCGTTACCGGGATATTCTGGAATATGACATTCAGCTGGATCAGGTAATTTATAAATATCAGATTCTGAAGCTGACTCTTCAGCCGGTGGTGGAGAATGCACTTTACCATGGAATCAAGTATAAACGTGCCAAAGGCTGTATTCACATTCACGGGGAAAAAGAGGGCGATATTATCCGTCTGACTGTCCGGGATGATGGTGTGGGCATGGATGAGGATGAGCTTGAACAGCTTCGTCAGCAGATCGAGAAGCCCTGCCAGGAGACGGAGAAGGGCTTTGGCCTGGCAAATGTAAATGAGCGTATCCACATGTATTTCGGACCGGAGTATGGAATGAAGATCCAGTCACAGAAGGGTAAGGGAACTACAGTGGAGATTGTAATTCCGGCTCTTCTGGAAGCTCCGGTTGAGAAAACAGGGAATGATACAGCAAAAGTAGTTGAAGTCGGCAACAGCGTGAATTCTGACGCAAATAAAAAAATAAAAAGTAATCCGAAACAGCAGAATGCCAATAAGATAATTGAGGGTGGACGGCCACAGCAGGAGGAGACAGGCGTATGAGACAGTTTATAAGAAAAAACATCTGGGCTGTAGCACCGGTTGTGTTTGTGCTTGTGGCACTGGTTCTTCTGGGAAGTCCTTTGAGCAGCAGTAAAGTGCAGGAAACTCCTGCGGAGGACGACAATCTGATCGTAGTAGGTGTTTCCCAGGTGGGAAGCGAATCTGTATGGCGAAGTGCCCACACTCAGTCCATTCAGGACGCTTTCACCAGGGAAAACGGCTACATGCTGATTTTTGACAATGCCAGACAGAAACAGGCCAATCAGATCAAGGCCATCCGAAGCTTTATTTCCCAGCAGGTGGATTATATCGTACTTTCTCCTATTGAGGAATCTGGCTGGGACACTGTGCTTCAGGAGGCGAAGGATGCCGGGATTCCGGTAATTCTCATAGACCGTAAGGTTTCTGTGGATGATGACTCCCTCTATGCTTCCTGGGTTGGTTCCGATTTTGTCCGCGAAGGACAGGATGCCGGTTACTGGCTTGAGGATTACATGAAAAAGCAGGGCAGGGAAGATGACGAAGTTAACATTGTAGTGCTGAAAGGAACCAAAGGCGCCTCCGCCACCATCGGCAGAACCCGTGGGTTCAATGAAGTGGCAAAGGTGCAGCGCAATTGGAACATTTTGCAGCAGGTAGACGGAGAATTTACCACAGCAAAAGGAAAAGAAGAGATGGCAAGGCTTCTGGATCAGTATGAGGACATAGATGTGGTGGTTTCACAGAACGATGACATGACTTTTGGTGCTCTTGAAGCCATCAGAGAAGCAGGAAAAACTGCAGGAGTGGACGGCGATATTACGGTAATTTCCTTTGACGCAGTGGATGCGGGCGTGGAGCTGGTGAGAAACGGGGAGATCAACATTGATGTCCAGTGTAATCCTGACCAGGGAAAATACGTGGAGCAGATCATTCAGGATATGGAAGATGGCAAAGAAATAGAGAAAGCATATTATGTTCCGGAGCGGGTGTATACCCAGGAGAACGTTAGGGAGGAAGAAAATGTTACGGAAGGTATTTCTGGTTGAAGATGAGACGGTGATCCGCGAAGGGCTCAGAGACAGGATTCCCTGGGATCAGTTCGGATACCGTTTTGTAGGGGAAGCAGCAGATGGGGAAATGGCTTTGCCCCTGATCCGTAAGACGAAGCCGGATGTATTGATCACGGATATTAAAATGCCTTTTATGGATGGGCTTTCCTTAAGTAAAATTGTGAGCAAAGAATTTCCGCGGATGAAGATTATTATTATCAGTGGTTATGATGATTTTGAATATGCAAGACAGGCAATTGAAGTTGGTGTTGACCAGTATCTGCTGAAGCCGGTTACCAGAATGAAGCTGAAAAATGTACTTCTTGAACTGAAAGATAAGATCGAGCAGGATCAGGAGCAGGAGGACTACCGCACCCAGTTTCAGAATGAGATCCAGGAGTATGAGCAGTTTTCCAGACGGCGTTTTATGGAAAAAATTCTGGAGGGGGAGCTGTCGGTTAAGGAGATTTATGATGAGGCAGAGCGTCAGTCTATAGAAATTACGGCAGCAGGATATAATCTGCTTTTCCTGTATTTACAGGAGAAAAATAAGGACAAGATGGCAGGTTTTCTTCGGAAACAGGATGAAGTGCTTCATTATTTTCTCCGCTATCCCCAGTATCTGCTTTTCCGCTGGAATGTAAACAGTTACGGAGTTCTGGTAAAGGGGGAATTGTCCCGGCTTCCGGAGCTGACAGATAATTGCGTGGAGTATGTGAAGCGGACCTGCGAAGGGGAAGAGCAGATGGACTGGTATGTGGCGGTAGGAAAACCAGTGGAGAGATTGAGCCTGCTTTCCCAGTGTTATCAGAGCGTGAATCATTATTTTGCATATCGTTTTATGGTGCCGGGGCTTCATGTGCTTACAGAAGAAACTTTGGAAAGTTATGTAAACTCGCAGGGGGAGAACCGGCTGGCAGCAGTGGATTCTTCACAGCTGAATCCTGAGATCATCAAGGATTTTCTCACAAAAGGAAGCAGCAGTGAGATTCAGGAGTTCGTTCAGGGATATCTGGGTGGAATGAGTAAGGCACTGGAGTCCAGAATGTTCCGGGATTATGTGGTGCTTCATATTCGGTTTACAACTATTATGTATCTGGAATCCATTGGTGTGGAAAAAGAGGGTTATACAGAACGGATCGAGGGAAAATATCAGGATACCAGTATCAAGGCATCGCAGGTGGCAGGGTATTGTGTGGACATTCTTCAGAGTGCCATTGATATCAGGGATGAGAAGAATGAGTCTCAGGGCAACAGCGCCATGAGGAAAGTGCTGGATTATATTGATGAGAATTACTATAAAGAGACCATTTCCCTGAATGAAGTAGCGGATGCGGTGAATATGAGTGCCAACTATTTAAGCGCAATTTTTAGCCAGAATATGCAGAAGACGTTTGTAGAGTATATTACCTGCAAACGTGTTGACAGAGCGAAAAAACTCCTGCGCGAGACGGACAAGTCGTCCGGAGAGATCGCACAGGAGGTGGGATATAAGGATCCCCATTATTTCAGTTATGTGTTTAAGAAAAAATCCGGGTGCAGCCCAAGGGAATATCGGAGTAAGGGGACTGCATGATATTCAAAATTAATTATGCGATTTCGGCAGTGATAACTGCCATGGGACTTCCTGCGAAGAGACAGGGAGTCCTTTTAATTTGTTTATGCTCATCTGGGCGGCCAGAGTACCAGGCTGGTGTGTCTGGTGTGTCAGTGTTGTGGCGCAGAGCAGACCAGATGTAGTGAGGTAGCTGGTATTGAAGGTGGCTAGTGCTATTGTGGCTTCGAAACTATGGCCGGCGGAAGCAGCTGTGAATCCAGTGTTTTGAAGAGAGGATGAAAGGGAAGCGTGAGTTGCTATCTTTTTCTCCTGTCCAAGCGACAGCTCTTCCCATAACAGCCATGCAATAAAGTCATCCTCACAAATAAACGCAGTGCAGTCGGGGGTGATCCGTTCTAGAAATTTTTTCAGGAAGCTGATATCCCGGCTCTGACGGAAATCATCCAGCTCCTGTGTAGTATACCAGCAGATGTTGCGGTCTGGTACAGTCAGCCCCTGATTTTGCATGGCATCCAGAAAGCCCTGGTATCGCTCAAGTCCCCGCTGATCGTCCATCTGGAAAATACCGGCGATAGAAGAGTGGCCTTTTTCCACAAGACTTTGCACCAGAAGACCAGCCCCATATAGATTATCTTCATAGATTACTGGAATCTGAGACAACTGGGGATAAGCACATCCCAGGAACAAAATGAAAGTTCCCCTTTGTATCAGCCTTTGATAAAGCTCTGTATTAGGTGATGGTAAGGCGCTTTTTACAGGCTCCACAATAAGCGCCCGCAGCGGACTTTTCAAAAGAAACTGAAGGATTTGCCGTTCCTGGTCCACGTGATTGTGAGTGGGGTAAACCTTGCAGGAAAATCCCTCCGCAGCCAGCGTCACACGAATATCATTTATCAGTGCAGGATATTCATATTGCTGTTCATCTGGAATCAGAATTCCAACTATATTCTGGTCTTCCAGGCTGGAAAGCCCGGTAATGTAAGCTCCGCTCCCTTTAATGCGGCGGATTTCCCGCTCATCTTCAAGAACCGCCAGAGCAGCCCGGACCGTTTGTCGGCTGACACGGTATCTGACAGCCAGCTCCTGTTCGGTAGGAAGCTTGTTGATTCCCTTTTGAATAGAATCTGAAATGATTTCTCTTAGCTGTTCAACCAGCCATTTATATTTGATCGCCATATATTTTAGTTCCTCTTTCTTAGGTTAGAGCGTGTTTGAAAAAGCATTCCTGCAATCTGTACGCCCCACTTTGCGGTATATTTTGCCCGAATTCGGTTGTCGTAGCCCGCTACGACGCCCTCCTCCGGACAAAATCTCCCACAAATTGTGACGCACATCTTGCAGAAAGCCTTTTCCAAACACGCTCTAGAGCGTGTCTGAAAAAGCATTCCCGCAATCTGTCGCGCCACTCTGGTTTTTTTTATTTTGCTGGGATAGTTATTTCATAAAATTTTCACATGAATTATTTATGATTTCCCAATAAATCTTCTGCTTTTTCACTTCTAAAACCCAAAATATTATACCTTTTTTCAAATGATCAAACCTTTTTTTTCCAGCTTAGACAGTTTGCCAAATCGAAAAACATAGAAAAAGGTGTAATATTTTTCACAAAATCATAAGAAAACAAACTTTCTAAATGAGAAATCATAAAATATCACCCCTTTTCCTGCCTGAAATTCATTATAATATAAATTTGTCTGTATTTCACTATGAAAACCAACAAATTTGTATTGTTTGAACTGACGAAACAACCAAAAGACGGGAAAACAATATTGAAATTTATGTTGATTTTCGCTAAATTATAGACATCAAGAAGAACACGGATTCAAAGAACGGACGGAAAGCTAAGACAGCAAACGGATCAGTGTTGAACGAGAAACCAATGGCAGGCGCGACCTGCAAAAGTATTTTTCTAAAAGAAAGAGAGGAACAATCACATGAAAAAGAAATTAGCAGTTATGGCACTCGCAGCAGCAACACTCAGCATGATGGCTATGCCGGTTTACGCTGACGATCTGGTAACAGTTGGATACGCACAGGTTGGACATGAATCAGACTGGCGTACAGCAAACACCCAGAACTATCAGGACGTTTTCTCAGAGGACGCTGGATACAGCCTTGACCTTGTAGACTGCGATAATGACAATGCTGCACAGCTTGAGGCAGTTCGTACATTTATTAGTAAAGATATGGATTACATCGTAATCGCTCCGATCCAGTCCGCTGGCTGGGACACCGTTCTTCAGGAAGCGCAGGACGCTGGAATCCCGGTAATCATCGCAGACCGTGAGATCGAAGCAAGTGACGATTTATATGATGCATGGGTTGGAACAAACACAACAAACGAAGGTATCACAGCTGGTAACTGGTTAGCTGAGTATCTTGGCGATAAAGATGCGAACATCCTTGTAATCGAAGGTTCCGTAGGAGCTTCCGCAGCACTTGGACGTACAGAAGGATTCAATCAGGTAGCTGGCGAGCATGATAACTGGAAGATTCTTGATTCTCAGTCCGGTGACTTTACACAGGCTGGTGGACAGGAAGTTATGGAGTCCTTCATCAAATCCTACGAGGGACAGTTCAATGTAGTTGTCTGCCAGAATGATAACGAAGCATACGGCGCAATGGATGCAATGGATGCAGCAGGTATCACCTATGGTGTTGATGGCGATGTAACTCTTATTTCCTTCGATGCAACACATGATGGACTTCAGTATACATTAGATGGAAAGATCAACTGTGATGTTGAGTGTAACCCGATCCAGGCTGAGGTTGTTAAGGGCGTAATCGAAAAAATGCAGGCAGGCGAAGAATTTGAGAAGACAACACTTGTTGAGGATCAGGCATTCGTAGCACCTGGAATTGAGAGCGAGTATGCTACAACTATGACAGATGAAGTTCTGGCTGGACGTGCTTACTAATCAGAAAAATCAATCGGAGAGTGTGAAAACAGCAGAGCTGTGAAACAATCCGTAAACATCGAAATTGGTTATCAGCAAGCAGCTGAAAAACGATAAAGATGAACAAATAGGGGAGGAAAGTCCCAAGGCGGATTTTCTTCCCCTTAATTTTCGCGAGCAACGAGCCAAAGTCCATGCTTGCATGAGACCTTGGCGACTGCCGCGATAACGGGTAAAACTCGCAGAGCGTGTTTTATCTCGTTGTTTATACGAGGTTATGAGCCGCAGAACAGAGGAATCTATGGCAAATAACGCGATAACGAGGAGAATGAAAAATGAAGTTGATAACGGGAAGGGAGGAATCGCGTTGGAGGCAGGAGTAGTATTGAAAATGCAGGGAATCTGCATGACATTCCCAGGTGTAAAAGCACTGGAAGGCGTGGATCTGACATTGAAAAAAGGTGAAATCCGCGCGCTGATGGGAGAGAATGGCGCGGGTAAATCCACATTGATCAAGTGCCTGACCGGCGTAAATAAATTTGAGGCTGGAGAGATTTATCTGGAAGGATTTGATCATCCCATCGTAAATAAAGATACCATGGACGCCCAGAAGAAGGGCATTTCTACTGTATATCAGGAAGTAAACCTCTGTCCAAACCTTTCGGTGGCAGAGAATCTTTACATAGGCCGCGAGCCACTGACAAAGCTTGGAACGGTCAACCGAAAGGCAATGAACCGTCAGGCAGCTGTCCTTATGAAACAGCTGGAGCTTGACGTTGATGTAACACGTAATCTTGAAGAATATTCACTGGCATTGCAGCAGATGATCGCAATTGCCCGTGCTGTAGATATGGACTGTAAGGTGCTCATTCTGGATGAGCCAACTTCTTCATTGGATGACCGTGAAGTAGAAAAGCTTTTTACCATGATGCGCAGACTGAAGGAGAAAGGTGTAGGAATCATATTTGTTACCCATTTCCTGGAACAGGTTTATGCAGTATGTGACGGAATTACCGTTCTTCGAAATGGTCAGCTGGTTGGCGAATATGAGATCGCAGATCTTCCGAGAGTGAAGCTGGTAGCAGCTATGATGGGAAAAGATTTCGACGATCTTGCTTCCATTAAACCGGAGACCACAGGAGATAAGAGAAAAGAACCGATGGTAATCGAAGCCCGTGGCTTAAGCCATGCAGGAACCATCAAACCATTTGACCTTGATATCCACAAAGGAGAGGTTATCGGTCTTACCGGACTTCTTGGAAGCGGACGAAGCGAACTGGCACGTACTATTTACGGTGCTGACCGCGCCCAGACTGGTACTTTGAAAGTAAAAGGCAAGGAAGTTAAGGTGAAAAATCCTATTGATGCCATGCATCTTGGAATGGGACTTCTTCCTGATGACCGCAAAGCGGAGGGAATTGTTGCAGATCTGTCCGTAAGAGAAAATATCATCCTTGCAATTCAGGCAAAACAGGGCATTCTGAAAAAGATCCCTATGGCAAAACAGTGTGAGATTGCAGACAAGTATATCGATCTTCTCCAGATCAAATGCGCAAGCCGTGAGACTCTGATCAAACAGCTTTCCGGTGGAAACCAGCAGAAGGTTATCCTTGCAAGATGGCTTGCAACAAACCCGGATTTCCTGATCCTGGACGAGCCTACCCGAGGCATCGATATCGGTACCAAGACAGAGATCCAGAAGCTGGTTCTGAAGCTTGCAGATGAAGGAAAGAGTCTAATCTTCATTTCCTCTGAGATCGAGGAAATGCTCCGTACCTGCAACCGTATGGCAGTTCTCCGTGACGGTCAGAAGGTTGGAGAGATTGATGAGGCAGATATGAACCAGATGAACGTAATGAAAGCAATCGCAGGAGGTGAGCAGTAATGGGTAATTTCAAAAAACTGGCGCAGAAACGTCTGTTCCTTCCGGTTTTCAGTATGATCCTGGTCATGCTGATCAACGTAGTATATGATATTGCAACAGGAAGTGCACCGCTTTCCTTCTTTATGATTTCCATTAAAAATGGTGTACTTTACGGACGTCTGATCGACATCCTGAACCGTGGAAGTGAAATCGCCATCCTGGCAATCGGTATGACACTTGTTGTATCTGCTTCCGGCGGTACTGATATTTCCGTTGGTTCTGTAATGAGTCTTTACGCAGGTGTCTGCTGTATGATTCTTGCAGGATACGGAAATGTAAATGTACAGGAATATGCGCATCCGTTGCTGGTTGGCATTGGAGCCGGACTTCTTGTCACTTTGATTTGTGGTGTTTTTAACGGATTTCTGGTTGCTTATATGAATATTCAGCCTATGGTCGCTACCCTGATCCTATGGTCGGCAGGACGTGCAGTGGGACTTCTTCTTTGCAACAGCCAGATCGTTTATGTGCGTGTTCCGTCCTTCCAGAAGCTTGGTGCTTACTGCGGAATCATTCCAACACCGATCATTGTGGCAGCTGTGTGTGTGGCAATTGCTTCTATTGTACTTCGCTACACAGCACTTGGAACTTACATCCAGAGTGTTGGTATTAACAAAAAAGCTTCCCGTATCGCAGGCTTTAATTCCGCAAAGATCATCCTTATGTGCTATGCAATCTGCGGTCTTTGTGCAGGTCTTGCAGGTATGGTTGCAACCTCCAGAATCTATTCAGCAGATACCAATAACATCGGTCTGAACATGGAGCTGGATGCAATTCTTTCTGTAGCACTTGGCGGCAACAGCCTTGGCGGCGGTAAGTTTTCCCTGGCAGGTTCCATCATCGGAGCGTACACTATTCAGGCGATTACCACAACTCTGTATGCACTTGGTGTTTCTTCTGCACAGGCACCGGTATTTAAGGCAATCGTAGTTATTATTATCGTAGTAATTCAGGCTGAGCCAGCCAAAGCCTTCTTTAAGAAGCTGACAAAGAAATCCGGAAAGGAGGCAGCTCGGGCATGAAAAAGAAAAAAATAAACAGCAATAACCTGTTGCTGCTGATCACCATTGTATTATTCTTTGTAATGTATGCTGCAGGATGTATCGTATATGCGGACAAAGGCTTTACCCGTTTCCAGACATTTCTGAACATCCTGATCAACAATGCAGGTCTGATCTGCATTACAGCTGGTATGACTTGCGTCATGCTTACTGGCGGTATTGACATTTCCGTAGGTTCCCTGGTTGCTATGGACTGTATGATCCTGGCAGTTGGAATTGAGCAGTGGGGATGGTCCAGCCCGGTACTTATGCTTCTGATCCTTGCAATCGGTATTGTATTTGGTATTGTTCAGGGCTTCTGCATTTCCTATCTGGAGATTCAGCCCTTCATCGTAACCATGGCGGGCATGTTCTTTGCCAGAGGTATGACAGCTGTGATCTGTAAAGAGCAGGTAAGTATTGTTTCTGACAAGATTTTTACCACTCTTTCCAGCTTTAAGATTTCCCTTCCATTTGGAGGGTATCTGAACAAAAAGGGAATCATGCAGTTTCCATACCTTCGTGTAACTGTTGTAGTTGCATTGATCGTAGTTCTTGCTATTTATCTGATGCTGAAATACACACGCTTCGGCCGCAGTATTTACGCAGTAGGTGGCAATCAGCAGTCTGCAACCCTGATGGGACTTGATGTTAAGAAAACACAGATGAAGGCATATATTCTTTCCAGTTTCCTTACTTCCATCGGCGGAATCTGCTACTGCCTGAATACCATGGCAGGTACCACCACCCAGGCAACCGGCCTTGAAATGGACGCTATTTCCTCCGCAGTCATCGGTGGTACACTTCTTACCGGTGGTGTAGGAAATGTACTTGGTTCCTTGTTTGGTGTATTGATCAATGGTACGATTTCTACTTTGGTTAAAACCAATGGAAAACTGATCAGCTCCTGGTCCAACATTGTAACAGCAATCCTGCTGTGCTTCTTCATTGTACTTCAGAGTGTATTTGCACTGGTAAAGGAGCGGAAGAGCAAATAAAAATTGAATAAAGAATGAAATGAGACAGGCGGGTACATGATTGAAATGTGTATCTGTCTGTTTTATTTTGGGCATAATGGAAGAAAGGGTAACATACAAATTAGTTAATTGCAATTTTATTCTTCCTGTCCCAATTTCACAAAAATCGGTTCATGTTTCATAGCCGGAATAATTTTTTCCATCATATCTTTCATATTAATTTTCAGGCTGGAGGTGTTAATACAAGGGTGACAGCCGATGTAAGGTTCCTTCAGGAGGTCTTCATCAATAAGCAGCTGCACATGATTTTCCTTATCGTTCATAAGTCCAAGTATACTGACAGAACCAGGTGTAATATCAAGGAATTTCTCCATATAAGTTTCATTGCCGAAGGAAAGTCTGGCAACGCCAAGCTGGGAAGATACTTCCTTTGTCTTAAACTTCTTGTCGCCTGGCAGGAGCAGCAGATAGAAGTTCGTTTCCTGGCGGTTGCAGAGAAACAGGTTTTTGCAGATTACTGCATCAAGCACTTTATCCACATCTTTACAAGCTTCAATGGTCATCAGAGTTTCATGGTCAATCCTCTGATAAGGCACCTGAAGTGCATCAAGAAAATCATAAGTACGTATCTCTTTTTCAAGTCTGCCCGTGGTATCTGCGGGACGTCCGTTTTCAAGCTTTAATTCCATGGTGTTCTCCTTATGTATTCCCCCACAGGGTCTTTTTTTGTCAAATATCTGGGGAATATTGTAGCATTGAGAGTTTTTCTTGTAAAGTGGAGGATGTTCTCCCACAAATTGTGATGCACATCTTTTAGAAAACATTTTTCAAATACATTCCAGAATAGCGATGAATATTTCAGAAAATATGTGCATATATAAGTTCGGAGGCGGATATCTGCCCTTAGTTACGAATATAAGATGCACATTTTCGTAAATTTTTGTGCATTTCATTCCCTAAGCGTGCAGTTCATTCCCCAAAATCAGGATAGTGGAAAAGGAGGTGCTATAATTGAAACATAGTAGAGATTTAGCCGTATGGCTCACAGTGCCATACAGGCTGGAGCCTGTTTGAAAAATTATTCCCGCAATCCTTGCAGAAAATCTTTTTCAAGCATGCTCCGGAGCATCCAGTGAAGGACCGTAAAGATTCACCGGATCTCAAATGCTTTAATGTTATTGTTCGCTTTAGATTATACAAAACGTTATCGGTGGACAGTAACTGTTAAGCAACTGCCAACAAAAAAAGGTTGCGAAAAGGAGGAAGCATTATGAGGAAAAAGCAGTTTTTACAGTTCAGGAGAGCGATGGCAACGTTGCTGGCTGTAGCAATGATCGGGCAGAATACAGTGATGACCACCGCTGAGAATTATGTGGCTGATAATACAGCTGTGGTTGCAGAAGAGCAGGCTCAGGAACCGGGGGTTCAGGTTGAAGAGTCTGCATCACCGGCAGTTCAGGAATCAGCACCGGTTGCAGAAACACCAGCGGAACCGGCGGCGCAGGCAGTTGCAGAAACACCAGCGGAACCGGCGGCGCAGGCGGTGGCGGAGACACTAACGGAACCGGCGGCGCAGGCAGTGGCAGAGACACCAGCGGAACCAGCGGCGCAGGCAGTGGCGGAGACACCAGCGGAACCAGCGGCGCAGGCAGTGTCAGAAAAGCCAGCGGAACCGGCAGCGCAGGCAGAGGTGGAAAAGCCAGCGGAACCGGCGACACAGGCAGAGGTGGAAAAGCCAGCGGAACCGACGGGTCAGACAGTGGCAGAACCTGCCCAGAACAATAGCCAGGAAGAGAGTAAACCAGAAGAGCAGCCTGCTGCATCTGACTCTGGGGAAAATAAAGACCAGACTAATGTCGAAAATGGAGCCGAGAATTCTCAGGAAAGCCAACCTTCAGAAGAAGCGAAAGAAATTCTTTATCATGTAACCTTCGACGAGCACGCAGCAGATTTTGGAAAAATCCAGGTTCGCGGCGAAGGGGCTCCGGTGGAGAATATTTCTTCTTACAGAAAAGAAGTAAAAGAAAATGAAAGTTTTGCTTTTTCTGTTAAAGCAAACGATGGATATGAAGTAGACCATGTTTGCTTTGCAGACACTCAGGCAGATATTCAGAAAAATGCAGATGGTCTCTACGAGATCCAGGCTGTAACAAAAGATGAGAAAGTTACTGTTACATACAAAGCAGTAGCTCAGGAGCCAGTGGCAGAGCCACCAGCTGCAGAGAATAATATCGCATTATTAATGCTTGATGAAACAGATCACGAACAGAACGTTATTACTTATTATGAAGTTGTATTTAAATATGAGGATAAGGATGGAACCCTCCATACCTTAACTACTCAGCAGATAGAAAGTGGAAAAGCTGCAGTAGCACCTGCTGCACCTGAAAAAGATGGCTATCGTTTTATCGGATGGGATAAAGATTTCAGTAATGTAACAACAGATATGGAAGTTACAGCTCAGTATTCTGAAATTGGTGCAAAGGTAAAATATCAGATTATTTATCAATATACAGATGGAACTGTAGCAGCGCAGCCATGGGTAGCTGAATTTGAAAAAGGTGTAACTTATGAGAATACGATTACTTCACCTCAGTTAGAGGGTTTTAGTGTTGACCAGTCAACAGTAACTTTTAGTGGAAAAGTAGAGACAGATCAGACAATTACAGTTACCTATACAGGAACTGCAACAACTTATACAGTTAAGCATTTGCTTCAGAATACAGATGGAAAAACGTATACAGAAGATGCTAGTGAAACAATTGACGGTACTACAGGAACTACAACTGTAGCTGCAGCGAGAGCATATAAAGGCTTTACCTCACAAGAGGTGAGTCAGGCAAAAGTAAATGCGGACGGTTCTACTGTCGTTGAAATTAAATATGACAGAAACAGCTATCGTCTTACCTGGAATACAGACGGTGGAAGTTATGTTGAGCCAAGTGATATCCTGTATGGTGCTTCTATAACACTGCCGAAAGAGCCAACTAAGCTTGGATATACATTTAAAGGCTGGAATAATTGCCCAGCAACGATGCCGGCAGAAGACACTACTGTAACAGCGAAATGGGAAATTAATACAAGAGCTGCATACAGAATTATTTACTGGCAGGAATCATTGGAAACTCCAGGAACATATGAGATGGCTAAGAACAAGAATGGCGAAGCGGACATAGTTGATGGTACTGATGTTGTTGGAAAAAATATTTCTTATAGCGTAGAAAAAAATCGCTATGAGGGATTTGAACCTGCTGTAGAAAAGAATAAAGGAGATATTCAGGTTACAGCCGATGGGCTGGCTGTTAAGAATATTTATTATAACAGAAAGACATATACAATAATATTTTATGTTCCACAAAGACGAGATTATTGGGGAAATCCAGCTGATTGGAAAGTAGACAGTAATTTAGAAATTTCAGCACGATACGGTGAGGATGTTTCAGCACAGTGGAATGATTCTGCGCATAACCAATATTTATGGTCAACAGGAAAAGGGACAAACATATATTATACGTTGCTTGCCAACATGCCTGCCGAAAACTTAGTGATGTATGGGTATGATTTGAAAACTGGAAAAAACATTATATATTATACAGAGACTTTAGATAGTACAGCTGTAGCTGAAAAATATAATGTATATGCAACATTTAAAGCAGGCAAAGATATGTTTTTGACCGATGAGGATAAAATGCCAATTGATGGATTCAAATGGAAGTCATGGAGAAAAAAGGGAGAAGGTAATCTTTGGCTAAAATATTCTCGTAATTCCTATGTACTTCATTTTGCCAATTGTACCGGTGTTGCAGATGCAAGTATAAAATTTGAAGCCAATGTCTCCGGTTATAAACCATTGGATAAAGATGTACAGCCTCCAGCAAACGTGGACAGTGATTACATTTTTGCTGGTTGGTATACATCCCCGGCATGTGAAGATGGCACAGAATTTGACTGGCAAACAAAGATGCCATCCCATACCATTACATTATATGCCAAATGGAAAGCCCCAACATACACAGTAACTTTTAATCCAAATGGTGGAACAGTAACTGAGTCAACTTTGACAGTGACCAAAGGTCATACACTTGGAGATACATTACCAACACCAATTAAAGAAGGCGATGAATTCCTCGGTTGGTACACAGATGGATCTTTTACTCACAAATTTGTAAAAGAGTCACAGATTGTAAAAGATCAGACCCTTTATGCGAAATGGAAAAGTTCTGATATTATCACTTACTATATTGTAGCAAAGAATGTAGATGGAAAGGAATTATGGAGAAGCGAAGCACAGAGCATTGAGAAAGGAAAAAATGCAAGTGTAAACGCGCAGCCTATAGACGACTACTATCCGCAGGAACTTTCAAAGAGTGTAATTATAAACAATGATAAACAGGAGATTGTTTTCATCTATAAACCGCTTGAAAACTGGACTTATACGATTCGCTATGTAGACGAGAGTGGAAAAGAAATTGGAACAGCAGAGTCTGTGACCACAACTGATAATATGAAAACTGTTGTATATAAGGTTTTCGAGGGTTATCAGTTAACTTCTCCGGCGGTAGTACAGGCAATTAAAGGCCAGACTACTGAGATCGTTTTCACGTATGCAGCCCCAGAAGCAACATACACAGTAGAACATTGGCTTCAGAATCCAGATGGAACTTACTATAAGAAAGAATTTGAACTTCAGGGTGCAGAAAAGATTGGTGCATGGGTATCTGCGACACCTAAGGGTTATACTGGCTTTACTTGTGTAAGTGGAGAAATCGAGCGCAGTGGGGCTGTAGTAAAAGGCGGCGGTTTAATCCTTAAAGTTTATTATAACAGAGAGTCTCTTTCTGTAGAGGATTACACTGGCAAGTACGATGGCCAGGAGCATACCATCACTATTACAGCGCCTGGTATTGAGGGAGATGTGATTCAATATCAGATCGGAGACGGTCAGTGGACTGATCTCAATGACAATTTTACCAATCTTCCGAAATATAAAGATTGCGGAACTACTGTAATAAAGGTTCGTGTTGTTAATAATGGAAATGTGGGACCTGCAGTAGAAGCAAAGATAAGTATTACACAGCGTAAAATAACACTTACAAGTGCAAAGGACGAAAAATTCTATGACGGAACTCCACTGACGAATGACACTATTGTAGTTGGTGGAGAAGATGAATTCGTAGAAGGAGAAGGTATTGCTTCCTATGGAGTGACAGGATCACAGACAGAAGCAGGAGAATCTGACAATGTATTTGATTATACTTTGAAGGAAAATACCAAATCAGAAAACTATGAAATCCAAAAAAAATATGGAAAACTGAAAGTGAAACCAGTTGACACCGAGGTTGTAGTTACGATCACAGAACACAGTGGCACAGGTATTTATGACGGAAACAAACAGACCGTAACAGGATACGATGTAACGAATATCAGCAATACGCTGTACTCTGAAAAAGATTTTAGTTTCAACGGAAATGCGGTTATAGAAGGAACTAATGCAGGAAGTTACAATATGGAACTGAAGGCAGCGGATTTCGAGAATATCAGCAAAAACTTTACAAATGTAAAATTTGTAATTGTAGATGGAACTCTTGAAATTGCCAGACGCCCGGTAACCATCAAAGCCAAAGAGTCCAGCAAGGTATACGGAAATTCAGATCCTGCCTTTGACCTGGCAACATTGGAAAACAGTGTAGGAGATGAGCTTAAAGATCTTGATCTTGCAGTAATCAGAAGTGATGCAGGAGACGATACTATAAAGGTTCATGAGAATGTGCTGAGTATCCAGAACAGTAAAGAAGCTCTGGAAAAAGAATATACCAACTACACCTTTACCATTATCCCTGCAGACTTTACCATCTTCGAAAATGAAAATGGTCTGACAGTAAGTGCAGCAGATGTAGTAAAGGAATACGATGGAAACAGCTATGGAGTAACAGCGACAGCACGGATTAAAAATGCAGAAATTGAGAATCCAAATATAACAATCAAATATTGGAATGAAAAGACAAATGCATATGATCTGGACGAATCACCTGAATACAGGGATGTGGCAGATACTCCGGCAACTGTGAAATTTGAGGCGAGCCTGTATGGTTACAAATCCGTTCAGGGAGAAGCAACTGTAACGATTAATAAACGTTCTGTACTCCTCACCAGCGCCAGTGCTAGCAAGATTTACGACGGAACTCCATTAATCCGTCCGGATGTAACTATAGGTGGGGATGGCTTCGTAAATGGCGAAGTGTCTGATGTCAAAGCAATTGGAAGTGCTTTAAATGTAAGTGATAAGGATGTAAGGAATGAAATTACCTTTACTCAGAAAACTGGCTATAAAGCGGAAAACTACGATATTAAGTATGAACCTGGAACCCTCAGGATCACTCCAATTGTTGACGAAGTAACCATAACCATCACAGAGCACAGCGCTTCCCTGAAATACAACGGAGCGGAACAATCTGTTACAGGTTATGACACAGCAATTGACAACACCCTCTATAAAGAAACTGATTTCACTTTCAGCGGAGATGCCACAGCGAAAGGAACTGACTTTGGTTCATATCCGATGAATCTGAAAGCAGAAGACTTTACAAACAAGAATAAAAACTTTGCAAATGTAGTATTTGAAATTGTAGACGGACAGCTTGAGATTACCAAACGAGATGTGGAACTGATCAGTGGTTCTGACGAGAAAGTTTACGACGGAACTCCGCTGACTAAGAATCACATTCTGATCGCAGGTGACCAGTTTGTTCCTGGAGAAGGCGCAGATTATGATGTAACCGGAAGCCAGACAAATGCAGGATCAAGTGATAATGAATTCACTTACAGACTGAACAGCAGCACCAAGGCAATCAACTACAATATCAAAACTACTCCGGGAACCCTTAAGGTAACCCCGGTTACAGATAACGTAATTGTCACCATTACCGAACACAGTGGCAGCGCCAAATATGATGGCACTGAGAAAACAGTAACCGGTTATGACGTAGCAATAGACAATGAACAGTATACAGAAAATGACTTTACATTTAGTGGAAATGATGTTATTAAAGCAACAGATGCAGACATTTACAACATGGAACTGAAACCATCTGACTTTAACAACATAAGCCATAACTTCGCAAGTGTTACCTTCAAAATCGTAGACGGAACCTTGAATATTTCCAGACGAGATGTGACTCTGACCAGTGCAACAGACAGCAAGACATATGATGGAAAGCCACTGACCAATGATAATGTGGCAGTTGGCGGTGACGGCTTCGCAGAAGGAGAAGGTGCAGTATACAACGTAACCGGAAGTCAGACAGAGGCAGGCTTCAGCAACAATACCTTTAGCTATGAGCTGAAAGATAATACCAAACAGGATAACTACAACATCACACCATTTGAAGGAATCCTTACTGTTTCCTCCAGCGAAGATGAAGTAGTAGTAACAATCACAGGTAACAAAGATACTCAGAAGTACGATGGAACAGAGAAAACAGTAAAAGGCTACACAGTATCCATCACCAGTCCTTTGTATAAAGAAAGCGATTTCACTTTTGAGGGTACAGCTCTTGTAAAAGGAACAAATGCAGATACTTATATGATGGGACTGAGTGAAGAGAACTTTACAAATACCAATAAGAACTTCGCAAAAGTTACCTTCCACGTAATTGATGGCTCTCTTGTAATCGAAAAACGTAATCTGGTTCTTACCAGTGCAAGTGCCCAGAAGGTTTACAATGGAACAGAGTTAACAGCAAAGGATGTAACGGTAAGTGGCGATGGATTTGTCAAGGGCGAAGGCGCATCCTATGATGTAACTGGAACCCAGACAACTGTAGGTGACAGCGAGAATACATTCACCTATAAGCTGAATGAAAATACCAACGCTGATAACTACACCATTGAAACTGCGAATGGCAGCCTGCTTGTTACACCTGTAACAGATCAGGTTGTGGTAACACTGAAAGAAAACAGTGGTACAGAAGTCTATGACGGAACAGAGAAAACAGTTACCGGCTACACTGTAGCAGACATCAGTAACAAGCTGTATACGGACAAAGATTTCACATTCACTGGAAATGATGAGGTAAAAGGAACAGATGCTGGAATCTACGATATGGAGTTGAAGGCAGAAGATTTCCAGAACATCAACCCGAACTTTACAGACGTTGTGTTTAAGGTGGAGGACGGAGCTCTTGAAATCACCAGACGCCAGGTAACCTTCCAGGCTGACAGCGGCGAGAAGAAATATGACGGCGAGGAGCTTACGGTTCCTACATGGAAACTGGCAGATGGAACTCTGGCAGATGGCCAGCAGGAAATCGCACATGTAGAAGGAAGCCAGACACTGGTTGGCGAAAGCGAGAATAAGATCACAGATCTGAAGATTTTTGTAAATGCAGCAAGTCAGGAAACTGAGGGTAGCGAGACAGAAGCACAGGATGTGACAAAGAACTATTCCATTATTCTTCTTGCAGGACTTCTGAAGGTTACAGACGGAAGCGAAGAAGATCCGGTAGATCCAGGCCAGGTTGTAACCAAGACTCATGAGGATAAAACCTATGATCTGGATGAGAATGTTACATTTACAATCAATGTAAAGAATATCTATGACGAAGCGAAAACCGTAAGGATCATTGAAATTCCCGGTGTTGTAATTGAAGGTGCACCGCAGGAGACTCCGAACGTTCTCACAGTCGAGAAGGTTCCTGCAGGTGAAACTGTTACAGCAACAGCAACCTATAAAATTACAGAGACAGACATTGCCAACGGAAGCTTTGTAAATACGGTAAAAGTGGAATTCGAGGGTGGTAAATCATTTGAAAACACTGATACAGTAATCACCGTTGACCCGGTAAGAAGTTATACACTCACCAAGAAATCCAGTGAGAGCACTCACGAAAATGGAATGTTCAAAGCAGGCGAAACCATCCATTACACCCTCACTGTGACCAACACAGGAAACCAGACTCTGGAAAATGTAGAGATCACAGATACTCTGAATGCAGCCGGAACGATTTCCAACATTCAGGGCGCAGACAGTAAGCAGGATGGAAAGGTAACAATCTTTACAATCAGTAGCCTTGCATCAAAAGCAGAAGCAACCATCACTTATGACTATGTGGTACAGGAAGCAGATAAAGGCAATACGATCAGTAACGCAGCAGTGGGAACTCCTGCAAACCCAGAGGATCCAGATGGCGAGAAGCCAGGAGACAACACAGATAACCCGGTAGAAAATCCGAAGCTTGAAGTGAGGAAAGACATTGTTTCCATCACAGCAGCAGATGGAACCCAGAAGGACAAAGCAGGAAAAGCAGACCTGAACGACATCATTACCTACAACGTAACTGTAACCAATACCGGAAACATGAAACTCACAAATGTGAAGATTACAGACAGTCTAGAAGGAATCCAGCTTGCAGAAGGTCAGAGCTTTGACCTTGGCATCCTGGAAGCAGGAGAGGCAAAGACCGTAACCTACACCTATCAGGTGAAAGAATCTGACCTTGGAAAATCCATTCTCAATACAGCAACCGCAACAGGTGACGTACCGGAGAATCCGGCCGACACCCCGAAACCGGAAGGCAAAGATGAGAAAGAAGTTCCAACAGAAGATCCGGCAAATTGCAGTATTACAGTAACTAAACGGCTTACAAATATCCAGGGTGAACTCCTTGCAGTCCGTGCAGCAGACTTCTATGTGACATTGTTCTCCGACGAGGCAATGACTCAGAAGGCAGCTGACACAAAGATGATTCACTTTGATGAAAATCAGGGAACCTCTTCGGTAACATTTGACCAGCTGAAACGCGGTACCTACTATGTAGCAGAGACCGACGCAGAAGGCAAAGTCGTTGCAGAGGGTACCTACAACAATGGTTCTTATGTAGCACAGTATCAGGCAGGCAATAAAGTAGAGATTACGGAGAACGGAACAGCAGCACAGTTCCAGTTTGATAATCAGTTCCTGCTTCTGCCAGACGAGTACTATATTGTGAAAACCATCACAATTAATAAGACAGTTGTTAAGAAAAACGGCGAAGACCTGAAATCTGAAGAGACCTTCTATGCAGGAATTTTCAAAGATGAAGACTGTACACAGCTTGCAGACGGCGTAAGCCAGAACATTGTTCCACTTGTTATGGACGGTGAATCCACTGCAACAGCAAAAACAGAAGTTACAGTTCCTGTAGGCGGCGAAGAAATAAAACTGTATGTAACGGAGGTTACAGCAGATGGTACACCGGTAGCATTAAACGATACCTTTGAATATGATGTGGAAATAAATGACGGCTTTGTAACACTTTCTGAGACATCAGAAGATGCAACAGTCCTTATTATCAACACATCCAGAAAGGAAGAACCGGAACCGACAGCAGAGCCGGTACAGGAACCTACAGAAGCTCCTGCAGAGCCCACCCAGGCTCCTCAGATCACACAGCAGCCAGAGGACAGGGCAGTTACAACAAATGGCGTCAAGACCGGTGACGATTCACCTCTTACCCAGCTTGCATTCATGCTCTTCGCAGCCTCCGCTGCAATCCTTCTTATCATTTTTCTCAAGAAGAAAGATGAAAAAGATATAATGAAATAAGGCTTCCCCTTAGCCCCCTTTCTGGAAAAGCACTTCATGTGCCCTCCACGAAAGGGGGCTTTTCCCATGCATTTCTTTGTGAAAATGGTGTGAAAGCGGCTTTTTCAACAATGCTCCTGTTGACAAAAAATCAAAAAGGATTTATAAAATCCTTAGAGCCTGCAGATTGCAGGAATGATTTTTCAAACACGCTCTAGAATCTGTGCGGACCTCATGGATTGCATGATGCCGTACTGCATAATAAAATCATCAAGAGGAGCACATCTGAATGAACAATATCACAAAAAATGCACTGGAAGAGTCTTTGAAGAAATTTCTCCTTCAGAAGCCTCTGGACAAGATCACCATCAGCGACCTGACTACAGATTGCGGAATTAGCCGAATGGCTTTTTACTATCATTTTAAAGACATTTATGACCTGGTAGAATGGTCCTGTATTGAGGACGCTTCCCGGGCTTTGCAGGGAAAAAAGACTTACGACACCTGGCAGGAAGGGCTTCAGCAGATTTTTGAGGCTGTTTTGGAAAATAAACCATTTATCTTGAACGTGTATCGCTCTGTGAAACGAGAGCAGGTGGAAAATTATCTGTACAGCTTGACCTATCAGCTGATCGAAGGAGTGGTGGAAGAGCAGAGCGAGAATCTGAGGGTTACAGAGGAACAGAAGAAATTTATTGCGGATTTTTACAAATACAGTTTCGTAGGTGTTATGCTTGATTGGATCAAGAGAGGAATGAAGGAAGCCCCAGAAGAAATCGCGAATATGGTCTGCGTGACCATGCATGGAAATATTGGGAATTCTCTGCGGAATATGGAGAAGGAAGGGCAATAAAGATTAAGTTTATCCGGAAAATAAGGGATAACTATGGCATAGCAGCTTTAATCCTGAAAGGGCGGGACATAAAGTTTTCGAAATCAACTTTACAAAGTAAGGCGGATGATAAGTTTTTTGTCATCCGTCTTGTTTTGTAAATTGAGGAAAATTATTTTTTGACGTAGAATACACTCAGAAACAGGAAATACTAAATAAAAGGCAGCAGAATTTCGAATTAGTCAAATAAAAGCTTTTTATCTGAAGGTTAGGAAACAAAACTGAGAAAGCTTAGAAGCTGATTCGAAAAGTTAAAACAAGAATAAACACAGATAGCCGGAAATAATGTAACGGCAAATTTCAGAAAGGTGGTAATTTTTATGTCAAAGAAAAAACATTCCGTATTAGGCATGGCAGCACTTGCCGCAGCAGGTGCAGGAGCAGCAGTTCTGGCAAACAAGAGCCGCGAGGAGAAACAGATCACAGAAGCACACGTAGACCCGAATTACCGCAATACAGAGCGTGGCAAAAACGAGAAAAACAGCAAGGGCATTTATTATACAAACGGTAAC
>OLPW01001218.1_pt1 | contig 27579 bp, 23 predicted proteins | sample 1672161 | NCBI WGS metagenome assembly OLPW01 (sample SAMEA3136654, study PRJEB25190) | human gut metagenome
CCTTGATAAAACCTGTCCTCGATCTTTCATCCTCATGCAGCAGATAAAAGGAATACGTCCTAAGCCTGCCCTGCGAATACGCTCCACCTCCTGCAAGATAAGCATCAATCTCATCCTGTGTAATGAACATCGGATGTTCTTTCCATGCAAACCCGTCCCTTGCCTGATAAGGGATGACCTCATCCGCAAACTTCTGAAACTGCTTTGAGATATTTACAGGATTATAATGATGGAAACGCATAATAGAATGATTTTCTTCATAGGCTTCTGCCAGTGCATCCAGTCTTTCATTCAGTTCCGAAAGCCACTGGGGATCCTCCAGCTTTTCTTCCAGATAATCCGTGATCTCCGGATAGATACTGCGAAGATGTGGTAAATCCTCCTCATCGAAAACAATCTCCGCTACTCCTTCTGCCATATCCCCTTTCATATAGGCAAGAGCCTGGGCGTGTTCTTTTACTGCATTACTTCTTGCCGCATCCAATACAGACTGCGGTGCATATTCACCCTGGTCTAAAAGCTGATGGATACGTCCGCTGACATCTTCCCATGATAAAAATGCCTTATCTAAGATATGGTCTGTAACCGTATGCCCCACTGCGATCTGCATCCCAGTTTCATCAAACCAGACTGAATATTCATTTCCATCAATCTGAAAGCCTTTTCCACCTTTACGGTATTCACGCTTTACAAACTCCGTATATTCCTCCGGTGTCTGTTCGCTCATGAAATTATAGATGATCCGGAGCTGGCTGGCTTTCCGGTTTCCTCCTGTCCGTAAGATCTCATCAACAACTTCCTCTGGAATCGGGATTTCTCCTGCATAAAGGGCAGCTGCCCTTTCCTCGATGTTCCGCCTTTGTTCATCTGCAGTTGGATATTCGGGCAAAGATAAAGCAGAGGCGATCTCTTCCTCTGCTTTACTCAATCCATCTTCTCTTGTATCTTCGACTAACTGTATACCAATTCCGTCAAGATGCTCTCTTCCGCTGTTGCCATCAGTGCGTTCATGTGTGCTGTCCATGCCATCGGATCTGCTTCCTTGTCCGGTGCCGGATTCTTCTCCAGTAATTTCTCCATCTGGCTGTCCATTCTCTCCTGTGCTGCTTTCTCGATCTGTTCCAGATGGCTGTTCAGCTTCCCGGTCAGGAACAGGCTCTGATAAAGGCTGTTCTTGTGTTCCTTCAGAAATGTCCTCCGCAGCATCCCGTATTTCCCGATCGTCACTTCTTCCTCTTCGACGGTCAGATTCGGAAACAGGTAATCTCCCTTGCGATGATATGTCAGTTCCATAATCGGTTCCTCCTTCATTTTCAATATTTTCTTCTTTTTTCGTTTCTGCATCCCGGTTTTTAATTTCACGCATTAACGTGGTAAAGTTATTATAATTCCTTTCATTGGAATTTTCAACCTCTTTTCTCGCTTCTTCCAGAGAAATTTTATGTACGGTCTTTCCAATATCAATCAGAATACTCTCACTGAGCTGGCTTGCCGCATTTCCAAGGAAGGTGAGAACTGACAGACGGTTATAATCTGTGATATGCATGAAGTCCTCTTCTTCCAGAAGTTCCATCGGGTCAAGCCCGCATCGCCTGGAAAGCAGATAGTAAACACTGTCTGTTGCCAGCTGACGAAAATCACTGCGGATCGTCACCTCATCCAGATCTTCCAGATAAGTACCTTCTACAGCATATTCCAATCCGTCCAGGTATTCCTCCAGATTATCACTGACCATTTCCCTTGCGACTGCCATCAATGCATCCTGCAAAGTTGCTGTATCCTTTTCTTCCAGAGCATAGACCTCTGCCAGATGGGTGAGGATCTCTTCTCTCTGGTGTTCCTGCATCTGCCACAGATACGGGCTTCTGCCCCCGGCTACCATGTGGGTATCCGAAATATCAAACACATAACGGAGTCTGGTATGCTGCCCTGTTTCATCAAGCAGGGCGATTCCCCTTGCACCACGGTTCACCCATCGGAACATCTTTTCATTCCATAATTCCAGTGATGCACAGGCCGTTGCTTCCGGATGCTGTGCATGGATCAGAAGCTGGTCTGAAAAAGAATAACGATATAACCTTGATGCTGTGTCCATATAATCCATCCAGTCTCTGGGGGAACCGCTCACTGATACCGCATGTTCCTGTGCCAGATCCCGGATGTCCTGTAATTTAGACATATCGCTTTACCTCCTTGTCTTATTTCTTTTTCTTCTTTGGGAATTCCAGATGGAATCTCGGCTTGCCATCCTCCAGTGTGAGTAACAGATCTGCATCAAATTTCATATCTTTCTTTTTAGAATACAGACCTTTTACATGGGTACAAGCCTTATCAAGAAGTTCTCTTGCCATCTTTTTATCCAGATTTTTCTCCATGCTTCCCAGGAAACGGTTTTCTTTCCAAAGAGCGAAATCACACTGACGGTTTGAGCAGTAAAAATTCTGTTTCCCTTCAAAAACATCACAGCCACAGACCGGGCATTTGCCGATCACTTCCCTCTCCGTCTGGAATCTCCTGCGTTCCTCTTCTGGTATCTCCCTGCATACCTCTAAAATCTTACGGACAAGAGAAGTAATCTCTCCCATAAACTGAATATCTGTAATCTGTCCCTTTTCCATCATCAATAGCCGGTTCTCCCATTCCGCAGTCATTACTGCTGATTTCAGATACTCTGGCATGACCTTTACCAATTCCTTTCCCTCGGTACTTGGTAATATCTGCTTACCCTTTCTCTGTGCATAACCAGAAGAAACCAATTTTTCAATGATACTTGCCCTTGTTGCCGGAGTCCCCAGCCCTTTCTTCTCTGTTTCAGAATCAAACTCCTTATTACCGGCTGTTTCCATTGCAGCAAGAAGCGTATCTTCATTGAATGGTTTCGGCGGAGAGGTATAATGTGTGGTTTTATCCGCTTTTACTGGAAAAAGCCTCATTCCTTCTTCATACCCAGCAGGAATCGAAGTCTCTTTTTCCTTTCCCTCCACTGGTTCCGCTTTAACACACAGCTGTTTAAATGCCTTTTCTACTTCCTTAAATCCCATCTGTACTGGAATCTTCCCTCTGGCTTTAAAATCATGTTCCTGGCACTTTACCGTAATATCTGTCTGCTCATAGAGATATTCTTCTCCTGTTGCCTGTACCAGCTGCTGACAGATCAACATCATCAGATTCTTTTTATCTGCCGGTAAATCAGAGACTCCTTTTTCTACAGCTTCTTTCGTCGGAAGAATCGCATGGTGATCAGATACCTTTGCATTGTTGATTACCCTTTTTATGCCATGCCCCAACTGTCCATAATCTACAAACGGAAGTAATACTGGCATTTTTTCTACCAGTTCCTCTACCGAATCTTTCATATCCTCCGTTACAAACTGGCTGTCTGTTCTTGGATAAGTAACCAGCTTTTCTTCATATAATTCCTGTAACATATCCAGTGTGCGTTTCGCTGTATATCCAAAGTAACGGTTGGCTTCTCTCTGCAGGCTTGTCAAATCATAAAGTCTTGGCGGAAATGCTTTTTTATCCTCCTTCTTCATCTGTGTGACCACAGCGGTCGAACCATTACATAACGCTGCCAGCAGATCCGCAGCTTCTTCATTTGCAATGTTTTCGGAAACTACTGTAAGTTTTCCATCTGTCAGTGCTACCTTATAAAACGCTTCTTTTTGAAAATGCTCAATCCTCTCCTGCCGTTCTGCAAGCATGGCAAGGGTTGGGGTCTGTACCCTGCCCACAACCAATCGTTTAAAATATCTCGTGGTGTATGCCCTGGTTCCATTCATTCCAATCAGCCAGTCAGCCTGTGCCCTGCACACCGCAGCCATACAGAGATTCTTATATTCTTCCTCACTTTTCATTGTCTGAAAACCTTTCTGAATGGCGGCATCTTCCATCGAGCTGATCCACAGACGTTTCACTGGTTTCCTGCATCCGGCAAGCACATACACCCTTTGAAAGATCAGTTCTCCTTCTCTTCCTGCATCACAGCCATTGACCAGATACTCCACATCACTTCGATTCATCAGAGTTTTTATGACTTCAAACTGCTTCTTTTTATCCTTGGAAACTTTCAGCTTCCATGCTTCTGGAAGGATTGGCAGATCATCAAACTGCCATTTTTCATATTTCGGGTCATATTCCTCTGGCTGTGCGTATTCTGCCAAATGTCCTAAGCACCAGCTGACAATACAGCTTTCTCCCTCCAGATAACCGTCCTCCCTCTTATAAGCGGACAGATTTTTCGCATAACTTTGTGCTACACTTGGCTTCTCTGCGATCACTAAAAATTTAGACATAATCCTTTCCTTTCTACCAAAAAAGGCAGCCAAGATTTCTGGCTGCCCCTGTCCTTATTACTGTTTCCATCTTTTAAAAACGCTTATTCTTTTTTTTCATCGTCCTCTTCATTTACATACGGACCGTCTGAAAATTCAAGCTGTTCACTTACATAATCTTCGTCCTTACTGCGTCCATGTTTCTTATAGACTGCGATTCCTGCAAAGCCTAAGATTGCGGCAACTACGATAGCTGCAAGACCTTTCACATTCATTCCGCTTTTCTCTTCTTTCTTCACTTCGGTTTCCTCCTCTGCTGGTGTAGTCTCCGGTGTGGTTTCCGGGATCACTACGGTTGATTCTTCAGTTTCTTTGTCTTTTTCTGTTTCATCCAGAAATTCTGCCAGATCATTCTCATCGACCAGAGACATCATATACACATTCTCTGTATTACTGGAACGGTCAATGACCATGTAAAAAGTATTCCCCTTTTTGGTCTGGATAGTAAGGAACTGTTTTGTATCATCATTTTCCTTATCATCTACAAGCTGGGCATTTCCCGGTGTAGAAAAAGCAGAATTATTACTTTCTCCGGTAACTCTTCCCGTATCCTCTGCTTTCTCCGTATCTTTACTCTTTTCTGTTGTTGTCTCTTCCACCACCGCTGTCGTTGCCTCTTCTGCCGGCGGATTTGCATTTGCATAAACAGTAGCAATGGACGTTCCCGAAATCATTGTTACCGCCATAGCGATCATCAGAAGTTTCTTCACTACTTTACTCTTCATCGTCTAATACCTCACTTCCTGTCACCTGCCCCACAAGTGATCCGTTATTGTTTTCTTTCTTCTGCAAGCCTTTTGTCTCTTCTACTGTAATGCCACCCTTTTCATTTCTCTGAATCGTAACGGTTCCTTTCTGAATCCCGTCAAGCAATACCAGTAACTCCCGGCTGTCCAGTTTCATAGAACGGAAAGATTTGATGATCTCCACATCTTCCATCTGCTGTTTTAATGTATTCTGCCGTTTCAGATGTTCCTGCAGCTCTGCAATCTTATCCTCTGTCTTCTGAATATCATCCAGAATCTTTTTTAATTTCATGTTCATCTGCCTGTCACCTCCTCTAATGCAGACGACCAAATGCCATAAAGTGTTCCTGCCAGTAGGCACTTGCGATACTTGTATATTGCACCGGCTTACCACAATGGATCATCATGTTATTGCCGACATAGATTCCAACATGACTCGCTCCACTTGTGTTATAGGTTCCCTGGAAGAAGATCAAGTCTCCCGGTTTTGCTTCCGATGGAGATACCTGCGAACAGTGAGAACGAAGTCCATCGGCAGTACATCTTCCAATATTCCATCCATTTCCACAATTATTGATAACCCAGCTTACAAATCCGGAACAATCAAATCCACTTGGGGAATAGCCACCCCAGACATAAGGAACTCCCAGATATTTCTCTGCTTCCCGGATCATCTTTGCAAACTGTGGATCAGATAAAGCATCTGCCGGTATGGTATAACCAAAGCCTCCACTTCCGGTGGGTATGCTGTTTAAGTCAAACAGGTAATCACGATTTCCATAATATTTGTTATACGCATCGTATCTTTCCTGTTCTTCTTCCGTCATGCGGCTTCTCAATACGGTATCCAGATTGCGGTTTGTCATCGTCACATCCAGACGGTTTACTTCTTTCGTTGTCGTAACCTGCACTTCCTGGCTTCCATTGCTGTCTGCTATGTATGCCTCCCATGTCTGGTGCCCATGTGCGGAAGCTGCTGCATGGTTATCATAATAAACATCAAACTGAACACCATATCTTGCAAAAGCTCCGGTATCTTCTACTACATATTCCACACCATTCATAATGACATGGGTTCCCATCGGTACAAAAGGATTCGATGCATCTACTGCGATCGTATGATTAGCTGTCGGCATCGCACCGCTGGCTGTCGGTCCTCCACTCCACTGCCCACAGCAGATGGAGCAGTTACAATACCCACTGGTGACAACCTGTCCCAGTGATTCTCCTACCCGGACTGTCTTTGTTTCGGTAACTGTCTCTCTGGTAGAATCTGTCGTAATACCATACTGCTGACGGAAAATGGACTCTATCTCCTCTGCTACTTCATCATAAGTAAAACCACCGTATTTAACTGTCAGATAAGAGATCAGCTGATATGGATTATGTCCGATCTCATCAATCTGGTACCGGTATTCATCGTAATCCGGATGCGTGGATTCCATCTGATTGATCTGCGTATTTAAGGCTTCTTCTAATGCCCGGTATGCATTTTCAGCGGCATAAATGTCCTCATCTGTACTGGAATAACTGGTGGAAATAATGGCAGACGAAGCTCCCTGCAGGGATGCAGTGCAGCTGGTAAAACTTGCTGCAATCAAAACAAAGATCAATCCAAAGATAGCAACTGTAGCAAAAATCCCACGGTTTTGTGCCGCAATCATTTTGACTGCATCTTTTGCTTTCTCTGTAAATTTCTGTGCTGAAGTAATCGCCGCATCCTTTGCCTTTTTGCTCTGCTTTGCTGCCTGATACTGTTTCTGATAACGTTTCTTCTGGAACAGCTTTTGCAATGCAGATTTTCTTTTCTGCTCCGCTTCCTTCTTCACCATCTTTTTTGCTTCATTTCCATAAACAGATTCAAACATCAGCCTGCTTTTTTCTGCTTCATCAAGAACGCTTTCTTTCAGTCTTTTTGACTGTTCCCTCCTTTGCTTTAAGCGTTCCCTTGTATAAATGGATTTTCTTGCAAGGCTTTCTCCTGCAAGCTCTGCCCGGTGTGCCCCTTCTACCGCAGCATTATCATCTTCTGCCTCATGGGTTTTCCAATGAGCCGCCGTAGCCGCAGCATCTTTCACGACAGATGCAGAACTTCGGATACCGATACCGGCTCCATGTACCATGCCATCACTTTCATCGCCAAACGATAATCTGGAACTCTTTTTCCGCTGTTCTTTCAGCACACGTTCCCGCTTCGATTTGCCTTTGATCTCCTCCGAAAATCCATCCAGAGACTCTTCTGCCACTTCTGAAGTTTCCCTGTACCGGGCAGCTTCTCTCTTTGCCGTCTTGCTTTCTTCGGAAGTCTCCTTTTCCTTCCGTCTTTCTTTTGACGCATAATCTCTGACCATCTTTTTCTTACGGAGATCCCGGCTGTCTGCAACCGTTTCCAGATAAGCCCGTTCTCCCCTTGGCTGTCCACGGATGCTCTCACTGCGAAATGCGGATTTCGTTGCAGCTGTGCTTTCATCGGCTACTTGTTCCCCATCCAGTTCTCCATCTATATCTTGTTCTGACTCCTCATCCAGTACAGATTCTCTACCATATCTGGTTTTTTTGGAACTTTGCTCCGGATGTTCTGTTTTCCTTTTTTCATTGATATGCTCACGCCTTCTCTTACTGAAATCCAGTTCATCCTTTTTTTCACTACGGGAAACCTCTGTATCCATGTCCCGTCCAGTGATCCTTTTTTCTTCTTTATTCCGAAGATTCTCTTCTCTAAGACCATCACGGCTCATCTTCTGGACGGTTTTATCTCTCGCCTTATACTCATGCTCCTGCAAATCTCACCATCCCCTTTACTGTTTACCTGTTATTCTGCTTTATCCTGATAGCTCTCCCATTTTTCCAGTACCTCATCTGCCAGTCCTGCAATGGAATCTGTCAGCTTATCTGTAAGTCTTTCACTCAATGTTCTTCTTGCAGCCAAGCAGGAAGTAATCCCCATAAAGTCAATCAGTTCCGCTAAATACAGCAGATCATCTAACATCTCGCCAAACACCTTCTCCCCGTCACTGTCCTTTCCTTTTTCTAAAAGTTCTTTATAATTGTCTGCACAGATCCTCTCTGCAAATACACAGCAAGGTTCTCCATTGCATCTCTCAAAATTCGTATAATCTCTCATGTAGTAATCCTCCATTTCATTTTTGGGCAGAAAAAAGGCCGGAAATCCTTTCCCGGCTCATCCCCTGCTTTTGTTCTATTTTGTTTTTTATATTTTTTAATCGTCTCTTTCTCCGATACCAAGTTTTTTACGCTTCTCTACCTCATCTGGCTTAGAAGTCATCAACGCATACAGCATCAGAGAATTATCAAATTTATCCTTAAACGGGATAATGGTACTGCCATAAAAGACCAGTCCTTCACCTTCTCCACTGTTGGTAACATAAGAAAGCTGATGTGGTGAAATGTTCAGCTGCTTTGCAAGAATCTGCCTGTCACCGGATGCCTGGTTTAACATCAGGATAAAGTCAGAATTTTCAAAGATATTTTCTATCTCACGGCTGGCAAGCAGGTCTTTTACATTCTGTGTGATACCCGTCGGAATACCGCCCCATTTACGGAATCGCTTCCAGATTTCCACACTGTACGCAGCTGTCTGCTCTTCTTTTAAAAGCAGATGGAACTCATCAATATAGTATCTGGTACTCTTATTCGCTGAACGGTTAATCGTCACCCTGTTCCATACCTGATCCTGTACGATCAGCATCCCAAGCTTTTTCAGCTGTTTCCCCAAGTCTTTGATGTCAAAACATACCATGCGGTTACTCAATTCCACGTTAGTTCTGTGATTGAATACTTTCAGAGAACCGTTAACGTAGATTTCCAGTGCAGTCGCAAGACGCTGTGCTTCCTGTTCCTTCTGCTCACGGAGAAGATTATATAAATCCTCTAAGATTGGCATCTTTTCCGGTACTGGGTCAGAAAGGAAGTCCTGATACACCAGACGTACACAACGGTCAATAACTGTTTTTTCTACCGGCTCCAGTCCATTCTTCCCACCAACTACCAGCTCACAAAGAGACAGGATAAAATCGGACTTTAAGGAAAGTGGGTCATCATCATCTGCATAATCCAAATTGATGTCCATCGGATTGATATAATCATGGCTGGTTGGTGAAATGCGGATAACCTGTCCATGAAATGCCCGGAACAACGGATAATACTCCCCTTCCGGATCGCACACGATAATGTCATCTTTTGTCACGATAAATGCGTTGGTGATCTCACGCTTTGCCGCAAATGACTTACCGGCACCCGGTGTACCCAAAATCAAACCATTCGGGTTTTTCAGTTTCTTTCTGTCTGCCATGATCAGATTATTGGAAAGGGCATTTAAACCATAGTAAATGGATTCCCCGCCCATAAACAATTCCTGTGTGGTAAACGGAACAAAGATTGCCGTAGATGTTGTGGTAAGTGCCCTTTTGATCGGCACAAGATTCATAGCAAGCGGCAGGCAGCTCATAATCCCCTGCTCCTGCTGATAATCCAGACGTTTCAATGCACAGTTATATTTCTGTGCAATACCGGCAGTCTGGAATACGACATTTTCAAGCTCCTGCTTTGTCTCTGCCGTATTTAAAAACAGTGCCGTTACAAGGAACATCCTCTCATTCCTGGACTGTAAATCTTCCAGAAGTCTCTTGGCTTCTCCACCATATGTATTTAAGTCTGATGGGATAATGTCCATGTCATATCCGGCACGGACTGCCTTTTTCTGCTCCTCAATCTTCATCCGGTTAATATCGGTCACCTTGCTCTTTACCAGCTTGATCGCTTTCATCTGGTCAATGGACTGGATATGGAAATTCACCATAAGGTTACTGTCCATCTCCAAAAACTCTGCCAGCATCTTGTCCGTAAGCTCTGGGGCAAGAATCTGAAGATAAGAAACGGCTCCTATCGTTCCACCCATCTGAAAGTCTTTTCCATTCTTAAATACGAAGCTGGTCGGTGCGATATAATCCTTTGTGCTAAGACCTGTCCGAAGTACCTCATCATAAGAAAAATGGAAAGGGACTTTACTATCCTGATTAAATGTCTCGTACATGATCTGCAGCCTTTCCGTTCCATTCAGCGGATAAGCTGTCACTCCAAGAATCTTGAAGTTATTCATAATATCCGACTCGATACGTTCCAGCTTCGGTCGTGCTTCCCGGATATTCTCTGCTTCAATACCAAACGTGATATACTTGGTACGCATCAGACCATTATTTCCTTTCGCCAGCTGATTATTAAGCATCTGTGCAAACTCCATACGCAGATCATCAAACTCATCCTCCTGCGGATTGATATGGATAACCTTTTCATACTCCGCCATGTTGCTGTGCTGATTGATAAAGGAAAGCTGAAAATGAATCGTGCTGTCAAAATAATTTAAGAAGTCACACCAGTTTTCAAAAATCGCATTTTTATCCTCATTCTGAGCTAACTGGTAGTTGATGTCATAAAAACGGATGGTCTTGGAATAAAATCTATCCTGCACACGGCAGATACCATCTCTCCCCATCTCATGATAAGGAATGGACTGCTGTGCTGTAATCCGTTTATCTTTGGCAGTATTTGCCACTTTCTTTTCTGTGGTTCCGCCTTTTCCTCCCGAAACCTTCTTTCCTTCCGGCTGCTGTCTTGGCGGTGCTGTAGATGAACTGCTCTTTTTCTTCTTTGCACTTTTCTTTGCTTCACGCATTGCCTGTTTCTCTGCTTTCGCCACAAGCTTCGCTTCTTTCTTCGCATTTTTCTTATCGGCTTTTTCATGCTCTTTATGAAGTTTCGCTTCATATTTCTGTGCCCTTTTCAAAGCCTTCTTTTCCCTGCGGGTCAGCTTTCTGTTTGGTCGGCGTACCCCTCTCTGTCTTTCCAATGCTTCATAACCTGTTACCATTGGCTCGCTGTGCAGTCTGCCGCTTACCGGCTTACTGCTGACCACCGGATCTGGAATATCTTCTCCACCATCCTCTTCATCCAGCCAGTAATCATTTGCATAACGTTCTTCTTCCAATCTCTGCGGTGGCTGTCTATCGTTTTTTCTTTTTAACACTCTTCTGTCCTCCCTTCTTTTTTCTGACCATGATAAATTTCTTCTCATACAGATTTTCCATCTGATACTTCCGTACCGGAGGACGGATAAATTTCACGGTGATCATATTTTTCAAAACCTTTTCTAACGGAAGTCCATCCTTTTCATACATGGCAAATAAAAATGCCGGAAGCATCAAAAGGCACATCCCTGTCGCTGCATTACTGGAACCGATGATCCCTCTGGTAAGGAAATAAAATGGTACTCCCACTGCCGCCGCAATCCCAAAACAAATCAGCTGCCGTTTGGTCAGGTTGAAGATGATCTTATTTTTGACCTTGGTTAAGTCTTTAGGTACTGATACAAATGCCATTGCCAATTCCCCCTTTCTTAGTGAGCGTTGAAGATACTACGGGCAAAGTTTCCTGTTTTCATCAAACTGAAACAAAGGATCACCGTGTATGCCATCACGCCGAACAATGCAGAATGTATGTTATCGGACATCTGGATATTCGCTACTAAGACTGCGTAAATTCCTACGCAGACCATCATAAAGAATCCCTGAAATGCCAGTGCAAACAATCCACGAAGATAGTTGTTTCCAATCTGCCCCCATTCCCGGTTAGACATGGTTGCAAATGGAATAGCTCCAACGGACGAATAGAGATAGATTTCAATCATACGCCCATACAAAATCACTGTAATAAAGACTGAGATAACCTTCATACACAGGCTCACAAGCATCGTTTCCAGTGCCAGTATGACAAGTTCACCGATTTCCATAGATTCCATTGCCGTTTCCATCGTGGTAATCATCGTATCTATATTGATCGCTGTATCGGAACTGATGACACCAGCGGCCCGGCTCACTACTGACTGCCCGACATCAAATACCGCCATGGTAATCGTAAATGTATGGCTGACGATCCAGACTGCCACCCACATCTTGAAAAAATATTTAAAGAACATCCATGTATCAATGTCATGCATATTGTTCTTTTCTGTTAACATGGAAATCAGCTCATAACAAAGCACAAAGGTAATAATCATACCGGCAATCGGTACAATGACCGAATCGGAAAGATTTTGTATCATGCTGAAAATGTTCCCATTCCAGCCCTGCGGTGTCTGCCCAACCTGAGCAGCAATCTGACCGGTCTTTTCATTGACGTCGGTATACATTGTTGTCAGGTTGGAACTTACCATGCCTGTCAGAAGATTCCTCATCCATTCTTCAATCGCTTCAAATATCCGATCCATGAGTCATCTCCCTCCTAAGTTTCTCAGCTAAACAAACCGGAAAGTAACGGTACAAGCTGGGTGCCGATCAAAACAACACCACCTCCCGCCATCAGCTGCTTAATCCCCTGGGATTTCGCACCTGGATTATCATTGCCATATCCTTCCAGCAGGTTGATAACACCCCATACTGCAAGACCAGCTCCGATCGCTACTACAAGAGTCTGTAAAATATTAATTGCCTGATTAAAAAACGCCATAGTCGTTGTCTCCTTTCAAATCATTGCTTTTTATCAGTTTCTATCTATGTTTTAAGAAGTTTTCTTCCGGCTCTGCCCTTACGGGCGGCCTTTCATGTACTCTCAAATCCATCACCTCCCTATAAGGGCAAAGAAAAAAGAGCTATGTGTCCAAATCTTTCACATGCCCTGCTTCCTTGTTCTCTGTATTTAATTCTTCTGCCAGGCTTTCCTCTGAAAAGGCATACAGGTCAAATTCCTGTCTCCTTGTCAGCTTCACTTCCATCCGATGCCGCATATACGCTTCCACATCAAATTCATTTTTCTTATCATAGTCCGACAATTCTTTGTATCGTTTATGCTTGGTAATATCAAACTTGTCACTAAAAAACGGTCTGACACCTCGAAGCTGCAGGATACATTTACTGCCATCCATGACTGCAAGCTCGTCCCGGCTCATCAATTCCTTTCCTGTTTTCTGATAATTCATCCCATAAGAACGGCTCTGTCCACGGGTATCAGAAGTGTTGTATAAATCAATCGTTTCCTTTCCCAGTGTCTCGGAAATCTCCTTTAATGTAGAACTTTCCTTGCCGCCAAGGAACAACATCGTATCGCAGTTACCTAAAATAGTTTCAGCAGCATCTTTATAGATGGTCTTAAGCTGTGACTGCGACTGGAGGATAATGGATGCTGAAATCTCACGGCTACGAATAGTTGCGATCAGCTTGTCAAATTTCGGAATCTGTCCGATATTTGCAAATTCATCAGCTAATATTCTGACATGATATGGTAATCGTCCATGGTGTACATCGTCTGCCCTGTCACATAACAGGTTAAATAACTGGCTGTACATCATTGCCACAACAAAGTTAAACGTATCATCGGTATCTGAAATAATGATAAACAATGCTGTCCTCTGATCTCCTACCATATCCAGTTCCATTTCATCATAGCTCATGATCTCACGAAGCTCCGCAATATCAAATGGAGCAAGTCTGGCTCCACAGCTGATCAGAATCGACTTCGCTGTTTTGCCGGCGGCTAATTTATATTTCTTATACTGACGTACTGCAAAGTGTTCCGGTTCTTCTTTCTCCAGTTCCTCAAACAGCATATCTACTGCATTTTTAAATGTCTCATCATCTTCCCTTGTTTCCGATGCGTTGATAAATTCAAGCAGCGTCGCAAAGTTCTGTTCCTCCTCCGGTGCTTCATACCAGATATAGCCAATCAATGCACAGTACAGAAGCCTTTCTGCCTTCGTCCAGAAATCCTCACTGGACTTCTCCCCTTCCCCTTTGGTGTTTACCATGATAGTATTCACCAGTTTCAGAATATCTTTTTCTGAATGGATATAGTGGAACGGGTTATAATGCATACTCTTGGAAAAATTGATCGTATTCAATACTTTCACTTTATATCCATGCCGTACCAGCATCTTTCCGCACTCAATGATGATCGTTCCCTTGGGGTCCGTGACCACATAACTGATATATTTTCCCATCTGCATCAGATTTGGTTTTACATAAAACCGGGTCTTTCCGGAACCAGATCCGCCAATTACAATCACGTTCTTGTTCCTTGCAAATTTCGGATTCTTGGGTCTGCCGTTCATAGTCAGCCGTTCGGTCATGGTAAGGAGAATATTGTTCTCAAATATTGGGTCGATAAAGGGTGCAATGTCTTTTGCTGTCCCCCATCTAGCCGAACCATACTCCACTCCCTGCCGGAACTTTTTGGCATTTTTCCCTTTTAGATAAACCATGAGCTTCACTCCCACGGCTCCGGTCAACCCAACCAGCAATTCATTTTTATGCATACTTGGAAGAATCCTGCTAAATGCCAGCTGGAAATTCAGGACTAACACTATCAGTCTTTCTATCATAGAATTACCTGCACAGTATTGATACAACCATGCCAGCTTATTCCCCACATAAAAAATCATGATATACGGAAGATTCAGCAGAATGAGCCGAAGCAGCTTATGTACATCTACCGGCGGTAATCTCTCCAGGTATCCTTTTCCTACGCCAAGCAACTTCTGTAATCTGCTCATAATGACGGCTCTTTCTCCTTTCCTTTTGTTTTCTCCAGTTCTCTGTGCTTTTTAAGCGACTTGGAAATCGCCTGCTGAAGCTTTTTCCTTACAGATGGCTTTTTATCCTTGTTCAGCGATTGTCCTGTATATTCTTTAAAAGCCGCAGTCATTACATCTGCATCTCTGGCTTTAAAGAACACATAATATCTTGGCGGATCAGCGTTCACATCTTTTTTCAGGCTGAAATCAATGCTGTACTTTTTGGCTACACGCTCAAACGATTTGATATTTCCATCCGTGATCTCAATATTGGAAAGCTGTACATTCTGTTTCATCAGCTTATCCATACTCTGCTTTCCCTTATAGGTTTTATCCTTCTTTTCCTTCTGGTGCTGTTTCTGGTTTGTTCTCTGTCCCTGCTGTTTTTTCTCCTGCTCCATCTTTGCAAGAGCCTTTACCATAGCAGCTTTCAGCAAGTTGGCAGTGACCTTACCACAGCGGATACAAAGCGAAACCGTTTTCTCATTCACTTCATCCTGCAATCACACCACGCCCTTTCTTTTCTCGCTGCTGTCTTAAAAAAGCCAAAACTTTCTCATAGCTGTCATACCCCTGTGCTATCAGCTCCTCACTATATGCAAACAGTTCCTCGACAACCTTTCCGATTTCGTCTCTTGCTACTCCATTTGCAATTCGGACAATCTGGAAATAATGTCCTTCTCCCACACACCATAAATAGATAGTTGCTTTCTTCTTCTGGCTTGTGGTATAAACTCCGCTTATCTCCACATCAAACCCATTTCCAAAATCTCTGTAAATACAGGTTTCCAAATCAATATCCTGTACTTTGTAATCACCACCCAAGCTGTCACACAGTTCTTGAATCGCTTTATCTTTCTTTGTCACTTTGATACCTCCTTTACTTCCGGTTTATTCTTCACTTCCGCCATACATATCGTGCTGTACCAGTGCGGAATAATAATTGCTAATCGTAAGTGGTGCGTTATATAAAACTGTCAATAAATACTGCCGGATATTGATCACCTTACTGGTATTCTCCTTCAAGCATTTCAGGACAAACCGGATGTGTTCAGAATTTAGTTTCAAAAACTGACTTTTAACCACATCCTTTGGCTTTCTATCCCCACCAATCCGTATCATTTCCTGTTCGGAACAGACAGTATCCACAATCAGTTCCACAATCTCGTTCAACATATCCCGGTTATACACATCAACCAGATATTCATACCCAATGTTGGTCAAGATCATCTGGTGATATAGTTCTCTTTCCATTCGTTTCCTGTGCATTTCTTCACTTTCTTCAGAATAGAAAGAAAGATACTCAGTATCACTCCTATCAGTGTCACTTATTTCAGTCTTATTATCCTCAGTATCATTACCCGGCATTTCTGACATATCTGTACCTGTCATTTTGACATTTCCAGAAATGTCATTTTGACGTGTCTGGATATTCCTTTTATACATATCCTGTTGCGTACATTTGCGTACATAAATCCTATCCGGTTTGCCTAACCCCTGCCGTATCCTCGTAATCAATCCAATTCCTTTCCGACTGTCAAGCTCTGCTAACAGATTCCCTACCTTTTTCAAGCTACATCCCATCATGCCGGAGATCTGCTCCTGGGAAAAATAGATATACACCTTTCCCTCTTCATCCAGCCACCGGTTCTTTATAGATAGCTGCATACGGTCAAGCAAAAGTCCATAAAGCAATTTCGCTTCACAGGAAAGGCTCTTAAACTGCGTATTGGTAAAAAGGACTTTAGGCACACGGTAAAAAGAATAGGATTCCGCTTCCTCACCGTAATGATACGGAAATTCATATGTATTATCCTGTGTTCCGATGCTCCTTCACTTCTTTCATAGCCTTCACAATGCAGTAACCCAGACAGGGAGTATGTTTTCCATAAGGACAGCCTTCACATGGCTCCCAGTGAGTTACCTTCCTGCGAAGTGGCGGAGAAGAAATACGATAAAAACATTCTTTCCTTTTGCATTCCTTTCTCCCGGCACTAAAGAAGTAACAATACGCACAGTCCGAAGGCTTATCACTTGCATACCCTACTTCTGTCATCTTCCTGCTCCTTTCCTTCTCTCAGCCTGTTATACTGTTCATCGGATTCCTTTCCAACTCTTATGCAGCAGTATAAAACAAACCCATATACCAGGAATACGATAATCCCTGCAACGATCAATACTGTTTTCATCCCATTTCTTCTCCCTTCACTTTTTTATCAGTATTGGCAAAAAGGGCATCTATGAAACACTTGTCCATAAATGCCCTCTTCCTCTTTAAGAAATCTTAGGATCTCTTATTTTTTCTTCTTTTTGCGGAGAATCACAGTACCTCCGACTCCTGCCATTCCAACTCCTGCAAGCAGGATCCAGAAAAGGATCGGTGTGTTATCTCCTGTCTTCGGTGAAGTAGATGTCTTTGTTGTCTCAGTATCTTTTGTTTCTGGTGTTGATGTTGTTTCTGGTGTTTCCTCTGGAGTCTCTGTTGGTGTTTCCGTCGGCTTCACTTCGTCCTTCATCACTACTTTCTGGATCTCTCCTGTATCTTTTACTGTAAACTTCACATCTTCTGCTACCAGGTATCCATCCGGTGCAGTCTCTTCCCGAAGTGTATATTCTCCAATCGGAAGCATTTCAATATAGTGTGGTTTTTCCTCAGATGTCCAGCTCTCTACTGTCTTTCCATCTTTATCAAGGATTGTCAGTTTTGCTCCCGGCAGTTCCTTACCAGAAATATCGGTCTTGGAAATCTGCACTTTTGTCACATCATCCTTCATTTCCACCTTCTGTACCTCACTGGTATCTTCAACCGTAAAGGTAATGCTCTCTGCTGTAACATAGCCATCCGCTGGAAGTGTCTCTGTCATGGTATACTTCTTACCAACTGTCAGTTCTTTAATGATATGTGGCTCTTTTCCGGAAGTCCATTCATCCACGGTATTTCCACTTTCATCGGTCACTTTCAGTTTTGCTCCCTCAATCTCTTTTCCATCCGTCAGAGATGTCTTGGTAAATTCTACGGTTGTTTCCTCATCTTCAAAAGTAAACTCATAGGAAAGAGTCTCTTTTTCAGCTCCACCATACTCAAAAGTAAACTCCTGTACCTGATCTGTGGTCGCAAATCCCGGTGCTGGTGAAGTTTCCTTCACATAGTAGGTATGACCAAGAGGAAGATCCGCAGTAAAGGTCAGTTTTCCATCTTTATCTGTAGCCTGTTCCTCAATCACCGTATCCGCTTTCAGGATCACATCACCTTTTGCATTGACAATATCATCCTTATTGCACAGAGCAAATACAGCTCCTTCCAGTACACGGTCAGAATCTTTTGCTTTTTTCAGCACTTTCACTTCTGCCTTCTGACGTTTGTTCTGCCAGTCCGCAGAGTAAGTAACTTCCGCAGTATTCTGGTCACGGTAAGTCAGGTCAACCTCACGGATTTCCCCATCAAGGACATAACCGTTTGCTGTCTCTTTCTCTTTGACATAATATTTGCCAAGAGGAAGATCGGTCAGTTTTGCCACACCAGTCTCATCCGTTGTAATGGTTGCTACAAGTGCATCCTTTTTGCAATAATCCTCGCTCTCACCATCAGCCGCTTTTATATCCTCTAAGGCATAAACTTCAAAAGTAACCTCTTTCAAGGAACCAGAGAAATATTCAAACAGATGCTTGAGCCAGCCACCAACGGAATCCAGTGCAGATACTTTGTCCAGGAACTCACCTTTTTTATTGATGATCAGTGTTCCGGTCGGTACGTCATCTTTCATTTCCACCTTCTGAATTTCTGCAGTATCCTCCACAGTAAATGTGATTTCTTCTGCCATCAGATAGCCATAAGGAGCCATTTCTTCACGAAGTGTATAAGTCTCCCCGGCAGTCAATCGCTCAATCAGATGTTCTTCCCCTTTTACAGATTTCCATGTATCTACCACATTTCCATCTTTATCAAGCACTGTAAGAGTGGCACCGGAAAGTTCTACTCCTGTAGTAATATCTGACTTCTTGAATGTTACTTTTGTTGGCTGGTTCTTAAATACAGATTCCAGTTTTACCACTTTCACATCCTGTCCCTGATATTTCGCAGTTACTTCCAGTGTCTCAAATGAAGATACATAACCGGCAGGAGCTGCCAGCTCTTTGATATAATAGCTTCCGAATGGAAGATCAGATTCAAATACTGCCTTTCCATCTTCATTGCTGACTGCTTTTCCAAGCAGAGTGTCTGCTTTCACAATCACTTCTCCATGAGCAAGAATATCTTCCTTTGCATAAAGTCCAAATTCTGCACCTGCTACAACTGTCTCATTTTCTGCATCCTGTTTTACTACGGATACTTCTACCTTCTGGCGGTCATTCTCAAAAGCAGCTGTCTGCTCGATCACTGGTGTTTTCTGGTCTTTGTAAGAGAAAGTAACGGTCTGTGCCTCTTCGTTTAACACAAAACCCTCTGGTGCTGTCTTTTCGACAACCTTATACGTTCCAAGAGGAAGGTCAACAATCTGAGCTTTTCCGTCTTTATCAGTCGTAACCGTTCCTACTAATGCTCCAGAAGCATATTCCAGAATACGGTTGCCCTGGTCATCTTTCTGGAAATCCGCTGTGTAAATATCCTCAGCTGCATATACTTCAAAAACTGCACCTTCCAGATCTTCTTTCTGGTAAGTGAAATCGTCCTTAAATCCATTCAGAACTTCACCCTGTTTTACGATGTTCAGTTCCCCTTTGACCGGATGGTTTTCATATGCGATCTCAATGATGACATCGCCAGAAGTTCCGTCCATCTGATATGCTGTGTTGGAATCTACATTCACCTCATAGTAATTCTCATTCAGAGTATATCCATAAGGTGCGTTTACTTCCTCAATGCGGTAATGTCCGATCTTAAGATTCTGCGGAAGGATCAAATATCCCTGCTCATCTGTAAAATAGGATTTATGTTTTACCGTAGTCGGATAAGTCGTTACCTGCTCCACATATTTCTCAGTGTCCATGTTGAAAATCTTGAACTCTGTATTCTTCTGAAGCACTGCTTTCTTTGTCTCGTCATCCTGTTTGATGATTTTCAGCTTCGCTTCAAACTCTTTATCCAGCATCACTCTCCACACCTGAGGAGTGCCTGGATGGTTCTCTGTAATCTGTACAATGAAATCATCTACCGGAGTATAGTTATGCGGAGTTGTTGTCTCACGGACAATATACGTTCCATAAGGGATCGCAATACTGCAGGCATAACCTTTCTCATCTGTAAAGATTTCTGTTGCACCGTTTTCTCCGATCACTACTGGTTTGGCAGAATCAAAATCATAGCTGCCATCTTTATTTACTTTCAGGGAAGACAGCAGATAAGCGGTAAATCCTGCCCCTTTCAGTAAGTCTGCATCGGTCTTTCCGTTGTTTGCTGCTTTAATGATCTGGAATGGCTGTTTCATCACCTGCTCCAGAGACAGACAATCACGTTTTACTTCTGCTACAAGGTCACCCTCGTAATTGCAGACCAGATCATGTTCTTCCTCATCTGCCAGATAACCGGTTGGAGGAGTGATCTCTTTTACATAGTAATTGCCAAGATATAATCCATCCACAGAAGCCTGTCCATTCTTATCTGTCGTAAGAGTGGCAACCTGTTCTCCTGCTTTATAGACCACACCAGTCGCACCGTCTGGATGCACAATGTCCTCACGGGCATAAAGTCCGTACACTGCTTTTTCCAAAGTGGCATCGCCCTGTGGAACTGCCTTTTTGGTTTCTTTATCCTGCTTCTGCAGAGAAATCTTAGCTGTCACACGCTCATTTTTGAATGTATGCTTAAATGTCTGTTTTGCCTCTTTATCATTTGTATATGTGAGAGCAAACGTATAAACATCTTCTGTATTTCTCACATAACCTTCCGGAGCCTGCACTTCCTTCACATCATAAGAAAATCCAAGCGGCAGGTCTGCTGTAAACTTTGCTGTACCGTCTGCTCCTGTTGTCGCTTTCTGGATCAGCGTACCTTTCTTCACAACAACTGCACCATCCGCATTGGTAATATCACTTGCAGCATAAAGTCCAAAGATTCCTCCATCCAGAGGATTTTCTGTATCTTCATCCTGTTTTGTAACAATCACTTCTGCTTTCTGTCTGTCGTTCGTAAAGGTTGTCTCGGAGAAAACAACATCCACATTTTGTCCAGCATAAGAAAGAGTCACCTTCTTCTCCTCTCCAGCATTATAAAATCCTGTCGGAGCCTGCTTTTCCTTTACAACATATGTACCAAGATGCAGATTTTTAAGAACGATGGCTCCATTCGTATCTGTTGTCAGATTTTCTTTTACCAGATCACCCTTGCTGTAAACTTTTGTACCATAAGCAGTTTTAATATCTGCTCCGGCATACACATCGTAAACAGCACCTTTCTGTCTGCGTTTCTCATATTTAAATGTTGTACCGTTCTCTGTCACATCTGCACCAACCAATACCTCACCTTCTTTATAAACGGTAAGCTGTCCCAGCTGTTCTTCATCTGGAACTGTAACGGTTGTGGTCTTGCTGACTTCCAGTTTCACATTGTAAGCGGTTGCATTGACACGGTATCCGCTTGGAGCTGTAATCTCTTTGAGATATACGGTATCCTGTGTCTTAACAATCTGTACAGACGCTTCACCATTTGCATCTGTTGCCGGTAACTTTGTGAGCAGCTTCGTACAGTTTGCATCGCTGTATAAGCCAAACACTGCCCCAGCAAGCTTCGCATTCGCCTTGGCATCTTTCTTAATCACCTTAACGCTTGCGTACTGTACCCAGGTTACTTTAAAGTCCACATATTTCTCATCATCCACACCTTCACCAAATACCAGTGCTAAGTCCTGTGAACCTGACCCTGTGCTGATCTTATAAGCAGAATAGTCTTTGGTTACGCTTCCTTTCATCGTAGCTGACCAGCTTCCTGCAACATCCTGCACCTGTGTCAATGGTGCTGATAAATAAAACTTCGTTCCACCAATGATCTCTACGGCTTCCCCTGCTTTACTTGTCTTTCCAGTTGTTACATTATGAAGCTTCACGCCACTTGGAAGTTTCATCGTAATACTCTGTAGTTTGTCTGCCTTAAATGTAATCTCCTTTGTTCTCTGGCTGCTGCCATCTACATAAGCGGTTACATTTGCATCCGAAAAACTCATATCGACATCCGGGATCTCCGGCTGTGAAATACAGTAGTTATACAGTTTCATAGCAAGTGTTTTTGCTTTGCTGCTTGCTCCGGAAAAAGCGGAATCTCCACCATTTGCATAAGATGCAGCAAGATGAACCAGAATAAATCTGGCACCTGCACTTAAATTGCCATAACCGTTCTCTTCTGTAAAGAATCCTTCATCACCTGCCGCCTTCGTTCCATAATAGCAAACCTTAGCCAGTTTCTTACCGTCACTCAGCTTTGTAATATCGTATGTTCCGGTTCCAGGACTGGATTTCTCCGGCTGGATACAATAAGCGGTTGCAGAAACATTTCCAAACTTCACGGTGTACTTATACGTCAGATAGCTTCCATACCCATAATCCGAATACTGATAGCAGGCTCCTCTGGTCACAGTTACCTTCTTTGTGCTTCGGGTTGATGCTTCCCTTGCCATAAAAGTAACCGCTTCCCCTTCTTCCATTGAATAAAGGTCAATACCACTATCCTCTGCCTGATCCATTACTTCAGAGACAGTTAATCCAGACTCTTCATCTGTTGTAACTTCCTCCTCTTCTGGCAGATCGGTTACTATTTCCGTCTGCCCTTCTGCATCGGCATCTTCTTCCGCATTACCAGAATCTTCTGTCTCGCCAGCATTTCCTTCACCGACGGTATTTTCAGAAGTATTTGGTTCTGTCAGCTGTTCCGTTTCCGGCTCTTTTACGGTTACATTTCGGCTGATACGATAAGAAGGATTTCCACTGACTGGCTCTACCTTATAAACTGTTTTATAGGTATCTGCCTGGTATGTGTCAAAATCATCTCCTGCCTCATTCTTCGCTTCATACAGCTCCACTTTCACTTTGGCATCATTGATTCCTTCAATACCGGAAAAATCCACCTTAATGTCAAAATCAGAACCATAATCAATGCTGTAATCATTGGCAGTTAAAATCTCATCCTCAGCCAGCTTATCTTTCACCGCTTCCAGTTCCGGATACTGTGCTTCAAAAGAAGAAGCTGCCTTTTCCGGTTCTGCTGCATAAGCAGTTATCGGCTGTGCCACAGCACTTGCAATCGTAATAACAGATAATACTCCAGACATTACTCTTTTCAATGTCCCTTTCATTCTCAATACCTCACTTTGCTTTATTTTTTCTGTTACCGGTTTACAGGCTTTCACCTGTCTGATACAATCAAATCATAGGCATCACCCCGTTTTAAATTATTTGTGCCAAAATCATTACTGATGACAGCACAGTCATACGCCGGAACCTGCAAAAGCAAAAGCTCCGACGCATGGTCTACTGTCATCGCCCGGCGAACCGGGCATAACAAAAATAAGGATTGAGCATTTCCGATCAGAAGAGAACTTCCACTGGCCGCAAAATGCGTAGCTGAGCTTTCATCCTCTCCTGACCTTTTATTCAGTTATCAAGGTACGGCGGATTGGGATTAAATCATTTAGAAATGTTGTCTTGAATGACTTTGCCCTCTTTCCACTAATCACAGGCGGCAGAGGGCAAAAGGTCACATGGATTTGAAATTTTTTTAAAAACTTTATTTTTTCTCTGGAGAGACTATTTCAGTTCCCCATATTCATTGAATTTTTCTTCGATTATGTTAAGAGCATTCTGCAGCATATTTGTCACCGCAGTACGTCCAGTTCCATTTTCCTTTGCAATCTGTTTATGTGTTTTCTGATTCCAGTAAAATTCCTGAACTACTTTTTTCTGCTTATCACTAAGTACACTCATCATCTCTTCTGCAATCTGCTGACGGTTCACACGTTCTTCTACATCCATCAATTCATCTTCCATTCCTTCAAAATCCTCAGAAATGCCATTAAACGAAATACAGCGTCCCCGATCACGGGTAGCCAGATTATGTGCCAGCCGATCCTCACCAATCAGCATCAGACGCAGATACCATTCTTCCTTTTCAAAAAAGCTTTCCTCTAATTCACAGAAATACTTCTTCTCACGAAGTCCTGTCTCTGGATTCCAGGTATTATACTTCTCATCTTCCTTTCTCTTCTTTTCTGTCACAGAAGAATAACCATAACCAAGTTCCAGATTTACCGGGAATACCGTTGCTCTGTTTCCGATGCCATAAACCGCATATCCGGACTGATATACGATAATATGTACCTCATTCACTCCTGCTCCTGTTATTTTATGAGCAACTACCGGTGATTCCCCTGTACGAAGCTGCTTCGGTGTAGGAAGTTTTTCTCCTCTCTTTGGTGTGTCGATCAGTTCTTTCAGTGTTCTTAATGTCAGCATAATTGCCACCTTTCCCGCAGGAACCGGTGACAAAAAGAAAGGCAGCTAAGCTAAATAGACCCCGGTTCCGCTAATTTTTTTTATTAGCGGAACCGAAGCTCCAGCCTGCTGCCTTCTGTATGGAAAAACCTGCTGCACAATCACCGTGCTAAGATTCAACCAGCATTATTTACTTTTATTTACTACTGATACAGTATCCGTCTTGTTCTCTTTTTCTTTCTGACGGATTTCCTTTAATACATCTGAATAATCACCAAAGGCATCGTAGGGACACCTGCGGCGAAACTCTAATTCTTCCTGAGTCATGTTCTGTCCTCCTTATTTCAGCACCTCGCTGTTGATGATTTGATTATAAAGTAAACATCTTTGTTTTTCCCCGGCAGATGTGTGGAAATCCTCATACTTCTCCCCACATCTGTGGAAATAAAATTTTGTACAAAAAAAGCACCTACTCATATTTTTATAAGTAAGTGCTAAACCTAAATTTTTAAAGACTTGCCAGATTATCAAGCATGGATTCTACCATTGATAATGCAAACTTCTTTTTATTTTTATCTAATCTTTGTATCTGGAAGAACAAAGACACTATTTTACTATCGGATTCTGGTGCTTCTAAATCTTTAAGTAATTCATATGGACTTGCTTTTAAAGCATTTACAGTTTTTGCAAAGGTATGTACATCCATCGTATTCTCTGCGTTTTCATACCGGGATACTGCATTAGAGCTTTTTCCAATCTTTAGTCCAAGCTCTTCCTGCGAAAAACCACTTTCTCTACGTTTCTCACTTAGAGAATTTCCAAACGCAATTCTTTCATCCATGTTTTTTTCTTTCGTAGACATGCAGTACCCCCTTTCTTTTATATTTTGGGAAATAAAAAAGCCTGAAATAAACAGTAATCTCCTTACATACTAAAAATGTGCATAGCAAGACCCAAGTTCCAACTATGTAAGATCATCCTCAAGTATGTATATTGTACTGTTTATTCCAGGCTAAATATTTGTAGTCTTATAGAAATAAACTTTTCTTTATGTAAATTATTTATTTTTCTTAACATACTGAGTTTATCACAAGAAATTATTTCTGTCTACTTTAATTATCCATTTTCTGGTATAAAAACGCAAAAAACCGACAAAACACTATGCTTAATCGCTATGTTGATAATATATAGGTATACTATCCCCATAAACTTCCTGCATATGTTTTGCCGGGTTCCTGATGTTTCTGTGCCATCTCCAACACGTTCAGCAAACTCTTGAATATCCGTGCTGTATGTGAAGATTCCTGCTGTCTAATATTACAGATTCACAGATATTCTCATTCCTGCATATTAAATTGTATCACTATACTTTACTCTTCTCATTCTTCCGTATCCCGGAGAACTCCTACCAGATGTGACATATACATCTCTAAGCGATCAACTTCTTCCTTCGACCGTTTCTTATTCATATCAATGCCAACAACTACACCCAAATCTGCAAATGCTGTCAGCTCTCTATGACATCTCTGGCAACGCACCTCTGAATAGGTAAAAAGGCTTTTCTGGTTCACTTTGCCGCATACCGGGCATGTAACAAATAATGGTTCTTTGCTCATCAATAATCCTCCAAGTAATATCTACACAAACTATCACTCAAACGGATAAGGGAAATGAAAACCGTTGATGAGTTAATAGCAGGCGATTCCGTAGCACCGAAGCCATGCCACCTGCTATATGATCTTCCCCTGGGATTGGCTCTGACAATCTCATCGCAACCTACACCTGCTACTGTTCATGTCATCTACTCCAATGACTTAATCACATGAACAGCAACACCCTGAACAGTACAATTCTGTGTATAAATATCCGGGTACTTCGGATTCTCCGGATGCAACCGTACACACCTTCTTTCTGTATCAAGGAAAAACCGCTTTAATGTGGATTCATTATCTACAAGTGCTACAACAATGTCTCCATCCGAAGCTGCATTCTGCTTCCGGATCACAATCATATCTCCACTGTTGATACCTGCTCCGATCATAGAATCTCCACTGGCCCGCAAGATAAAGAACTCACCCTCTCCAAATAATGAAACAGGAAGAGAAACATATTCCTCAATATACTCTTCCTCCAGCTGCGGCATACCACATGATACTGACCCAAGCACTGCCGCTGGCTTCGTAAGTAGAGATATTTTATTCGTTCTCTCAGTAACAATCTCCCCATTGCGGTAGCTTAACATTCCTCTGTCATTCATAGCAACAAGGTACTTGTATACTGTACTCTTGACTATACCGAGCGCATCTGCGATTTCGCTGGTATAAGGTGAACGATGATTCAGCAACTGAAACTGTTCTGCATAATCCATAATCTGCTTCATCAATTCTTCGCTTTTATGCCGCATCTTTTCACCTTACCTTTCTATCGGAAACGTTGCGTTTCTGATAGAAATAATTATACCGAACAAATTTTCGTAAGTCAATATGTTTTTTTCAATTTTCCGAACATATTTTCTTTTATTCATCCTCAAATTCCATTTCATTCATTTCTGGAAAATCCAGCAACTCAGAAACAGTCATATTAAACCCCATAGCAATCTTACGCAAAGTCTTCAGCTTTGGATTCTTTGTTTCTCCCCTCATCATACTATTAAGCGTTGATTGCGTAATCCCTGACAATGTAGCAAGTTTATTTGTCGTTATCCCTCTCTCAACACACAGATCAGTTAATCTCTTTATTATGGCATCTGAATACGTCATGCAAATTCTCCTTAAATCACAATATATATTCAGTATAAATGATTTCTCCTTCGTTTATTAACGGTGTACCGTTGACATTTTCGCAAACTGATGATAAATTAACGTTATACCGTTATTTACTTGTACAACTTTAAGGAGGAATTTATCTAATGAGCAAAAAAGAACAGAAACTAAAAAAGAATCTCTATAAAGCACTCACAGAATATTTCATTCATAATGCTAAAAACAGTCTGTCATCATCAGAAAGTATTCTGGATCAGCTTGCCTCTTTTCGCATGGAAACAGGATTACCTGCCGCACTCAGACAAGATAAAAAATATCAAAAAGCTCAGAAAAAATGCAATAAAGCCAATGAAAAAATACAGGATCTAAATCTAACTCCCCAGCAATGGGATGCGGTTGATGCCGCTATTACTGCTGAAAACATTTCATCTATAGAATATATACGGATTGCCTACAAACAAGGAATCATTGATGCATTTTCGATTTTACGAGAAACTCTTTAATATATCCATGTCAATCCAATCGCTTATGAGCAATAAAGCAGGGATTTATCTCTGCTTTCCCATTTTCTTCTCTATTGCTTCCGAAACTCTGATCAAGCCAAATCGCCATAGTATCGGATAAATATATGAAACTCCTCTAATGTCTCCAAGTGCCTTCGGTTTCTTCACTTCTTCTGAAACCTTCTTACTATTTTCAAATGCCAGCACCACACTACTCCAGGCAAGACTCTTACTTTT